>Ga0065711_1042431_pt1 | contig 15389 bp, 5 predicted proteins | sample Hoacrofraction12_FD_59098 | JGI IMG/M metagenome (GOLD analysis project Ga0065711, IMG submission 59098) | Hoatzin crop microbial communities from Cojedes, Venezuela - Epithelial fraction 12 v2 (version 2) | ecosystem: Host-associated > Birds > Digestive system > Esophagus > Crop | place... | reverse complement strand
CCTCCCTGGGCAGCCTGTTCCAGTGCTCTGTCACCCTCAGAGGGAAGAAGTTCTTCCTCGTGTTCAGACGGAACTTCCTGTGCCTCAGTTTGTGCCCATTGCCCCTTGTCTTGTCACTGGGCACCACTGAAAAGAGCTTCATGACATTGTATAAGGAAAGTCAGTAAATACTATTTTTAAGAACCGAGGACACAAAGACAGAAATTCAAGCCACCATCTTCAAAAAGTGTCCTTGGTTTGAGAGTATATAGTTCCAGTTGCCCAGTTCAGACCAGAATTTCAAGCATAGAGCACTCACAGTTCCAAGCAAGTCAAGAGGGAAGTTCACATATACATCCTGCGGAAAAGTTACAGACAATTTACTCCCAGTTGGGCCTTTAAAACAGAAGCCCCAGAAGGGAGTGTCTCCTTCTGAAAGGCTTGAGTCACAACCACAGGAAAATATCAGGTTCAGAGAGCTGAAAGAGTTTTGTTAAGCAGGCACAGATGTCAGAGGCAGGATTTAAAGCATCAGTTCCTGTTTCCAGACTGTAAGACTGATCCAATAAAGCCAAATCCGGTTTCCGTTTAAAGATAAGACAAAAAAGACAACAATAAAATACTTACTATATAAAATATCTTACTTTATATATACATAGCCATATGTATGTATAATTATATATTGCTATTGCTTAGTATATAAGTACTGGGAAGTAATAGCCAGACTTATTCTGAATCAGAAGTCCTTTCTTTGACTGTTTGTTACTATTTTACAACTTCGCTTTACAAATTATTTGTTGAAGTAGCGAGAGGATTTTTTTTCCAGGTAGTCCTTCAGAAAAGGATGCTGATATGCAATTCTGCAAGTAAAACAAGCTATGCAATGGAATTTTTTGTACTGTCAGGGAGAACTTACTTTTAACAGCAACTGGTATTTGGTGATTCTCTGGACTGGCTTTAAGAGATAAGCATCCAGTGACAGCTTATGATCCAATTTACGCTGACATTCCTGTAAAGGACAACAGAGAAGAAAAACACCATTGCTTCTCGAAGCACAGGCAAGGCACCAACACCATTATCATTTGGTAATCTGAAGATTATTTGTCTGCAAATTAATTGAGAGAGAAATTTGCTCCATCTGCCTCGGAATTTCCAAGTTACTTATGCCAGAAAGAAAATATATCTAAACAAGAGTTAATGTTTAGGTTCAACTTAGTGTCAAAATCTGGCATGCCTGGCTCATGAGCTTGCAGTCATCTGGGGTTTGCAAAGAAGCCAGCACTCCTTTGGTTTGGGTATAGCCTGAAGAGTCAGGCTCCCGTCCAGGGAATTTGCTTTGCTACTCTCCCTACCTAGCCTCCTCCAGAGAGCACCTGGACACATGCTGAGCACCTGCCCGCAGTATAAGAAGCATGCAGAAAAGTCCGTCTATTTCTTTAAGTTTTCTAAAGAAAGAAGAGACACAGAAGGAAAACAAGCTTTGATAGTCTTGCACTGCTAGTCTGCAGTGAAATTCCACCTGAAAAAAGATGCTGTCTCCACATTGTCTCCAGAGAGCTTCAGACCTTGGCTTATTCTGACAGTATTTTTCATATATTTGGAGGTCCTCTTTCTGCAAGAAAAGGAGAGTTTAAGTAAGATAAGAAAAAAGAATCCACGGAGCATCTGCCTTGAGTTACACTTTTTCTTACCTTCCATCCTAACACATGAAGTAATTAAATCATGGTGATAGCACTGTATGTAAAAAACATACTAAAGCTACCAAACTTGTTTTTTACTCCTGTAAAGTTAAATACACCTGGAAGTGAGATTTTTTTTTTTCTCTCATTTTTTGCACAAAGCAAGGAGACTGCAGACTGGAAGACACACAATCTAATTGCAAAACTGTTATTTTCCAGAGAGCGGAAGAGATGGTTTGAAAACAAACAAAAAAAAACATTAAAATTTAAATTTTTTAACAGTACCAGCACAGACTGGCAATTGCTAACAATACTCACCACTTAGCCAAGGTTTACATGTGCAAAACACTTAGAAAAAAGCGTTGGCTCTCAGTAGTACAAGGATTAATTCACAAGTGGCCAGTTTGTCTTGTTGAAGTCCTAAGCTAGGCAGGGGGAATGCTTAAACTCTGTCCTACCCAGACTGGAAGTGGGTGGATTGACTTGACCCCTATTTACCTTTGATGACACTCCAGGTGTTCTTACTCAAGTCCATGGCAAAAAAATCTCACTGACTTCAGTGAAAACAAAGGCAGTCTCTACAAAAGCCCAGAGGTGTATTTTAAGCTTTCTAGGCCATAGGGGTAGATACAGATGGAGAGGTGCTCCTCCACCAGGTTCTTGGCTCACCAGCTGTGCACCAGGTTGGCACAGGAGCCCAGCAGTCACACGGCCATGGAGTAGTGCCCTACAAATTCTGGGCTGTGTCTGACCAGCTGGGACCTTTCCGTCTTTGTCTGCACCTATCCTAGTAGACATGACCTGAGTGAATCAAAGACAGAGCCAAAATTAAATCTCTGGAATTCCTGGCTCTTGCCTCTGTTTTCGGCCCACTAGACAGTGCCTATACTCTTGGTGTGGGGAAAGCATTTTCTTTTGTATAGAATTACCAGAAGAAATCGGTATTGCTGCGGTCTTCCTCTACAGACCTATACCGGCGTCACCCTGATGAATCACATGTGGAAGCGGAGCTATGCCATCCAACACCTTCCTGCGTTAAGGCTTATGCAATACAAAAACCTCTGTTGCAACTCCATAGAGTATTAATGGTGCTGTTTCAAAACAAGCACGGAGTATTCTTCACACAAATAGAATTGTTTGTACATGTTGCCTTGGAGGGAAGCTAGCAGGGGGTAAACCCCACAAAACTAAAAGTAATAACAAAGTGTAATCCAGCATTACAATTTGTTCTTGGCCCACAGAAATCTAATTGGACTGGGCAAGAAGAACAGAGACAGCAACAGTCAAGAGCACTATTCAAAGAAAAGTAACAATTTAAATTTAAAGAAAAGGTACAATAATCAACAATTTAGTAGTAATTTTTTAGAGTGAAACCACCCTGTGCCAATGTAATCTACTGATGCCTAAATCAGCAACACGTACTCAGGCAGATACTTACATCTTTAAATACAGCTTTAAGATTTGTCATAGTGTAAGGAACAGGAAATTCCTGATTAAATTACTAGGATCAGACTCTAAAATGCCAAGAAATAATTAATTGCCTAATTACTCAAATCCCAGTCTTGAATGTTCCACACATTGCTCTCTTCATATCCAGAGGTTCTGATTTCTCACTCGTACTTTTACACCATGCTCATCTCTCCTGTAGCGCTTTTCCTTTCCACGGTGATTTGCATCCTGAGATCTTTGTAAGCTCTCATGCCCATGGCACATACGCACAGTTCCAACTATTTTTTTTGACTGCTGATTTGTGAATAAATTTTGCTTCAGATTAGAATTCAGGTCTTTGAATCCAACTTGCAGGCCAGCTGCTACAATCCTTTCACAGATAAGGATTCTAAAAAGCTTCTAAAAGCTTCTAAAAGCTTCCGTTTCCAAAAGCTTCTTTCTCCCCAAATGACCAAAGGCCCCAGCTGCTGGCTCCTGTTAAATTATTCTCTTTTTCCAAGGTTAGTAATATGAAGAAGGAAACAGTGGTAATCCACAGTGAGTCACTCCTGCCAAGCACCTCACCTGGCACATGTTGGTAAGCAGCCTGACACACCTTTTGTTTCTTCCTGGGCATTCTTGCCCTGGCTCGGAAATCTTTCCTTCTTGCCAGCCCCGTGTTTGGCAGATCAGCTCAGAGCGTCCCTCTTGTTTCTGACAAAGCACTAGAAAACCCATCCTGCAAGGCATTCGGCACACATCCCTTCTACGAGCATCTGTGCAGTCCTTGCCACAGAGAGCTCTAAGCAAGGTCAAGTATCTTGGTGATGGTGTAATAGCTGCCATGTGGGCAAAGTTGAGCTGGCTTACTTGTAATTTAGTTCACATGAAGATCATACCCTAACAAGGCCAGGCAAAGTGGGACGGAGGACAAGAGGGGCATTTCTGGCTCCACCTTCCACCTGATTCTGCTACCATGTTCCAGGAGAGAAGCCAGTTAGGAGAAATAGGCTGGGACTGCACAGACTGTTTCTGTCATCACCTGAGAAGAAGGGTTCACATCCATGGTGACAGCTGACCAGGTGGCACTGGCGGAGGTGGGAGAGTGTGTGGGGACGTGGCAGAGGAATGACTGGCAGAGGATGGAGGGACTCAGGCCGCAGGGTGTCTCACTGGAGCTCTCAGGAGGCTTTCAACCAGCTCTGGAATCAGGGCTGAAAAGTCCCAGCATGATCAGACAGGGTAATATTCTTCAAGTGTGAATCTAAAAATCAGTCTGTTTCTAATCACAGGCCTACCACAATGTTGTGGCGGGATGGTTACATCCATACAAAGAAGGAGAAATGGGGAAGTAAATCTGCAACACTGCAAGTTTCCTCCCAGAACTTGTCATCACCTTGAACAGCAGCCGTTTCAGTTTCGCCCGTGCCATAACTCATGGGACAAGTCAGAAGCCTCTGCTCAGCAGGAAGACATAAAAAGCTGCCAGATCATGGGGACACAAACACACAACCAGGCTTTTGTTTGTGCCTCCTAAAGGCAGTCCAACAGAAACAACAAATCTCTGGACTTTATGTGGCTTCTTCTAAAAACAGAACATAAGGGCAAGTTCTTGAATCAAAGGTGCTACTGTGTGAGCAGAGACACCTCAGGAGAGAGACTTTTGCTTTCTTAGTGTGAAATTTGAAATAGAAATCAAATGCGTCTTTTAACCTCTTATTCAATATACTTAGTGTTGTTTGACTAGGCCATAGAAACTGTCAAGCAAATGTGACTGATTTTCTTTCACTTCACACCTGAACTATATCTTTAGTGCTGATGATTTCATATTGGCAGAATAGTGAGGAGAGTTGGGCTGTTTTTAGAGATGAAGACGTAAGCTACAATATTTAAACATCGAATTTGAACTTTCTGCAGAATTACAGAATCAATTCTGTATCAAGAATTTCTCTTTAGCTCCAAGTCCAGGGATATTCAAAGTCTGTTCATCCTATTTTGCATAATGATTTCACCACAATATTTTCCTGCTCAGCATGTGAGTCTTAGGATAACACCATATTCCTTAGTGTCATTTACTCCAGCTCTAAATGCTGGCTGTTAAACAGAAAATCGTACAGCAGACTTATAATCACATTTACACTCGTACGATGATCTTCAGCCTGACCTGTCTGTAATTGGGGGCCTACCCTTGAGAAACATCACACGTTCATAATTCCCACTGAAATCTTAGAGACGTGGTGGTGCTCAACACCTCTGACAACTGCGGTATGTATGTTTCATCCAAATCTGCCTGTATTTCATACAGCACCTTGTTGAACAAAGCAGATTCCACACCTACCCTGGGAAAGCAGCAAATGCTAGATGCAGTATTCATGGAAGCAGGAGGTACCTTTGACTACAGGGAAGAGGACAGATTTTCCCATTTCTCATGCCTCTTCCATTTCCCATGCAAAACTCAGAGTCTTATTCAAGCAGTTTTGTCAGACTATGCAAATGGTAGCAACCCACCAAAACAGGTTTTTTCTTCTGAGTAGGGCCTCCGAATGCATGCTATATAAACAAGCAGCTTCTGTTATGTTACAGGAAACAGAACTAACAGTCATGTTAACTGGGAGGGCGGGGGGGGTGAGAGGGAGAGACATGACTGGGAGCTCTCGGAGGAGAGGGTTGCAGAGCTTAGGCACTGAAAGCCACAGGAAGCGAAGAAACGCGTCTGATCAAACCCACCACTGCCTGTCGGCTTTGGGCTTTCTCACAAAGTGAGCTCACTCTACTGCCAAACAGACAGCTAGCCCTCACCACGGCACGCAGCTGAGGACGATCCCACTTGGTTGTTGGATTATGGGAACAAGTAAAGGGATCAACCTCACAGAGTCTTATGGAGTTGGAGGGGTTTCGCCACACAAGGAAGGTGGTAGACTCTGCTGGAGCAGTTCTAGGGGAGTAAGTCTCCTGAATGGTGCAGAGAAAAGAGAGATAAGATAAGGAAGGAACAGATGTACTGTCTGCACCCAGCGCAGTTTGCTGTGATACTGTTCTCCACTTATTTACAATAGGGTGGTGTCTGGGATACATGAGACTGCTGGTATAGATTTGTCTGATATGAAAAGCATGTCAAGTATTTGGATCAGTGATGTTGTTTTAACCAGGGCTTAAAATACATTGGTAAAACACTGGTAACATCTCCTCTCAGTAAATCAGGTAAAGGTTCAGATTTCAGAATACGCACTTGTTAACTGTGGCTTCATTTGAGAATATCTGCCTATGTGAGTCTTCCTCATTCACAAAAGCCATCAGAGTGAAAGGATAGGAGTAAATCTGTAAACACTGTAGGATAAGACCATAGATATTCATATAAACCCAAAAAAGGATTTACTTACTCTTTTCAAAAAACATCGGGCAAGAAGCTCTGGGTTTTCAATGCAATTTTCTATCTCCTTAAGGAAAATCCTGGGAGGAAGAAAGGAAAGCAAGCAGCAATGTAACATCCCACTCACACTGTGTGCTAGCTTCTGCGTAAATCCAGCTTAAAGCCCATATTTTCATAGTAAGAGGATTCAATGGGGAAGGTAACACTTGTGACAGTCAAAGAAAAATATTATATACATATATTTTAGAAAAATGGGATGTGGTTCAGAGCTGATTGCCTGAATCACCAATATTATCATGTTTTCATCTGCTGACAAGCATCTGATACATCTGGTTCCTCTGGCTGTTGAGATTTGTTTCCAACATGCAGCCCAAACACCTGCTTCCCACCTGGGTAGGAGGATTTTTCAGAACAGCTAGAAAAGACAGAAAAGCTCTGTCAGATGCAGTTGCTTAATCAGCAAGCAGTGAAAATATGGGATGTAGTCCAAAGGCCTCTCCAGTGGCAGCCAGTGCACTAAGCCTTTAGGGAAAGAAAGACCAGGCTTGCAAAGGGAGGGGAATGTCATTCTCCAAATGGAAGACACATTCTTTCAAAATAATACATAAACCGGAAAATAATTTTTCTACTACGTATCAACTACTCTGGCATAATTAAACTTGCAAAAGAGGGATTTTTTGATTAATTTTGTTCAACTATTTGTTACATCTTATGGGTATTAATTATTCAAAAGTATTCCTAAATTCTCAGTTTGGCTACAGCCAGTTTGACTTAATCAAGGCTAGGAAAAGCAGGAAACTTAAAGTAGCCCTAAGCTTTGATTTTTGAAAGGGGATCAAAAAGCACTTAATCTCATTGATAATCAGTATTCTGTAGTTACAGGCACTAGATCACCTTGTCCACAGTGTGGACAAAGCTTCTGGAAAGATTTATGATCACATGAAGGATAAAATTCCTTAAGAAAAGTGCTATCAAATATATCATGTCTTCTGATGTGATAAGAGAAATATAGGACAAATAAACTGAACACTAAGAACACTTCTTCACAAAGGAGTTTTGCCAGAGAAAGAACATCAGGATTTAGTCCTGTGACATCTACCAGTGTACCAAGGGAGGTGGTAAAATACTCACCACAAGGGACATTCAAAATGGATAATGCCAGGGGAAATCACTACTAAATGCACAAAACGGTATCATCTTTCACAAAAAAAACCCAAAATAGATGATCTCAGAGCTGTTCTCCATACATGGGTCTTATAGGACACACGCAGAGGCAAAGCGAGGATGACTCTTCCTGCCTGCGTATGTGTGAGTGCGGCAAAGCACCCCACATAAAGGGAGTAGAAATGACAGTAGCACCCAAGGGCGTAGGACAACTGCCAGTTCCCACGTACCTGTTGTGGAATTCATAAATTTCTGGGAGGTTCCCAAACAGAATTTCTTTCTTGTTCTGGAGTGCAGATGGAATCAGATGTACTAAATTGGGATTGTCCATTTGTGAAGCATACCCCTGCAGAGAAGAGTGGAAAATAAAACCAGGCTGTTTTTACCAGGGAAGAAATACTGTTTCTGAGACACTGAAAAGCCCTGAAGTCTGTATGCTGTTTGTTTTCAACAGAGCACAGCAAGGCTTCTCCTATGCCAGCCTCTTTGTTGCTCCCATGGATTTCTGATGCTTCTAATGTTCCCCAGAGCTTTTACCCTTGATAGATGTCCAAACACATTTTTATCACAAATGGACAGATTACTGGATTAACAAAAAAGATTAAATGATGTCCCTAGGATTCAAAAGCCATTTTGGTCATGTAGGGATGGAAACTGTAAAGTTTGATAGACACATATCTTTCTGCTACATTGCTTCATTGCAAAAGGGTTAGTTTGGATTTATTCGTTGAACTGTGGTATTTGGCTTGATTATTTAGTTGTTTCTTGTAGAAACTGGATTGTGTTTCTGTGATAGAAGCTTTGAGAGAAGAACATTCTGAGTGCAGATTTTAAAGTCAAGAGTAATATATCAATTATCAGAGCTGTCAGCTCCCACAGAACAAATCCAATAAAGAAGCAACCACACGGCTGTAAAAAGAAACTATCCAGTCCTTCAGGTCCCACCCAAATACAAGCATGACTGAGCCCTGCTCAGCCTCCATCCTCCCACAGACTAGGGAAGTCGGACTCCACACACACACACAGTATGCTGGTATCCTATGAGTTTCAAAAGCTCGAGAGTTATATTTTCAGTATGAGCGGCTCTTTTCTGTGTTCAGACACTACATGGGACAATAAACAAGAGGGGGAAGAGGAAAAGGAATCTTTCCTTTTTCTCAGCCATTTTCCAAACCTACATTCACAGAAATTTAGTGTCTGGCCTCATGGAAATCAAGGGTGCTGTTTCTGAAGCCTACTGCAGACATTTTTAAAAGGCACATTATTAACTATTCCTCTGTCCATAACTTTGAGAACCATGCAACTTTTATCATTCCGTGGGCTGGGGTCAGAAAAGGTGCCTCTTCCTTCAAGCCCTGAGGAGAGATGTTCAAAACATCCTTCTCATTTTCCATCTGAGCTATCTTGCTGACAGAGGCTGTGTGCTCTACACGTGAGGTAGGCGGGGAGAGCGCTCGGCCCGTGAGGGATGTGCACCCTCAGTGATGACTCAGAGGTTAAGTACCAGAAGTCATTACAGAAGAATTGCTTACCTCTATTATATTTTGCAGTTCTTCTACATAAACCCGTTCTGTTTCTATCAGCTCATTGATTATGTGGCTAAAAGAGAAGAAAGGTGGAGAGTTACAGTCTTTACCAACAATTTGACAACGCACACATGAAAGAAAAAAACGGTGTTTCTTGCATATTCCTGTTTATGCCTCTACCTACACGAAAAAAAACCCCTCTGAAGGTGATGTCTCCATACTTCAATACTGTGCCTTGTTGAGAAGCTTAAAAGTCCCAAAGATCCCTTAGCCTATTATTTTTTCAGCTCGTTTTAAACTTCATCTTGGTTGCTTCTGTTATTTTTATACCTACAAATCTGAATAAAAAGATTAGTAATGCCCCACAAAGCAAAAAAGAAATGTTTCCTCTTCTAATAATAACAACTAACAATACTCAATAAAGGAGGACTGGATTTCCCAAGGCTATGCTACATTTCTGTTTTGCTTTCTTTTATAAAATAAACAAAACTGGTGATTAGGCTTCCCTTCTTTACTGCATTGCAAAAGCAGGAAACAGGATGATGTCAGAAGTGTGAAAACATGAAAGCAAATTAGAGTAAAATGTTTATACTGTATTTTTGGACTTTTCATTTCTAATATTAGTTCAATGCTCCTAGGTAACTAGGAGACATAGATCTCGAAGATGCCGGATTTATTTCACAGAAACATGAATGTAACCAATTCACTTTTCAACAAATAACTAACTAGATTTAAAAATAAAATTGCATCAACTTTTTTTGCGCATCATTTGTCCCATATTCTGAAGAAAATGTTCTCTTTCATACTCTTATGAACAAAGTTTTCAGGGTAGCTCTTCCAGAGGTTTGAGCAGTTTCTCCAAGTAGAAAAGGATTAACGCCTAGTATTCCTTTCCTAGTCCTTGCTTTGCAAGAGTCTGTAACCACACAGCTACATCAAGCAAAAACACATTGCCACAAGGACCCTAGGTTGTAACATCTGGAGGAACCGGAGTATGGCCAGTCACGAGCAGCACACAACCTGAGGCTAGTTAAAGTATAGGCAGCTGTTGGCACCACTACCAGCACAAGCATTTGTCCAATATCTCCCTGTACGTACGTTAGGGTAAGGATGAGATCAGTGATGGCTAGAAAGAAGAAAAATATCGTCTGCTTGCAGACCCCTCTACCTCAGGAGATACCTGCCACTTTACACATACAATCCATACCGTTAATCCCAGGTTTTCCCCTGGAAATATACTTGCCCAGCACGCTACTAGCCAGCCAAAGGCATCATGGTGTGTCTGAAGGGTAGCCTCCAGAGTAAATGCTACGGGAACCATGTTTTTTGGAAAAAATACAGATTTCTGTTATTTTGGTAAAAAGGTCTCCAAGAGACTGGAGGAGATAGATAGAAATCTGCTCCTCTGCTGCCTAGTGCCAGACGCTTGAAGCATCTCAAGGCTGATTGCTAGAGGAAAATACAAAGACAGAAAAGTGACTTCTGTCACTCCTGCTGGAAGTTTTTTCTGACTGTGTTTCGTTACCGGATTTTTATGTATCACACAGCAGTCATGTAATCAGCCAGACCCTTTTATATCATGGACCACATTTACGTTGTTGCATCCACTGTAAGGGGGTTTTATCATCCTCGCCATTTTCTAGGATGTCCTTTTTGAGATTAATAAATCAGTCCCACTTCTGATAACGCCTCTTTTACATGGTATGGCCAGGCATTTGAAAATCAAATACTCACATTTCAGGCAGCTTGAAATGCAAAAGCACTGACTGAAACCTTACTAGGTTACTAAAATAAATCAATTGATTTGCTTCAGATTTACCCAGTCTTTTTCAAGGCAATATGGTTTTGCAGGCTAGGTGCGGACCACTTACTCTAGTCTTGTATACTATTACTTTCTTGTGGACCACTGCTGAAGAAACATTAGAAATACTGAGAAAACTAGACCTCACCTTCAACAGACCGACAATGTTTCAAATTCTGTTATAAAATAACTGGGATTTCATAGGTGCCTTGAGGGGATGCCTTAAGTAAAGACAAAATTGCAGAGTGTCTACCACAAGGGAGGGAAATGGGTCAGGGCTGTACCCTGCACAATCCAGGAGTACTGACTCCAGTGAATTAACTTCCACATTGATCTCCAGCTGAGATATTTATGCACAGGAAAGCTGCATCTAGCAATAAGGCAATAATGGTGTCATCCTTCATGCCTGAGCAATACTATTAAGCAAACGCAGGTGCAAAGGGGTTCTGCAGTACTATGCACGAGCTCATAGAGCCAAGCCGTGTTGGACTCTAACCCATGTAAGAGCTCTGTCCATGCTCAGAGTACTAGATTACTCCTCATGAGATAGATATCTATGCCATTTTAATGCACCTTCAACAGAATCGCACAGTCAATTGCCTAAGGGGACATTTGCCCCAAAAAATGATTTTACAAATATTAGCACTTGCTGTTACAACTGACTGAAACAAATGAAACTTTTATCGTTAAATATGCCTTTTCTTTTAACAGCTATCGAAGTTCCTGCACAGACCAGCTGAAAAGAAGGACTGGCAGATTGCTACTGTTCTAGCATCACTATCACTTGCCGTGCTGAAAAGAAATCAGGAGGACAATGCACAGCTTGTTTCTGGAGTCAAAAACTTAGGCTGGCTATCAAACTGAACTAACATACTTCGTCGAGCTCAGGCCACTAAAGGTTATCAGGCTACAACAAAAACTCTAGGGGCAGAAACTTCTTGAATCAGACAGATATTTCGTGGTCATTATCTACTTCAAACTAAGTAGTTCAAATTACATTTGTCACTCTGGCTATCAGTTTCCGTAGAGGAAATCTGAGATTCAATTGACCAGGTAGGCAGCTAACAGTAGACACAAAAAAACAGACACAGGCAAGTACAATTTCCTATGCAAGCTTCATATTTGCATTGGCACGACAGTGTGGCCATAGAAACCGTGCATACATCCTACCTGTGCACACAGCTATGGTCTTTGCAATGATACACAGAAATATTTTAAGTTTGAGCACTCTTTAGAGCCAAAGGATGGTTATACTCTTGGTTCCCTTGGTAGACCTAAGAACTACTGCTCCACACTTACTTCATGAATTGGAGAACAGGTTTGACACTGTTTCAAAAGGTTGTTCCATCAGTTACAAATTTTGAAACATCATCTTTATCTTCAGCTCTTACATAAACTTATTTTAAGGAAACCTCAAATTCTTTTTATTATTCTGCTCTCCAGATCCAGAAAACCTAAAATTTCATCTTGCAGCAACTGGAACTTCATAAGATTTATTTAACGCTCATGATTCACATTTCCAAAGAGCTGCTGCATTGCTTAAAAAAAACACAACAGTGCAGGTGTGACAAAGGCATCAGAGAAACTGAATGTTTTTAAGTTTTAAATTTATCTTAAATTTTAAGTTCATCTTATTGTTGAAAGATGCTTATTTACCTGCAAACAAGACATAGATCTTCCAGATGTTATTTGGTCTGTTACCTAATAGATTGCATCAGGTCTGACTCTGAAGCAAACCCAACCCTTAGCTGACAATTATACGTGAAAAGCAAATTATTAGTCCTTAGGTTTCCTAGTAACTGTCATAAACAAACAACAGTGTGGTGCCTGTCAAAAGCACAGCTGAAAATAATCCAATAAGTAGTCCTTTAGGATATTTCATTATCCTTCCTATGATAGATGAAGCATAAATAAAGTACTTCAATATTTTCTGAATCCTAGTTTAACATAGAGTACCAGCTCTTGAACCCCCATAGTAAGAAATTTGTCGTTTTAATTGATTTACTAATCCTAGTTTTGTTTGGAAACACTATCCATTCAGGGCATCAACCCCCCCCAGAAAAACCCCGCATATGAAGAATGTCTTATTAGAGGAAGTTCTGTGGGACTCCTAAGATACTGCCATTGTAGTTACAGGGTTGTCATAAAATCTAACACAAATCTTTAAGAAGCTTTTGATTTTCTTATTTAACCTAATTCTAGATGTATATTTATGCTAAGAGTAAATTCTTTAGCTTTCTAAGTGTTATGAAAAACTTGTTTAAGTAACACCTTCCCTCCTTGTGAAGGTGATATTAGCCATTTTATCATCTCGGTTTCAATGACAATGAAACGGAGACAAAATCATAATGGAATACCTTTGGCTCCTGGTTAGAGTTCAAGAGCTTCATATCTCTAAACCATGAGTCTGTACATAAAGGGTAATCATTTTCCAATACTCCTCCATAGTGAGATAGCAGGCTTTGTTGCCTAAATAAGACTTTCACTGCTCAGATTTTGGGGTTTTTTTGTTGTTTTTTTTTTAAATGTATTCTTTTTCCAGCTACAAATTGTGACCACATGAAAAAAAGAGGACTTTGATCAAGCATCCAGCATTCTGTCAGGCTCAGCACACATGCTTTAGAGCTGTTTTCACACTTGCCTCATAGTTCCCATGGCCAAGTACGTCTCTGGGATTTCCTACTTGGAACACGGGAGCAGTATGCGTAAGCCTCCCAATGTCCCCAGAGCAGATTTCCTCTCCTGCTTCTGCAAAGGGCTGGTGGGTGCAAATTCTGCTCCCAAGAGTTCTTGAAAGAGTATTCCAAGATATAATCCATCATCGGTGCCCACCCCACAGTCTCCAGATGTTATTTCACACGATTACAACACTGTTCTTCTGAAAGTGTTATTCTGTATTTCTTTCTCAAAGAGGGTCGGTTCTACAGCAGCCACCAGAAACACTCAGGACAAACGCATCAGAATTTAGCCTTCCCTAGCTCCAGGGCTCCCAAAGGGACTTAACAGAATTGCTCTCCATATAATATCCACAGCAGCAAAACCTCGAACATTAAAGGTTGTTGCACGTGAATCACTCTCTTGTCAAACTGTTAACAATATAACGCTGTGCACTTGGTCAAGGGCCTTCTCCAGACCTTAGAATTGCCCTGACAAAGATGCAATTCAAGGACAGTAAATTAAAGGGCTACATAAGTGTGTCTTGCTGCTGCGGGGGAAAGCATTGAGAGGGTATAAAGGAGATATTTGTATGCTCCCTGTGTGAGTGTGCTAGGTTGGTAAATGACGAAGTAGAGAGCTCGCTATATGGCACAAGGGATTTAATGGCATTTGAGCTAGTCTAGCGGCCTAGAAAACTGGCAGTGAGGTAAACCGATTTACATCAAGCCATGAGGGGCGAAACGTCAAATGTTCATCGTCTCTTCCAGGATGTCATGGGGCAGCGAGGGTAACCGAGCATGCACCTGCTGTGAGTATCATGTTCAAGGAAAATATGATGCAGGAATTGACAGGACTATTGTCACAGGCAGCTCTTCCAGCTCCCTTTTTCCCTTGTGTGGTCTCAAAATGCATGACTAGATTAGAAGGCATTTCTTGTGACCAGGTACATCATAAGCCCTCTTTACATTGTCCAGCATTTGAACTAAGCTAATATTGCAAATGCAAACATACATTGTTTCTAAAGAGAAAGGACATTGGACTGTAGATAAGAAATTAAGACAAATGCAGCTAATCCATTGTCTTTCTAACTGCTAAGAAGAAAGTACAGGCACCAGGCTTCACTCTAATGTTTCTGTCAATAATATCAGAAATTAAACAAAAGGTGAAACAGTGAAGGAATGAAAATTCATATCAGAAAAATGAAGAATATAAGCTAATCAATGGCAGACCAGAGATATGAGCCTTTACTGTATTTAGAGTTTTAAACTTAGTTCATCGTCCAGTCTCTCTCTTTTTTTCCTGTGCCCATGTCCAAACTACATAGCAAAGTTTTCTGCAGATTTCTACCATGTTCTGAGGGCTTTTCTCCAGCCCCTAGTGCTGCCACGCACCCCGCTCACTGCCCTCAAGCAGCAGACCGCTCCGCAGCCGCAGACGCAGCACTGGTATGTCTGCCACCCCACCCGCTTTTGTGTCTGCTTTCCCCTTCCCAGAGACACATGAAAACAAGATGGAGCCAGGAGGGACTGCTTGAAATCTTGTCCTTGGTGCCAAGGGACTGTCCGTGGTTTGGTCAGTGAGTAGGAGAACATGCACCCTATGAACAGGCGCGTTGCCGTTGGCTGTGTGTGAGAAGATTCGGAGGTAATTTCAGGATAGAAGCAGCTTGCAGCCTCGACTTTGGACTCTGAGTTGTGATTACAGGAAACACCCAAACACTATCTCTGGTGACTGGAAAGTGGAGAAAAAACAGGTGCAACTGGGACGTGTAAATTAAAGGGGGG
>Ga0065711_1042430_pt1 | contig 15389 bp, 16 predicted proteins | sample Hoacrofraction12_FD_59098 | JGI IMG/M metagenome (GOLD analysis project Ga0065711, IMG submission 59098) | Hoatzin crop microbial communities from Cojedes, Venezuela - Epithelial fraction 12 v2 (version 2) | ecosystem: Host-associated > Birds > Digestive system > Esophagus > Crop | place... | reverse complement strand
GCACAGGACCTTGTCCAGGCGGGTCTTGAATATCTCCAGAGAAGGAGACTCCACAACCTCCCTGGGCAGCCTGTTCCAGTGCTCCGTCACCCTCAGAGAGAAGAAGTTCCTCCTCATGTTCAGACGGAACATGTCCTACAGCTTATATTAGTTCCTCTAATTTTTTGTCTGGCTGTAGTCTAGATCTGGTGACCTTGGGGCCTTGAAGTGTGGTGGATTCTTTTTCCTGCTCACTTCTTATACTGTAACTTCGGAGATATTACTGCTGAACTTGGTTTACTGGACCTTATTTTATTTCACACTGAGACCCCTTTGTATGGTCCTGGCAGGCTTCTTGCATCAACCATCTGCTACATACGTGAACAAAACATTTGACAAGCAGTGTTCACTCAGTCAGGAACCTCAGCTCACGACTTGCACTAGCTGGGACAAAAAGAATCAAAATGAAAGGCAACAGCTAAGACAAGGATACACAGCTAACAAAAGGAGTTCTTTTCAATGTAAGTTAAATCTTTGCATGGCATGTGCTACTACAGAAACAGTGTGGTGGTTAATGATTAATCTATTTTAATATAGGAGGGTTTATGGACATTAGGATCACAGGGATTTTTAAATGGGAAATGAAAAAGAGACTTACTCAAATCAACCTCATAGGCAGAAGCATTGATCACCTTCTGTGTCTGAGTCCACTTCTTCCCACCAGGATCCAGTAGTGGCAATGTTCTCTCCTGGCCTAGCTGGAAGGAGAAAGCAGTGGTCACCTACTGAAAACCTTCTGTGACTTGCTATGGTGACAGTCTCTGCACCTCTGAAGGCCAGGAAGAAGATTTCTGAAGCGAAGGGCTCTGAGCACTGGGGAAAGATTCTTGTGGGGCTCTGGTCTCACTGGGTGTCTGGTCTGGCATTATCACTGTGATGTTCCTCCATGTCAAAAATGTTAGCAAAGAAGATTTGGAAGGAGCCATAGGCTAGTAGTGTCTCTGGTAGTGTCTGTCAGAGAGTGCTTGGGTAAATATCTTAATTTTATAGGTCAGTACATCCTCATAACCTGGAGGGAAGCTTCCTGATCTGGACTTCATAGCTGAATCTTTATGTCTGATTTCTCACGGCAAGTCCATTATTGGACATGTAAACATGTAAGTCAATGTTGTTTAAGTATTGAGTCTCTCATTCTGTAAAATCATTTCTACAAAATCATTTCATTAAAGGTCTCTACTTCAGCTTCAGGTGGCAAATCCCTTCGTATAGTCAGTAGGTGCTCTCCTTCCTCTATCTGGAGACACAGTACTGTCTTTCCACTACCCTCAGACAGATGCCTAATGCTTATTTAATCCAGGAAAAGAGTTCAGGAGTGAGTGCAGCAAAACCAGGGTAGGGTTGGCAGTTATGGCTCCTGTAACAGCCACAGTGGGAATGAGACATATCTAGCTGACTGATTGCTATACATAAAAAATCCTCAGCCATCATAGATTATTTGTCTGCAATTCCACTCTCATTTTTCACTAGTAATTGTTAGTGTTATTTGACATTCCATCTTCCAATTTGCTCTGGTAATGGACTCCAGGATGACAAACAAAGTGATGAAATACTGCTTATCTTGGGTTTGTTTCTTCTCTGAATAAAATCCTGGTGGACAAATATATCTTGTACAGAAAACTACTCTCAGTACTGACATACTTCATGATCATTCAGCATCTCAGCTCTTCAGACCTGATCCTGTGGCCCAAGTTTTTTCTGTATTACAGCGATATCAAATTTGCTAATTGGCTTACTATTTGGTTGTATGCATTGTTCACTGTCTTGAAAGAGGCTTTCTTACTCTTCCGAGTGTAGGACACTGTTAGGTGCGTTCATGCCTGAAAACTTGTGAGTCTCAAAGGTTCCTCAGTCATTTATCTTTGTTTATTCATGCAAGTTTTTGGTACTGGGAATTGAGATAGGATTGTCTGGTACTCTGGGCTGTGTCAGTGTTTGCACCTGGGTTAAGCCAGGAGGTTCTCCGCGTTACTGCATGAGGGTTGCAGTTACCAAGCTCAGATGCATGAAATAACGGTGGAGATCCTGACTTTTCTGCTGCTTTATTGGGAGAGGGAGAAACTGTAATTCTGGCTGAAAGCTTGAATAATATAATCCAAGTACAGCAAGATTTCATATCATATTGTATTTTCTGGAAAGCTTTCTGAACTGTCTTCAGTCAGGAGATTCCTCCAGAAGAGGCTTCCCTTGTAAAAGAAAAGTCTGACAATGTAAAGCATGTATTCATCTAGTTTTCTTGTAATTAAACTACCTAAAATTTTGAATTATAGGCTTTTATTCTATTATAACTAGAACTTAACTAGCAGGCTTCTATTCTGATAAAATCTGTCCAAAGTGACTGAGCACCAAATGATGCTACACATATGGTCTATATTGACATATCCTGAGCTCCTCTTTTGCACCAAGTGATTAGGCTACAGGAAGCGGAATGTTTACAAACTTTCTATAAAAAGAAACAATTTAGCTGAACAAAGGACCCTTTCAGACAGTTCATTTTTTATTTCTGAATTCTGCCTCTGAGGGATTTTTTTTCATTTTTTTGAACTTTTGTGGATTTCTGGCCAATGTTATGTGCCCGATTTTGTTTCTCCTTTGCTATATGTGGATCTGAGGAGATCTGTGATTTGTAAGAACACAGTCCCAATTTTGTGTTAAGCAGATAACCTGTGCTAGGTTGTAATGAAAGGGTTTCTGTGAGATGTGGGAAAGGAGTGAATTATTCTACTTGGTCATCTTTCTACCTGTGTCTTTCAGAAGTATGATTTAATATTTTTTCTATGTGGATGAGAAAAATTCAAGAATTACGATCAGTTCTATGAGACTGACATAACTTTGGGAAGCTGGACAAGGTAATTGGAAAGAAATTGTAATGAAATAATTGTTTATCCTTAATAGCTGAAGAGATTTGCATTCTTCTGTAATACTGTGAATTAATGCCCGATATGCCAGAGACAGAAGTGTAATAGAAACATCTTCATTCAGAGGATGACTGCATATTTTTTACGGCTGTGTTTGATTGCAAATTTCTTGAAATGCTGAAAGTTTAAAATTGCACAATGTTCAGACATAAAACCAACCATATCCAGTTCAGAAAGGTTTCTGGAGAGCTTTTCGTTTTTTGGAGGATTAGCATAGAACTTGCTCCCAGCATTTACAGCTGCTTTATCTCAATGTTAGTTGACACATGCATAAATTTACACCAGGCAGTCTCTGCACTGGTAAAGTTTAAGAGATTTGATCTGCTAATTTTTATCCAGACAGAAATACACAGTGCAATTCTCTTTCCTTTTAATCAAATTATCATCTGGTGTCACCAACAGGTATAAAATTTGCTTTAATGTAAGAATGATTGACATTCCATATTCTTAAAGTCTACTTTACTTGTTCATTGTTACTTACAACCACATTTTGATTCTGGCTGCTTATTAAGGTACCATTTCTCCTCATCTTTATAAAACATATTCCAAAAACTCTCATGAAAATCTCCTGCAAGGATACTTTGAATAGCTCTATTTGGGCATCCTCTGTTGGCAATGAGGCTGGTGGGAATACAGGCTACTTGAGGGCTCTAAATTCAGCCATTGCATTGCCAAAAGTGAGAAACACTCAGAGCTTTTAGATGTGCATGGCTGAAATATTTCCTTAGGATGGAAATTAAGTCTCTGCAGGCTCACAGTCTCTTGCCAAGACAAAATCTTCACTGCAACTAAGAGGAGGTTGTCTGCTTAACGGTTGTTCTTAGCTTGACAGCTTAGGAAGAAAGCAGCTGATACACACAGCAGCCTGCCCCAGTGTTCCTGATTAAACTCCATAACAGCTCTTGCCCCAGGGTGGAGCAATAGCTGAAGGACTTAGGGCAGGGAGGCAAGAAGCTCAGTTCACCACTGGAGACAAGCCCTGCGTCTGCATGGGAAGAGCTTCTGATCCAGTTGGTGTCGGCTACTACTTATTATGGAAAACATTCCACTTCTTGTGGAATGACGGAAGTTAATTGAGAGGGCTGCATGGGGAGTCAGTAGAAAATGGATGCCTTGATGAAGGAACCGTTTCAAAATTACAAACATTCACAAAAATGTATATGTGAAAAAAGGTGGGAGCAGTGCAAAAGTCCATGGGAAGCATAAAATACAGGTACATTTAAGGGTGCAAAGAGGTCTTTTTTCAGGGTGATAAGTTTCACAAGAGGAAAATAAATGTAATAATAATAGTAATCTACAGAAGACTGCAAAATGTTTCAGCCACAAGACGTGCTCAAAAATACCTGGTCAAATGTCATGGGCAACACTTGGAAAAAGAAGACAAAAGGAGTTTTCCTTAGTGCTTTTCACCCCTAAGCATGTGTCAAACACACTCACAGACTTTTTGTTCTCCCTGAACACAGAGCATTTGAGTGTGCTCTTTATAGACAATCCAGTATTGGTGAGCTCTGCAGCTTTACTCTCAGTGATAGCTGTTCTTGCTCTGGCTCCAAAGGCATTGTGCCTATTGGAAGAAAAAATGCTGTTAGAGATTGAGGAGAGAGGCATTATACCAGCTGCTCAGTCACATGGAACAAAATATGCCTTAAAGGATGCTAAGAAAAAGTTATTTTTCCTCTAAATTTTCAACTCAAGAGTTGAAAGCTGATCATGTGCATAGTTGTAATTTTCCACTGCAAATCTGTATTTCCTTTCCAGTTTTATCCATGCAGGGAACAAGTTTGGAACTGTTACTATCTCTTGTTTTTATGTTATTAGTGGAAGACCCCAAACCTTTAAAAGGAAGGCATTTGGTGTGGAAGTAAAACTTTATTCTGTTTGTAATACTCTAGTCTGTTTCCTTTAGACACAGGAATTTCTAGCATTTGGTATGTAACTTTAATTAAGAGCGGCTAATCTCCACAAGCACTGCATCACTAGAATGGGGACTTTTAATTAAAGATTGGGAAGTAGTTGAAGGGAAAATCCAAGGGTCTAGCCTGGGACAGTTTACCTTGAATCACATCTGATCTAAACTGCCCCAGCTTGAACGCATTCTGATGAAGACTTTGAGCCTTGTGAAAGGATCAACTGTAATGCCCTTTAAAAATCAGGCTACAGTAGAAGCAGTGCCCTGCACCTATTCTCATTTTCTGAAGACCATTCTTGGTTTTCTTAGGCTTTAGCTGCAAGGTGATATGTTCTGATTTTAGCTATTGGTGGTTAAATCCTCTTTTTTTCTCAATTCCTGCAAAATTATAGGTGTTCCAAACTCATGAGGCAGGTTTCCACAGACCCTGAGATTCTTAAAATGCTTCAATTTTTAGTCTTGTTTCTGATCCCTTCAATCAAACTGGATTCATTGCATTTTGCTGAAGTACAGCTTGGAAAAGCTAAAGGCAAGCTACAAAAACAGAATAGACTAAAGTGGGAAGGATGCAGAAAGATGACGATTTTTAAAATTATATCTCTCAGAGCAAAAAGGAAAAGAGACTATAAGAAATGGAAGGCCAAGAGGACACTGTTTTGATTATAAGTTTATTTTGTTTTATTGTGGTGGGTAAACGACGCCTTGTTCACTGTGCTGAAAGCAAAAATCTTGGAAGGAAGTTGTTTTTTCATTTCAATATAAATTTATAAAAAAACAAAGAATAAAAAATGGCCAGATATCTGTGGAATGAAGGCCTACCAATCCCATTCCTGACTCAATGTTTTTTAACTTGCAGGGAAGGAGTTTGCCTAATAAAGTTGGAGCCAGTCCAAAACAAAAGAGGCTGCTTCTAAGACCTGTAGTATTTTGGCTGCTCATGCCTGGTAGACATCAAGTGACAGCTATCACATATCTTTCTATTACATATGCATAATTTACCTTAGGAAAGATAAGAATGGATGGATGTAATTCTTGTCTGCTCATGGCAACAAAAACCTTGCACTCACCCTGCCAATGTAATTTACAAAGTGATAATAGGATTTTGCTTTTTTGGGGAGGGAGTGGAGTCAGCAAGGCAGAAATATTTGAGAGATGAAGTGATCCTCACTTCTAATCAGAAGAATTTAGACTCTCCAGACCTTAGCATGGAGCCAGGTAGAGAATTTGATGCTATCTGTGAAGAACATTAGAAGAAGGGCATGAACTTAAAATATACACTGAAGAATCTTAAAACTGCCTTTCCACTGTGTGGTACTGGGTGTAGCTTCTGCCATATGGCAGGGAAATCTTAGGGCTTCTCTAAATGCCGCTGCCTAATAATTGCTCCAGAACGGATTTTACAACTAGCACTTCCCAGAGAGTGAATTATTGTGGCTGTGTCTGATCTCAGCTCCAGCTGTGGGGGGAAGAAGGAAAGTCCGTCAGCGAAAGACAGCTCAGGTGTACATCACATACTCAAAAGGGTGACAGCATCCTTCTGAGAGCATTCTTTACACAAGTATTAGGACTCCTGATAAGCTTTTTGTGGACTCACAGAATAATTTAGGTTAGAAGGGTTCTCTGCAGATCCTCTAGCCTGACCTCCTGCTCAAAGCAGGACAAACTGGATCAGGTTGCTTGGTGGAAATCTAAGAGGTAATATCCGATGCAGAGGATTGCAAGTACTACTGAAAGTATGAGTTGGTTTGTTTCTCAGTATTAATGCAGCTCCTTCTTGGAATGCTTTTTATTGGATTATGAGGTCCAGTTAGTCAGACAGATGTTCAGCATCTAGATACCTGGGCATGGACTAGTTCTCCTAAAAATACTACGTAGGACTTCTACGAAAGCCTCTGTTTTGACCAAGCTGACACATGGCAATAGAGATGTAAAGGTAAGGGTAACAACGTAACCTTCATTTTCCTGGCAACTTAAGGAGGCACTTACTGACTGTTTTTTGAAGTACCAGTTTTTCTTAGACTCCATGGTTTTTATCAGCTCGATTGCACAGCATGAACCCTGCATTGGGGCACTCTGAGTTCTGGTATGCTAGGAGTCTGAACATACAGAAAGATGAAAAATAAACACACAGAAGACTGGAGTCCTCAGTTTTAGAAACTTGCTTTCAGGTAGGCTTTAGTTCCACTTTTAGGGAAGGATGATAAAGGTGCTTCCTGCATTACTTAATCACTTTACCCAGCTTACACTTGAATTCAAAGGCATTACAAATACAGCACTTGAAACCAGCATTGCATCATCTATTTTACCCATAGATGCTCATAAAACATGTAAACGTGATCTGACAGCAAGTTTAAAAGCCTGAGTACACACACATGGTTGTAGGACAGAGAGGAAGCAACATGGTTCAAGTGAAGTAAGAGATAGACAGGCCTACAGGTTTTCAGTCCTTATGTCTGAAAGAGTATTGAAATCCAGTCCCTGAATGTTGTTTTATGCACTACAGGACACCCAAGATTTCTTATAGCTGTGAGTACTTTGAATCCAAGCAATTCGTGCATTTACTGGTGTCTGCTTTACGTCTCACATTGAGCTTTCCCCAGCCCCGCTTTATCTGTCTGGTATCAGTCACTGTGGAGTGAGATCTCAATCTTTGTTTAACATATATTGCTTGCAAATGTTGTCTCCTTTGTGGTGATTGTATGACGTCCTCTTGGCCCTGACTGCTGGGGAGCATGGGCTGCCGAAAGGCTCATTTCTCTCCGTGGCTGGATTCCCATCTGCCACTCAGGTCTCCAGCAGCAGATGGGACCTGCCTGGAGGGAAGAGCCTGATCGATGATGCTGTGTCCCAGCTGAGAACCAGCATGGTGACTTCTAGACCTGAATGGTCCATACAGATGAATATTGTGTGTTAGGAAACTCAAAAATATCAGCTGATGAAATCCTGCATGTTTGTTTTCAGGATACATAAAAGCCATGGACAGAAATACTAGTTACCAAAAGCATTTGACCTTTTTTTTCTTTTCCTGTGAATGCATTATTTAGCTTCCTTAGAAGACTGACGTATTTTCTTGGAAACACACTGACCTAAGCACACCTGTTTCATATGCTTTTGCTTAGCATGTTCTGAGAGAAAGCTAATCAAATTTCCTGAAAAAGATCCTTCCACTTGCACGCATGCCTTCATTCAGAAATTCAAAGTCAGTGAGCAAATCTAATAGAAACAGTAGTTTTAATAGGGGGTTGTGCAATATATAGTAGATCTCTAATTTGTTTAACAAGAAGGGTTATATTTTTCATTCTAGTGTCATCCTTGCTTTCTGCATTATAGCTCCAAAGCACAGGATGAAATAATTTTATTCTGCAAATAATTGCATGATGAATTATCCTACAAAATATCTGTTGTCTCCATAAAGCAGAGTTGAGTCAAACACGAGCCCAAGCCTTTTGTGATTCTTTACCATAAATGTAGCACTAATTTCCCCTCCACTTGCCCTCAGGGCTGTGCACTTTTCCACCAATTGCACAAGGAAGGCTCTGCCATTCTGTGGTCGTTAGTCATAAATATATTTGGGTGATAGTTAAGATGGCATCACTTGGTGGGAAAGCAGAGAGGGCAGACACCGAGACACCTGTAGGACATTCCTAGGGCTGTGCATGGGCCAGACCCTAAGACCCATGGAGCAGGAAGGGTGATGGGCAGGGTATTTGTTCTCTCTTTACTCAGGTGCTGGGGGAAACTGAAATCACAGCTAGTGGCAAAATGTTTCCAGAGCTGGGAGAATTTGGAAAGGCAAAGGTGTGTGGTTGCCATAGGCATGCTGGTCCTCTCTGTGTATTTCTCTCCATTTCTGTTTTTCCTTGCATATCCCTCTGTACTGTCTTTCTACATAAACATCTACATATGTCAGAGACCTCTTAAAGATTAAAGTAGTCTATGCTGTGTTTATTCCACCTGTCAGTGCTACCTGAAATGTGATGTTTGCTGCCTCCATCCCCTGAATCATTCTCTTTCCAAATAACCCAGAGAGCAAAAGTACTCAATGTATCTGAGCAGGGGGGTAGACAAAAGTCTTTGACTAAAAAACTCTAAAACAATCAAGCAGAACAATATAGCCAAGGACTCCCCTGCAAGCAGGAAGCCATCGTAGCTTCATATAAACTGTAACTACTCTTCACTTCTTTCATTTTACCTCCTATTTTCACCCTGCAACCTTTTCAAGATCTGATTTAATTGCTGGAAAGCAAAATTAAGAGAAGTTATTTCACAACATTAGAGCAGAAATACCTAAATGCGGTATTATGAGCATAACAGAAAACCACAGCCTGAGCCACTGTGTAAGAATATTAAGAGCATAATTCTCTCAGGAGCATTTTCAAGAATGTGTAGCAAGTGTGCCAAGTGTGGTTCTTACTGTAATAACAACTGTAAAGTTGGACTCAATGTAGTAATAGTGTTACTCTGTCCTTAAGGCTCTCACATAAACTTGCAAGACCATTTTTAGTATTTTTCCCATGCAACACTAATGAAATCAATGGCAGAAGTATCCCATAATTTTCTGTAGGACTTTAGAATCAAAGAATCATTTAGGCTGGATAAGACCTTTAAGACCATCAAGTCCAACTGCAAACCTGATACTGCCAAGTCCACCACTAAACCATGTCCCTAAGCACCACGTCTACACACCTTTTAAATACCTCCAGGGATGATGACTCAACCACTTGAGACCTTCAGTGAAGAAATATTTCATAATGTCCAATATAAACTTCCCCTGACACAACTTGAGGTTATTGCCTGTTGTCCTATCACTAGTTACCTGGGAGAAGAGACCAACATCTGCCTCACTACAACCACCTTTCAGGTAGCTGTAGAGACTGATAAGGTCTCCCCTGGGCCTCCTTTTCTCCAGACTAAACAACCCAAGTTCCCTTAGCTGCTCCTCATAAGACCTGTTCTCTAAAGTCTATTTCTCTTTAGTCTTCTTTAAAAACATTTGACAAGGTTAATTACAGAGTGGTGAGTTCTTAATATGTTGCTGCTTAACTTTGCTTACAATGCCAAGGTCTAGGACTCTGCTAGTCAACTAAATTGCATATTGTAATCTGTGGCAGTTTCTTGATTGATTCATCAGAGATTAAGAGTAGTTGTATGTTGTTTTCTTAGGTTTTTCTTTCTTTTCCGAGCTTCATCAGATCCAAATTTTGTTCCCAGCTGCTCCACACAAGAAATCGTTGTTTATCCATTGAACCTGTGACCCTTGGATGTGAAGGATGGGGAAGATCAGGGACTCAGCCCTCCTGCTGGTGTGAATCTGTGGTATTTCTAATTATGTCATTCAGTTACTCCACTTTACACTATAGCAATCAAATGCAGAACGTGGTCTATGACCATCAAAATAGATTGGTCTAGAAATAATTCACCTTAACCTAGTGCAAATAACTAAGGCAGTCACTGTCTCTTGCTCTGTTCTGGGTGATAGAAACACCAGTTTGTAAACTTTTACATGTTATATACTCACTGTGGTTGTGGGTGGATCACTCATATGAAATATGTTAAATAGACAACTTGCATATTATTGCCTCTGCTTAAGGACCTGCCTCTCTCCACTTGTTTTGTAGACAATTTGCATCCTTAACTGGTCACGGTGTGGTCAGACACCTTCACTAGGCAGTAGTCTCCAACAGGAAGTGTGAATTCCCCTCCTCATTGCATCTGATAGTGTGACTGGAGGACGTTTGCACCATGTTATGTGTAATGCCAGATGATCAATGCTATCACGGTCCTCCAGCAAGGACACAGCACGGTGATGAAGGACCAAATGGTCAGACCAACTTTATTTCTCTCTCAAAGTGCTTGGGAGCCATTGCTCTGTCGCTCCTCACTTCTTCACCAAAAACATCACAGATTACTTTTCATATATCAAGTCTTTAATATGCAATTATGAAATGAGAAGCTGATTTTGGTTGACTTTGGGGTTTTTTGAGCCTTGCATTTCCTAGCTTCCCTGTATAACCCTAAGGTCTAGAAACTTTCTCTTTTTAACGAGAAAAAGTAAAAGAAGTTCTCGTATAATTGCAGGGTGCTGGGAGCTGGAGTTTGAGGGAAAAATACTGCATACTGGTACAACGTTGACATAATTGGAAAAGTCACCAGCCAACTGTCAGCTGTGCAGGGTTCCTCTCAGCCTTCCTCAGCTCTGGGCAAGAAAACTTAGCTGCTATGAGCCTGAAACCACACACCCAGGGCTTTGCTGTGCTGGGCTGTGCATGGCAGAAGGGCTGAGGCCCTGCGGTCAGCCTCTCCCTCTGTCTCACAGCTGCAATTAGGCAAAGCATCGGCTGTGGCATGGTACCCCTCTGAAGAGAAGAAGGTTGCTGCCATACCCTGCGCACACTCGTGTGCACAGTTGCCGAGGGCCAGTGACGATGCTGTCCACTGGTCACAGGAGTTTCCCAGTGGCAGCAGGCTGTATGCTATGAAGCAAGAAGTTTTTAGTTACGCACATTGTTGTGGGTTAACCCCGGTAGGCAATAAAGCACCACACAGCCACTCACTCACTCCTCCTCCAAACCCAGCTCACAGTGGGATGGAGTAAGTGAAAAGGAAGAGGAAAAGTGAGAAAACTTGTGGATCAAGATTAAAAAAAAAACAACTTAATAAGCAGCGGAAAAATGGAAGAATAAAGAAAACAAAACAAGTGATTCAAAGGCAGCCACTCACCACTTCCCGTGGACAGCCCGATGCCCAGCTGGTTCCTGAGCAAAACATCGGTAACCTCCCTAAACCACCTGGTCTCCATTTTTGTGGCTGAGCATGACATTACACTTCATGGAATATCTTTTTAGTTAGTTCAGGTCATCTGTCTGGTTGTGTCCCCTCCCAGCCTATTGTGTGTCCCCAGTCTATTCACTGGGAGCAGGAGGAGTAGAGTAAGAAACAGAGAAGGCTCTGACACTGTGCAAATTCTAGGCAGCAATAGGTAAAATGTTGGTGTGTTATCGACATTGTCTTGGTCACAAATCTAAACTCCAGCATCATATGAGCTACTATGAAGAAAATTAACTCCCAGTTAGCATCCCAGTGTTCCAGTTAGACCCAGTACAACCCCTCATCTTTGAAAAGAAAATATTAATCCAGGACTACTGTTAGGAAATGATATTAATGATTTCAACAGGATTTAGTACCCGCTCATTATTCTTTCCCATTTGTACAGCTTCACTGAGCTGCAGGAAAGGAATTGAATAAAAGAAAAGGCAACGTAAACCCTCATCCTCCTGGGACAAAATGTTCCTGCTGTTTTCCTACTCTTTTACTTCAAAGCAAGAGTTTCAGGGACAGCTACAGCACTGAGTATTATGAACCACGAGTGCACCTAATGTTATTCAACATAAAGTGTGTCAGGAGAAAGCAATGCAGAAATATCAGTCATTATTGTGCTGGGAGAGGGGAGTCAGACGCGTGCTCGGTGCAATACATCACTCTCTGAACAAGTCGCAGGCAGGCTCAGAAGTGAACCTGTCACTCCTGGCTCTGTTTGCTGGCATGATTAAACACAAGCCGGCACTGCTGTTTTTTGGTGCCGTTGGGTCATATTCCCCTGGAAATCCAGAGCCTTTTGCCAGCGATGTTTGAGTTTGGAGTGGCACTTGGGTTTCCTGTTACTTGCCAAGGCAAGCATTGCATTTGCAGAGTCTTATCTTGACCTTCACTCAAGATAAGGCTGCCTGATTTGGGAACAAGTGGGTTCTGTGTTGATCATTTTTTAGTTGTGTGGGGTCTTCTTCAGCGAGCCATTTCCCAGGATATTTGCTCGAGCTGTTGTTGAAGGGTTTTAAAGGACAGAAGTGGGATGGAGGAGAAATGTGACTATTTCCCAGAAACAGTGTTTTGGATTTTATGAATGTGTGTTCAGGCAGGTGTGTTTGTCTAAGTTACCTGCTGTATGATGTGGATGGTACTGCATAGTCAGCTGTGTGCAGTGACTGGGAGATTTGTTCCCTGTGGTACTATGGTTCTCAGAACTGCTTGTGGATCCTCTACAGAACTGAATGATTGTAGATTTGATGTGCTTTGGCACATGATTAAAGCTCATAGCCTCCTCCCTTGCAGCTGCCTAGCCCTCTCAGGAGCCCTTGTTCACCATCTTTTTCAGAAGTGAATAAACTTTTTGATATTACAAGGCAGACAATGGACACTGTCCTTGGCTTAAAGCTGAGCACTTGCTTTAGTCAGAGTTAGGGCTGATATCGGGCCTTGCAAAGCCATCTGTGAGTCCATCCTATGGGCAGGGGAAATTTTTATACCAGTCATGTGAAAATGTTTTGTTTTGCTTTTTATTTTCAGTATGTTGTGTTACGAGGGTTCTGTGATAGGCATTGACTGGGGGGGCAATACTTATCATGGATGTTACACAAACTAATGACCCATGATGAAGATGCCACAGATGTTTCTCTGCACTGCGTCCTTTAAAACTCATCCTTTTCGGTAACAGCATTGAGAGTTAAAACCAGTATATTACAGGGAAGCTTGGGTTTTAGTGGATATTCACAAAAGGAGCAAACCCAGCCAAAGAAACTGAATTCCTCATACCTGTCACGAGGCTGCACTGGCTGCATTTACACACGGCTGTGACCTCCCCCATTCCTTACTGGCTAAGAAACCCTCAGATAAGGACACTCATCAAAAAAATTCTCTTCAAAGATCTGCTTCTGTTAGCATGGAGAGCGATGGGATTTACTGCTTTTCTTAAATGAAAATGGTTTTCCTTATATACACAGTAAGGAATTGCTGTCTCTCTGAAGAGCACAAGGCAACATTTATGGTAGATAAAAGTGGTTTTTTTGGTAAACAGCTACAGGATTAATAAACCCTTCAAGGACTATCATGGCAAGATTTCTGTTATGACATAGGTAGCATGTGAGATGCCAGAAGAAGATGTTGTGAAAGTTGCAGAGAAGAATCAATGTTTAGTATAGAAGATAGTAAAAGACAGTGATGAAAATAAATGGAAATAAATTTTCTCAACAAATGTTTGCCAAGAGCCTAATTCTTGTGCTGTGGACCAAAATTGCTGCTGACATTTTCTGTAACGAAATTTCTTCCTATTTGCTCAAAGTCGCCATCTGCACTCTGACTCATCCACTTTATTCCCGAGCTGGGTGTGTACGACAGAATTCTACATCTGCAGGACACTGGCATCCTCCTGCAACATGCTCCTTCTAGGAAGAATGAGCGCATACAGATCTGGGGCTATCCACTTACCACTGTAACAACAAAGCCCTGAACGAGAAAAATCAGCTTTGTGTTTGGATCCTTCCCTCTGGCTTTCTTTTTCCTAACATTAAGTGTTGTTTAAACATTGTTCTGAATGCTTAAAACAGCAGTTATGTCTCATCTCTCCTTTAGCTTTTCTGGCTACATCTATAGGTGATGCATGTTGGCATAATTTTATTGAAATCAGAGGAACTATCCCAATTTCCACCAAATGAGGAGGATTTGGGGTGTAAAATGCTTATTAAGAATAAAATAGTCCTGTACAGAAATAGTCCTGGGTAATGAGCCAAGGATTGCAGCTAGAGATTTCAGAATTGTATTTATAAGCCTCAAAGCCACATTTCTCATGGCTAGGAAAATAATATCTGTTCTGTCACTTGTTAATATAATTATCCTCTGTTTCAGGAGAATTAGCAACTCACTGTGCATTTAGAAACTGCTGCATTGGTGTTTTATAAAACTGAAAAAAGAAAGCCGATTTGACACATTTGGTCATCCAAATTGTGCATCCTCTTTGTCTTTTGAAAAGATTCTGTTACCTCTCCTTCTCTACAGACAATCATTGACCCATCAGTGTGAATAATTTGTTTTGCTCTGGAAAATCTCAGCTACTGCTAAGACTGACTAAGAGGAATTGTTGTTTCAGCAATAATACTATTGATGTGCTGTGTACTAAGCAATAAACAGCTGCTGAAATTGATTAATCGTTGAAGTGGAGATGAGATTTTAAGACAATTTCAAATTCTGTTCATTGCACTCACATTTTATATTAAATATCCCCTTGTTGTGGTGTTATGCTACAAGATGAATAGAACTTTTTTTTTATCAGAGTTCTCAGTGTCATACATAACTTTCTAAACATTTGGAATGTTTGAAAATCCCTGAAATAAGCAGCTCTATTTCCAAGCCTTCACTGAGGAAGGAGAAAAGGATAACCTTGTCTTTTAAAACATATTTGTCTGTGGTTTCTTGTGTGACAGCAGACCTATTTTTTCCGCTTTGCAATATATAGGACGAGGAGAATCGCCAGAGCAGGTCAGACCCAAGGTTGATGAAGGCCAGTTTTCTGCAGCTGGCAGCAGACAGCACCAGCTGCTTCAAAGGAAGAGACAAGAAGTTTCACAGCTAGTGGCAATTTGAAAATTAACCTTTGAGAAATTTCCTCCCAGCTTCCATGGGTGGAAAATCCATTTATGCCTGGAGGTAGGAAGGCTTGCAGGTCTTCCTTTTCTCCACACCCTTCCCTTTGCCCC
>Ga0065711_1042429_pt1 | contig 15389 bp, 10 predicted proteins | sample Hoacrofraction12_FD_59098 | JGI IMG/M metagenome (GOLD analysis project Ga0065711, IMG submission 59098) | Hoatzin crop microbial communities from Cojedes, Venezuela - Epithelial fraction 12 v2 (version 2) | ecosystem: Host-associated > Birds > Digestive system > Esophagus > Crop | place... | reverse complement strand
AGGTTGTGGAGTCTCCTTCTCTGGAGATATTCAAGACCCGCCTGGACAAGGTCCTGTGCAGCCTGCTGTAGGAGACCCTGCTTCAGCAGGAGGGTTGGACTAGATGACCCACAGAGGTCCCTTCCAACCCCTACTATTCTGTGATTCTGTGAAAAGGGTTCTTCAGAGCAATTGGTTAAATTGCCTTTAAAATAAATCGGATGGTTTATAGCTCCCAGGAATCGTGGTAGTTTGAATATTCCATTAGTTCTTTAGAAAAGGTCAAATGACCACAGTTTTGGAAACATGGTTTGTGTAAACAATAACATACTTCAGCTTCAGGGATTGGTTACAGCTTGAGGTGGGCTGCAGCTTGGCCTCCGTGTAGGGTGGACAATATAGGTTTCCATGTTAGCTCTGTGCCCAAAACTCCTACTAAAGGAGACGGAGGTCTAGTTAATTAGTCAATGGTGTCTAGAGCAGATACTTAGGGAATGAGTCATTGACAAAGGGGAAATGTTCTAGGGTACCTGAGACCTCCAAGTGAGGCTGTCAGTTTTGATGTAGCACATATGAGGGACCTTCTGGAGAGGCAGGTGGCACCTCACAGGATACACTAGAGCATTTGAAATGGCAGCTGATTGAGCCATGGATCTCCCCATTGCGTAGATTGCACTTCATTCTTTTGTAGCCTTCTACATTGTTAACACCTAAGTTTAGGTATCTGAATCTTGAACAAAATCCTCACTCCAGAGTCCCTGTGCCCTGACTAATTCCTGGAATTTGGTCATATTGACTATGACATATGATATGTGATTAGTCAAACAAACTCAGTGACATTCCTGCTGATTTTGTAATTGAAGTTTATCAAAGGCATAGAGACTTTAATAAATACTACAAAAAGCTTATCTTGTGAATATGGATAACAATTCATTCGTGCTTGGATGTTTATATTAGTCTGTACTTTTGTAAAAAATTATCTTTTAAAAAGTATGAATATTTGCATTCAATGCACTAAAATGATTCAAAAAGTCATGAAAATATATTTCCAGTTGTTATCTGAATCTATGTTCAGGGATCTGTTTTCTTGCCATATCACCTGCCTCTCCTCTCAACTGTTGTAGTGACTCTTAGTTACTGCTTGGAGCTACAGCATACCTTCTCCACACTCTCATTTTTGCTGAAGGTAAACTTGAGCCACACACTACTACTGCAAACCTTTCAACTTCAAAATGCTTCATAAACATTTAAAACTAATGACAATAATATCCTTCAGTAGGAAATATAACACATTTCACAGGTGGGGAAACTGAGAGAGGGAGATAAAATAGCATCCCTAGGAAGCACATGAAATCCTCGATCTTCTTCAGGCCACTAAGCATGCTGCCAGGCAATACGGAAATGTATAAGAGCTATAAAGCAATCTGTAGGGTTCTGAAAATCTGTGACTATTAGAGGTAACTCTTACAGTATGCCCACTCTGGGTGTGGGTATGACTGGTGACAGAGCTACAGAAACCTCCCATGCTGCACCAGCGGACAAGTGTGATGGTAGGGCACTGATAAAACACTGGCTGGTTGTCATGCTCTTCAATTCAGCCTCCTACGATGAAAAGTGTATGTCTGAAGGTCAGACACAAAACATTGATTATTGGAAAGAATACCTCAAGACAAACAGATCAGCATATGTGTGGCTGAAATACAATTTAATTCCCAGAAATGGCATAAATACCAGGCTACTCTTGTTTCTGTAGCAGAAGTGCCTTAAATCTTTCACACTAGTAGATGCAACCCTCTGATGGTGGAAATCCCACCTCCTCAAGCCAATGAGGCCAGTAGTGAAGCATCTGTTTTACTCCTGATAGACACACCAAAATATTGGTACTGGAGAGAAAAATCCGTTACAAAAATTTTTTAATTGCATTATAGGAATTAACTTTATATAAGAAAGAAAAAAAATTAAAGCATGAATTAGAATCTCTGAAGCTGCAGAAAGCTGCATAGAGAAAAATCCACAGGCTGAGAAAAAAAACCTAAAGCAAAATAAAGCACAAAAATTCAGAGCATTTCCTTACAATTTATGTGATGCAGCTGAGTGGATCTGTAGTGGGACCTCCAGAAAGCACTTTTAATTAAGCCATACTTTTCCTGCCTCAAGTTTTTTCCATATGTCATAAACCAATATTGCTTTGCTCTCCTGGTCAGATGAGCCAAGTAGCTTCTCCTAGTGGCAGATGAGACCGCAGGCTTCATCCTGTCTCCCATCATAATGGGATGCACTGTACAGGAGCACTGGAGCTGGAACCGCTTGGTAATACTGGCTTTAATACACAAGGGTAATAGGCAGATGCTTCCAAGAGTTGTTGGGCTGGGTAAGGCTGTGCTAGACCCCATAAATGCCTCAGGGAAAACCTCACATGCTTCAGAGGGGTCCAGCAAAGAAAGTGAGTGAGGGCAGACTACCAAGATCAGAAAAATGCCTATTGCTTATAAGCATCTTGTTGCTTCAGGACCATTCCCTGTTCACTTATGAAGGATCAGGAGCAAGCAAGGCTGAATGAACTGTCTAGCAAGGTTGTTGAGCTGGGTATTCCTGTCATAAACAAGGGGCTTGGCTGGAGCTTTCTGAAGCACTTGTGGATTGGAGTAGAGTCTTAGACTGTCAGCTGCTGAAGGTTCTTTTTCCAGGTCATATTGCCAGCTGCAGACTATCAACATGTTTACCAACAAAACCTGTTACCTTGCATCCTGCTTTAGGGCTGGATTTTGGCTCTCTGCCGACTGGGGTACGAATGTGATGCAACTCAAGAAATGGCAGTTTAGTCAGTGGAAGCAAAAATCCACCTGTGGTCCTCAGGTCTACCATATGCTTTGCTCTCCTTCTGGCACATGGCATGGCCTATGGCCTCAGCCTCGTTAGAACTAACTTTACTTCCCTTCCGTCAGCCAAAGCTTCTGTTCATGATGTTCAGAAAAAATACCTTGAGGGCAGAACAGAGATCTAAGACTAATTTTTTAGGCAGTGTTTCAGTACTGGAGGGCTGATTATCTTTCCTTATTATGTCATATATCTTGAATTTTAACATATCCTGATCCAAGAACGGGAGAGACAGCTTTTCCCTCCTGATAGAAATTCTGTTTTCCAAACCTTAAAGATAATCAAACTTGCAATGTTGGTGTCCGTTGATCTTGTCTGCCAACATCAGAAAGCATAATACTATTTCTCCTTTCAGATCTCTTTTCATTAAGCTCTTTTCCCACCATTCCTTCTCTTTTGCTATCTCCTTTACCCTCTCTCTTGGGGCTCAACCTTGTCAGTGTTATAGTTCATTCACATTTCGCGTTTCTGGTCAAGGTAATGTACATAAGGTTATGAAAAGAAGGAGGATGGCCAAATGCAGCTATAATGCCATAGACCTCCTAATCTATTGTATTTAAATAGATATTTCTTAGGAACCCTCAATCCTTTAAATCCTTTCTTGAGTGAAAGCTATAGGGAGATGCAGTATCCTGTTTTCTGTAAGAACACCAGCAAGAACAGGGAAAGTGTTTGGTGTTGGTCATAACCAGCCCCATGAACTCAGGCTCATCTGACGGAAGGTTGTTCATGAGCTAAGGCCTGTGCTGCACAGGCAGTTATCTCTGTATGTGAGTTTGATCACAGGACTTCTGGCCAGTCAGTGTTGTCTGCATATTACAGTTACCAACTTTGACAGTCAGGAATAATTTTTAAATTTTAGGTGTTTTTAGAAGAATGGACCCCAAAACTGTGTTGATGAAGATATTGCATTATGGAAAGACAAGGCTCAGATCATACAGTGTCATTGTTTCTAAAATTGTTAAACTGTCATTCTCCTCTAAAGCTAGTAATAAGGACGGTAATAGCATGATTAGCAGGACCCCCACTTTCCTTCCCCACTGGAGTATATATAGGGCTTTCCATACCATGTACCTTGATGTCTACTCTTTCAAAAATCCTTTTAAAGCCAAACTTTGAGAAATCTTTCAGAATGAAAGCAATTGACAAAACTCTAAACTTCCTTTTTGATGTCTCTATCCTTTAGCTCCAAACTTTTTCAAAGCTTTCCTGGTAATTAAGAAAGGAACACAGATTATCCTTGTATTTGAACTGTTTATAGTAGATTAGAAAATCTCTGTAGTAATGCTGTTTTCACTCAGTCACGTTTTCTTTAAAATGGTCCATTGACAGTAAAAATGATCATGTGTCATCTCAGTTTAATGACAAATATGTTTTGAAAAGAAAACTGACATTTGGAAGATTTGTTCAGTCATTTTGCTATTGTGCACATGTGAGCAGCGAGTAAAATTTTCAAGTTAAAAAAAAATTGCGAGCAAGTTTTTATGACTTGAAAAGGTGCTAAATATATGGCTATATCTTCAGCCAGTGTAACCTCCAATGATGTCAATAAAACCACTCTCTTCTGTTTTTTTTAAGAACACAATGACCTCTGCAGGTCCAGCTTGAAACAATCAGCTTTCTCACTGACTCAGGAGAATCTTGCCAAATCCAAAAGGGAAAAAACATTAATATTTTTAAGTTGTGAGGCTTTAAAGTGATGGATTTGCTCAGGGTTGGGAGGAAAAATTTAATCTGACTTCTTGTTTTGGATTAAGAAAAGTGCTTCCAGAACCCTGAGTCTGAGTGAAGGTTGGCCTCGTGTTGCTCCGTAATAGCAGCACTTCTTTTGGAATCTGTAGGGATTATGAGAACATGGAATTTGGAGAAGGAAAGTTTGGCTATGTCAGATAGTTTATGCCTCTCCAAGAGTTGAATATTATTCCCCTGCAAGAGCTGAATATTCCATAAACAGACGATAGACCAGCCATTATGTGTAAATCCTACCGAATTTACACATTGGGGTGACCAACACTGTAGTAGCAGTCATTTAAAAAGCGTATGAAGTGTGAACACAGAAGATGAAAACTTTTCTATAAGTTCTTACACTGTCTTATAGCATGTTGCTGCTGGATTGCAAGGATTTTAGTTAAAACCAGGTGTTGTGAAAACCTGGAAAAAATGATTATGAAGTTAATAATTCGTTGTGTCTTTCCATAAAGGTGTTATTATCATGGTCTAACTTTGGATTCAGCTTTGGCTTGTTAAGTGGCGTAACAAAATCTGAGGGTACATCCTACCTCTTGGCAGAAGCTGAAGGGCTAATGATACATCTTTCTCAGTTATTGTATAGAGAGCTTTGTTTATATGGTTGGGAGACAAAGAGACAACAATTTGCAACATTACTTATTAGGTCAAGTCTCACAGCAGCCTCAGACCTTTTATGAATTTACAGATATGCCTATGTATGATGCTCATATGAAAGATCTTTCATTATCACCTGGCATATCACTGAGGTGTACAACATGTTCAAAATTTGCCTTTCAGCAGAAAAAAGCAAGAAAAGACGTACCTTTCAATATTTTCCCTTTTTTTCCTTTCTCCTGGCTCTGCTTAAAGCTACATTTGATTAGTTTGCCGCATGATACCCTTCTGTCTTTTGGCAATTCTAACCACATGGAATTCGAAGACTGCCTTCATTTATGATGGATTTTTAGACTTTTGACAACCTGCTTGGGCCCAGAGTGTAGTATAAACCTTGCTCATCACATTCAGAGATGTGTTATATTGAACACAGGTAAGAGTTTTAGAAGCAGCAAGCCTGGGATTTCCATGGAGCATAAGATAAAGATGCAGCCAAGGACAAGCTGAGGGAAATTATATTTTCCCACTTCAATATATCTGTTGTGGTATTTGTCTGCTTCTCTTCTATATCAAAGGTGTGAGTTTATTTGCCTTTTTTATTTCTTGCTGTACTACTGATCTTGGACCAGATGTGCTAAGTCCTGTGCATCTTGAGAGCAGCAGATTTACTGGATGTGTTCAGACCTTCTGATACCCTGCGTGTGTAATGGGTCCAGTCCTTCCAAGAACAGTTAGATTTACTGAAATTGTGCTGTATGTGGCTTGCACACCTAGGAAATGATGACAGGAATTGCCCTAGTACTAGTTCTTCTGAGGGATTAGAAAGAAGAAGGAAAACGTCTTCTACTGGAGGAAAACTGACCTTCAAGAAGGAGTGCTTCCCCATTTCGGGAACTTGTTCTGTAAGCTTTGGACAGAAGACAAATTCAGTGACTATAAGAAACCTTAGTATCTGAGAGAGAAATCTGTTCAACAGTGAATATGGCCTCAGGCTCTGTAATCCCCTGAGGGAGCAAAGCAACCTCTGTGCCTTAGAAACTCCTTCAAGGTGTCAGTCTTGTCAGTGTGGCACTTGTGAGCCACTGTGCTGGCAAGCCACAGGACATGGGATTGGATCTCCAACCTGTACAGGCGAGTGGTCTGGCTGAGGACCGTGGAGCTGGTGTAGCTATCCACAGCGATGGGAAATGGGCAGGACACCAAGTCAATGTCTTGAGCAAAAATTAAGAACCAGGAAGTAAATGATGGTGCTGGGAATGAAAAGGAAGGAGGAAAGTACCCTGAGTGGAAGAATGAAGCAAGGACAAATTCACTGCAGAGAGAACTCTGGAGATGCGGCAACAACAGAAGATGTGAATGGCTCCATACTCTTTGTCTGCTTACAACAAGGAAGACAGTTAGAGGGTAATAGCTCTGTCTGACAATAGATGGTACTGAAATCCCAACAGGATTCTTTGGTTTCCAGTTACTTAGACAGTCTGAATTAACTGTGAAAGGGTTCAGGAGTATTTTACTCTGAAATAATGATTTTTTTTTTTTTTAAAAAGGAGAACATATTAAAAAATAAGGTGAAATCCCCAGCAGTCAAAGTCTCTGTGGCTGAAGAGAAAATTTTGCAATTTAACAGAGCAGGACTCTGATTCCTGAGGAGGTTGTGACTGCGATCTAGAACAAATCTTTGGAGCATCAAGAATTAACTCTTGACAAAGGGGTTAGAGTTTGTCAAACTAACCAGTTCCCCAATTTGGAATGAAGGGAAGGACATAATCGAGAATCCAAAATAGTGCAAAGAAAGATGCTTGAGGAAGCCATAATTGGAGTCCTACAAGAGCAGCATCTGGGTCTGCAGATGGCATGGAAAAGAGTGCAAGCCATAAACTGGAAAAAGGTACACACAAGATTATGTCACTGTGAAATAGTTTGTAAGAAGCAGCATGCGGGAGATCAATGACAGCACCATTTGCTCAGGGGGATTCTTCATAAGAGCAATTCATCAGAAGATGAATGGACTATCACCCTGAAAGCAAGTAAGACATTTATTCATTTTTAATTGGATACTGGTGCACATGATGGTGTGTTGATTGAAATAATGTTATCCTCCTGACAAGAAGCAGATAATGGAGAGTCAGGGGAGGATTACAGGGGTAAGCTAATAGCAACTACACTTAACGTGAGGGTAAATAAAGTGGACTGATACAGTCTGTATTAACTTTATGGAGAAGAGCATCCATTATGGAATAAATAATGTGTTGAGCCTTTTGTTCTCAAGACGATGCACTCACAGGAGAGAACACGAGCACAATATACCTGAGAAAGTATTAGAGGACATCAGCTAGCGAACAAGCTGTCTCTGAGCAGAACACACATCAGAGGAGAGAGTCAGCCTCCCTCCAGCCCCTCTTCCTATTCAAATTCCATTCCTCTTAAAGAACAGGCTAAAAGAGGAGCTGAGTGAGTTTGTTACCCCAAGAATCACAAAATGCGTAGAAGAATGAACTGTGAGTACATTCTTTGTTCACCTTTAGGGAAGAAGAGAGGGACAGAATGCTTTGTGTTTGGAGAGACTAGAAGAACTGAATAAATAAAAAAAGAAATAAGTCACAGTATTTGTTAGGGAATCATGTTCAGGGAAGTTGTCTAATACAAGATATTTTTGTATGCTGGATGTATCAGCAGTGTTCTGGGGAACGTCTTTGGAAAAACACATCACATGTTTTATGCTTTTTCCATGTCTTATTGAGAAAACCCTGTTTCCTGCAGACTTCCATTTAGGTCGTGCTCAACACTCCATTTATGTCATTAAAAAATACAAAAAAGTTTTGACAGTACAGAAGGAATTGGGGCACCATAGGTGATATTTTAGTCTGGGAAAAATGGTAAAAGAAACTTCAATGTCAGAAGAGAATGAGTGGAATCTCTGAGCATCCTGAAACAGAACCAGAGCTGCTGGGTTAGCGTGACACCAACAAAATGCAAATTTTCTGTAACATAAATGACACACTGGACAGAGAAGGTTATTCGGCAAGACATATAGGTAACAGTGAGACCACTGCAGTTGACAAAGAAATAGTAGATTTCTTGGAATGATGGATTACATTAGGACAATTGTACCTTATAGTGCTGCCTGAATAAATAAATAGAGAATGTACCTATACAATGACATTGTGTGACCTTAATAACAAGTCTAAGAAGTAAAAGGAATTAATTTGAGAGCGTGGTATGCACAAAACTATGTTGTCCACAGCTGCCTCTAAGAAGGATTTTGGTGCAATCTTCTCGCAGAAGAGTGGTCACAGCTAGAAACCAGTGGTTTATGCGTAGTAGATGCTAACAGGAAATTAGAGTTAATAAGCTCAGATAGAGAAGGAGGCTTTGGCATGGTTGTAAAAGACTTCATGTCTTAGTTGTGGGAGGCCTTAGCTATTACTATTTTATTAGCTGAAATCGACTGCAAACCACTTATTGCTGTTACTGAAAATGGCCTTGCAAACACTCCAGAGAATTCACAGCTTACTTTTTTTCAACTGCAGATGGATGATTTGTAAATTGAATCTGAACCTGGAAGAGATTTGGAGATGCAGACACTCTTTCAAGCATTTTACAGAAGTGACAAAGTCCAACATTAGCATGTTATGCTAATAAAAATAAACTTTGTGTTCTGAGGTGAGCTAAGGACCGCAAATTTCAGATTGACTACCTTCGATGAGATTCTACACAAAGTAATTAAGATTAAAAAGATAGTGACAAGAACAGCATAATCCTCATCACTGTAATCAATGTAAGCCGAACTACTGCCACTGCATGAAAGCCTGTTTCAAGAATCATGACTCCTAAGATGTTATTAAAAAGTATGTGAAAAGTAGTCATGGCGGTCAATAGAGGTTGTATGAGGAAAAAAATTCTAAAGGAAAGAGGAGCTACTTTGACCTTAAATGAATAGTAGCATTGAAGAGGCTCTAAAGTTTTGTTGCATATGCCAGAAATAAAGATCAAGGAGTAGGAAAGTATTGTATTGATAGTACAGAGAAAAAACTGTCTGGAGCAAAGTACACATAGATTATTTACGTTGATTAGGGGGAAAAAAGTCAAAACCAGGACACTATGGGCTGTCTACTTGTTATTATTCTGACTCCTCTGACACAATGTTGTTGGGAGATGCAGGTAAAGAACTGATGATGGGCATTAAAGATCTGTTCTTGCCTAATACGCCTTACTTGTCAGCAGCGGGCCGGAAATAGGTGTGCATGAACGTAAGCAGTTTGCAGTGCAGTGTTGGCTTAATCAGCTATGTGCTAGTCCCAATGGGCTTCTGTCCAGCAGACGGGTGAAAAGCGGTGTGTGAGACAGGAACAAACCCAGCATGTTTAGACAATAGGTCTCCAGGTTATGAACTAGCCAGGAGAAGCAGCTGCCCTGTCTTCTGACAGGAGCAGCTCTGGTATTCCAGAGGAAGTGAGGCACCACCTCAGACACTGGTGGACAGTTTAGTTATTATTGTGACTTCATGTGTTTGCATTAATAATGGTTTTAATTATAGCTGTCGTTACGTTCTGCCTTGGAATGGAACGTGTGGTATTTGGGGCAGTGCCTTCAAAGGCCAAGCAGCTTGGCAGGGCACTGTGAGGCTCTTGTTGCACCACACAGACAGCTGGATGCAGACAGAGGATTATGCCCAGCACCCCTGCTGCCGAATAGCGCTGGAGACCACAGAGGGAAGAGCTACTGAGGGCCAGAAGACAGCCTAGAGGCAATGTGCCCTTCACCTATGATGGATCAGCTAGGGCCCTGTGGGAGACAGGCCATTTGCTCCCGCTGGCAGAGGAGATGCCAACCCACCCAGAGAGAGGGATTCTGAGAAGTCTCTGAAAGGGGAACCTCAAGGAATGTCCCTCCTCCCGCTGCCAGTCATTCCTGCGGGAAGCACCTCCTGCCTCCTGAGGAGGTGGTGAGTCCCAGCAACTGCGATATGAGGCAGAAAATCTCTTCCTGCCCATTTTCAGGGCTGTGTAAGGCCTTCAGGATTTGGTCCATGAACAGTAGAAATCATAGGGCTTACATTAATACAAAATAGGCTGACAGGTACTGCAGGTGAGACATTCTTCTGGTATGTACAACTTAACTCTGGCAGGTTGAGATGCTGTGACTTGGTTCCAAGCCTAACAAACCAACATAACTTCTGTTTCCTATGAATGGCCTCATTCATTTCAATGGAAATGTGTGTACACATGTGTTTGTGTGTGCGCGTGTGTGTAAAGAGAAGAGAATCACTCTTCTCCCTTCTCCCTTCTCCCCATGGCATATGCCATACAGCATGCCGACGTATCCAGTCTATCAATTCCTTCATAAGCAATTCGAAATAAGGAGTCCAAGGAAAGTTTACCAGCTTCATAGCTTGTAATTCTCTTTTGGCCAAATTTGTTTGTCAGGGAGAGCACAAGAATGAGGCCACACATAATTTAACACCTTCCCCTATTTAGAGTTTGTTAGTTTAACTTTTTCTGAGATTGTTTTTTTTAAAATGTTTGTCTGAATTTAGCCGTTGTGAAGGAAAGCGACGGCCCGAAAGACTGTAGTTTTCCTTGCAGAATGGGCACGGGACGAGCTCCAGCAGAGTGAGCTTCCCCATAGTGCCACCCTGATATGACCTTGAATGACCTTTCGCAGAGCCCTGTAGAGCCGGTTTTTGTGTCTTTCCAGTTCTTGGCCTTTTTGCTAAGACTGTCAGCTGGGCTGTGCCAAATGTGGCGGTGCTTCTGGGAGGCTGATATATGTCCAAATCAGAGCTTGACTTCTTTCACATAGGCATAGTGTTGTAATAACCTTTCCAGTAATAAGGAGGCTGGTGAGCAGAGCTAATGAGACGGAGATCTCAGGGTGAGTATTTCAACACCAGCAGCCATGGAAGTGCCACCTTTCCCAAGGGCTCTATTATTACAGCCGTGCTTAGGCTGTAGTACTTGCTGGGTCTTTTATAAACCCAGAGCAAGACAGAAAAAAATGTGGGAGGAGAAATGCCTAAAGCCACAACCCCACCTACCAGATCTCTTTAATAAAGGAGCAGCAGCACATGGAAATAAAATAGCTTTCCCTACCACAGTTAAGCGGACAAAAGGACTTGGTTATTCTAGTGTCCTGGCTCATACAGCGTATTGATCCTGTTGTGTTTTGAAGCTGGACGATGAGAATCCAAGCTTACCTCAAGCAGGTAGGTAAAGGCTCAGGCAGCAAATTTTTGCTTTGCTGAACCCCAAATTTTGATATGTTTTGGAGGTTTTTGAAAACAAGGGCCCAGTCCTGAATTTGCTTTAGCAAAAATTTACTAAAGCCCATGACTTTTCTTAACAAGGATTCTGCATTTTAGGCGCCATGTCTTCAAACCTCCTGCTGGCATACCCATAGGGGCTGGTGTGCTGGTCACTGCAAACAGTTTTGCAGTCACTCCACCTGCACCTCAAAGTGGATGTGCTCTTGCCCAGAAGCTAGGTGGTCTCATGGGGCTGATGGTGTCCTCCAGTTTACACATTAAGCCCTTCTAAATGTGTAGTGCCATGACAAGAAAACTGCTGGGCCCTGGCTGAAGCCAGCTCGTGCTGTGTTGGCACACTGGTCGGCTTGCTTGGAATGGCATGAGTTATTTTTTCCTGCGCAAGGAAGGGAGGGGGTGGAGGGGCTGCAAGGGAAGATTAGACTGGCCACCAGACGGTCCAGAGTAGGGCCTTCATCCTTGATGCATGGGGACAAAATCCTACAGGAAATCATGGCCTTTATTTCTGCACAACTCTGAGTTGTAAGTACTAACCGTGTTTAGACGAACCCTTGGTTTAATACAACATTCAGTTTTTCCCTGTAAGATGCGACAAAAATCTGAATCTAGATTTTGATTTCAGTGCCCGGGAGTATGGCTCAGTGTGTTTTCTGCTGGAGTTTTGTTTGGGGCTGTGATAAAGACAGAGACTTTTAGACTCTGTTTATCAACGCCCTGCAAAACTCTGTTTGTTGGGCCCATCTCTGTAGAAAAGTGCTCGCTCGCATTTCATCTTTTTCACATGGTATCAAAGTTAGCAATGGCTAGTGAAGAAATTACTATTATTATTCATTAGCTCTGGTCTCTCAGAGGAACTGTATCTGCAGAGCAGAGGGAAAAGAATACTGTTGGTTTTGAATACCAAGTCACTGCTACAGATTAAATGCTTCTTTTTTTTTTTTCTTTTTAAAAAAGAGAAATGAAAAAAAAATTTTTTTCCCCTGAAGTCTAAATGTCTGGAGAGTTGATTTCCCCTAGGTGCCACAGTGTCTTCAGACAGTTTTAGTCCAGCAGGCCATAGTGATATCAGCCAGCACTTGTTTTAAAGGATATCTGTAAAAAATTCATGGTTAGATTCCTGCATCTCAGGTCACAGGAGAGTGTGACTATTAACAAGTTCCAGCTGCTTTATGGAGTTTCACCAGCCATTTGTGGATCTTTATTTTTTTTAAGGAAATCTTTTAACTGCTTTTTTTCCTGGAGGTATATTAAACCTTTAAATCTTTTTATTTTTTAAAGTTCACATTAAATACTCCCTTTGTGTCAATGCTGAGGAAGTCTTTAATTACATTAGTTAAAAAAAAGAAGGAAAAGAAGGAATTGGTCTGATTTTGCTCTCAGTTGCTCTATGATTGTGCCGTCTCCTCTAGCCATGTTTTTCGTATTTATTTTCTCAGCAAGGTGCCTGTTTTAATACTGCAGCTGATGATCTAAAAATGCATGAGGTATGTTTTATTACACACAAGCCACATAATATGGACGGCCGGCTCTCCAGGGCTGGCTGAGCTGTGCTGTGCTCAGGGCGGAGGAGAGCAGCTCCAGTCCAACCTCTCACTGTTCCGTCCCAGGTCCCCGCTGGAGTTCCCAGCAGCCTCGATTATGGTGGCAAGGCAGCAGCACCATTCGGGCAGTAGCTGAGTTCAAGGAGGCCCAGCTGTGGTTCCTTGCGGTCTCAGCCTGCTCCTCTTGCTGGAGCCAGTCCCAGAGGCTTGATGCCACCTAAGAATTGCCTTACTCCCTGCTCTGAGCCGCTGTGCTCAGCACCGCGCAGCTGCCACAGCTGGGGCTCAGCTCTGGCCAGTCTGTTCTGCCTCCATTACTGTTATTTCAGAACAGGAAAACGCTGAATGAGAAAAAGAAACATAACAACGCTGGTTTTCTCTCCAAATTTAGGGGTCTAAAATTTTGGCACGACAATCTTTGTTTGGAAATTTGGACCTAGATCATGAAGAGAGCAAATACAGTGACTTACTGTAATATCTGTGTTTGAATTTAAATAAGAGTAGGCAAAGGGGTTTCTTCATTTAAAGTTGCAGTATTCAGAAAGTGAGAGCCTGCTCTAAGAGGCATACTGTGAAGAAACTGCAAGAACGACCCTTTGCCAAGTGATTATTAACAGCAACAAAAATATGCAAATTCTTTCTTGCAGATTGGGTGTTTACCACACTTTTGCTTATCCTACATGCCTGCCTAGCCTCCTGAATGTACTTATGTATATCTACATCACACACACGGGGATGTGTACTTACAGTATATATATATATATACACACACACACACATATTTATATTCTGTAGATGGGTGTCATCATTCTAGATTAGGAAGACAAACACAGAATAAAAAAATGTTTTAGTCAGTATCTACTCAGGATTTTACAGGAAATCTGGGGCATTGCCATGACAATTCCAAAAATGGTTAGTTAATACCTTTTGTATTCTTATAAACACCTACTCATTTACTGCAGCAGCACCAAAAGCTTAAGGTTTCTTGTTCAGGCCAAATATGCACAGAAAACTTAGAACAGTCCTCCTTCTTCTGTATAATTATTGTTTTCCTCAACGTAAATGTAAGTTGATACAAATAGATAAGTTCTAATTACCATGAAGCTCTGCATGTCTACCAAAGTTTGGCATGAATTAGGAAATGCACCTGGAACTTTATAGCTCTTATGTAAAATTAATAATAAATGTTTTCTTTCCAACATCAATATGTTTATATTATGGTCATGGGACTCTGATGCCTAAATTATTTAACACATTAATTTTTTATCTCCACGCAAGCCTACTACACAAAGTTGCTGAGTTTGGAATCAAAGGTGGTGGTTCAAATCAAATTGATATTGCATTTTAATTAAAATAGTGTTAGGACACATCTCACAGTCTTTACTCAGGCAAAATGTACTGGAGGAGTCAAAATTTTCTGCTTTCTGCTTGACCAGGTGCTGGCAAGGATGGAGGTAGGCAGGCAGCACATACAAATATTGCCTCGCTCCCTGCTCCGTGGTTTTTTTTGGCACTTTTGGGTTGCATCACTTACAGCTCTGCCACAGAAGAGAAAGTCAGTGCTGAGTCACAGACCAGATCCTCAGCACCACTCTAATCATACTGTGAAATACATGCGAACATGATTGTGAAGATTCTCAGCCTGTGAACAGGCGTATCCCTCTGTCCCCTAAAGGATGCCCTTCCACCACACGTGGTATTTGAGTGGAAGGGAAGCCATGCCTGGATAAGTGCCTGGTTGGTGAGATTTCAGGGTGGACCAAGGATACAAGGGAAGCTTGACCCGGATGTGTTGATAAAGTCTTCTTGCTCTTAATTGAAGCAAAGGTCTTAAGCACACAGGATCTGCTTGAAGTTTTGATTTCCCAGTTCTCCTTTGCCAGAGTCACTTTAAGCCCCTGCCTTCTGCAGCTATGCGCTGCTCCTTGATCCTCTTGGGTTGGGTGAATTTCACATCTGGATGAACCTGATAGGCAAAGAGATGACTGCAAGTTACTGATGGGTCTTCTGCTCCTCCTTGCTCTAGCAAACAGGCAGATCTTTCCTGCCCATTTTGGGGAAAGGATTTGCTCAAAAAGTGAAAACAGTGATCTGGGCTCCCCACTTCAAGAAAGATGAGGAGCTACTGGAGAGAGTCCAGCGGAGGGCTACAAGGATGGTGAGGGGAATGGAACATCTCTCCTATGAGGAAAGTCTGAGGGAGCTGGGCTTGTTCAGCCTGAAGAAGAGAAGGCTCGGAGGGGGCCTAATAAATGCTTCTAAATATCTGAAGGGTGGGTGTCAGGAGGATGGGGCCAAACTCTTTTCAGTGGTGCCCAGCGACAGGACAAGGGGCAATGGGCACAAACTGAAGCATAGGAAGTTCTGTCTGAACATGAGGAACA
>Ga0065711_1042428_pt1 | contig 15389 bp, 5 predicted proteins | sample Hoacrofraction12_FD_59098 | JGI IMG/M metagenome (GOLD analysis project Ga0065711, IMG submission 59098) | Hoatzin crop microbial communities from Cojedes, Venezuela - Epithelial fraction 12 v2 (version 2) | ecosystem: Host-associated > Birds > Digestive system > Esophagus > Crop | place... | reverse complement strand
CTCCTCATCTTTCTTGAACTGGGGAGCCCAGAACTGGACGCAGTACTCCAGATGGGGCCTCACTAGGGCAGTGTAGAGGGGAAGCAGAACCTCCCTTGACCTACTGGCCACACTCTTCCTAATGCATGCCAGGATCTCACTGGCCTTCTTGTCAACCAGGGCACGCTGCTGGCTCATGGTCAACTTGTCATCCACCAGCACACCCAGGTCCCTCTCCACAGAGCTGCTCTCCAGAAGGTCTGCCCCAAGCCTGTGCTGGTGCATGGGGTTGTTCCTCCCCAGGTGCAGGACCCTGCACTTGCCCTTGTTGAACCTTATCAGGTTCCTCTCTGCCCAACTCTCCAGCCTGTCCAGGTCTCGCTGAATGGCAGCACAGCCTTCCAGTGTGTCTACCACACCTCCCAGTTTTGTGTCGTCAGCAAACTTGCTGAGGGTACATTCTAACTCTTCATCCAGGTCGTTGATGAAGAAGTTAAACAAGACTGGGCCGAGTACTGACCCCTGAGGGACACCACTAGTTACAGGCGTCCAACTGGACTCAGCACTGCTGCTGATAACCCTCTGAGCTCTGCTATTCAGCCAGTTCTCTATCCACCTCACTGACCACTCATCCAGCCCTCATTTCCTGAGCTTCCCTTGGAGGATGTTATGGGAGACAGTGTCGAAAGCCTTGCTGAAGTCGAGGTAGACAACATCCAATGCTCTCCCCTCATGTACTCAGCCAGTCATGCCATCGTAGAAAGCTATCAGATTGGTCAAGCACGATTACCAGCATGATTCAGTGGCAAAGCTTCTCAAGTGCCATAATAGTAAGATGTTATACATGAATAATCATGGTCTTCAATGTTCTCATTTTTTTCTGACACAAGAAAGAAAGAAGCACATAAAGCCATAAAGCCATAGCAAGTGGTTGTCTGAGGCAAAGGAGGCTGCTACCATATTTGAGCTATAGTTCCAGGCTCCTCGAAACTCACAGAGATGTATCTCTATTGTAAGACTGAGCTTGCAGGTCTGAAGTTTTCTTCAGTTCCACAGCAGCCAGAGTTTTCCCTTTTCCTTCTATTTTTTTTCTCCCAAATTTAATTTGAGAATTTATAAAACAAGCCAGCAGCCTCACATGAGGTATTATTTTATTTTATGTAGGCATGTAATCTGTTTTGAGTTCAATAAAAAAATAACTGAGGCTTTCTCTCTTCAAAGAGTTAAAGACATTTATAAACATTTTCAATCATATGGCCTGACATGGTTCCAGTTCTAACATACATGGATTCTTATCTTTGCAATATTTATGTAGAACTGATAGCTCAAAACTAAGATAAATTTCTTCTTGCATCACTCCTTACCTCTCTCACCTCCTCTATGTCAGTCAGGCCCCTCCTCAAGAAAAATCTCTTTTGGTGGCAGCTCAGTCTGAATCAGGGTATATAGCAGTAAATCTGTTACTGATCAGTCATGCTACCCCTTGGCCAGTGGAGGTCGGAGCTGCGCAAAGTGTAGGAGGTCCAATTCAACCATCATCACTATCTCTTTAAAATGCCAGCAGAGGAAATGAGCAAGGTTATAAAATATTTTCCGCTTCATCTTTGAAAGTGGAAAAGCTTAAAGATGAAAACAGTTAATGTAGAATTGCTATTATTTTGGCAACTATATCTCTAAGGACTATTAGGGACCAAGCATTTTTTTTCCTGCATCTCTCAAAAGAAAATGGATTTAGTGAAATCTAGTTACTGTAGTGTTTACTTCTCCATTCTAAACTGGCTTACTGGCTCTTACAACTTGAGATTTTGCCATAGCTATAGTTTCCAGGTTTCCCTTAATATCTTGCATGCAATACTACTGTCTAAGAAAACAAACCTGCCCATTTCTTGCATAGAGAACCATAAGGTGAACAAAATTTAAAGGAGAGTGAAAAGGAGAAAGAAACAAAGAGAAAGAAAAAAGAAAGAAAGCAAAAAAACAAAATAGAGAAAGACAGAATGCGGAAGAGGGGAGGGAGGGAAATGAAGCTCCAGTTTTGGCTTTATAAATTGAACTGAGAGAGATTATCTGCTGAGTCAACTACAGCATTACCATAGGAACACGAGCTGTGGTACCATGTTGGGTTCAGTCAGACAGGATGAGGCCTGAACACAATGCTCAAAAATCAAACAGGTCCTGAAAGCTGGTGGTATCTATATTCATGGTTTCAGCTGCTTTAAATTCAAATGTAACCTAAGTTCATTTGTGTTTCTGTAATCACAGAAGAAGGAAAGACATATGAGCATCAGTGCTGTCATATGTGCAGTGCTATCATTTTCTGAATCAGTCTGGATATTATGATAATGGCCATTCTGAAAACCAGATTGTTAGACAAATTATACAAATCAGAACACATTTTATTACCCTCCACGTGCTTCTGAGGCTGCAAAAAATGTATTTCGTGCCAAGTGCCCACACTAATTGCACTTATATTATGTATGCATTATTCAAGTTTTATAAAGGAGGAATAAACATGCTCTGTTTTTAAAAAAACATAAATAGTTGTAGGAGCTGTGTTTTTGTGCACACAGACTGGTTTATGTTAATTGTTACTACTTATAATTAGATAGTATGAACGTGAATGATCACATAACGTTTGTATTTAATTGTTGCCCCTCTTAATCTTTTATGAATATACTAGACATGAAAGCTACAGTTCCCTACCCGCTGTTGTTAACTGTCAGTCATCCAGGATATTAAATAAAATTGCCATAATCTTTAATACCACAGTTTTAGATGATTTGGGTCCTTGCACATTCTGCTGTAGAAGCCGCTTTCCTTATTTCAGCTAGAAAGCAAGCAGATAATTTTAAATCACTTGCTAGTTTTAGGGGTTCTGATTAAAGAGGATTCAGCTTTGCCCATGATATATGGAGCTGTCTGGAGGATTAAAATCTCTTCTCTCAGGCTTTTGCTCATGCATCCCAAATAAATAAGTAGCCTGCAGCTGACCCGCAGCTTAGCACAGATAAACTTATGCTTTACTCTTTACAACATCAAGGAACATTACCCGTCCCTCCTTCCATCTGCATGTAAATTTAAACACAGACTTGTTAAGTAAAGGGAGAACCTCCATCTCATCTGGCTAGAACAGCAGTTGGTTTATGTCACCATCATCAAATGTGCACCTTAATATTTTATAGCTTCAAAGTCATTGTACATGCAGAATACGTACTGTTACAGACAATACGATCAGAATAAATCATAGCCTCACATATACAAAATTACAAGTGCCACCACCAACAGAATTATTTTGACTAACTGCAGATAATCAATATTGTGCTGCATTAATTAGAGCAGCTGCAGCTCTGTGGCCCCACATGTTTTACCACATTTATTCTGCAGGTAACTGTGAAGGTAATGAAGCATCTCAACCTGAAGGAATAGTTTTATGAGAAACTTAGAACAGTACCCACTTCTCCTCATGAAAAAATCTATTCAGAGATTCACAAGATATCTGAGTATTTAGAGTTTTTATTTAAGGTATATACAGTAATTAACAGACAAAGCCCATGTGGTACGTTCTAGATGATATTTTCACCAAATGAGTTATTTTGAGAGTGTAAAATTACGGAAAACTAAACAAGTTAATATGGTTTAAAGGTAATAACTTGGGACGGAGTTATTATCTTCCTCAGTCAATTTGAAAAAGTAAACCTATGTTGCTTCTTGGATGAAAAATATTCAAAATATTCCTCCACTGTGGGAAGACGTATCTCCACTAGGAATCAGAGCTAAATTAAATAATTTCCCCTGCAGACTCTTGGCCAGTCGCTTGGGGACAGAGTCCATTGTTCAGCAAAAAATTTTCAAAAGGAAGAAAACAGCCATTAATGATGTACATTACCATCTTTTTGAATGAGGCAATAGTGTTAAGTCTATGCAGCCACTTTTCAACTGCTCTTTAAAAATCAAAACATCTTCTAAAATTTTCCCTACCGGTAGCTGCATACTACTTTTGCTTCAGAAACCTGACCTCTCATACACACTGATTTCCACTCTGGACATGCCCAGCTATGGAATATAATGGGAAACTACTTCTCTTACTGCTTTACCCTTCCACACAAGACAGATGAGGCACAGGACTCCATTTCATACATTCTGTATTTTGAACTTCTTTCAGCTCTGACTACCACTCACACACTTACCATTTTCAAAAAATAGTCTCCTGACAAGCTAGTCCTATCTTTTAGGACTTGATACACACTTTCCCCAGTATAAAAACATACAGAACCTGCACTGGGTTCCTACACAGCCTAGCATCAGAACAATTGATAAAGCCGTATTTTAAACAGAAGAGACAGAGCATCAAGATGGCAGTAGTAAGAGCAGAAGTGTGTAAAGACTGTTCCATACTGTATAATGAAACAAAAGAACCCCTGCAAACCCTGATCCAATTAATTTACCCCATAAAGGAATATGAGAAAAACAGCAACTAAACGCGACTCCTGAGAATCTGATTGCAGACTGTGTTGCATCAGCATGCAAGGATTCAGCAGACCATGCATGCAGACCTCACTGTTTGTGGGTTACAAAGTTTTATAATTATTACAATATTTCACAAATCAAGAACACTTTTAATTAGAGTTATATTATAATGTATATAATATATAAAGTAGACACGGTTATCATGCTATTTATTTTCTGTGCTTTGTTGTTAGGCTCTTTGTTGACATCTTTAGCAAATTAACTTTTTAACAAAAAAAAGGGTTCAATAAATATAACTTTGCAGCATGGATTAAATTCACAGTGTGACTTATGCTGAGCATCAGCTCAAGATTATGGGGTATTTCAATCCTTCTACATTTAAAAGACATATGTGAGATAAAACCAGGAAGGATGTGTTAGTTCCAGACCTTCTCATAAAGATTACTTTGATTCTGTGCTATTATTTTCCTTAGACTGGCAGCACAAAGAAAAATATCATTATAGGCACAACAAGCATAATTCCTTTAGAATAAGTGTGAAGTATTTTAGGGTTTTTTATTACCTTCTCTGAAATGCTCAGAGAATCATGACTTGGAAGCCTGATATCAGAAACATTATGCAAATATGCTCAAATACATTTCTCAGGTAATTTTCATCATTTGCTTATTTTTATTTGATTGGGAAATTGGGGCACAGTAAAACTAATTGATGTGCCTCACCTTATCTTCCATGCTTTTGGCAGATTTGGGAATCCTGTATCCCAGTCCTGGGCGTTGAGCATAAAAGCATCCTCTCTTATTCCTTATTTTACATGCTGTGCCTGAAGACCTGCCAGATGCAATTCAATCCTTTGTGTAGGTACACAAGGACACAGTTTAAATATGTAAATCTCTGTGTATAAGATAAATGTTACTATTATTCTACTATTTCAATTGCAAGAGTGTTCATAGGCAAGCTGTACCTGTTCTGTTTCCACTGTTGCTCATTTTGTAGGAAGACCTCAGAATAAACTATTTTGAAAAAACAGTCTTTGGCTCGACTAATGTTTCAGACAGGCCTGCGTTCAACATTCTTTTGCTTTTTCTGAGCTTTTCCTGTATTTAAAGATACAATTATTTATACAAATGATGAAAATATTTTTTTTTTTTTAATGCTGACAGCTTTCTTTTAGGAGACCATTTATTAGGCAACGAGAGCCGCTATAATGTGTTGTATCTTTTAAATGAAGAATGTTAAGAAAACAGAGGCATTTGAGAACAAACTACTGTAAACTCATATTCTAAATACTAGACTTTCAGCTACAAGTCACACAAAGCAGTTCTTCTACTTTTAAGACTTGTTTTTGAAGAAGCATAGCATTAGATCAAAAAACCCCAAATAAAATTAAAATGACAAAGCAGACAGGGACCAGCATTGTCTGGACCCTAAGCAGTCTTCCTGAGCAGCCATTCTCTCTATCTCCACAGGCCATTAAAGAACATGTTGAGTCAGAGTGCCCTTGCTCGTCAGCATCATATGACATTAGCATAGATGGCCTTGACTGTGTTAACAACATTTATACAAGAAGATCTATATAATTGGCATTTCTTGCATTCCCAGAACATGCAAGCAGCATGAAGTTGCCTAAACAGGATTAACCTGACAGGAATGCCTACGCACATACAGCAAGTTCAGTCCATCCAAGAAGTGCCGAATCCAAAGTGCGTGCTTTGCACTGATGATCAGTGCAATACAACTGTTGTAGCATGCAAGTCAGACACATTCACGAGTTCTTGCATAACTGTAGACATAGAACAACAACGGCCAACCACATGCATGGAATTCGTCTTCAAAGGATTAGCACACTGGCATAAAATACACCTTTCAGCAGATGAGCATTGTGAAACCTGTGAATCATATATGTGTGTCTCCTTTAAGCCACCAGAACATGGCTTAAAAGGGATTTAAACTCATGTACCAGTGGCCTGTCTTTCTTCTGTATGCCAGTTGCTTCAAGAGATGTGACTGTCTGTACAAAGTGCTTTAAACACATGAGGTCTAAAAGTACTCTTTTTTTGACAAATTCATCTAATGTGAGGATATTCATCAAATTGCTTCAATGTACTTCTTTTTTCCTGAGAAAACACAGTGCAGTTTTGGGTACTTGACTTCTTACATGTACATTCAAAAAATACTGGTGTCACCTAGACGAGAACATTTAACAATAATTACGCATATTTTTCAAAACCAGGCAGCAAAAAAGTAATGAAGAAAAAGGTCTGAACTAAGACTATTTTCCTCTATTTTCTCGACATTCAACGTTAATCTGTGTATATTCTCTTCTGCAGTCAACGGCTTAAGGATGTGAACAGCCATAAATGGATCTTATAAAAAGAAAATTAATGTAGCAAAATCTGACAGCCGTATGTCATTTATTCTAAGCTAATTCTGCATTGGTTCAATCTCTTGAGCAATTGTTATTTGGGTCAACATTGTTGCTTTTGTAGTTCACATTCTTTATCTCCCAGGAGAAAGCCATTTTTTCTTCACTCCGATTCTCTTAGGCAGAGCCCCAAGAGTTTGTATCACTGACCCTAGGATTTGCATTCTAACCCATGTCCACAGCTGAGACACAGTATCTCCCTCCCTAGAGCATTTTCATTAAAAATGTGGAGCATATATGCAATCCCTGTAAATTGAACCTTGTTGATTTTACTTTCTGGAGGAAAGGCAGCATTGTACAAAACATGGCACTTTGCAGGGCAAAGAACGCAGAAGATAGGAGAAAAAATAAATAAATAATATCCAAAAGTCAATATCCCGTGTTTAATTTCTTTTTCTTTCTGACAGTAGCTTTGGACCCAGAGTCTGGTAAAGAGCAGTTCAATAATAACGATCTAAGGCTGGTCTTCAACAGAGATTCAACAGCTGACAGCTCTTCTGTTCGAATTGACAAGAGCACAAAGAAAGGCTTGAATAATTAATTGTAAATGGTTGGATGTGATCTGATTATGTGACCAACCTGTTACACTGACTTGCTTTAACCTAATATTTTGAAAAGAGATATTAAAGCTGAAACTCTTCTACACTTTTTTCCTATTACCTGTCCAGCTCTTTTTCTGCGGCAGGGTCTGCAGACTATACCCATGAGATGATAGGTGCCAAAGGAGAGACTTGATTTCAGCTGGGTGTCTAGGACTCTGTCCTGTAGGTCTGCCTAGTCTCTTATAAAAAGTACTTTTAAATTCTACTACACAGTTGGCAGCCATCCAAAAAAACAGTGATTGGGAAAGAAAGTGTTGTTATCAAAGGTAACAGCCATTCACTAACGAATTTCTTCCTACCTTAAATAAAAAAGCTAAACAGAAAGCTACCCTTTCTCACTTACTTTTGAGATACTTTTTAGCTAACATTTCCTAGAATAATTTCCCATTTAAACAGAAGAAGCAAACAGTTGTTCATTCAGAGGCAAGCTATGCGACTAACGCCATTGCAAACATAATCTGTTCTTACTTTTTCTAGGGACATAATATGTTAAAATGGATGACTTCAATACAGCATTGTCTTTTAGCTCAATTGCTGCTTTTTCTGCATTAACAACTCTCAAGTGTTGGTGCCAAAATAAACCCATGTTTAACCACCATTCACCATACTTGGATGGCAGAAATAGCAGGTATCCGGTAATTTCTGATTGCTAAAGTTCATGTAGATGTTTTAATACGAGAAAGAGATATTGCTCTCTGAGGCTGGCCAGGGTCTGAGCGTGTGTAGTTAAATGCTGATTCTGTATTTTGAAGGAGTACTTGCTACAGTTAACTGGCAAACACTGGCTACACTCTATCTTGGGAAACTGAAATTCTTTCAGTGATGCGTAACAAATATTTTCTGTAAGACCCAGCCTTCTCTCTCCCCTTATTCACCCAAAACTCTCACTGAATTTTACTATGCATGGGAAGGCTAACTGACTGAGGAGTCCATATTTAAAGCTTGTTTCGTAGCTTGTCTTCTGAACAATAGAGACTGGTTAAGTGAAAGACAGTGTGATTGTTCAGGGCAGTCCTGGTCATCCTGCATTCTAGTCCCAACTTCACACTGCAATATGGCACACACTGTATGGAATTGAAATAGTCTCCACTGCATTGTTATAAAAAAAATCCTGTCTTTTTAAAAAAACATTACCTAAGTTTAAGGCTAATACTACACCTTTAAAGTCAACAGACTTTGAAGAAGAAATTGAAATACGTGGAAGTAGAGCATACCTTTAGTAAGATGATAAAATTTTTAACAACCTTATTTCTTCCTCACATTTAAAATAATATTCTATGGATAGGCATCACTTGTTTCATACCAGACTATACCCTCTGGTACATACTAGAGATATTGAAAACAGTATTTTCTAAAAATTTATCAGCAATATTTGCTCAGACTATAATCTCAGTTAAATATTTATACATTAATCTTTAGTCTTTATGTAAGAAAGTATCCCATATATGCATGTGTGCACATGCATGTTCTTACGCAGGTGATAAATAATGGAAGGTCCCTCTTTATGATGAATTATAGATGAGATGTATAATATATGAACTAGAGTTAATGACAGGAAAAATCATTCACACACAGGAAGCTGGGGGGTGGAATACGGGGAAGTCCCACTACCTGCTGGAGGGAGGTGGCATACAAATAAACTTTTAGTTCAGAACAATAGATCTGAAGATTTCATAATTGTGTCGCTTTCTCTGCTCTGTTTATGGAAACATTTTCTATAAAAGCAACTGGAAAAAAAATTAATATGAAAAAAGTAAATCTCACTTCACTGAAATAACGTTGAAAATTTGGCAGGATTCAGGGAAGAGTGCAAGAATGATTCAAGAACTGGAGACCCAGGCACACAGTGGTAGCCTTAAGAGACAAAGAGCTTTGGAGCTTATAAAGATGCTTGATCACAGCCTGAGGGATGAGAGGGAAAACTTTCAATTGTAAAAGATCTTTTAAACTGGCAGGTCAAGATACAGCAACACACCCTATCAGAAGGTGAAAACGAAATTGATTGAGAATACATAGAAGATGGAAAATTTAAGTAACAGTGTATTCACACAAAAAAATACCAAAATTCATCCAGAAATTACAAAGCAGGTATAGGAACTCTAGGGTAAATTCCAGACAGAAATGTGGAAGGCCAAAATAGGTTAAAAAATTGTTTAGAAAGAAGCAGAACATTTGTCTTTCTTTTGAGAATTTACAGATGTGTAGGAATTAGACATTACCAGTTGGAGAATTAAAGCGAACTACTAGAGAAACTCTGACCCCATCACCTCGCCCTGAATAGCCCGGCCCCTTTACTTGCGTGGCACCCAAGGAGAACATCATTATTGGGGCATCCTTCGGCGGCATCCCCTTCCGTATGTGAAGCCAGCTAATAATCTGAAGACACTTGTCTTTGGTTTCTGATTTGAATTAATCAACATTTTCTAGTGGAATTATCTCTGCACATTGCCAGATGCATCCGTCCCCTTCTGCACTAAAAAGCCTCTGAGTAAAGAAACTCCCAGGGTACATAAGCAACCATTTCTCTAACTTGATCCATACTTCTGGTTTCCTGACCAGATCGAATGGATTGCATTCGCACAAGAATAGCAGAACAACCTATGCTAAAATAAAGAGGTAGGGGCTTGAAAGAAGCAGCACCTTTCAAGAAATGAACAGAGCAAATACAAAAAATGTACACAGTTGCAAACTCGCTCACACAGAATAAAAAATGGTCTCAACAGTTGCAGGAAATCTGATCCAAGCAGAACATGAATGAACCATCAACCAAATCTCTTCTGAGACTTGGAGGAGTGGGAATGAGGAATGTATGTTAATTGTAGATCTGGATCTTCTTCATAGTCTTCCTTCTATTTTCTGTAATTCCTCTTTTCAGTCTGTATTAGCATCTAATCTGTGTTACAAAACTAGTAGACTCTTACGATTTCCTACCACTCATTCTTCCAGGATGACGAAAACATAAATTTTCTTCTCTTTTTCAACTTAAAAGTTATTTTCATATTATCATAAAAGATATATTTTGCTCACAAACCAACCTGATATTTTTCATATTGGTCCACTTCACATTTTCATGGAGAAGTGATCACAGACGTCTCTTAAAGAATGTGTGCAAAAACACAATAAAAAAATACTTTGTGCTTAATTTCTTTTCTCAGAAAACATCCTTTATGTTTGCTGTGAATACTAATTCCAAACATTGGTGGCCCTGGATGTAGGGAAGCTCTATTCTGAAAGTATTAAATCACTTATTTATTTTTGGTCCTTGTATACTAAATCTGAAAATTAAAACATTTGGAACACAGTTTCCAGCACTGGATTTTCCTATAATCCCAGAGATTGAGATACAAATTAAACTGAAATTAAGAACTGAACATGTCAGAATTTAATTGCACTCTTTGGGCTTGAAGTAATTTCTGTTAAATACAGGGAAGCTGCATGCGGTCAGGAACAGGCTTGGTTCTCATTAACAATGCCAGGTATGCACGCTGCAATTTTGCGCCCAGAGTATTCACTTTATAAAAATGTCATAGTCCCAAAGAGGAGCCATAAATATGATACTTTCTTTCTCAAATGTACTTACAAAGGCTGACAGGAGAACACGATACATGAACTCGCTCTCATCTACCTTGTTTGTGTCCCTTTCCCTTGGTTTTAAGAGCAGCGCTATTTTTCTGTTCAATTTGAGGAGGACAAGAGCATTACCCAGGAAAACAAAGTTGAAACTGAAAGTGGGGCAGGTATCTAACTATGCATTGACCATTTTTTGAAATGAGATCGAGTTCCACCAATTTAAAGGGATGCAGAAAGAGCAGAATGTGAACGTATCGATGGATGATAAGACAACTATTAGTTACCAGTAAGACATAGCCATGAAACAGCCTAAGGTTAAAAAGGTAAGGAGTTTTGGTAGACACAGGGAAGCAGTAGTACCGCTGAATAAGATGCAAGCAAGAGCTCATTCAGGATACCATCCTTAATCTAAGTTGATTTTTGCTCACAAATGAGATCGCAAAAAATAAAAAATCATCTAGATAAGTGCTTAGGGGAAAAGAGAAGCTATTCTTTTAGAGGGGACTTTAAAAAGTTGGTTTATTTATGTTACTAATATAAAATTACTAATAAATGTGTCATTAATAATACTACAGTAAATAACAAAATAAATCCGTTTGGGGTTATATACCAGGGAAAGAGAAAGAATTCTTTAAGAGCTTTACTGCAATAAGATTTAATGGCTTTGAGTTATCCACCAGTAAAACTTAGTCTAGACATTTGGAGAAGATTAGAAGAAGATTTGGAGAAGGAGAGCCTCCCAAACAGAGCAGTAGGGAAATCTACTTGCTTCAGGATGGAGCTTAAGGCAGATGGGGAAGTGACTGTGTAACATGACCTGGGAGTTTGGAAAGCTTCTTAACTAAAACTTTGGGCATTAAATTCAAGCAAAAAAGTGGTGTTTGTTAATGTTTCTCAGCATGCATTGTGTCATATTTTGTTGATCCTATGATTCAGATCTTCTGATCATTATTTGTAGGGTTCAGGAAGATTTCATCCCTCAGACTCTTCTTTGATGTATCTATTGTCTTCTGAACACAGAGAAGGTTGCTTCTCTCTGCAGCAAGGTTATGGCCAGAAAACTGCAACATACCAAGTGGGAAGGCTTTGAAAAACCTGAAGTGCTTAGCTGGCACCTGTTGTTTTCGTGATCAGGATTAAAGACATGCTCTTAAATTTGGAACAATAAAGAACTGTGATACCAACTAGACTGACAAGGTCCTCAGGGTTTTTTACTTTTCTCTGCGTTACTTTAAAGTCTTTTAGGAGGGCTGTCCTGCCACTGGAGGGTTGTAGGATATCACTTTTTCATCCCTCCTCTTCAATGTGTCATACTGTTTTGGACTGGGTCTTTTTTCTGGTAATTTTAGATTCTGTATACCAAAGGTTTTAAGATCATTTTAAGGAGTGGTTTTTGGTTTGTATTTTTTTGGGGAGATTAAGAATAGATGTTCTCTGAATTCTTCAATATTATGTATTTATGTTCATGGTACTGAACTTCATGACCCCGGTCATTCTTTTCCTAAATTCTTATAGAAGCCACAGTTAGTTTTTGCTTTTATGTCCCCATTTCAACTGCATTTCTGACCAAGGAAGGTTTCATAGCTGGGAATAAAGCAGAAGATCAATTTTATTTTTCTTGTGAGGTTTTTCTTTTCCTTTCCAGTTCTGTGCAAGGAATTACAAGGACAAGACCCTTTTGGAACTTGGTTGAGGAGCTTCACTTTCTGACAGAAAAACTGAATTCTCATTTGACATAGTTCTTGCATTTATTTGCAGTAAGTTAACTGTGGTGCACCCTGAAAACAGAAAATTAAACTGTCTGGTACTTCTTGCAAATATGTACAAGATCTTCACATGAAGATTATACTGTGAGGTGTATGTACAAGGAGGATTATAATGAATATTTCTATTCATGCATTACATTGTACTTTGCAAGAATACAGGGTTTGTCAACCCACCTGTATGCAGTGAAAACCTTTGTTTTCTTCTCAAATTTACTGCTTGTATACTGTGGCTATTTTTGTCACAGTGTCACTGAAAAAACAGCCACCAGAGTATTTCCACTGGACAGGTATTAGGCTCACTGTTCTTAGTGTATTTGTCTTTACTTCCAGACACCTTTAAGGAGCAGTTGGAATAAAGCATATTAATTATAAGTTACAGATATGTAAAGGAGACTAAGAAGAAGGACTGTCTTTAAGAAATGTAACCAATTGACAAATAATTTGCCCTTCAAACTGTTTCAAAAACAGAAATGTGTAGTGTAGTATTACTATTTTTATATCTACCAGTAATGACATCAACAAAACCACAAATAAGCTAATGTAAATTTCCCAGCTTTGAAGACAGAAGTCACATAAAATGAATACACACAGATGTGGTGGGTTTACTGTTGTAAGGGACAATGAAGAAATGTCAAAAGCGAAAGACAAGAATTAACTATTTATTTTGTATCACAGGGTGGAAGGGAAATTCTGGGCAAGCAAGGGAGCAGCTAGATTCCCAGGAGGCAGTAATAACATGTAGCGTAGGTCTTAGGAGTACAATGGTGTAAGAACCACTTAAACTAAGTGAAGATCTGCCTTTAGGGTAACAGGGAATAATTTGGTGAATAGTTTTTTGTACAAGTTTGGTCAGCAAGAAAACTCTCAGGTTTCTTTCTTCTCTGATTTTCATTTAAATTGACTCCGTATAAAACTTCTCGCCAGAAAACAGTACCGAAACCACTGACTTAAGTCATTGGCCACCATAACTTGCTCACGACCATATGGTCTATGGTTCAGGTTATTAATAAACAAAATTAATGGAAAAAAATCCCCAGTGTTATTAAAAGAGGATCAGCTTTACTGCTAGAGAATGTTATAACACTGTTCTAGTCTATTCACAACCCTTGTATTAGCAGATATTGATTAGTAATAACTAACGCCACTGCATCTTGCTGGAAATGCAGGTGAACATGAGATGAAGCAGAAGTCAATGCATCTCATCACCAACATGTAAATATGAACCTGAGAAAAATACGAATACAACAAAACAGAGGCTTGTTCTTCAAGTTTTCTTGGAGTTGCAGAGACATAGACTATGTGTAAAAACAGACTGTAAAATATCACATTTATCTAGTCAAACCAATAACATGAAGTTTTGGCATGGGTGATTCTGACATTTCCTGAAGAAATTTTGGGCAACATTCATTGTTTTTGTCTCACACAGAAAATATTCACAATCCATTTCCTGAAAACAGGAATCTGTGATGGACTCTCCCTATTTAGTTTCTGAGAAAAAGGCAATATACTGCAGGCCTTTCCTCTGGAAGAAGACACCTTTCCACTCAGAATCAGCAGAACGAAGCTGTAAAATATGCAAAAAGGATGACCATAAAAAGATTTAAATCCTATGCGGTGCTAGTCAAAATTAATATGTAATGTCCTAGCAATTCATCATTTAAGTGAGTTGGGGACAATAACGACTCATGAAGCTAGGTCACCTCCTACTGATTTTTAAGGACAGAAAATGGACTCCACAGTTCACTGGTGAGTAACAGACTCTTTTCAGTGGTGTCCAGCGACAGGACAAGGGGCAACGGGCACAAACTGAGGCATAGGAAGTTCCACAGAATGATAGGGGTTGGAAGGGACCTCTGTGGGTCATCTAGTCCAAACCCCCTGCCAAAGCAGGGTCGCCTACAGCAGGCTGCACAGGACGTTGTCCAGGCGGGTCTTGAATATCTCCAGAGAAGGAGAATCTACAACCTCCCCGGGCAACCTGTTCCAGCGCTCCGTAACCCTCAGAGGGAAGAAGTTCTTCCTCATGTTCAGACGGAACTTCCTATGCTTCAGTTTGTGCCCATTGCCCCTTGTCCTGTCACTGGGCACCACTGAAAAGAGTTGGGCCCCATCCTCCTGACACCCACCCTTGAGATATTTATAAGCATTTATTAGGTCCCCTCGCAGCCTTCTCTTCTTCAGGCTAAACAAGCCCAGCTCCTTCAGCCTTTCCTTGTAGAACAGATGCTTCAGTCCCCTCATCATCCTTGTAACCCTCTGCTGGACTCTCTCCAGTAGCTCTTCATCCTTCTTGAACTGGGGAGCCCAGAACTGGACACAGTACTCCAGATGGGGCCTCACTAGGGCAGAGTAGAGGGGAAGCAGAACCTCCCTCGATCTACTGGGCACACTCCTCCTAATACATGCCAGGATCTCATTGGCCTTCTTGTCAACCAGGGCACGCTGCTGGCTCATGGTCAACTTGTCATCCACCAGCACACCCAGGTCCCTCTCCACAGAGCTGCTCTCCAGCAGGTCCGCCCCAAGCCTGTACTGGTGCATGGGGTTGTTCCTCCCCAGGTGCAGGACCCTGCACTTGCCCTT
>Ga0065711_1042426_pt1 | contig 15389 bp, 20 predicted proteins | sample Hoacrofraction12_FD_59098 | JGI IMG/M metagenome (GOLD analysis project Ga0065711, IMG submission 59098) | Hoatzin crop microbial communities from Cojedes, Venezuela - Epithelial fraction 12 v2 (version 2) | ecosystem: Host-associated > Birds > Digestive system > Esophagus > Crop | place... | reverse complement strand
CTTCCCCCTGCCCAGGACCCAGAGCTGCTGGCTCAGTGCCCAAGACGCGGCTGCAGCCACTTCCTGGCACTAAATTACCCCAAGCCGCCCTGCCGCTAATTACTTTAAAAGGGAAGGACAGATGCTGGCTCTCGCCCCACTTTCCTGGGGCTGCCGGCGCTGGGGGACCCCACGGCCGAGCTCTGCGAGTGGCTCTGGGCTGTTGTGTTCCCCCAGCCAAGCCGTGCTGGGTCACATTCCTTGGCTTTTAGCTCCTTTCAGTTCAGTTTTGACCATTTCACCCAGATTGGCGCTTGCGTGGGTCCGAGGACCCACGGATCTGCTGGACCGGGAGCCGTGCCATGGGCAGCCCGACACCCCAGCCTGCCCCGCACTGGGGTCAAACCAGCACCGGGAGCTACCGAAAGGCACGAGCCTGGCCCAGAGGCGAGGCAGGAGGAAAGCGCGGCGGGGTTTGCCGCTCCCAGCCCTGCAGAGGCGGCTCCGGAGGCAGGCGCGGGTGCATTTCCCACGGCAGATGCATTTCCCACACGAAGATGCGCTTTCTGTGGCAGATGCATTTCCGACAACAGATTTATTTCCCACGGCAGCTGTGCTTCCCCTCTCTCCCGGGGGTGCTGAGGGCTTGGCAGGATGCTGGGGTGGGGACCCCGAAGCCTTGCACCCAGAGAGACGCCTGGCTCCCAGGGAAAGCCAGCTGAGCCAGACACGGACGCCCGAGGCCAGACACTCGTGGCACCCCGCTCCCTGAGCACCCCGGACACCGACACAGCAGGGGATGGGGCTCTTCGCTCCTTCGAGGTGGGACAGGATCTGGGAGCAATTCCCCAGCGGCACCAGGAGCAGAGGCCGAGGCTGCCAGGGTTGGGGAGCTGGGTCATTGCTTCCCACCCCCTCCCGCTTTTCCCCGGATGCTGTAGCGGAGCTGGTGCCAGGAGCGCGAGGCCATCTGGAAACGCTCACGGACAGCAGCAAGGGACCCCGCCGGAGACAAAGCCCAGCGCTTCGGCCAGGCCTGGGCTCTGCACCAGAGGCTCCCGCTCTGCCCTGCGTGCCCACGGCGGGGCCGGCTCGCCTCCGGCCACCCACGGGCGCAGCACCCCAGGGAGGCACCTGCTGCAAGGGACACGGCTTTTGGTGGCTCCGAGGAGCACATGTCTTGCTCAGCCCTGCCAGGATCCACCCCCACCAGGCAGCTCCCAGCTTCCCAAAAATAGTCCGGAGAAGCCCAGCCTGGAAAAGCCCCCCGGGATCTCGGCGTCCTCCAGGTCCTGCCGTGCCGGGGTGGTTCTGGCTGCTGCGGGACAGGGCTCCACGCACCGCCGGACCAGGGTGAGCAGGGCTGGCAGGGACTCTCTGCACGCTGGGAACCATCACAGGAGCAACTGCGCTTCCTCCTGCCTCCTCCTCTTCCTCTGCAAGCAGGGCATGGTCCCCCATACGCCACCAAGGAGAGGACCCGGAAAGCAGAGAGGAAGCCGGGCCCGGCCCAGAGGAAGGACCGGGGCCGGGATACATCAAGCAGCATCCAGACGGCCTCAAGGCCAGCGGAAACGACGCTGGGGACAGAGGGAAGAGCTGCGGAGCCCCGGGAGGGGTTGAACCCACTGCCAGCACAGCCCTGCCGTGGGTGGGACGCACCCGCTGGCCCCGGCACAAGCGCCCATCACCTCCCCTCACGCCAGCCCTGCAGCCACCGGCCCGCTCCCCGTGGTGCCGGACCCTTCGTTTCACAGGGAAGAAAACCACGTCTGGGGCTGCGGGGGCAATGCACGAGGCGACGGCGGAGCAGAGTGCCTGTGCGTCTGCTTCAGCACAACTGAGCATCCATCACCTCCTCACCTCGAGCGGCTCCCAGGCTTTCCCCGCCGCATCCCTGGGCGCACAGCCACTCCCTCACCCACACGACGTCTCACTCGGGCGGTCGCACCGTGCGGGCTGCTGGGGGAAGCTCTCGTCCCTCTCCCGCAGGCACCAGTGGGGCAGATGATCGGCTCTCCTCGCGTGCAGAAGCGGCCAAAGTCCCCAGCACCATCACTCACTTTTCCTGGGCGGTGGCCAATGGCAAAACTCAAAATAAATATTTCCCTGGCCTCCGGCATCACCCGCCCCGCGCTCGACAGCAGCTGCAGAGGATTAGCGCGGCCCTGGAGGTGTAAGCCCTCCACGAAGACGGCAACACTTGGCCCAAGACTTCCAGAAAGACACAGAACAGGAGGTAGAGAGGGCAAGCAGCAGAGTTTGGCCCAGATTTTCTTTTTTTTGATTCCTGTGTATCACATCCCTGAGCAGAGCCCTGTGCTTTGTGTCAGGGTCCTCTTAATAGGAAGGGGACAAGGAGTGTGGGGAAGGCCACAGGCAAGGACAGAAGCCCGTACCAGTGTCCTGCCACTCTCCTGGGCCGGGCTCTCACCCAGACTGCTCCTGTCCCAGCGGCGCAGCAAGCGGACAGAAAACTTTCCGGGAAAACCCCGTTGTCTGATTCCCCTGCCAGCGGCTGCCACCTGCCCGGGCAGAGCCACTGGAGCCACGGGATGTCCCCGCCTTGGCTCGCACCCCACGGCAACGGCCAGCTGCTCCAGCTCCGTCCAAGCACGCCGGCTCCCGGGCCCAGCCCGGGGAGGGTCACTCGCTGGCCCCTGGCTCCACAGGGCTGCAGCCCTTGCCCTCGCCGTCTTTCGGCAGCAGAGATTTCAAAGGGAAGCTTCGCCTTTGATGTAGAAAGCAGGCTCCCAGCACTCAGGCCCCCATCAAAGCACCCAAGCGCGGGACCTTGCCCCAGCCAACGGAGGAGGAAGGTGAAAAGCCGGCGGAGGCAAGGAAAACTCATCTCCAGGCGGGCCCTGCTCCGCCCCGGGTTGAAGCCAGGGTTCCCCGCGAAGAAAGATTCCTTTCTCTCCCACTAGACATGGACTGCAATAAGGCCTCAAGCAGGAAGGAAGGAGCAGGCCACCCACAGAAAGGTGAACAAGGAGATATTTAAGACCTTTTCTCTGCAGCCTGCCTGCCCGGGAGCACGCAGGCGGCAGCCGTCCTCGGGGCAGACCCCCCATCTCTGCACCCACCTGCTTCCCGCCTTCCTCCGCTCCTTCCATGCAGGAGGATGTCGTGTCCCAGCCAGGCCAAGAGCCGTAACCGAAGCAGTAGGAACCTGGGTGCTGCATTGCAGGAGTTCTACTGGTGCACATTTACTCTAGGAAACAACTGCGGATGGGGTGCTGATGACATCGTGGCCCATCCGCCAGCAGCAGCCTCTTCTCCCACGGGGAAAGCATCCAAACGTCACTCGCCTTCAGTGAGCCAGTTAAAACTTTGATGGGAGAGGGGGATTAAAAGAGGAAGATTTTTGAAGAACGTTGCATAAATCCACCACCAAATGGCCCTAAAGGAAAGACCCGGTATCTGATGATGCTCCACTCTGTGCAGCACGTAAACAGGAAGATTCAGTATTTTGTTTCCTATTAAAAAATATACAGAGGGCCCACGTGGATGTCAGGGTTTGCGGTTGGGAGTTTATTCCAGCAAATCCTCTGGCACAGCTCCTGGAGGTCAGGCAGGAACTGGCAGCAGGGCCCACCTAACCTCTCCGCAGAGGCACCCAGCACAGGGGCCCAGGGAGCCCAGCCCCTCTTCACGCATCCAGGTCACCCGGAGCAAGCCTGACTCTTCCAGCACAATGCGCAGCTCCAGCACGGTCCCCGGCAGGGCAGGGGAAGGCAGCAGCAGCTCCGGGTGAGCGCTCGGCCACCAAACCCTCCCTGCTCATGAGCGAGGGTCTGGGGGAAAGGATGCACACTTTACCCTGCCAGGGTCTGATGGATTCCGGCCCTGGCAAGCTTTGCAAACATGGCAGGAAAGCCTCGCCGCGGACTTCATTAAGGCCGATCCTTGGCACACGATACAGTGTGATTCCACTTAACAAGTCTCAAGTCCAGCCAAGCCTTGACAGATGTTAAAACAAAATGGATAGTGCCTTCCCAGACAGGCTTCCTTGGCTTTGGCTCCTTAGAGCTACCAAGCTATTCAGCTGCTATAGAAATTGGAAGAGTCTTCTCCACAAAGCCTTCTGCAAGTGCAGTCCAGCACCATGTGGCAGCACGGGGTCAGCACCTTCCGTTCAAAGCCCAATAGCTCTAAAGGTGCAAAGAAGGCAGCGGCATTACAGGTGTCCCGAGAGCTGGCCACGGAGGCAAAGCGGCGTCCGCACAGAGGAGCTGTTGACCATGGGGCTGCACAGGCATGCCAACCCTTTACACCAGGTGGAGAGTCAGCAGTCAGGATTCAACCTAGAATCTGGGGCGGAAGTCCCCCAGCAGGCTCTCCTCCTCCTGCGAGAGACCAGCTTTGTTTTATGGGACAACAAGGGAAGTGAGGTCTTCCCAATTCGCTGCGCAGCACCAGGGAAGGATCAGCACCCGCCTCAGGTACCCACCCACCAGAGTAGCTGCAGGGTGCTTGGCCCCAGGGAGGAAAGGCAGCAGCTGCTCCCAGACTCTGTTACTGGCGGAGGCCTGCAGCCTCCCCTCTGCAAAGCCTTTCCACAACAAAAGCGGATGGGTTTTGAGGCAGGGAAGGGCAGCTTCGGCACAGGAAAAGACTTCCGCTCTTGTTATGCTGCTTTGCTAAACCTCCTCTTTGATCCCTGGGGAAAAGGACATTTTGGCAGCTGGAAGGCTATTGTGTGCCTCTTGCTATAAGTAGCTGCTGAAGGCTTGGTTGAGAGCTGGACCGAGTTGTTTAACTACACAGCAAACAGAGCTGAGCCCTAACAGGCAGGTAAGGCAAATTTCTCACTGCTGGGAAAACGGCTTCAAGCAAGCAGGGAATGAAAAACCCATTTCTGTGTACTAAAAGTAAACAGCGTGGAGTTCTTGTCATAGGAAGAGTACCACAAGCCTCATGGACTGGAGACAGATCCTGACTCCTCTATGGAAACCTTACGATTTTTCCTCTCACCAGATTGCTGTTCTTCACATCTGTGCTATCCCTTAAACAGCAAGGCTGCCAATCAAAGTCAAATTCAAAGGCAAATCCTAACATCTGGGTTCCTAAAGAAATTCCTCAGCACTTTCTGAAGCACGGCCACGTGCAAGTTAAAGGATCCAGCACAGGAGGAAGAAGCCAGGAGCAGACGTACAGTCAAGTGTTTAATAACTTTCCAGGAGCGAATATTACATCCGTATATAGAGCACATACAAAATGAGAGATGGAAAACAAGGAGAGAAAAAAATAAAATTGGTATCTTCGAGACGGCACACTTAACCCTGCAGTTCCTGCTGAATCCCCTCTTTGGAGGCACAGGGGCCACTTTGAGCAACCCCTCTGTGCAACACCAGATCAGGTACCAGCCCCCTGCAGTGTTTAGGCTCAGCACTTTCAGAACAGCTAGGAAAACTCTGATTCTGTACAACTCGCACGCCAACAACACAGTCCCAGACCTGTTACATGGTTAATTGTGTCCTGTCCAGAAGAGGGATAGCAGATGAATCGAAGTTACCCTAGGCAAGGTGAGTTGATCTAAAACTTGGTCTCAGCAGGGCCTTCTCTTCCACCTGATTTTGTTTTCCTACTGACCACAAACATTACTCACATCTCTTCCCAACGTGGTGTTATTGCTGGACAAAGCAGGGAGAAGAAAGGAGACACTTGTTAGACTCGGCGGCACCAAGACAACCATACTGGGAGGGATCCAAGCATTCCCCAGCCACCCCTGGGAGGCTGCTACAGCCCAGAAGGCAGCGACAGGTTCCCCAGAGGTGTTACCTACTGTTAACACGGCCTTCTACCTCCCACTAAGATCAGCAGCCAACATCCTCCCTCAGCTCCTTGAAGCTTTGCCCAGGAACCTTCTCTGCTAAAAGAAGCGTCAGCACTGGGACAGGCTGGCCCTGGCAAAGAAGGCGCTTCCTCACAAGCCTCAAGACTGCTGCCAACATGCCAGGGACCCCGCTCCCACCATCGTAAGAGCGGAGCTTGGCACCTCCTCCCACTGCGGAGCCACAGCCTTGCCTACCCCCTTCCCACCGCATCGCACCACCATCTGCACTGGGCAGGGAAGAGATCAGAGGGGAGTAAGGCTGGCCTAGAGGGACACAAACAGCATCTCCGCTGGAAGACAAAACACGGAGCTGCAGCTAGCTCCGAAGAGCAAAGCCACTGTGCTGAGTCACGGGTGAAAGCTCCAGAAAGATGCTGGGAGGCTGTCACCGTGCCCAGAGTCCTTCAACATGAATAGGAAGGACGTGGGGAGCAGCTGCACAGCTCGCCCTGCTCCTAGATGGGAATGACAACCTCCACGTGTTTTGGCAGGAAAGCCACTCCACAAGGCACCCCCGACAGACTGCTCACCCTGGCAACAGCGAGGGTGCTCCCCGGCAGGTGGCCAGAGCTGGTAAGAGCTCTGCTGCTAGGAGAAACTCCGGACTGTGAAGGCAGCGGGAGGAGGAAGACGACGAATGCTAGCCTGGCCCGGCTGCTGCTCCCACCCGCCCTGCCCACGGCTAGCTCACCTTGGCCTTGTTCTGCACAGGCAGATACAGCTTGAACTCAGCTGGGAGCTCGTCTTCCGAGTAGAGCCGGTCAGAGAAGTAGACCCGTCGGATGCGACAGTTGGCGTGGATCTGAGAGACAAAACAAGGAGTCAGTCCATCTTCCATGTGCTCTTTCCACACCCAGCTTCGCTGCCATGCAGCGGCCCGGATTCCCTGGCTCAGCAGCTGGAGAAGAGACCTTGCTGCCTCTCTTCGAATCTGACAGGACAGCAGGGCAGAGCTGCTGGCCCACACCCTCTGCTTTGCATTAGATGCTCTCTCCAGCGACGCCAGCCGGCTCAAGAGATTTGGCCAAGCTTTGGCACCTCCACAAACCGAGATCTGCCTTAGCTGCTTAGAGGGTTCTTTGCTGTGAACCCACCTCTGCTTCTGCACTGGTGTCAGCATTTGCCACAACACTCCTCGGCCTCAGCTTGCTGCATTTTTAACTCTTCCCTCTTCGGGGCCTCCCTGAGGTCAGGAGCGAGACTGTCCAGTCCCCAACCAGCTGGCAGCGAAGGGACTGCTCCAGTCCCCATCTCAGCTACGCGAGAAGGCAGAAACTTCCCAGCTGACTGCCTGCTCATCTCAGGGCAACCCCACGAGGAGCCGCAGCAGTCCCATCACACTGAGGAACAGGCACGCTCTGCACACAGGCATTCCTCAAAGTAACGCACGCCATGGGCACGGCGAACACGAATCCCTAGCACATGGAACAAGTTCCACATCCTCAGCAGGAACAAACGCTGCGTCAGCTCTGGTCCAAGGGGCTTGGTGAAGGCAGGGTCACTCCACCAGCACCGGGAAACAAGCTTGACCGGGGATATGTACAGACAACAACACCCTGGGTCTTCACCAGCCGGGCTCCCACCCAGCCGGCTGCTGCCTGGCATATCTGGACAGTAATTAGCGCATGGCTAATTCCCAGCAGACCTCCTCCCAGCAGGATGCGTGGCACGCCACAGGGAACTTTAGGTGGCCTGCAACTCTTACCCTAACCAACAGCCAGCAAGAGAAACAAGGTGGAAACGGGCTCTTTCATCCCAGTCCAGCGAAGCAAGGCAGCACCAAGCCCACTGCTGCCGCAGTCCGGCCTCTGCTCCCCTCCCACAGTGCTCTGCCAAGAGCAGGACTGGCAAAGCAGCCAGTCGGGGCTAAAACCCGGATTCCCAATCTCCAGCCAGGCTCTCCCAGCCAGCAGGAAGACACCAGCCGCTGGATTCTGTAGGCAGGACATGCCTGCTTCTCACCTGAACTCTCAGCGTCTCGATGTAATTTGTCCCGTAAGCCCGGCGTGTGAAATCCGACAAGTTGAACTGGATTTGGTTCCAGCCGTCGTCCAGCCGCATGGGCATGGTGCAGATGAAGGGCTTCACCCGAGTCGTGCTCTGGTAGTTACTCGCCCGGAAACGCCGGCGGACGTTCTTATCATCCAGCACCTGGGGCAAGGAAGGCAGGCTGCTGACCCCGGCGTCAGGAGCCCCAGCTCCCCGAGACAGCAGCTGTTCCAGACTCAGCTCTACCCACCTCAGAGAGGGCTCTCCTACTCCCACCCCTCCACAGCAGAAGTATTTTTAATGCAGGCAACAGAGCCATTTTCAGGAATAGCAACAACACGTTTGTGAGCTGACTGATGCCCCCATAGCAGAAGACCTGACACATCACATGGCCAAGAAAGCAAAACTGTTTTGGGGACCACATGCTGCCTGGGACAAGTTCCAACACAAGACTGCAGGCCCCCCGGCACCTTCCTCACTGGTCCCTGGAGGGGCCTCCCCGCTGCACGTTCCTCACCTGCACTTCAAACGTGAAGTATTTCTTCAGGTTCTTGATGATCATCACTAGGAAAGGTAGTTTGATGCCCAGGGTCTTCTTTGGGTCAGCAGGGCACGTGATGTAGGTGGTACTGAGAGGGACAGAAAAACACTTTAGGACCTCCCACGGCACAAAGCGCACAGCCTGAGTCGCAGGTCTCTCCTTTGACCTAACGGAGTCTTGGAGGACAGGCAGAAAAACATAGCTGTGATCGTAAGACCTCAGCAACAACCAGGGCATTCTGTAACAGGAGGGAGAGTTTCAGAGGCAGCTGCAGGGAGAACAAGATAAAAGGCCCAAAGGATGCATTTCAAATCCCACTTTCCTCACCCAGGGCATGAAACACCTTCCTGGCCAGCTTCACCTCCCCAGTTTCCAGGCCACGTCAGCACCGTTTCTTAACAGAACCTCCTCCTACCCTTGACTGAACAGGTAGAGCCCTCCAGAGCGCAGCAGAGGCCCTGGGTGCTCTATATGGCTGAGAAAAGAGAGGTCGTGAGCCCTAGAAGTACACGTCACGCCTGGCAAGTTCTGTATCAACACATCTTGGGAGCAAGAGAAGCGTTGGCTCAGCCTGTCTGCAGGAGAGGAGTCTCCGCTGCCCTTATAAGGAGCGCCCTGCTCTGAATCACCCCTGGAGAAGCCTTGGAGACTCTGAACCCGCTCCTGGAGCTGGCGTCTCTCTCCCCGGTCGACGGAGACGAGGTTGCTAAGTGAAGCGCCATAAGCAATTCCCCTCATAAATCTCCCTTTGATCTTCCTGCTGCCAGGAGAGCTGCTGTCACGTGGGGAGAGCAGCAGAGCAGGCCTCAGATAATAAAAGATGCAGAAGGCAGAGTGCTGCCTTCTCAGTAATTGGCAGCACTGACTGGGGACTGGATATCAAATACAGCTTTTTTTCCCCCCCAAGTGATGGAAAAATAATGGGGCTTTATTTTTTACCCCTTAGCCCCACTGAGGATGACAGAGCGCTCTGTGTCCAGGGAAAGGCAGGGTGCAGTGCCACAACGGCGTATCAGCAATCTGACCCCAGATCGTATTCTTCAATTTATTGACAAAGAGATCGCAGCAGAGTCTGAAGGAGACACCTGCTGGGCACCGACACCTTTCACGCTGCTCCAGGGCCAAGCCCCCAGGGCACACGAGGGCAGAAGACGACATCTTCTCCTACCTGACATTAGTTCCTTCAATCTCCAGCACCAGCGACTGAATGTCGTTGTCGGTGATTCGCTTGATGTGACCATTGCGCACCTGGAAGAAGAGTGGGGCAGACAGCACGGACATTACTCGAGAGGGAAACAAGAGGCGCCCACAGCTCCAGTGAGAGGGGGGGGAAAAAAGATCGCAGGAGGACCCATCTGCGTTCACTTGGCTCCTCTTGTCCTGGACATTGCTGTTCCCAAGGCTTTGATCACCACCCTGGAGTGCCAGGACTCCAAGCAAGAGTTTACGGCCCAGCATGCTGCACGGACACCGAGCGCAAGGCTTCCATCTATCAAAATATGCTACAGCGAACGCAGGCGACTCAAGCCTCCTGTCAGAGGCTCACATAAACACACAGAAAAGTGTCAGAGCAAGATCAAGCTAGAGTGGGATAAGGGGTAAAAACAAGCACGAGCAATACAGGGGCAAGCAAAGGGAGCCACCAGCCAGCCACCAGTCACTAAAGGGTCAGAGAGCAGGGCAGGGCTGACTGCCTGTGTGGAAGAGCGGGACCAGATGGGAGCTGGGTTAAAATTCTTCATAATTACAGCGCACGCAAGCACAGAGCCACCGCCTGCTCTGCTGAGGGGCACGAGGATTTGGCTACTCGGATGCAGCCAGCTCCCCACAGAGCTCAGGGAGGCCAGGGCCAGAACCAGGAGCCAATGTAAATGCACTTTTCTCCGCAAGCAACGTGGCCGAATCCCAGGGTCTGAGGATTTATTTTTTTAATGAAGCGGCTCACTTCCTGTCAAATTTATCTCAATTTAAAAGGCACTTTTGCTAATTAAGCCCTCCGCTCTTCCCGAGTGCTAGATCAGCGAATTGCAATGCTCCTTCCATCTCCATGAACTCGTTTCTTTAGCATCTCTCACCGCTGCTGATGTATCGGATACATTAATGACTGGTTCCAGTCACAAGCTACAAAATGATTTACAGGTTTAGCAATCCATCTTCAAAGCTCGTTCCTTCGGAGGGACCCACCTGGCTGACATTGCATACATTTGCTGGAAGAAAGAGCTCAGCCCTGCGAGCAGCCCACCCTGCGGTGTCTCTCTACACTAAGCAGTTTCAGGAAACCTCAGCCTGGATCGCTCCGCCGCTGCCGATAAGCATGAGAGTGCAGCTCGCCCTGCCAGGCTGCTCCGAAATCTGCTTCAAGCCCACACAGATACTTCCAGAAAACATTAAGCTCCAAGAGAGGATCCTTACAGGATACCCGTATCTCTCCTCTGCATCAGATCCAACGCCCATGTATTTCTAGGTCTGCTCAGGAGAAACCGAGGTCTGGATGAGTTGCTCTTTTTTTTTTTTCTAAATCACCAGCCCAGCAGAAGCCCCACACGCCTCTCTGTACTTGAGGCAGCAATCGGCACATGGGACATTAAATCCTGGAAGCCACAGGGACACAGCGCGCAGACTAACCCTGCCCAAGCAGGCGACAGCAGTGCACAGCAAAGCCCACCTCCGCACCATGCCAGGCAGCTTTCACCCAGGGCCGCTCCTGGCTCCACAGAGGGGAGCAGGTTCACGCCTGGGCTTCTCTGGAGAGGACAGTAACAGAGAAAAGACCCAAACATGCTTTAAACCAATTAGTCGGCAGTGTTTCCATCTGCAGCCAGGTCCCCTTCCTTCACCTGTGAAGATCCTTCCCGAGATCGCAGGGACAATGAAAAGCAGCAACCCTTCTTCCTCAGCGTGGCCAGAAACAGAATGAAAGACGGCAGACAAGAGAGGAGAGGAGCACACAACAGGCCCAGGCTGCGGCAGAGCCCTTCCTCCCAGTCCGACCAGCTCAGGGCGAGTTCTTGCGAGCTGCGTCCGCAAGACGCAGCCAGCCCGTCCGCACGTACCCACCGCCAGCACCCGCACGACAGACACACCGACGTTCGGAGCGTGACATCCAGTGCCGGCTGCACCAGGCAGCCTGGCCGTTTCGGTAAGGGAAGGCTGGACGGCGTCAGAAGCGCTCGCCGCCAGCGCGGGCTCAAAGCAGTGCCCTGAGGGACCTGGTGCTCGGTCCCGCAGCTCACTCCAGCGCCCGGCTCCCCGCCGGAGGCCGAGAGAGCTTCCAGCCTGCCCCAGGGACAATCCCCAGATGGGGGACACGCATCGGTCACAGCCAGAGGAGCGCTTCTCTCCACACACCAGCTCTGGGGGTCCCTTCCCAACAGGCTCCCATGGACCGAGAGGTGACCCATGGCCCCAGCCGCCAGCTCTGCATGGCGCAGGGCGGGAGGGACGGTCCTGCCGTGCTCACAGTGGCTGCCCAGCAAGAGCTCCCAGCCTTCCCCTACCTCACAGCAGCTCAGAAAGGCAAGAGTTCAGGAAGTTTTAGAACTCTGAACAAAACACTCCACGTTACTACTTGGCCAGTATTTTCTAGCCACCTTAAGCCTAAGGAGGTGGATTTTTGAAGCTGGTAAAAAGGGTAATAGCCCTCTTAGAAAACAAAAGTTCTTCAAACATCCAAAGTCCTCTGCATCAGGATAACTGGGAAGTTACCTTCTGTCTAAAGACAAACTGGAAAAGCTTCTCTCGCAGATGCAAACCTCAAATCTCAAGAGGGTTTGGAGGGAGCAGCAGCGTCACGGACAGTTGTGCCTGAACACATGTATTGAGACTGCCGTTGCTGCTAGCAACCCCAGTCAAACATAACAAAGACCAGAGGCAGAGCAGCAAGGAGCCCCATCCCCAGGCCCAGCGCCAGTGACGCCACAGCCCGAGTCCGACCTCTGGAGGCTCACTCCCGCTTCGTCGCCAGCCACCGTCGTCAGCCGATGGGCTGGTGCTGGCACCGCGGCCCAGGCTGCCGTAGGCATGGGTACGCCCTTGCCTCGGGACAGGCCAGCATCCTCAAAGCCAGTGGTGGGTCCAGAAGCGGCTCCTGGGCCACCTCCCTCCCCTCGGAAGGGAGAGGGGGCCAAACAAGAGTCAAAAAGCAGGAGCTGCCTGGCTTGGCTGTCACACCTGGAGCACACAGGTTTGGGGAGGAGGAGTGAGCAGCACCGATGGCTGCATTCGAGACGCAGAGATCCGGGAAAACCCGGACAAGGATGCTGTGCGAGAGAACTAAGGAGCCTGAGAGGGGCTGCCAGAGAAGACCCCACCACAGCATTCACAGGGACTCAGTCCTGGCTGCGTTCATCGGGGAAATCACGATTTGCATCCTGGTGGCAGAGCACGCGTTCAACATTCAGGCAGGTATTGAATGCTAGCTGACCTCGTGTCCTCCCAGCAGCATTTGAAATTGCTAACGACATTCCGCGTCAACGGGCCAGCAGAAGGAATATGGAGGAATTAGCAAGAGGATCAATGGGTTTGACAAGCTTCATCAAACCGTTCCCATCTGCTCTGCAGAAAAGCATCAGTGAGTCCCCTGGAGACTGATCGGTGTGTGTCCACATGTCGGCGGGGGGACCATGGTGGCAGGACTCTGCAGGAATAAACAGAGGACTCTGAACAACGCAGGGCTGGAAGGCAAACAGAAAACAGCGCTGGAAGGCAGGGGAAGCCAGCGCAGCAGTTACCGGCTCTCTGCGGACGAGGCTGAAGGAGGAACCTCTCCCTGCAGGGACGGTGGGACAGTCACCGCGCTCTTCCCAAGGCCTGGGCGCTTCAGTCCTGCCAGCGTCCCCCAGTACAGGATGCTGGTGGCCAGGACAGGGCGGGCTTGGCAGGGTTTGCTGCCAAGGCCTGCCCAGAGCTCACCCGCAGCCCCCGAGGGAGTAGGGAAGGAGTGTATCCTACTGCTCAGGGAGAGGTTAGAAAACTTCAGGGCAAGGAAAGGCTTCCGGTGCCCCATTTCTACACCTATATCAAATGAAGAAGCCTCTAATTCACACATCTCCATCAGCACAAGCAGTGCACATCCTACCAGGGCAGAGCAAGAAATCGTTTTCCCCATGTCACAAAAGCATGAGATTCCCCAAGAGCAAATAAAAAAAAAAAAAAAAACCCACCCAAAAAACCCACCAGCACCACCACCTGCTGGTACTTTTTGCAAAGCTAAAAAAGTCCACATTAGGACAGCTACGAACCCAGCAATCAGGGCATTCACCCAGGACACGGGACAGCATCAAATCCCTTGTTTCCAGTTCTCACCAAAACTATGGGTGCATTTCATGCACCCCTGAGGAGAGTAGCGATTGCAAAGTTTCGGTTGCTTTCCCTCCTTCCAGAAACCCTAACCCTCTCCTGTGGTGATGCCAGAGCTGGAACTTTCCTGGGGTGTCTGGGTTTGGACAGATCAGTATTTTCCAACAAATAAATAAAGAAACCCACTGGAAAAATCCCTCACTGTTTATGGGCATTTACTAGGCACTTCAGGTGGGCACTGCCCGAGCCAGACGACAGCCTGCCCTCAGCTGCAGGCCCGGCAGGTTCCTGCACCGAGCCAGAGGCTTCATCAGCATCTTAGCACCCAACCCCCTGCTTGCAGCAGGCCGGCAGCCCCCAAACCATCACCAACACTGCCCCACGCTGGAAGTCTATGCAGTCTTGGCACCACCCAGCACCAGCAGGAGTTTCTGAAGGGACTGAGCTGGGGAGAAGACTCCCACGTGCGGTGGAGTAAAGACCTGAGGGGCTTTGCCTTCTCAGCTCCAGCGCAGTGAGATGCCTCGAGTGCCGCCCTTCACCTCCTGCTGCGAACGCACCAAGGCTGCTGGATCAGGAATGCCAAAGCGATTACAAATCCACCGCCCCAACTCCTTTTAAATGGAAAAGCCAGGTAAAAGAGCGAACCACACCAACATCCACAGGCGAAGTCGTTGGAAAACCAACCCTGGTTTCAGACCACACCTTTGTGAGCAGGGTGATCCTCATACCCAGCTCAGGGCAGAGTCCTGCTGCTCCCAGGGATGCAGGGATACTGCTGCTGCCGGGCAGGGCCCGAGGAACCCGGCCGCGTGCAAGCCCTACGGCCAGCAACGGAAACAGCCTGCACCCAAGAACGGCAGTGCTAACTTCTCATCGGTCTTTTCTGGTCAATCCAGCAACTATCACACCCGAACGGACCGCTGCTTACGTCCACCCTGCAGGCAGAGGTCCTGTGGACACCGCACGAGCAGCACACTCGCTGCAGTATTACCCGGCGCAGGACCATTCACATTGGAAGGCACCTCAGCAGGTCTCCAGCCCAACCTTCACCTCCAGGCAGGGTCAGCCCGGATTACTCCTGGCTTTATCCAGACTGGAGGCATGCTACACCCCTTCGCCTAAGAGTCTTTAATGCACCCTGTCCTCACGCCAACCAAACGAGCCGCCAATCCTTTTTTTAAAGTCATAAATACTTGTGCCAAAGCCCTACTGCAGGTGTGTGCGCACAGCCAGGCTACGTGATGCACCCCAGCTCTCCGCCGAGCTGCACGGGGGAATCGGGACAGGTCCCCGGCCCCATGACCTGTAGCAGCTCCCGTGAGCCCGCCGAGGTCAGCCACCACCGCTGCTGCCGAGCTGCTGGGAAGGACTCTGTCCCCGCCGGAACCGCCACAGTCCAGTGAGGTCCGAGCACGAGTGTCTGCACACAGGCTCAGACGGGGGAGCCCGCTCCGGAGAGCGTACCGACCGGGGTGCCGGCGAGACCTGGGGTGGTCTGCGGAGACAGGGGGGGAAGCAGCAGGTCTGTCTGACCGCTGCCAGACCCCCAGTTACAGCTCTGTGACGCAAGACCCTGGGGGGCCGGCAGCAAACCTTCCACAGAACCATGCCAGGAACAGACACGGGGGGGGAAAGCAGACCGGGGAATCACAGAATGGTAGGGGTTGGAAGTGACCTCTGTGGGTCATCCAGTCCAACCCCCCTGCCGAAGCAGGGTCACCCAGAGCAGGCTGCACAGGT
>Ga0065711_1008378_pt1 | contig 15389 bp, 7 predicted proteins | sample Hoacrofraction12_FD_59098 | JGI IMG/M metagenome (GOLD analysis project Ga0065711, IMG submission 59098) | Hoatzin crop microbial communities from Cojedes, Venezuela - Epithelial fraction 12 v2 (version 2) | ecosystem: Host-associated > Birds > Digestive system > Esophagus > Crop | place... | reverse complement strand
TGCACCGTTGTGGTTGCGATTGGCACCTGTTGTTCTTCAACCCTCAGCAACCCCACAACGGAAGGATCCTCCGAGAGACCAGGCAAAATGGACAGCTGTTTAATTTCTTCCATCTCCACAGCAGTTACACCAAAAACCCACTGATACACATTTGGGTCCTTGAAATACCCTCTCCTAAGATAGTCTATACAAAGGATGCATGGCACCTCGGGGCCAGTTACAATGGGGTGCTTCTGCCAGTCCTGCCCAGTGAGGCTCACTTCAGCCTCCAATACACTCAGCTCTTTGGACCGCCCCTGTCACTCCCGAAATGCAAATGGACTCTGACCCTTTGAAATCTGATGGCATTAAAGTACACTGTGCACCAGTCTCCACTAGAGCTTTATACTCTTGTGGATCTGACGTGCCAGGCCATCGAATCCACACCGTCTAAGAAACCCAGTTGTCCTATTCCACCACCTGGATGGAGGCAGGACCCCTCTAATCCTGGTCAGAGAATTTGTTACTGACTTGCTGTAAAAATGACTTAGAAGTCCCCTCAAGAAGATCAGAATCAAGATCAAACCGTCTACCTTCTCTGGAGAGCTGACTGCTTAAAACTGGAGTGGCATTTTTCGTGGCAGAATCCCATTTTGTGATTGTTTCACCTTGCAGTGCACCCACTCTTGATTCTAGTTTTCTGTCCCACTTCCTCATGTCCTCTCCTTGGTCATGCAGCTAAAACCACAAGGTGCCCCGTGGTGTGTAGCCTCTATATCCTCTCTCCTGAGTAGAGAAACGCTTGTTCCTAATAGCAGAGACACTGGCCCGTACAGGTGGGGAGTAGGACATACTCTCTTTGAGTTGCTGGACCTTCTTGGACAACTTCTCCACAGCTCAAATGAGGGAGGAAGAGAGACTTTCTTCATATTGTCGGAGTCAGACACTCATTTCATCCACTGTTGGTGCCTCTTCACCTTTCCAGTCTATTACTGCTAATGAGTTGGCATATGAGGATGGTGCACTCCGTAAAAACTTCCTCCACAAGGATAGTGTGCACTGGACTTGATCTGGGTCTGCGGGTAACTGCTCATTGTCCCGGCCATAGTAAACCAGCTCATGTATGGCTAATTCCCTCAGGTACTGGATACCTCTCTGCATGGCGGTCCGCTTGCCTGGATAACACACAACATCCTCAATGAAGGGGTGCCTTTCCATCACACTTGACAGAATTTGCTTCCAGAGGCTGAGGGCTTGTGCCTTTTTTCCAATTCTATTGTCAATGCCCTCTTCCCTGGCCAGGGATCCCAACTCTTTGGCTTCCCTGCCCTCTAATTCTGAGCTTCTGGACCTGTTATCCCACCATCAGAGCAGCCAGGTGACAGTGTGCTCGCCTGTGTGGCGGCTGAAATCTTTCTGCATCTCTTGCAGCTCGCTCAGGGACAGGGACCGGGTGATGATCTGTGGGTCTGCCTCCTTCTGCTGTTCTTGTGATCACCCTGGCTCATTGTCTTCCCTTATGGGGCGAACTGATTTCTTTGCACATTTCTTTTACTGTATAGAGGTGACTGATACCGGCACTGGTTGGTTTCCTGGTCCAGCTGCGGTGCCTGCCGCCAGGGTTCGAGCAGGCGCCGTGCCTGCTGTGGGGGCTGGAGCAGCCACAGGTATTGTGGCAGCGGCAGAGCTGGCTGGGGTGGCAGGGGCAGCCCCAGTGCCTGTCACTTCGTTTTCCCCTCCTTCCCCTTTAGAGCACTGTATAGTGTTGAACAGGGCTCGGTACGCTTAGGCCAGGCCCCAGCATGTTGCAGTGATTTGTGTCTCCCTGGAATTCCCAGGGTGGCAGCACACTTCATCCATATATTCTACCAGTTTGTCAGGATTCTGCACTTGCTCAGGGGTGAAGTTTTAAAACACCAGGGATGCCCACCATCCTAGGAGTTTGCCCATGCTATTCCACACATCCAGCCACTCATAGCTATCCAGCCTCAGGGTAGATCTATGTGCGATGTTTTTAATGAGTTGTTTAACCCTAAACAAGACCTGAAAACTATTCAGGAGACAGAACAATGGTAGCGTGCTGGCCTGAGCATGTCACTGATATTCAAAATTCTCAAAAGCTGTTATGACTAACCTGGAAGAGAGAAGGGGTGAAAGACTGGGGGAAAGCATCCCCTCCAGTTTTCCCCACAGTTTGGGTTTGATTCTTAATAAAATCCGAGAGATAGCACCCGAGGTATGGAAATGACCGCAGTGTTGCACACAAATACAAGCCTAACTTCATGCCCAGTGGTGTCATCATATGATAAATCGATATTACAGAGTACAGCAACATCACAGTCCTGGTCCTTTTCCCAGTGATGATGAACAGCACTGCAAGGAAAATGTGGGGGGTTTTACATATCACAACCATGTGACCAAAGACAGCAACATTTTGACCAGTGACTATTTAACTAATAAAATGAATGCCTATAACAAATTGTAACAAATTGTAACAAAGTTGTTTTAACACACAAAGGACAACTGGTCTCTCTGTCGCCCCTCCCCCCCGCTGGGGTGGAGAGGAGAGTGGAAAGAAAAAGGCAAAAAAACCCCTCCTGGGTCAGGATAAGGGCAGTTTAACAGAACAGCAAATGAAGCAAAACAGTAACAACAATAATACTGATAAGGAGAATATACAAAACAAACAGCGAAATGTACAGAGCAACTCTCACAGCCCAGTGCCTAGCGCACTCGTTGAGTCAGCTGGCCCAGCTGTGTTCCCTCCTGTCTTCTGGTGAAAAATTAACCCTGTCCTGGCCGAACCCAGGACAAGTTGTTACTGAAGTCAGTGAGGCAACCCGGATGTCGAAAGTGAGGCACACTCTTCTCATCATAGTCCTGTGACCTTCACTTACCTAGGATGTACCATAGATGTGAAAGAGAAAAATCCTGGAGCTTTTCAAATCAGTGGATTTATTGTCATAATGTGTGTGTAGTCAGGATTGAACAAAACATGTTCTGGCTCCTCTAAAGAGAGGCTGCAGGATTAAGAGATGAACTGAATTCTCATTCCTTACGTGTTTGCATGCTTTTAAACCATCCTGAAGAGAAAATCAAATGAAAAACACCTTATCTGTTACATACTTCCTAAAAGGTTTACAGAAACTTCTAAGCAAAAAAAGATTTGCTTATTTGATTACAGCTGGCAAAGTCAGAACCAAGCTATTTCCAAGTGCTCAACAGATGTCCATAAAAAGAGGAGTTCTTCCTCTCTCCACATTGGTGTAATTTATTAGTTTACTGACAGATTGCTCAAGACTGAAATGGTTACTTTCCGCGGTTATGACTTGGATTGATTTTAGCAATACATGGTTTGTACAATTAAGGCCATTGTGTGACTTCAAGTCATAGCCTGTTTGTTTACATAAGAATAAGAACTGTATGTATTCCATTCAGTAAACTTATTTGTGAAAGTCTTGGTGGTTTAGCTCTGTAATCCCAAAAGAGAAATAAGGATGTAAGAATTGTCCATATCCCTAGATAGCATTGGACAGTAGACCACACCATATAAATACCAGAAATCTCAACTGAATTTCATTTTTACTTATGCTTTGATTACAGAATATTTTAAAATCTTTTAAGTACCTCTTATCCTAAATTAGTGTGCATGTAAGATTTACAAATTGTTGTGTTTTGTACATGAATGTCCTGTCCCCTCTATGAAACAGACACAGGAATTTTTTATTTTCTCTGTTTAAACGGTCTGTCTTTATTAGTCTCTGTGTATGTATAATGGGGAAATGGGGAAAAAGGAAAAGAATATGTCAAGAAATAGAAGGGAAGATAATTTAAAAAAAAAGAACTTAAAAAGAAAAATAGAGTAAGGAAAAACCTGAATTCAAGAAAGGTCTAAAGGATTGAATGCAAATGTTGATATTAAGGTGAGATTGAAACCAGTGCTATCATGAAGATTTAAAATCTATTTCCATTATTTTTTGTACAATTTATGTCCAAAATGAAACAGTATTTACATGTTTTTCATTGTTTTGAATTTATTAACTTTAAGCTTGACATTTTTTGCAATTATACTTTGGTGGGTTTTTTGTTGTTTTAGCAAGAAGCTGTTGGAAGCCACTGATTATGATATCAGGATACTAAGTACTGTACAGAGTAAAAATAGAAACAAAGAAACAGCTGAGGAAATACATGAGAGCTGCTCATAGTACTTGTCCACATGGTAAACAGTGGTTTCATCGAGTCAGAATTTTAATTATATTAATGTCTTTTGTAGACTTTAAGGCTAAAGACAGGTTTAAGTGCATGGAAAGAAACAATGAGCGGTTTTCAAAGATGCTAGGAACAGAATCTGCTGCCTATGAAGGGCAACATCAAAGCAAGAAGTAGCTGCTTAAATAAAGATAGAATAGATGGATGATGATGTAAGTGGAAGTAGGAGCTGGCTTCCTGGAAGTGACTGAAGGTCTCTAGGCTGCTTAAATGATCCTGGCAATCAAGAAGTTTGAAATATGTTCCTTAATTATGCTCCATATATTATCACAAGACAAGTCCATTGAAAATTGTAAAAAGAATGGGCAGCTTTTCCAACTTTTTAGGTTACAGAGCACATTAACTGAAATTCTGCAGTTTCTGGGCATGTACTCTAACCATTAGGAAGCACTGCAAAAGACAGGGTTAATACAGATGATCCTATCTGAGAGAGAGAGAGAAAGAACAGGAGAGAGAGGAAACAAACACTCAGAACTTTCTTCAGAAGAGTAAATCTGGATCACAAGTGATGAAAGAGCTAAATGTTTCCTGTTGACTCTTTATAGAGATAAACAAGAGAGGTAGAAATTTAGATAAAGTGCTCTTGGGAGGTCTTGAGATGTACCCAGCCTTCACTTACTGACATTAGAGCTTATCTAAAGAGGAATTCTTTCTTCCACTGAGTATGAAGTTCAGGAGCAACTATAATTATCATATGAATTTCAGGCTGTTACTCTGGTTCTAGTGTAATGTCACTGTTTCCCACGCATCCAAGCAGTTCTTATTGCCTCCAGAAACTTTCGGGTGATGTTTAAAGGGAGCCCACTGTTTAAACAGGATACACATAAGCAAGCTATTTCAGAGCTAGTGGAAGGTAAACAAATAATTTAATATTGCCTTTGTGTTTTTTTCATAAGCTTTCTAAATTAATATATGTAGAGATGTGTCTTTCTTCATGTATAGTCTCATTGGTGTCAAGCACAAGAGGTAGCAAAAGGTTGAAAATAGCAGGAGAGATGGAAATAGAAAAACTGGAAGAGCTGTGAAAGACAGAAACAAAAAGAAATAGACTTGGGTAGTCACCAATTCAGCGATCAGGATCAAACCCCACATTTTATAGCTATGTATCAAAACCCAGACCTGAACTCCCTCCTTGAATTTTGTAGTACATTTTGTTCTGGGAAGATCAGTGTTGGTTCAGAGGTTTCTGGTTGAATACAAGGAACATGTTGTCAAAACTTCGTATTCCTTAAAGGATTTCTTACTGAGGTGGGAGAAGCAATATGAAGAACTTTTTCTTGCATGTGACTATTGCTGGTTAGAAGCTTTCATATTTTAGTACCATAAAAACAATTCCTGGGTGGAATAAAATAAAATAAAAAAAGGAAGACAAAGTAAAAGAAGATAAACAATTCAGTACCTGTGTGACAATCTGGGTAGCAGAGTATGGTGGAAAAAAAGGCATACACATGGAGAAGATAACCACAGTAAAACCAGGAAGCAGCTTTCCACTGCTGTGGAAAGGAAATGGATGAAGGATTACTGGAATTAGTATTTAGTCATGACTGAAGTGGCTCTGGTATCTCAGGTCCAAACAAATTTTGAAAACAGCATTTTAATAATCTCCTCAAATAATCTGTGCCCAGAAATATAACACATTTTCTTTTCTTCTATATTTTAAAACATGTTTCTATATACAAATCCAATGTTTGTGTAATCTTACTTTGCAGTCACAGAGAAGAGTGTAACATTTTATATTATTAAAATGTTAATGACTGGAAAGTTGGTTAGGAATTTCTGCAATAACTCATTTCATAGTTTAACATATCCAGTGATTTTATGCAATAGGTACACACTTTTTTTGAGAATGTGCTCTGAACATAATTCCTAAAATGACTCACCCTCTCCAATCCATCTGCAAAAGATATCTTTAGCCAGCAAACTAGTTACAAATGTTTGTGATTTTCACAGCCTTTCTAATTGTGTAGAAATTCTTTGGAGTCACATGGCTGTACTATCACTATAGCAGACTCTGCAAGCTCTTTCTGCTAATGTTTTCATATTATTCATTTGGAATGAACATGTTTTTACAACACAGATATCCTCCAGCTATTTGTAGAACTTTAAACTCGCATGTCCTTCTAACTACAAATCAATGTCAACTTGTTTTTTATTTCTTCTTTTTATCTCTTTCCCCCCTCCCTTCCTCACTCCCAAAACATCTTCTCACCCCCGTCCCTTTATTTCTTCATTCATTTTGGTTAAGTGTTTAAGTAAATGGCAAAACTTTGCTAAACATTACATGATCTATTGCAAAGAAAATTCAGAGGACATCTGAAGTATTTACACGTTGTCTTTTAGATACTCCTTAATGCTTTGAAAAAGTGTGCTAGTTCGGTTGGATACTAAAGTCTTTAAAACAAGATCAAATAAATTCTTATTTCAAATAAATAGTTTATGGAACACTGATGTTGTTAATGAAGAAATTCCAGAGAAGTTTATTTCCTACATTTTTTTTTTCAGAAGAGACTGTCTGTAAGCCTATTTTTCTGCAGTATGCACATTGCTTCCTCACACTTTAGGCAAATATTTATATTCCACTGTAGTACACATTTAGGATTGTTCCTGCTAACCTTTACTTTTTTCTTGTAAAATGTCAGTGCAACATATCTTCATAGTGGCTTATGCGATCTTGTAAGTGCTTTGAATTAAGAATTTTAATTTACTGTTGTTCTGTTCTCTAGAGGAAACATCTTCAAAACTTTTACTTTGTTTCTCCATTTGCCTCCCTCTGTGGCTTACGTATAGAAGAAAGACCAAGTCATCTTTGCTTTCTTGCTTCTGCTTGTTCAAATTTGAATTGCTTGGGTGTAGGGAGGGAGATCATGCGGTTTCTCCTAATCACTTTCACAGTGATGCTTCTTGAGATCTGAACATTTGTGGAAGAGGTGATGTTTTCTTTTTCTAACTGTGGTGTTTAACACAAGTCTGATCTGGTTTCAAACCTTTAGGTTAGAAATTAAATACTAATTGGTATAATCAGTCCTCAGACAATGTGAAAAAAAGTAATAAAAATTTGTAAATGATGCTGTAGAATATGGCATAAAAATAAAATGTATTGACAAGACAAATTATTACAGACCAGATTAACTTTTTCTGTAACAGATTAACAGACACTGTCAATAAATGAGAAGCAAAGAACATTGTGTGTCTTGACTTGAATAAAGTTAATGGCATAGTGTCACATGATGTTCTTGTAAGTAGGTTAGAGAAACATCACTACAAGGTGATGCAAAACTGGCTGAAAGTCAAAGCAGTTATCAATGGCTAATTGTCATACTAGAGGACACATAAGTTTAAGCCTTCACAGTTCTGTTTTAATTGTTTCTCAGTGATCATGAAATAGAGGACACTTTAAAAAAATCTGAAGACGATAGCGGTTACAAGCATACCAGAATGCCTAACTGGCATTTCAAAAAGAAGTTAAAAGTTGAGGTAAGGTTTTCTTCAGAGATGTAGATCGTCAAAAAAAGAGAAAGTTTCTATATTTAGAAATGAACAGACACAAGACAAGTGGCTTTGAAAAGATGTGCGTGAGAGAGTGGAATTCAGTTTGAACGTTAACAGAAAGTTATGTAAAAGGGTCTTACAGAGACAAAAGGATAATATGTTTACATACCCATAGCAGGTAAGAAGAAATATAATGGGTTTAAATTACAGCAAGGAAGATCTGGGTTAGATATAACACCAAAGAACTCAAACAGGAAGACCAAGGAAATACTGGAATACATCGCCTGTGGAGACTGCAAAATTTGCACTACCTGGAGATTAGATTAAGATAGTTGAAACTACTCCCTGGCATGCCATTTCTTGACGAGTCTGGTGATTCTGGGAACTATACTGTGAAATGATGGCATGTATCTATGCTGTATTCATATTGCAAAATCAGAAACCTTTATTTGCATTTTTAATACTTAGAAGAAAGAAACAAAAGTATATGTTCAATTTTTGACAGACTCATTTTCTCAGTTTTCATTATAGAACTATTGCTGAGGCCGCACACTCTTCCTGCCAGTTTTGTGGAGCCCAGTCTGACAGCTCATCCACAAGTTAGGGTTCAGTTCCAACCCCAAGTTCACTTCTTGCTTAGTCTCCTTTCTGAGACTGTAAGTAAGGGTATCAATGGATACCAAATGTGACTGTGGTTTTGGTAAACTAGGTATTGTTTGAGACCTGGGTTTCTTTCAATGTAGGCTGAGAAATAGTTACAAGATACTAACACATTTTAGTCACCACCACCACAGGCCAGAACCATAACTGGGAATATTCCAAATCTTGTTACAAAGCTTTTGAAAAGCCTTGTTCTCTAATTTGTCTTTTTTTTTAAATACGTGGCATCTCTCTTGGAACAGGAGCATTTTTTTGTTGTTATTTTGTTTTGGTGTTTTTGTGGTAATCCTAGACAAAAGCTTTAAAATTATTTAAAGAAACTGCTAAATTATTTTGTGGCTGGAACAATGTCAACTTCAAGTTTCTGGTTATTATTTAAAAATATATATCACAGAAATCAAATATGTTGTTCCTATCTGCCAATATTTTTTCTGCCTCCAGTTCTAGTGACAATCCAGTACCTGAATGACACAAGAAGCTAGTCACATCATGCTTTGATACATTTTACAGTGGGAAAACAACCTAATTTTTTATATTATTTCCTTTTCAGTTGGCAGTATATATTGGCATGCACATTGTAAGTTAAACAAGGAATTCTGGGAAAACATATGAAGTTAATCCTTTGAGCTTGACCTGTGAGGGCTTACAAATAGTACCACTTGGTAAGCATTCTCCTAAGGGCTTTATTTCTGTCACAATTTATCATTTGTAGAACACAGAGTTTAATACAACAGTGGAGACAGCTTCCTATTCAGAAGTACATTATTCCACCTCCAGCAGTGATGAAAACAGGTATTCTATCTCCCTCTTTTCTAGGAGTGAAGGCTGTTGGATTTCTCATACCTTGTGATGTCAGAGGGTACATATGATTGTACAGAATGTGTTTTCTAGCAATCAGAAAAGGAAATGTTTATTCCCTGGCAGCTGGAATGTCATAGATTACACCCTTGTTATTCTTATTCTTTAAAATTAAATTAAACTGAGAAGAGACAGCAAATCTAGCACTTATGTATGTAGACAATTCTTAGAACATAATCTACTAATTTTCAGGAATAAGTTATTTTAGGAACATAAGAAAAACTGTTATGGGTCAGGCTATATTTTTGTATTCTGAGCCACTCTGTACCCAGGGGCAGGCCTTAAAGAGAGAAAATATAAAATACACAACATTTGCAGTGTATCTTCTCAGCCACCAGAAATCTGCAAGCCAGGAACTGGCTGAGCTGGAGCCTGGAGATGTTCCTGATAGTGCCCAGTAAGCCCATACTGAAGGAATTTCTGTAGTTAGATTATGGAGCAGCTTATGCTTCTGGCTTCTGCAGCATCTTGTGGCAATGAGTTACACAACTTAACTGTGTGTTAAACCAGATCTTGTGCAAAGTAGGAGATGAGTAGGTTGTCTCCAGGACTTGATCAGCTCTAAAGCTCATGTGTCATTAATTCTCAGAACTTTTGTGTTTAGCTTGATTAGCTATGAATATAGCATGACTCAAAGCCAGAATCTGCAACGTTCTGGGCTTCTGTTGTCCAACAAACCACAATTACATTGTCTGGATTTGGGCCTAAGCAGATAGCTTTTTTTCCTCAATGGTAATATTTAGCAATAGCAAGCGAAAGATCTTAGAAAAAAAAATAACAAGACTATTTCAAAATACATAAAAATATAGATAAAAAGAAGCTGACGATATAAAATTATTGAAAGAGGTGACTTAGAGAACAGAAATTTTGCTCATGAGCAAGGCAGCATTGTTTCATAGCTTTGTCAGTGATTGTGCACAATCTTAAAAGGCAATGCAATCTTGCATCTAAATTTAAATATTACAGTTTGATTTGTAGGAATAGCACACATGCTCTACATCCCATATTGTTTTACTCTATAGTTATTACAGGCCTTAAGAAACAGTGAAAAAAAACACACTACTTGTCTGCAACCTCAGTTATAATTAAAACGAAGATTGGTCAATGGAAATACTCAGGGTTTAACAAACTGAAATTGTCTCAGTTATGTCTAGAACAGAAAATCTAACTAAAAATAATAATTGTCACAAATGCAGATAGTATTGATATTTTTTTTATTTTAAAAGAACCACTTATTCTTGCCTGTGTATAAATACTTACTTCAGGAGTACAGATTAGGCAGAAGTGTTTAAGTTCTATTTAAGGTAAGAATCTGTCTTTTAAACATGTGAAGATAATATTTACAACCTGTTAAAAATAGAAATGTACAGAAGCACTACAGAAGTCATACAAAGTAAATATATGGAGGTTTTTGAGGATGCTGATTGTCTCCCGTAAGAATCACCTACAACTTTTCCAAATGTATAATATCACAGTGTTTCCCTTAACTCAGGCCCTGAATCTGTTCTTATTCTGTGTGTTTCAAGTATTTTAACTTCATTGACTACAAAGGAGTCCTTCTGTGCTCTGAGATTGCACCAAAGAATGATTATAAACTCTTGACGACAGGGACATTTGTTTCTTCATCAAATACAGAGTACATAGAGTGAATCAGTTGCAGAACGAATCAGCTCAACTATGTTGCATATTGTATGTAAACAGTTGTTTTAGATATTATTCTCAACAAAAGGTAATTGCTTATAGAGTCATAGAATCATAGGTTGGAAAAGACCTTGAAGACCATCAAGTCCAATTGTCAACCCAACACCACCATGCCTACTAAACCACATCCTGAAGTGCCACATCTACACATTTTTTGAACACCTGCAAGGATGGTAATTCCACCACTTCCCTGGGCAGCCTATTCCAATGCCTGACCACTCTTTCAGTAAAGAAATTTTTCCTAATATCCAATCTAAATCTTCTCTGACACAACTTGAGGCCATTGTCTCTTGTTCTGTCACTAGTTACTTGGGAGAAATATGTTATCTTGTAAGCTGTACTATTTTTAATATCCAAGACTTTTGTTAGCCATAATAATTTATTCCGTAATGTAGTTCAATATGTATTCATCCAGACTTGACTGATATTCTTCTATTTTATTGAAAGATAATAATTAATGAATGCCTTGTTTGCCTGCCACGTATGAAGATTTTTCCCATCATTTATATTTTGATATTTTGATATTTGAGATAAAAATGCCTAAACCACACCTTTTATGGTAGCTTATTAGCTAATTATTACCTGCTCTTGGATACAACCTTAAAAAATCTGGAAACATAAGGAAGTAAATTTATTAAAATATGATTCACATTTAGAGCTCATTGAAACATTACTTAAATTACATATAGATGCATACATAGACATAAATGTAGTTAGCAAACTGAACAGAGTGTCTCTGTTAAACAACCTCCTCAAGGTTTAGAACTGTATAACACATCCTCTTTCAGCTGTATTTTTTCATGTACAGTGGCAGAGAAAACAGATTTTCTTGCTTTTTGTAATCCCAGTTGGTTACTTAAATTTAAAAGATTTAGAGATTGAATTAAGTAATGTGAACTGAGTAAATAATTTTTTTTGTTGCTGTTTGCTTGAAATTTGTTGACGTGTTTTTTAACAGTTTTGAGTCATTTAGGTCTTCAGCTGTTGAGTTACATGGTTTCATGTAATAATAATAGCAGAAAAAGGCCAAAGTAGCAAAGAAACAGGAATTAGATTAATTCAATGATTACTCAGCCTAAAGACCATCTTGTAACAATTAATGCAACAAATGGCACACAAGATCTAGAAATCTCTCCATAAATGTTGTGATGGATTACAAAAATCCAGTGGAACCTCTTCTTGTTATCTTACTGCAAAATTAAATTCAAAGGCTCCTTTTAGGGGATGCTTCAATTTTTGCTAGAATTTATCTAACAACTTTTAAGGATAATATTTATATAGTGTTGAACTAATTTCACAAGGTAAAAAGTCATATGTAGCAAATATCATCCTATGTGGTAGGCAGACTAAGAATCACTCAAGTGCCTTTAAGTAACCCTTTTTTAAGAGTAATAGGTTTAGGAAAGGTGGAAAAATACTAATCTGAAAAAATAACACATCTGTTATGAATTTCATAGGATATATCAGTTACTGGCTAGCTTATTCTTCAAGGCTTCCAAAAACCTCCCAAAAACCTAACCTTATTTTTTTTTTTTTAACAACATAAGCTTGAAGTTTTATATTTTAGATTGTTCATGTACTTGTTTTTCATTCTAAACAACTCTGCTATCTGCTACTCTTCTTATTTTATTGTCCAGAGAACCAGTAGGAGTAGAGTAAAATGGTTGTCGCTGAGGCCTCATTGTCCACAGCACAGCAATTGAGAGGGCAGGCTGCTCGCTTCAGAGTAGTTCTAGTTTAATCCTGTGGACGGAATCCTGCTAGTAGATTGAATGTGTTAGGTGAACCTCTGAATCACGGTTTCCAGCAATTTCATCCAAAAGGAACATAATTTGTGTGCTCCAAGCCTGCTCTGTGATATGAATCAAAACATATTATATCCTGATATTGTTCTGATGGTCAGGAGATTTGTTTTGAAAATGCATTCCGGTTTCTAACCAAAATGCTAAGTAAAGAAATTCCCAGTAGTCAGTACTGAATAAAAATATTTGTCTCCAGTAATTTTGTGGAGAAACTTTGGAGTTTGTCTATTGATGTTTCTCTATGTTAAAAATGGACCACTATGCTGTGCCTCCTAATTCCCATCTCATATTTTTAGTTATTTGTTTTTCCTTTACTTGCATTTAGTTCAGCTATCAAATAACTTTACTGCATTTCTCTGCAAGTGTTTCACTGACTTTCTTCAGATGTTAAAGCAGGAATTAATTGCATATTTTAATGCCACACAGGTAAATATTGTTACTAGTAAAGCATTGTATATAATTTCCCGAAATTTCTGTGTGTGATTTAATCTGTAAGTGCAACCTTCTCTCATCTATTTCTTATATGTGCAATAAGTGAGTTATCATAGGACAAGACGACCATACTGACAATGGGAACAAAGGAGTAAAAAGATATCCTGTACCAAGAAAAGCCCCAGGAAAAATTTAATGAGTAGATTTTATGGATAAATCTTGCAAGATGGATTTCATGAAGTGAATATAGCCATGGAGGAGGCTAGAAAAGGGGCTCTAGAAGAACTGAATGAATGGCCAGTAAGAAGCAAACATTATCTTTGACAATGCTCTGAAAGAATCAATATCCAGGGTTTCCAGAGTAATACAGTTTTTTCTATTATAACCAATGGAATTATTGTTGTGATGAATCCAACACATGCATGGATTACCCTGCATGCCACAGGTTAACCTATCCTTACTTTCAAAACATGAAAGCACATAATTTCCACAGTTTCCTTTCCCAAGCACAGTTACTCAGCTTAATTTTCCTATTAATTCAAAGCGGATTTCAAGAAAACAAACAAGAAAAATCTGCAATTATTAACTTTGTCTTCTTAAAATAAAACTAGTTGCTTCAATATACTTCATTGGAAGCTGACTGATCATTCTTGAAAAAAAAAATCAATACTGAAGTTCAAAGAATTGAGTGAGCCTTTTGGTGAACCCAGCCCCAGGCAATGATTTGACAATCAGTTGTCTAGTTTGATTTTTCGTTATATGAATATAGATGAACTTTTATGCATTCGAGACAAAGCTAGGAAAAAATGTTCCTTCTTACCAGAAGGGGAAAAGATTAGATTAACATCTTGTTATGTAAATAACACAAAGATCATGATCAGGTAGTTTACTTCCATTGCCAAATTCAGGTCTAATTGTCTCCCTGAAAAAAATGAAAAGTCTGCTTTCTTCCTAAGCATTGAAAAATTTGTATGTAAGTGCTTCTGGCCAGGCAAATAAAAAAACTATCAACATTAAATTGAACTGGACTACTTATGCAGATTAAAAGCTATTGATTAATTTTTGTTCTTCTTGTAAGATATCCCTTTTAATCAGACAGAACCATATCCGCTCTTCTAGATCATATCTAGGGAATCACTTTTGGTGAATAAAAGGAAAATAATCAATGCAATGAAACTAGATTTTTTTGTGGATTTTCATATATCTGTGTTCTGTAAAAGAAGGTGCAAAGTAGCATTGCCACAATTTACGCAAATGGTTTATTTGTGTTGTTTCTGGATTCTCTTCTAATTAATAGAAGATCATTCTTCAGTTTTCTCTCCCTGAGGTCACTGATTAAATCTCTTTCCTTCAGAGCAAGTCTGTCTTCAGGAAACCTGTAAGAACTTCACATCTTTCAGATTACTGTTCCTCAGCCCAATCTAGCTCAAAACTCACTGCTCTTTCGTTAAGGGAAGACAAGTGATACAGGCATTGTGGCCCCATGGGCCTTGCTTCCAAGGAGAAACATTAAAAAAACTTTTTGTTTTTTTTATTTTTGCTGTGAACTTTGACCTGCACAGGAGTATAGGAAAAGACTGTCCACTGATTTCATTTTCTCACCTTGCAACTTACGTGTATTACCAACACAGGCACAAGTAAAAATGGTCCAACACTCTGTTCAGGATATTTGTGTAGTAGCAGCTTGAAAAACGGAAAGCATATTATGAGGAACTGGAGGGACTTCAGTTAAATATTTCAACTTCTAGGCACTGTCTTGTACCATACTGCTGTAACCTGAATTCCAAATAATCTTTTACTACTTCAATGAAATCCTCAGAAACATTGTTAAAGGTTGCAGCTGGTTGTCCATCTTGCTGGTATTGATTTTATCACAACTCAGAAATCAGCTCTGATGTGTGGTATTGTAATATGTGTTTTGTGAAAAAACAGAGCAGCCATGATGACACGTTTGCATAATTGTGTGCAAAACGGAAAATGTTCTGTGTACTCACGGTACAAAAAGTTCTCTGCAGTCAGTGCTTTAGTACTCTGACAACATGAAAGCCTTGTATAGGGCTTTTGGATACTCTTTCTTTTCTTTCTTTCTTTCTTTCTTTCTTTCTTTCTTTCTTTCTTTCTTTCTTTCTTTCTTTCTTTCTTTCTTTCTTTCTTTCTTTCTTTCTTTCTTTCTTTCTTTCTTTCTTTCTTTCTTTCTTT
>Ga0065711_1042427_pt1 | contig 15390 bp, 8 predicted proteins | sample Hoacrofraction12_FD_59098 | JGI IMG/M metagenome (GOLD analysis project Ga0065711, IMG submission 59098) | Hoatzin crop microbial communities from Cojedes, Venezuela - Epithelial fraction 12 v2 (version 2) | ecosystem: Host-associated > Birds > Digestive system > Esophagus > Crop | place... | reverse complement strand
TCCTTCTTGTGCTGAGGGCTCCAGAGCTGAACGCAGTACTCCAGGTGAGGTCTCACCAGAGCAGAGTAGAGGGGCAGAATCACCTCCCTCAGCCTGCTGGCCATGCTTCTCTTGATGCAGTCCAGGATACGGTTGGCCCTCTGGGCTGCCAGCGCACATGGCTGGCTCATGTCCAGCCTTTCGTCTATCAGTACCCCCAAGTCCCTCTCAGCAGGGCTGCTCTCGATCCTTTCATGCCCCAGCCTGTATTGATACCGGGGACTACCCCGACCCAGGTGTAGGACCTTGCGCTTGGCCTTGTTGAACCTCATGAGGTTCACACAGGCCCACCTCTCCAACCTGTCCAGGTCCCTCTGGATGGCATCCCGTCCTTGGACGGGACTGGCTACATAAAGCCGTCCTTGCTACATAAAGTTTTGTGATCTTATGGGTTAATACATATGATCCATATATTTGCACATGTGTGCACACACACATACACACACACACGTAATTATTTGTTTGTTTCCATTCATTTATGTTTGGGGTCTGTTCAGTGGAAATTTTGAAGTCTGAACCTGTAATTTCAAATATGTTATGAATAGGCTTGTAATTTTCTGCACGTTGTTTTTATTTTAAGCATATCAAAACATCAGAAAACTGGCTTCTCTTCTGGTTCTCAATCTTTTCATCATGCAGTCTCATATTTTGAAGCTTTCTTCCTGTTCATCTGTGAAGAAAGAGGAACATGGGCATGACCTACTGTTTATAGAAAGATTAAACTGATGGCCCTTACAGTAAGGTATACCATCCTATTCCACTTGGCAGCCGCTAGCTGATTCTTTAGCAGAAAACAAATGTACAGCAGAAGATAGAAAATGACAAAGTAGCATGAATAAAAGCTGTCTAGCATGCCACCTTTGTCAGACATTGGGCAGAGTATAAGGAAGTAGAAGACAGGCAGTCTTACTCGCTCCTTCCAAGCCCATGTTTGTTAGAAAGTAGTATGTTGCTTAAAGTATGAGAGTTTTCTGTTGTATTCCAAATGGGAACTGGAGCATATGGCATACAAGGTGAAGTTAAGTAGGCCTAAAGAGAGTTCTTACTGCTGTTTTAAACTGTACCTAATGGGAGAGTGCAGAGAAGATCTAAGCCAGAATCTGCTTGGAAATGCATAGTGATAGGACAAAGGCAATGGACACAGGTTGCAACACGGAAAATGTGGATTAATTATTAGGAAAAAGATACTCACCATGAATGTGGTCAGAAATTGAAAAGAGAGTCCAAGAGAGGTTATGGAATCTCCATCCTTGGAAATATTCAAAACCCAGCTGGACGCAGTCCTGGGCAATTGGCTGTAGCTGAACCTGCTTGAACAGATAATTGGACTAGATAATCTCAAGAGGTCCCTTCCAACCTCAGCCATTCTGTGCCCAGAGCAGCATGATCTCTGTTGGTGCTGCTATGAATGAGGAACTGGATCAGGTAACATGCAAGGGATCCTTCAGCCTTTTTATGATTCTTAAAAAAAATCATTTGATTGTATATGGGAAAGAGAATCAACGGGTGGAAAGGGGAGAGGGCCAGGTAAGAGTGCTGCTGAGGTTCAATTTTAGGCAAAAAAGTGTGAAAAGTGGCTCTCCACAGTGAATTCTCTTATAAATTGTATCTTGTGGGCACCATTACAGTTGAAAAAAAAAAAAAAAAGAAAAATTATAAAATAAATCATCACTATTTTTTTTAATGAGAATGTGTGCCAAACATCTACCCCTTTTTATTGTTAGCCTTTATTTTGTTAAAAGTAAACAAAAGTATCTAAAAGCCTGAGTGCTAATTATAGTTTCTTTGCAGTTTCGTGATAAAATATTGTTTGGTTATTAATACTCTAGAAACACTACAACATAAGTAAATTCAAATATTTGTGAATAAATAATGAGTATGATACAATTTGATTTCAGAGCTACCTGTTTATTCTTGTTATTATGCTTTCCTTACCTAAAGACGCCCTACAAAACTAAACACTGGAGTAACTGTCTTACCCACTGAAATATGCTCCAATCTAGGTACAGCTATATTTAAAGCGAAGCATTAGCAAACTTAATTTCTTTTTCAACATACGATCTTTTTCAAGGCAGTTTTCTTAACTCCTGGTGCAGCTGTAGCAAGAGAGACTTATGATGCAACTCCAGCTGCAAACATTTCCACGTCTTCGTAAGTCAAATTGCACCAGTTTGATAATTTAGTGGAGAAGGCAACGTGGGAAAAAGCTTTTGTTACAGTGAGTGTAATGAATAGCCCAATTAAATATTTCTAGCTTTAAATGAGTGCTCTTTAGTGGTCTGAATCATAGTGTGGTAATGTTTACAAAGCTCACCTGATTATGTGAAATTAATTATGAATTCTGAACAATTGTAAAACCAGAATTACTAAGCAAAGATTACAGACCTTTTGCTAAGAGTCTGTGTATGCGGCTTGTGTAGAAACAATAATTGTTCCTCAGCAGCAACAAATAGACTCTTTCTTCATTTTATTAATGTGGAGGCAAAGGTAACTGACTTGTTCAAGGCTGCAAAAGAATCTGTTGTAGGAGGGAAAGTAGCATACAAAATTTACTCAAATCCTTACTATTCATTGCAGGTCATTACAAGCGGTAGTGTGAATAGGTGGAGACTTGCTTTTGTTAACGAGTTGTGTCTACATGCAAGTTAAAAGGGATACTAACGCTGAGTGAGCCAGAATTTTAACATTCTTATTCATAGGGAGCTTGCAATATGTGTAATTGTAATTATTTATTGAATTGTATTTCATGTAGTAAGAGAATTTCTCACACCCATTTATTTTCTGAGCAATGAAATGAAAAATACTTTTTGACATTTATTTTTGGAAATTACCTCCAATAGTGTAGGTGTCTATAATGCTTTACACAATCAAGACAAAAATTTTATGCAAATTAATTTTTATTAGAAGAATTGGTAAAAAAAAGTCTCAATTCTTGCTTTGTGCATCATAAGAAGAAAAGCAGCATTGTTTGAATGTATGACTGGACCTTCCCCATTCCTTTCTGCTTGCTCATTTTCTTCCTCCCCTTGCAAGTGGAAAAAGTCTGTTTAAACAGAGTGAAACTAGGTCTCTGTAGCTTGACAAATTACCATTTTTTTCCGAAGTGTTATTTTCTTTGTGATTCTTGAAAACCATACTGTAACTCTTGGAGATGTTTTTACAGTAACATAGGCATGCTTTATGCAGTTCTGCTGTTGGATTTATGGATGCTTTTGTCAGGATGCCACCATGGAAACCTTAAAATTACATGCTTGGTTTATTAATGCAATTGGAATATGAGTCCTAGAGTACACTTAAAGGTCACTTAGCAGTAGTCCTAGGTCATCCAACAAGATTTTATACTAGTGGAAAAAAACTAAAAATGTGATTTCAAATAGGAAAAAGTTCCTAAATGGTCACAGTATGGCTGTAGTCAAATACATTAAATGTCACCACTTTCATTGCAGTATATAATATGTAGTTTACATATATATTGCAGAATTCCAAGAAACCTGTATAGTCCCAGCTAGTCGAAAGAACAGTGTGTGAAGAGTTCATGGATTTTTTAGTCCATTTCTTGATGTTGGGGGGGGTTATTGCTGTTTTCTGAGAAATTAATTTTCTGATTTTCCTAGTGTTCATTCCCGTTCCCTGGAAAAGATTTGTTTTTCAATAATGTTGTTGATGTTCTAACCACAGAACTTAAAAACAGTTTGTTGACCAAAATGTTCTTTTCCAGCAGCCTGAAATCTTTGTATTTAATACTAAATATTTAAAACTGTTCACGAATACTTGCAAGCGCGTATCTCAAAGTATTAGAACCATTTTAGTCTTTGATAAAGAGTATTTTAAATGTTTACTTTGCAGAAAGAGTAGCTGCAATGCTTTGATGACATGTGGGCACTTCAAACACCGAAGAGAATTTAAACAAAGCTACTTTTATGTTTAATACAGTTTAACATTTGCCAATCACATAATGAGTAAATCAAACAGTTGAGCTTGATCTCTTGATACATATGCCTGATTAAAAAATATATCACCCTTTTGTGAATTTGCCTCGTATAGGCACTGTTATTAAGGGTGGTCAGCACTTTTAGCATGCTTGTTTTTGTTGCTTTTTTTGTTAATAACATTGCCAGACTTTAGCCATTTGGGTTCATATCTCTCATGGGCAGTGTCGCCTACAACATTGTACTTTTATAGGAGTGAGTAGAGACCATGAACTGCAAGGAAGTTTGAAGCTGAAACAGAGAATGTCTTGGAGAGAGGATTGGGAGGTGGTGCAGGACAGACACAATTATGGGGCATGGGGTTGTAGATATGGGATGTGAAGTCCTGGTGCAGAGAAAGAGAAATCAGAAAGGAACTGAATAGCCAGGTAAGAGCAACAGAAAGGGGGAGTGGACAGAAAAAATGAATAAATGTATTAATGGTTTAAGTTTGGGCAAGAACTTACAGGTAGTTTCTCTTAAATGAAATACTAAGTACAGTGAAAGCAAGTTTTCTCCCACACCCTCGTTCTCAAAAGTGGCTTAGTAATTTTTACAACAGCTTTCCCAAATTACTAGCTTCAGGCAGACACCCAACATAGAAAATCCAACTTTATGGCTACAATTTGACCAAGCTATAAAACATTGATAACAGGGTTACAAGTAAACTTGAGCAGCCTTATTTTCAGGCAGCGTGATGAGTGTTGTGCGTAACTATTTCATTACTCTTATGTACAGTCTCTGGGATTTTGTTAAATTTTATTTTCTGCAACAGTTTTAAAATAATTTTTTTAGTTAACACCAAAAACACTGATAAATACAGCATTCAACCAGTGGCTTATTCCTGTCATTACATTATTATTTAAAAGGTAGCATATTCGTTGCTTACTTTTGAATCTCACCTCCTTTTTTTGCCAGTTTTAACACATTTAATTTTATTTCCATGCATGTTAGCCACGTGATATTGCAATATGAGTTCCTAGCAAGAAATACAGCAAAGGAAAAACTGGTACCATGAGATATCCTTTGCCTTGCAGAGATCTTGGAAACAACTGTTTGTTTGCATTTGTCACAAATAGCTTCATAAAACCACAGCCTGAATTACTGGTTGCAGCAAGTGAAAGTAATTTTCTCAAGAGTAACGTACAAAAATTTTAGCATGTTCTGTCTTTTTATATTACATTTTGCTAGCAATGCTTGACGCTCCTGACAGAACTTTGCTTCTAGGTTTCTTTGCTTTTTAATGACTTTAAATAAAGATTCTTATTATTAGACTGTGAATTTGAGGGATTTGTGATTTTGTTTATTAGTATTTGGATGTTCTGAATGAAATTAAACTACTGCAACTTTGCAATATAAGACAAAAATATATTCTCTGAGTATTTATTAAAATCCAGTAAAAATGTCCTAATGACAATACTACTGATTTTACTCCGCATTAGAGCCTTTTATTGTAGTAAATAGTATTGTGAATTAGAAGGTGTTTAGTTATTTTTAGTAAAGGTAATACCTGAACTTTTTCTGAGAGGAAGAGGACCTTACATGGGAAAAAAAATCTGGTATTTGTAATAGTAGACTGTTTAATTATCAAACAGTAGAGATGTTTGCATAACACATAATCCTGTATAGTTGAAGATCAGTATGGATTTCATAAAGATAAAACGTGTCTTTTGCCAACTCTGGACACATACAAGTTTTGTGCTCCCATATTTGTTTTGGTCCCTTTCAAGAACTGTTTTTTATCAAAGCCTTTCCCAAAACTGTGCTTGTTCCGCCTGACATTATTAATACAGACGAGCACATACACAGTAAAAGAAAATCAGCTTTTTTAAAATGAACTGAATTCAAATTAAGGAGCAGAAGGCAACTATATTATAAATTAACTGTGTCATTAGCATAATAAAATTGGACCATTAGCCTTCAAAGCAACATTGAATAAACTAGACCAGAACCTTAAGAACGTTGACTAGATTGAAAAATAACGTATATGTTCTTTGTACATGCTATGAAATATATTGAACATCATTATTCTTATAGTGCATTATGTACTCTAACTGTTCTAGATACAGTTATGGCTTAGCTAAGCTACACTTCATTTTCTTGTTTGGTATTACTTCCCAAAGTTCCCCTTTTTTTTTAATTTATTTGTAGGTTTTTTTAATTTATATTGGGTGGAAGGATTGGCACTGCTTTTCTTTTACAGAATTTGTAAGGCAAATACAGTTTTCTATATTCTGGTTCATGTATTTATTAAAATACAGATTACTGCATATTTGTGGTATCTTGTTCAACTACTGTGGATGAAGTACATGAAACTAGAAAGGATTGTACTAATGAGACAAATTGCTTATAGTCAGACCGGTAAAGAGATGGTCCTTCAATTTAAATAGAAGAGATCTTTGAAAGTATGTGAGTTTCTAGATCTTTGTCCTATGTTACGTTGCTTTTCACTTTGTCAGATCAGCCGTAGGTGGTTTGAGTTGACAAATGTTTTATTGCCACTTTAGTGGCAATTTTTCTACTAACACACATTTGAAAGGAGATTTTAAAAGAAAGCCTAAATTCTCAAGCGTTTGTAGAGAAGAGTTGCAGTAATTCCTGTTCTGTGTCATCTTAGCAGATGCTGAAAGGGAAGAAGCAGGGTCATCTTCTCTCCATAGTGGAACAACTCAACCAACATCATCATCTACGTATGAAGCTAACAACATACCAACTAGTAATTATACTGGCATACATATACCACCAGGTGCCCATGCACCAGCCAACACTCCAGCTGAAGTACCGCATAACACAGGTATGTCTGAATCACACCTGAAAAACTCATGCCTTTATTGAGAGGCAAATTCTAGCCTTCTTTCCATTACATGTAAAGTAAAATAATGTAGGTATTCTGTGGCAGAAGCAACTTCATAAATTAACATCATTAAAATGCTATCAGAAATATTTTTAAAACTATAAAAACATAAAAAATATGTAGTTCATATTTTGGATCACTTTTCCAGAAGAGATATATGGACTGAAAGCGTAACTATTCCTACAGACAGAATGTTTTTTTTTCTTCTCTAGAATCATGCATTGCAACATCTATACTCTATAGCAACATTTGAATCCTTCTCTTGATAGGTGAAATTTTATTATTTCATTTCATATTTAGCTTTCCCTGTGCAGATTGACCTCTGTTCTTTATGTGGGAACATATCCATCATAGTGTTGAAACTGTTACAGCAGCACTATAACAGTCATGCCTGATGTGCCATTCATACTTTTCTTCTATTTTGTTTATGATCCTTTTCTCATGCAAGTACTTTCATGTGATTGACCTCAAACAGTATTATTAATGGAAATCTTGTCCCTACTGCTAAACATATTGGGTCCGACAGCCTTCTTCTTATGCTTTGTCATTTTTGGACCAAAACCAAGTTCTTAAAAACCCAGAGTTCTTCCAACAGTTGCTATATTTAAAAAAAAAAAAAAAAGAAGTTGTATTACATGATTTGTAAATACAACTTTTTCACCTGATGTTGCCTTTTTATAATGATGTTTAATAAGACTAAAAAATTAAAAGCTCTTGAATTCTGATGATCATTTGATTGTTCAGATGTTTTTGTCACACAGCTCCTCCTTTTACTTTCTTATTTTAAAAAAGCATCACTCTATGAAAAGTTCAGGGTGCTCTTTTTTCCAGCTTTGTCAAAGGGAAATCCTACAGATAGGTGGGTTTTTTTGGCTCTGGGAGGGGGAGAGTGTTTTTACATTCAGCCTGAATAAGTGTTTAGCTCTCTGGTTTTACCAGATCCAAAAATTGTGGAATATGTACCTTGATGGAATACATGAATTCTTTGCATTACATAGTTTTATCACCATAAATCATTCCATGAAATAACAGATCATTTAGATAAGTAATTATACCATCTTCCTACAAAACAGATGATGTAGACATAACTTTATGTTAATCTGGTATGTTCTGGACAAACTGCAAAAATATAGTTTTGGCTTAATGCAAATAAGAGTGTCTGAAGTGTGAACACACATACAAGAATGCTTCACAGCATAAAGTGCTGCTGCTGCTTCTAGTATCACCACTGTCCTTTTAAATCTAGCTAGCTTTTTTATTCTTACCAATTGTTTTCGAAGGAATTAGGAAGAAGATAGTTTGCAATTGTGAGATGGCAGGCATGGGGCTTTAAAAATACAGTAATGGAGACTCTCTGATATTAAAAGCCAGAATTTAGACTTCACATGTAAAAGTTTACTCCTACTCTTCTTTAGCAGGTTTTCCTCAATACTGTAGCATAACCAGTGTCTTTTGGACTGTATTTTCTTGGGTTTTTTAATGCTTGAAATTAAATTTCTGTGAAGTACTGTACTGATAAAATAAATGACAGCCTGTAAATTCTTCCATATTATTTTATAAAACATTCATAGTCTGAAGTGAAGGTTTTAAAATTGCTTATTGCAAACTTTCAGAATTGGGAAGCTATCAGCTGCTTCATTTAAAAATCACTGAGTCATTAGGCTTTCCTGTTCTATTTTCTTATTTTGTCTGCTTACTTTTAAAGTCTATAAATAAAAATAACCCAAGTCCAATTTTTTGTGTTGATTTGCAGCAGTGACAAGTAACACCATTCAGCCTGCTCCTCAAAATATTCCTCTAGTTGATCCTTCCCTCTACAGTGCTCAGTCTGCAGGTAAGGTGGTGGCATTTGTACTGTCTGTACACAGACGTGCTGTCCTCTCTGTGTCTCCCCTGCACTGAAGGAAAAAGTTTGAGAAATAATGTCATTATATGAATGCTACTAATTTAGAAATTTTGAAAAGAATGGACATCATCTAAACATTGCGTTGCTAAGAGTTTCTGAAAGCTTTGCTACAGTGTATGAGTAGTGTTGTCTATCTGAGTTTTTCAAACCAATGAGCTAGCATTGTGTTAGGCTTTTTATTATATAGGTTGTTGCTTCTGAGATGTTCTGATATACTTAGCAAAGCCTATATTCCTGACAGCCTTGCTAACTTACACTTTTGGTAATTAATACACATTCCGTTTACTTATAATTTCTTCTACATGGTCAGTGTGTAAGTTATTTATTCACTTCATTACATAATCACGACATTCCAGCGGTGTTTTCTGTTGCAGCATAATGGTTGTGTGTGCTTGTTGATTAGAAGTAGTACCTGTATTAAAAGAAACAATTTATAAAGTACTGCTAATGATACTGTTTTGATGTAGCATTTAATCAAGGCTTTCATCTTTTAAAATGCCATCTTTGATGTTAAAATCACTGATAACCTATATTACGTGTATTTTGTGTCTGCTTGCATATATCATGCTTTGAAGTGCACACATAAATGCGAACCTTAGGGAAACCATAGCATGTGAAAGAGTAGTGACTGACAGTAAAGCTGGAATCATCCTAGATTCCAGTTCGAACACTGATGTGCATTTGGACAAATTATTAACTGTTTTCTAGGAGATTTTCTGTCAGTGGAATGGAGATAATAAAAAGATAAGTTACACCGGTTTGTAATAATCAGATTTTTGTTGGCAATGTTACGTGGATATTGAGTGAGGAGGAAGCCTAGAAGTCCTGGTTATGAAATCTGTCCACATTCTACCCTACCGTTTGTCCTCATCAGGGAAAGCTGATAGTATATGTAATTGAAGTTGTTAAGTTCCAGTACTAGATACAGTCAAATGTTGCCTGCTATGACTACCCAGTTTAGATAGGTATATTATTGTACATTTTAACTTAAAAATATTTAGTTAGATAGTTCATTATGTTGTTGAAGACGGTTTCTCTGTTGAGATAGCAGCTTTACTGAAAAAGCATTTTTGATTCAATTGAATGCTATAATAGGAATTGAGTGTTTAGCTTGACTTTAGTCTGCTGTGATAAGAATGCTTGAGGCTGTGTCCATCTTTAATATAATAGGAAGCCATTTTTTTAGAAGATATCTTAAAAAGATAAAAATAACAAAATTTACCTTTGTTAGAGACACATTAACCTTTAGAATTCTCTTGAAGAACAAAAGGCACATCCCATTATTTGTCTGGCATGTTACTGTCATGTCTCATGTGACAGTTAATTCATTTTATTGAAAACAATACCTCAGACCTGTAGCTGAACCATTTAAACGTGGTGATAGCTTTTGAGTTTTGGGGGCTGTTGTGGGGGTCTCGGTAGCTCCTTAAGCTAAACAGCTGAAAGCTTTACTGTAGTAACTGCTAGTTGGAAAGCAAATCTTGTGTTGTTTGGCAGCAAAGCTTTAATATTTAACCAGCTTATCATGATTGCTCTAGACAGTCATTCTAGCAGGTTTTTGGTTAATTACTCTGAAAATTTTATTTATCACTGTTTCTTTGTTTAAATGTTTTAATTTTAGTTGTCAGAAATGTCATAATTTTGATTTAAACTTTAATTCTTCAGGAAGTATGAGAAGTTTTGTTATTTAGTATCTGGATAGTATCAATGCATTGCTCCCTCTAGTCACTTACCTGTGATAACCTGATTAAATAAGTACATAAATATAAATAAAAAGGAATTGAATGAATTCAGATACCCTGTGTTTGTGAGAATTCATAAATACTACTGTCCTGTGATTAAGAGATTAAGACCCTTGCTTAAGCACAGTGATCAATCTCTAACTTGATCTAACCAGAGTATTTGCATTCCTGCATTCCTCCTCTGCACATCTGTTGTGTCACTACAAGTTTGGCTCTTGTAACGGCTTAAAGTGTTATGTTCTTATGAGGGAGTTTTGCTAAAGTGCATCCTAACAAGTGATGCAGCTCACACAGATCGTCAGTTCTGAAAGCTTGGAAAACACGCAGCAGTTATGCAGGAGTTTGAGAGTAAGGGTGTAAGGGCTATGTCAGGCAGCAGAGATATAGTAAGTTTTGTTTGCATGCGTAGAGTTAAGAAGCTTGACAGCAATGGATAGTGTTTGTCTTTGCCTGTCACCATCCTGTCATGCATGCCTGGTCATTACCCAAAGCATCCTCCCTTCAGCTATACGTGTAAGAGTAATGGCAGATACCATTCTGCTCCTTCTGCTACTGAGGTGTCCTTTTTATGCCAACAGTACTCTGTTCCACAGTAGCCGTGTTCCCTGACTCGTAAGTAGATTTAGAAATGCCTGCATCTCATAATGGACATACTAAACTGTGGGACCCAGAAGCCCTTCCCAGTTCCTGAGCTGCAGTATATGTATTCAGGCTAGATCCTGGCTGTGTATGGACTTTGGTATGCACCATTCCTATGGAACTGAAGTTTCCTGTGGATGAGAAGGAGGGGTCAGTGTTGCCCTCCAGCAGATCCATAGAGCTAGCACAGTGCAAAGTACACTCACTCCATGACTTAGACATGATGTCTGTGTCTATACTAATAAATTAAAGATGCCTGTAAATATTTGACATGGAGAACAGCTGGTACAGAACCACTCACATCCATACTATTAAACTTTTAAACCTTCTAAACAAGGTAGTTTGTGAAGGCTGCCAGTATTGAATGGTCTCTAGCCTGTTCTAACCACAAGTCATGCTGAGGAATTGTTTGGGAAAGTGCTGGTTTGCATGGGCCAAAACCATACTGGAGTCTGTTCCAGAAGTTTGACAGTGTAGACAGTCAAGTCTGAGTGCTGAGACGCATTCCCTGGCACTGTTGAATGTACTAGTATAGGCATAGCCAAACAGGATATTCCACATCTTTCTTCAAGACTCTTTCTGGTAGTAAGATGAAATGTGTATTTTTAAAATAAATTATGTATTTACTTTCCTTCCCATAACATGCTATGATGGGAGAGAAGCTTTTGGTGGAGAAGAGTGGAATATTTTATCAGAAGAAAATTAAGTTAAAGTTACAGTATTCCTTTGAATTTAGTTAGTGTGTATCCTTCAATAATTGTTCTATTGTGTGGGAACAGGTTTCAGAGTTTAACATTGACTTTTGAAAATGTCAAAACTTATGCAATTATGCATTGGTTAATGTCTCTGACAACAGAACGTAGAGCTACATAGCAACTTTATATAATGCACTTCTCTGGTCTAGCTTGCTCAAAAAATTTATTACCCCTAGATTTTGCTAACACTAAATGCATTCATGGTTGTGCTACAGAGTTTTATAAAATCTTCTTACATTACCATACGCTTCCTTCCACAGGTGGCATAGTATTGAGTAACCATTTGTCCATTCTAGTTGCCTGTATAACAATGTTTAATTTTCTACATACAAAGTAGAAGTAATAATTTGACATTTTACATGTTTTCATGAGAAGAAATCTTTGAGGATTTGTATTTCGAGTATCTAAAGTGCTTTAATGTGAAAAAAAGAGTATCTTGTTTCAAAAATAATTTCAGTTATGTTTGCCATCACTGTTTTTATACACCGAGTTGAATTATATTCTTCAATCAGCTACCTTGCATTTGGGCAACTTCAAAAAAAGGAAAAAGATCAGACTCATAGGAAAGAATACCAGGGAGAAGCAGATGCGTCATGTAAAATACACATTATTTTAATTCTAAAACTGCTTTTTTTCCTAACATGATTTTCAGCATCTCCAGTCAAATCACCTTTTGGTTTTCACTTTGTCTTCCTGTTAAACTAAAAGAATTGTGCTTGTTGACATTAGTCATGGATTCCATGTCTGTCACGTTTCAGTAATAAATATAACTACTGTGCTAATAATTTCAGATTAACACAGAAGCAGGTTTGGTTCAGGATAAATAGAGCATACTTGTCCCATCTCAATGTTGTTGGGCTCTTTTCGAGCTTAAAATTACAGGATGGTTGAGATTGGAAGGGACCTCTGAGGGTCATCTGGTCCAACCCCTCTGCACAAGCAAGGGTCCTGCATGACGAGTTGCTTGGGACCATGTCCTTTGTGTCTCCCCTGCCCCTGCACTGTCCCTGTGGTTTAATTTGCAGCACTGAAGGAAGAAGTTTTAGAAGAAATGTCACTGTTAATTCAAAAGACAGCTTTTGAATCTTTCCAAGGATGGAGAGTCCACAACCTCTCTGGGCAACCTAAGCCAGTGCTTGGTCACCCTCACAGTAAAGAGTGTTTCCCGATGTTCAGACAGGACCCTCCCATGTTTCAGTTTGCATCCACCACCTCTGGTCCTGTCATTGGGCACCACTGAAAAGAGCCTGGGTCCATCCTCTATGCACCCTCCCTTCGGGTATTTATATACATTGATGAGATTCCCCCTGGGCCTTCTCTGCTCCAGGCTGAACAGTCCCAGCTCATAGGAGAGGTGCTCCGGTTCCTTAATCACCTTTGTGGTCCTTCACTGGACTCTGTCCAGGATGTCAGTCTCTCTCTTGTGCTGAGGAGCCCAGACACTGGCCTCCACTCCAGGTGTGGCCTCAGTGGTGCTGAATAAAGGAGAAGGATCACCTGCCTCCACCTGCTTGGCAGCACCTCTCCTAATGCAGCCCCAGATGCCATTAGCCCTCTTTGCCACGAGGGCAGATTGTTGGCTCATTTGATGTCCACCAGGACCCCCAGGTCCTTTTCTGCAAAGCTGCTTAACCCTTAGCATATGTAAGTTGAAGTCAGTTACTAACCTTTGTGGTTCTACCTTTGCTGTAAGTACAGACATTATAGTTGAGTTTCACGTTATTTTGAAAACTTAAAAACACAGAGCTGTTTTATTTCTATTCTGCCTGTCCGTTGTGAGGTGCTGACCTCAATAGGAGCTGAGGCCACTGAGCACATCAAAAGATCAACACCCTTACTGTGTAAACTTTGGTTTATGAATGTAAAATTGTTAACTTTTTTCCCTCAAGTTATGTCATAATAGCATCTGAAGTATATTTCATAATAAATAAGGCTTTATGCCAGCAAAACATTAATAGAGCTCATACTGTAAAAATAAGATTAGACTGGTGAATTTAGGCTTCTTTCCAATAAATTAGATGAATACTGGACTGATGCCTTGGCCAGTTTCTAAAGAATGATTTTGTAGTTTCTTTTGGCATCATAGCATAAAGCCACTTTGAGGGGAACTTGGTCTTTTTAATTTCTTAAAGATGTTCGGTAATGTGGTCGCAGATTGACCCCAGCTGCTTTTAGTCTATGACTTATTTAGGTTACAAAATAACCTAAGTGTGTGTCTGTGTTTATGCACTCCTCATGCATATTTACTCAGATGTGTGTATTTTAAGAAATTTAATGTGCCTTCACTTATTCAGCAGTGAACTAATATACATTGCAATGATAGTGAGCCCACCAAGTTGTCATGGGCCTCAATATTCAACACTTAATTTGTGGTTATATTTACTTATCGAAAGGAAAATTAGTAGACTTCGAGAGTATATTTTAAAAATTGGTAAAATGAATCTTAAGAGCACTTACTCTTGTGCTTTTTATTGGGGTAGGGTTGTTTTGAAAAGGAGGAGACCAATCTATTTTTTAATATTCCCAGGTTTTCCGTTTTATTTGTTCAAAAGCTGTTCTCAAATAATAAGATTGGGGAAAGGAAAAGCAAATATAATAGACATTTTCTGATAAGAACTGAGATTCCTTAGTAAACGTTCTCACAGTATTGCTAACAACAGTTTTCTTTTGAAAGAAAGGGATCCAGCTAACCAAAAGTGTACCATAAAAAATGGATTTAAATATATTCTTGTCTCTACTTAAAATTAGAAAGCTGTACTTAGGGAGCAAAATCTTTGTGTAACCAATTTTTGTATAAAATGTATGGTGCTTTTTAAAATTATTTTTTTCTTAATCTGTGAAATTTGTTCATTGCTTGTAAAATGCTGTGTGGGAAACCTATTAAATAGAAACATAATTCTGTAGTATTATATATAACTATTTATCTGTGTCCATAAAAATCAGTCTTTTACAAGTTAAGATGTTCTGAAAGAACATGAGCAAAGGTTTTATAATATATCCATAGATTATTGGAGTGGCATGGGATAACCTTTAAAGCTCCCAGTGAATTTGTGGGTGGAAGGAGGGACAGTAACATAACTGTGCTTTATTTTATGCACACAGCAGTGATGCTATTGCCATATTATATCTTCATATATCCTCAGCCAGCTAGGGCAGAAGTCCCTGCTATGCTTTCTGGAAGACTGAAGGCATGTAATGTGAGCATTACAGAATTCCCAATGTTTTAAGTTATGTCAAGAAAATATTCTGATTAAGAAGTTAATTGTTTTATACTATATTATGAGAATATTTTTTGCTGGTGTTCTCCAGTGACACGCCAGAGAAAAATTACGTTTTGAAAAGCTATTCCAGTTGAGAAGGAACATGGGGCCGATGGAATGCACCCACGAGTGCTGAGGGAGCTGGCGGATGTCATTGCTGAGCCACTCTCCATCATCTTTGAGAGGTCCTGGAGGACAGGAGAGGTGCCCGAGGACTGGAGAAAGGC
>Ga0065711_1011155_pt1 | contig 15390 bp, 7 predicted proteins | sample Hoacrofraction12_FD_59098 | JGI IMG/M metagenome (GOLD analysis project Ga0065711, IMG submission 59098) | Hoatzin crop microbial communities from Cojedes, Venezuela - Epithelial fraction 12 v2 (version 2) | ecosystem: Host-associated > Birds > Digestive system > Esophagus > Crop | place... | reverse complement strand
GTCTTTTCAGTAGTGCCCAGTGACAGGACAAGGGGCAATGGGCACAAACTGAAGCACAGGAAGTTCCGTCTGAACATGAGGAAGAATTTCTTCCCTCTGAGGGTGACGGAGACCTGGAACAGGCTGCCCAGGGAGGTTGTGGTGTCTCCTTCTGTGGAGGTATTCAAGACCCGCCTAGACAAGGTCCTCTACAGCCTGCTGTAGGTGACCCTGCTTCGGCAGGAGGGTTGGACTAGATGACGCACAGAGGTCCCTTCCAATCCCGACCATTGTGTGATTCTGTGATTCTGTGATTCTGTGAAATGAGGTGAGCTGTATTTTCTCTGACTATTCCCAGATACTTCGAAATACATAGCATACAAACATCAAAAACAAATGGAAAACATATTACTTGTACCCTCCATTATCTTCAGAGTCCAAGAAGCATAATCTGGTTTGAATACAAATAAGAGACAAGCCAGAGTTGGAGTAAGGTATGTAGTGCAAATCCTGAGTGCAGATCTGATGTGGGAGACCAAGTATAACAGGATGAAGGATAATGCTTGGACAAATAAATAAAGAAGTAAACAGGAACATTGGATAAGAAAATAACAGCCGAAAAATGGATGTTGAGAAAAGGAAATGTATGGCACTGGGCACCAGATCTGGGCACCAGATTGGTGGTAGGAATGCAGGCAGAGTTACGAGAAGTCAAAATACTAATCCTGTCTTACTGCATCCTTCAGACAGTTCAGTCACATTAGGCAAAGTTCATATTAGGTGAAGACCTCCGTTTTTGTGTTCTGGTTGGTTCTTTCTAAATTTTTATCAGGTAATATGGTCTACTGCTCTGTTGGCAGGTAATGGCATTTAAAAGCAGATCTTTCTTCTCATCAGTGAAAATTCATACATGTTATTTTGAAACATTTTCTTCTTAAATACTTGCATATTTTTAATGCACGTTTGCAGTACTGCCTCACATCTGAAAATAAAAATGGTGTAGTGAATTGTGTCAGGCAGAGCAAATGAATTTTGAAAATTCAGACTTTGTGGAACTTCAGAATTATTTTCTCCTTGCTTTCTACGTATATGATACTCTCCCTGTGTTGGATCAGGAGATCTGAAAAAACACTGAAACCCCACCTATTGACCTGTTAGATCACTTTTGTTTAATATTTCAACTTGCATCAGAAGTAGAATGTTTTCTTTCTGTGATTCCATAGTATATTCTGATGGTTTAGATGGCTGACTAGTATTGAAGTTATGAGCATTTCTGAGACAGGAAGCCTGAGGGAGGCTATAAATAGAAGGGCAAGATATATCTCTCCTAACTTTAGCTACTTAAAAATCTTCTCTGCTCTTTCTTTAGTTAATAGAAAGAAGTAAGCATATTCCCAGAGTGAATTTTTCCATAAAAAGACAATTATTCACTCTGTTCTAAAATTGCATGAATCATTGCTTGGATGTGATTTGAACATTTCCCTCTCCATTGCCATGAGAATCAGCATAAAGTATATTAGCGTAAGATAAAATATCAGTTAGGAAAAACTCATCTGACACTAGCTGCGTTAACTGCTTCTGGAGGAATTTACACTTTGAAAGAGGTTATTTGCTGATAAGAATGCAACGTATCTGTAACTAGAAATGTTTTTATAGCAATAATTATGATTACATGGTATATCTGTTTAACACGATGGCTGGGGTCCGGAGGTGAATACAAACCTTCAGTAATCTCAGGAGGTAAAATCTCTTGGTTTATCAGAAGGCTAGTCACATAGCTGGACCTTTTTATATCTTGTCAGCAGATACATTTTAAATGAGAAGTCTATCTACCTATATATAACGGGTAAAAAGAATAATATATAGCATATTTTTAGTAGGTGTTTAATTGAACAGTACTGAAATTTCGATACAATATTCTCCTCAGATGAAGTAATATTTGTATTTTTTGTCCTTAAAATAAAGAGATGCCATAGATAAGCATGCTATTTTTTTATCTCTTTTGAATTATTTTAACTATACCTATAGTTTTGTTATCCATGATTTTTTTTTAGGAAACATTAATATTCATTAATAATGCTACTTGGTACTGGTAGTACAGAGGGTATAATCAATGTTGAAAATGGCAACTAACAGATTGAGGCATCATCAAATTATCAGTGATGAAAGAGTAACAAAATTCAGGTCAATACTTTTACTGTAAACTAATTTTCTCTGAAAATTACCAGGTTCTGAACTAAGAAGGATGTTCAAGTGAATGGAAGATACAAATCTCGGGTTATCTCTGCTTGAGGGCTATTTCATCTGTCTTTCACATCTTTGAAATTAGCATTAAAATCTAGAAGAATGTACTGGTCAGGAATACCCGATGCACTACTAGTGCATGTCTTCTCGTATACTTAAATTATTCTCTTTTTTTCCTAATTGTTCCCTGACATCTTTTCCCAGTATCCAAGTATTGAGATTTCTCTTCGTGAATACCGATATATGTATATTGTCGGGCTTTAGGAACGATATAAATTCAAACTTCTTACAGTAGTAGCAAAAGTATTAATGATAATTACACTGTACACACCACACAGAAAACTCTCAGAATGTGTTAATGAGAAAGAGACAGAGGGCACTGCTCTAAATGGCAGTTTAGGACGATGAATTTTGGCAAAAAAAGGGACAGCATAATTCAACAAACACTTCACACACTACATTAGGTAGTTCTGTGCTTCTGCTATAGACAAGTCACATTCTTTTAATCTTAACCATAGTTATATGAAAAACAAAAAAGCTGTGGATATTTCATTTGCTAAAAGAAATATGGTTTGCTTGATTTGATGTGGGTTTTTTTATTCATTTTTGATAATTATGAAAAATATTACCAATGTAGTGGGTCAAGCCATTCCTTTCATAAAATATTTGAGTTCTTTTGTTGTTGAGAGAAAGGACATTGAACCACGTTTAGAACTATGCTTTTTTCATCATACACATTACTTTTAAAAATAGGTATTTACTAAGGGTTTTTTGCAAAAAAAAAGGATAATGGCTGCTTACAAGGCCTGAGTTGTCCAGCTATCATAATTAAAATCTTGTAATTCAGAGTGGTGATGGGAAGGACTGAGATTATAATTATATGCCTACCTAGAACTCTGACAGTAATTAAAAAAAAAAAAAAAAGTTATGATAATTTTATTGTTTATATCTGATTATAATGTCATGCTACTGCACCATAAACAGAAAAAGACAATCCCGTTCTCAAAAAATCACAGCATAAAAAATCCAACTTTGTATTTCATGAAGGCATTCTGTAAAAAGCATCTTATTGTCTGCTTCCTATCTAATTCCTATCTTACCTAATTTGGAGTAAGTAATTAACTGGAAGTCAATGTACATGGTGCTATTCAGGTGATGCATATGCCAGTGTAGGGGTGAGAAGGGAAGGAAGGATGAGAGGCTGGAATACACAAAACACCCTGAAGATCCACTGATAGCTAGCGGAACTTTGTGAATTATCAGAAAAAAATTTAAAAAACCCCAAAGTTAAACAGGTGTGAGCTTGTCAGGACAGTTGTTAAATGTGTATTGTAATTAAGCTTTACATTATTATATTTCTTAAAAATAATCACAAATTATATTCGTCTTCTTTATTATCTATGAATTATTATAGAATTTCTCTCCAAAGTTGACCAAGACTTCTTCTTTTCAATTCTTTCTGTGAACCAGAATATCCTTAGACAGTGAAACAGCAATTCAAAGTGGAAAAAGACACAAAAACATTAGTTTCTTAGAGCACGTCTGTACATTTTCAGAATTTATGCCAGCAGACAGACCTATAATGAGGATTACTGCAGAGACATAACAGTTTCAACTGATGGCTCAGCAGCAGGGAACCCACATGTTCTGGAAGTCCTGTTGAAAATGAGCTATGAAGTTGTTCAGGGATATGGCTTCACAGTCTGATGGTGTGATAGCCTGTTGACCACAGCTGGGCTGAGTTGAGCATCTGGATGGACTACAGCCAGCTGGTAATGAGAAGGTCTGGCTTTGATACAGATCTATCAAAAGGAAATCTGAAATAGAGATGACCACAAATTTGAGGGTTTCATTGTATTTTATTGGATATTTGGGGGAACAAACTTGGGCTTATGATTCAACACTTTTGCCTCTCAGTCCTCCATTACACAATTGCATTTTCCTTTTGTCTTGTTGTACTATCAAGGTTTGTCTCTCTTGGTTTGCTGTTTCTATTCAGGATCAAGTAGGACGTGCTCAGATGGGAACAAGTAGGATGGGCTCATTTACAGTTATTTGTGGGCACTACTTAGTCAAACATAAAAATATCTTTCATTTACTTTTTTATAACAATATAGACAATATAGACAAAAGGAGAATTAATCCGTATTGGACTTCCCTGTCTTCTTAGATTTTCCCCCGTTCATGTCCCTGAAAATAAAAGCAAGGAACTAAAATCATGACTTTATCCACTTTACAGAGAATGAAGTCATAGCAATTTTAATGTAAATGGTTTTAAAGTATGTCTTTGCACTTTACTGTTCATAGCTATCCCACTGGAACACGTGGAAGTCAGTTCTAATATATGTCAAGCTGCTGTGGTCACAGAGAGCTGAAAATAAAACCCAGCACTCATGACTACCAGAAAAGGCTTTTTATCATTTCTATGAAAAAATACTCAAAATATGTTTCTACCAAAACTGGCTACTGAAGCCCTCTCTCAAACTAACTGAGCTGATAATATCATTCTTTGAAAATTGATTTCTATAACACTAGTCACAGAAGACATAATGTCCTGTCCCCTACATGTTAAATTGGACTATTAATTATGTCAGGACAGAGAAAACATGATACTAGAAACTCACAGAGAGACCAGCTGATAAAAAGCCTTGTGTAACATAGGGTTGAGTTTTTTTAAGATTAAATTCTCTTTTACAAAATTTGACAGTAGTTCAAATTACTTGAGCATTAATGAACAAGTGAGTGCACAAGTTATACAAAGGGGATAATGCCTACTCTGCTTTCAACATGTAGGTTGACTGCGTTCTGCATTAGATTTAGTATTCAAAGCTACCTTATCCTCATCTTTGTTATCAGCCTGCATATGGTAGCTGTACAACTGTTTGTCACTGTTCAGTAAAATTCCTCATTGATTAAAATCATATTGTAAAATGAAAGCCTTTCCTCAACCCTGGGCAAAAATATCTTCAGTTCCTGAAAAGTCCTTTCACTATGGCAGGAGGTTTTAAGAAAATAATTCATATTTATGTTCCTTTCAGACAAAATTTTTGAGAAATGACATGTACTATGGAACAGGAAACTTTATCTTCCTGTCAGAGCTGATGCGGTAAAGTGAACTGAACAAGATAATAACATATCTCTTGTAAAGGTGGAAGGTGAGTCAGCGCACAGGGAAAGAAAGATGAAAGTAGCTTTCAATCTCAAATCATTTTGGAACAGAAAATGACATATTAGCCAGTCTTAGCTGGATAACATGATGAGCGCCAGATCTGAGAACATCGGATATGTAGCTAAAGGTGAACAAGTTGGAAATGAAACAGAAAAATCCCCCCAATGACATTAAAACTATGCCTCTGGTACTATAAGGAATATTTTCATTTTGAGAATGGTGCTTGATTATTATTGAAATACCCCTGGGATACACTTAAAAAAATAATAAAAAAAGAATTATTAATTGTGATTTTTTTTTAAATACTAAAAGGGAAAAATCATTAAATACATTGGGGAGAGATTTAAAAATGTCTTAAATAATTGAAACTCGCACTACAGATGTACTAAATTTTGTGTTTTTTTTGAAATAAACATTTGTCTTGGAAAGCTAATATGTAAGCTTCATAAGCTTTCTGAACAAATTATTTCCTTAATGTTTCCTGACTATTGTGTATAAAATGTAGGAAAAAACTGCTGTGCTTAAAGTGGAACAGTAGAGGAAATTGGATGATCTTGTTGCACTCTGCTGTGAATTATCTTAAGCAAGAATACGCTTACTCATATTCTCCAGTGACCTCGTTACTCAAGGCTGTGAGTAGGTCAGTCTCTGAGAACTTACCCTAGAAGTCTAGATTTTAAGTTCCTTTTCCTGTCTGTTAGTCTCCACTAAAGAGAATTCTGTTCAGAAGCTGAGGATCTATTCTACTCATCCAGATAAACCGTTCAACATACTCTCTAGAGTTCACTAGCTTGCTCTCAATTTTCCGTCATGTGACCTTGAATTCATTGAAGGGAACCATTCGTTCAGAATGACACCTTCAGGTTTTAAATCATCTAAAGACACCTCAGCCCACTAGAAGTTCGTGTAACCTATATGGATAATAAAAAGCACTGTCTTTCAATCAACAGGACATGTTTACTTTTGGAAAAACTAAACGAGCAAACAAAAAATCAACTGGCTAACATTAGATGTCTATAAAATGCATTTATTGTGGTTAAAGAAAAAGGCTATATGGTATTTACACACTGAGGAAGTATATGAAAAATAGTGCCACTTTAAATTCCTTCTGCCATTGTCATTGGAAAGCCAGAATTTTGTATTTATATGATAGTTTTCTCTCTCCTCAGCAATTAAGTCTTTTGCTATGATGGTAGAATCTAAGGCTCTCCTCAGTCAGGGATGTTTTTACGTTTCTAAGTGTTTGGAGTTTTTGGTGATTTGTTGATGGGTGGGGTTTTTTTTCCCCCTTTTCTCTTTTAATCCACGGCATAGGAGAAGTCATTAGAGTTTTGTTATTTTTTTCCTCCTCGTGAAGCAGTTTTGATAAAACTGCTGTTCTTCTACCTGAGGCTGCATAGTTCCTCTCACCTCTCATAATGCAAAGTGAAAACTGACAGTCATTTTTGAAGTAGCTCATCCAAACCATCTTGAGGGACCCAGCCCAGGAGGGATTCCTGGAAAAACAGCAACGAGTAGAAGGCTACATGAAACAGCACGGCAGCAACAAGCTGTTCATGGCTATGCTTTTACATAGATGAACCAATCAGGAAGAAGTAGGGCTTGTTTTATGAAGCAAAAAAGATACGTTAAAAATACATATATCCTATGTACAGTCACATTTTGGAAGGAAAATGGGGAGGCACAATCTGTGGATTTTGTAAGTCATGAAAATAAGTTGTACTGCCTTTCTGTTTTTGGGCCTGTATAGAGAAAAATATAGTTGTATGGGTTTGGTGAAAACTAATGGTTTATCTTCTCTGAGTGGAAAAAGGAAAGGACTGCAAAATTGAGGAAGCACTATTTTTTTCTTCTTTTATAAGTTTTCCCTGTCTCTCTGTGATGTGTTTTACAGAGGAAATAGACTTTTAAACATCTGTGGAAATCTGCAGGTGGTAAAGTTTCAAAGAGTTTCTGTGGATACATTACTCTATTCTTATTTAAATGCTAAAAAAGAATTATGAAAACTGACATTTTTTCTCTGTCTTGTTTTTAGATGTCTAAAATGAAGGGGAACAGAAGATGGCATAGCCTGTTAGAAGAAATTTAAGGAAGGAATGTGGCTGTTTATGAATTTGATGAAGTGGAATTCTAACTACACAAAATGTCATGATAGATGAGCACCTTAAAAACAGTTCATTTTCTTATTTAAAAGAAACCTCTTGGAAGCAGTTCTTACATCCTTCTTTGTAATGCCTCCATCTATTTCTACCTACATATTTTATATTTAATTTTTTGCATCTATTCAGTGGCAAGTCTTATTTCATGCTCAGGACTTTCAAATATTGTATTGCCTTTTCTGGATTATTTGAATGTTCTCATCTAAAATAGGCTCATCCGAAGACATGACATTCTGGCAATATTTTAGGAAAATCTACAGTGGTAGAATTGCCAGTTCTTTCTTCCATATCTGGATAATTTGGATTGATATTTGAACTTCTAAGTACTTAGAATTAAAGCAAAATTAAGTCAGACCCCTTTTTCCATATTTCGTAATCACTGTGCAATTCATAGTTCAGTCCACAGTTCAGAAATTTTCCAAACTATCTGAGCTTTCTTTGTTAATCTAAATAGGGAAAACAACAAGAATAGTATGGTTTCCTGCTGAGACAGTAAAAGGTAAAAAGTAATCATTTATTTCATAAGAAACCTTGAAGGATGCTGTTATTCAAATACTGAGAAAAAATCAAAGTTAAAGCTAAAGAGTAAAAATTGTGTACTGCACAGAGAAATCTATCAAGATTCAATGTTCAGAGGACTCAAAGAGATGTGAAAGACATGATTTTCCTTGATCTGATGCTGAAGAGAAACTTGAATTGCTCTCTGACACATCCCATCTGAGGATCCTAACCACTAAGGAAATGAATGTTACTGCAGGGACAGGGTTTTTCCATCTCTGACTGGAGAGCTTGGATACGAGGGGAAAGTTCTGGTGTCAGTAACCTGTCATTTTTAAGAAAATGGTCTGTTCAAAGCTCCTGAGAACTCTGGCTTCTAGCACAGCACTTTGTTTATCTTATTTTATTTTATTTTATTTTATTTTATTTTATTTTATTTTATTTTATTTTATTTTATTTTATTTTATTTTATTTTATTTTATTTTATAATGTTATACTGGAGTAGTGGACCTATTTAATAATGTTAATTACACAATTCAATGTTTGAATCAGAAATACTTTCCCAATTCAATGTTACTGTTCTTTTCCAGGTTTTTAATTCCTCTTGCAAGGGACAGAATGGCTGGTCATGTAGATGATATGATTTTTGTCCGCTCTTGGATCAGTGGCTTAACTATAGGATTTCATTATAAAAAGGACTCAAACGTCTGCTGTTGCCAAAATTAAGATGACCTGGTAATACTGAGAGTTCAAAGTTTAATTGCAATAGATCAATCATTGCAAAGTTCAAAGAGCATTATTAAACAAGCTGCATATTCTAGGCCTTGAGGCAATATAGGACTAATTGTCAGAAAAACAGTGGAAAAGGAAAGCACTTTAATCTTCTTGTCCTCAGTGTGACATATGTCAAGTTTCCAAATATGAAACTTGATATCATAGCTGCCAGAAGAGAGTCTTATTTAACAAAGGAAAAGGTGCAAAGTAACCTGGTGGAGCTTTTGGGGTTTTATTCTGAAGTTATTAAAGCCAGTAATATTTAAAGGTGCAGTACTAAAATTTTCTATAAATTTTGGTCACAAGTTCTGAAGAAATTTAGTGATTCTACTTGCATCTTTCTCATGCTCAGATAAATGAACATTTCAGAATATTAGTTCTCTTTGAAAGTTCATGATAATGACTTCATAATGATGAATTAAGGTTCAGTTGATCTCAGTATTAGAAAAGAAACTGTTGTATTGCTTACGATGAGTCACAACAATTGTGAATCTTCTGATGTGCATCTAAGCAAACTTTTTAAGTGAGTATGCTGTACATATGCATCAAACAAAGCTAGTCTCAATTAGTGAAACAGATGAAAGCTTAAAAAGCCTCAACTTTGGGAATAGAGTGACTTTTCTTTGGAGCCTTGAAAGAGGAAATATCTGAGAAAGAAATGAGAAGATATTTTAATAAAATTTTCCTTTGCTTCCTCTTGCTTTGTTTTGTTTTCTTCATGACACTTGGCATTATCCATTGTGCATTGAACAAGCATTATGGTTTTCTAAGGTAAAATTCTGTGAATGACATCCATATAAAATGAAAATGAGCCAGAAAAGTAAATTCTTGGATAAAATAATAAAATAAAAGCTATACACAGTTATTCATATATTTTATGCAAACACAGAAGTATGGATGATTTTCCAGTCTATTAACAAAATTTTATCTGCTCTAATATGTTGACTTGTAGGTATCACTTTTAAAGAATGATGGAGAAAGTCCTGAAGAAAGTAACATGAATGATCAGTGATATAGAACAACGCATATCTGAGGTATACTTGAGAAAACATAGGTCAATATTTTAAAGGGAAGATAACTAAAGCTATGACTTAATCATCACTGGAATTCAGTTGAAAGCCTGTATTAATATTCTAACATATTTTGCACAAATGTATTGGTAACTCCAGTATGTACCAACCCCAAAACACTGTGGATGGAATCTGGGGAAGACAAAATGTAGCCCAAAACCCTACTCATAATACCGAAGATGCTACTTCATGTTCATGGGCATACAATTCAGTGGTCTTCTGCTAGTTTTGTTTTCTTAACTGAGAACCTATGTAATCACTGTATGAACACTTTTAGTCATTAAATAGAATAGCTCTAATATCTCCAGCAACATCAGACCAGACTGGGGTAAAACATCTGTGGATTTGGTTTAATCCAGCCTATTTTCCCTTACACTAAAATGGAATTACAATTACACCAGAGAAACAGTTGAAAGAGTCAAGTATGTCAAGTTGTTGATGACTTCCTCTCAGATGAAATGGGGCATCTGACTTCACATGTATTTTTAGTCCTCTGAAAATAGTTTACATGAAATAGTTCAAACCAGTTTCTTTGACTTTACTTGGAGGCTAACTAGAATCACTCAGGATCAGTAGAATCACTCAGTGGTCAGACAGTGGAACAGGCTGCCCGGGGAAGTGGTTGAGTCATCATCCCTGGAGGTGTTTAAAAACATGTAGGTGTGGCATTTCAGGATATGGTTTAATAGGCGTGGTGGCTTTGGGTGGATGGTTGGACTTGATGATCTTGGAGGTCTTTTCAAACTATGATTCTATGCTTCTATTCGATGATTCTATGAGAGGAGACCCCCTCATTTTCAGCCTTTCATGAGGTTATAACAAAATGCTAGTAAATGTCTTCTCAACACTTCTTAAGAGGAATTCACTTAGGTCTGCTGGGTTATGAAGAAGAAGTGAACTCAAAGGTGAGAAGTTTATATACAGCAGTGGAACAGAAGAAACGTTCCTAAGTGCTACAGTAGAAAAGCACAAACAATGATACTCATTGTAGGAATGACAACAGTGTTTTAGTTGCAATGCTTGATTTTAGGATGAAGAGTTTACCAGGGCTGTTAGATGGCTTGAAAGGAAATGCAATAAAACCTTTCAGCAATATAAGATTTCTTTTTTCCTGCATATAGGACTGGAAATGATGGACATTTATTTCAGCAAGAGAGAAGCATGCTTCCTGACTGTTCAGCTGAATCATAGAATCATAGAATGCTAAGGGTTGGAAGGGACCTTAAAGATCGTCTTGTTCCAAGCCCCCTGCCATGAACAGGGACATTTTGCACTAGACCAGGTTGCTCAGAGCTCCATCCAGCCTGGTCTTCAACACTGCCAGGGAGGGGGCATCCACAGCTTCTCTGGTCAATCTGGGCCAGTGTTTCACCACCCTCATGGTGAAGAATTTCTTCCTAATATCTAATCCAAATCTGCCCTCTTTTAGTTTAGAGCCATTCCCCCTTGTGCTATCACTACACATCCTTGCCAGAAGTTCCTCTCCATCCTGCCTGTAGGCTCCCTTCAGGTACTGGAAGGCTGCTATAAGGTCACCCCACAGCCTTCTCTTCTCCAGACTGAACAGCCCCAACTCCCTCAGCCTGTCCTCATAGGAGAGGTACTCCAGCCCTCGGATCATTTTCATGGCCCTCCTCTGGACCCGCTCCAACACATCCATGTCCTTCTCATGTTGGGGGCTCCAGAGCTGGACGCAGGACTCCAGGTGGGGTCAGACCAGAGTGGAGTAAAGGGGCAGAATCACCTCCCTTTCCCTGGTGGCCACTCTTCTCTTGATGCACCCCAGGATATTGTTGGCCTTCTGGGCTGCAAGCACACATTGCCGGCTCATGTTGAGCTTCTCATTCACCAGTACCCCCAAGTCCTCTCCGCAGTGCTGCTCTCGAGCCACTCTCCGCCCAGCCTGTACTTGTATTTGGGATTGCCCTGACCCACATGCAGGACCTTGCAGTTGGCCTTGTTGAACTTCATGTGGTTCACGCAGGCCCACCTCTCCAGCATGTCAAGGTCCCTCTGAATGGCATCCCTTCCCTCCAGCGTGTCAACCACACCACACAGCTTGGTGTCGTCAGCAAATTTGCTGAGGGTGAACTCAGTCCCACTGCCCATGTCACTGACAAAGATATTAAACAGCACCGGACCCAGTACCGACTCCTAAAGATTGGAAGATCTTCGTCTCTGTGAGGATTCTTCCTCCTGCTGTGTGCTTCAAGACTGCAGAACATGAGAATGGGTAAAGTTTTCAAAGGCTCTGTCTCTACAAAGGCTATGGAGCACACAGCATGTTGCATAGTGATATGAAACTTCATGCTGAGATCTCATAAGTCATGTGTAGTGTTGTAAATGCTAGAGGGAATTCCTGTATCTTGCAGTAAAGACAATGATTTACCCATTGTCAAGGCTGTCCCTGCTTGACAGTGCATTGGAGATGCAACACGGAGGCCCCAGAGATGAAGCTAGTTTGTGTGTAATCTAAGCTAGGTTATTGTTATTGAAATTATTCAAGAACAGCTTGCTATGTCAAGTGTAGATGTAGCTAGTCTTGCCCAACACAGTGTTTCAACCCTTAAGAAGCAGCTACTGATTAGGGAAACTTTAAACAATTCTTGATCATGAATGAGCCACTGGAGACATAAAAGGCTGCAAAAGACATTTGCACGAGGTCTGTATTATCTTTTAAACAGCAAATATACTTTTTTCACAGCACATTGCACTTGAATTAGTAATAGTCTTTTATCAACTTGCTTGTCTAAACAGGAGTCAAGAGTCAATATTTCCCTGGAAATATGACTTCAGTTATTTATACTATGTATTTCATCCATACTGTGTAAAACTACATTTTGAAATAACTTCCCACCACATCACAAATTAAAATATACAAATAAACATACAACCTTAGAGTAAGCAAATTATACTTTCATTACTCGATATATTCTTTATAATACCAAATGGAATTTAAAGTGTAATAATTTTAATTATCTTTTAATATTACTCTCAGAGCCCAAACAGAGCCTGGGAAAATATTCTTTTGACAGTATTTTTTAAGCCTAACTTATGCATAAATTTCTGAGAATTAATGTACTTAAGTAAGAAATCTATTCCAGCTGAGTATTCTTGTTAAGCTTGTTTAGGCAGAACATGTTTGCAATAAAGTTAGAACCCCTTTTCTCCTAAACAATTAGATTTGCAACAGTAAAGTTAATGTAAACCTAACTCTAAACTAATGATGTGTCTGTAGAAAGTATTTTAAATGGCGTTATACACTATGTCTGTTGTTTGAAAGTGGTTATTTGAATTATGGCTCATTTCTGCAGCATAGAAGCTTGTAAAAAAGCACAAGAAGACCCAAACTCAAACCTGGTTTTGTTTTTTAACTCCAATCTAATCATTAATTAGGGTAGTTTGAAGTTGCAGTAGGGCACACAGAGACCATTTTAGAGGGTGTTTTAAATGCTGTAATTAAATCGTATGAGTGATCTTCTCAAAAAATAAAAATCTTAATGGAAAAAAATTCTTACTACACCTATTTGGCCAAGTGCCTTCTTGTTTTGCCTCCTATTTTCACAGCTCTGACATGTAGCAGTGCATATTTTAACATAAAATAACAAGTCTGAAACTCTGACATGCTGTATATTTATTCTTGTGTGAAGTTAAGCTCTTTTTTTTTAATAGTACAGAAGATTATATCTATTTTTTTTCAAATGAAGTGTTTCTTTTTAAGTGTAAGGTTTATTTTCACACTTCTGATTGCCATAGAAGCAGGAAACAGAGAGCTGTACATCAGACATTTAAATCCAGACATTATGCAATCATGATAACAAGGATTACTAAAGATTAATTTAGCTCCCACTTAAAAGACCTGGTGTTTCACATGTACAACTGCCTTACTTATAAGAAGGGAATAATTATAATTTCCTTTTGAAATCTACTTCTTTGTTGTACAGAAGAGAGTTGTCCATGATTTGAACATTATTTTTGCAAAGTATTCTGTAGCAACTTAATCTTTAAAATGTGGCTGTTCAAATCAAATGATAGTTAAAAAAATCAGATACCCTGACTAGCTTATGGTTGTTTCTTAGGTGCATGGAACAGATTTTATTTAACTCGGATGCATAAAAAAATGATTTCCTTCCTTGGTCAAAACTGTAAATGATACAGGCACAATTTCCAAACACCTTAATTTTAACAATTCAGTCTTTTTTGAAGAAGATAGCTATTGATGAATATCATATTTGTGTTCTATTAAAACAACTCTGAAAAACAGGATTTCCTTTTAAATGAATACTCTGTGAGAATGTAACAGGTGGCCATAGAAATAACATGTCATAAGACCTGCTACAAACAGAAACACAAACTTTCAACTTGAAGTCTTCTGCATTGTGTCTTTCAACATCATTCCTTTGGATTAAATGCTGTTGCATACTTTCCATTTAGAACATATCACTGTAGTATGTACTATTTACCCTCTCCCCACAAGGACAGTAGCAACAATTTTATTTAAAGTAGTTTTGCAGAGATGGTCATGTTTCTTTTAAGAACAAGAATGAACAAGTGATCCCACCAACTCCTGGGAAGTGATGTTGACAACATAAACTGATGATGAGCAGCTGAAAAATGTGTTTACTTCTAACACTACACCTGGATCTAGAGTATGTCACCTTCTGTGGGGCTCTAAGATTATTTTTTTTTTTTTGCTTAGAGGTCAGGAACCTGCAGTCAGAACTCCTGATCTCCTGATCTGTCAAGACTATAGGATGTGCTAGTGTGGATTCAGAGAGATGCTGTATTGAGGATTACTGACCTAATAAGTAGATATTTGGCTATTTTATTATACAAAACAGACTTCTCAGAAGGTTGATAAAAGCCTAGGGTGTTCACCCCGGTCTTACTCTTTTTCTCGAGGAAAAGCAAAGAAACTTTAAATTACCACCAGATTCTGTGCTGACAGTAGAGAAACTCAATAACTGACTTGCCATGAATTGCCAATAGCTTTAATTCTGTAATCAACACTGTGATCAGCACAGTGTCACAGATTTGGGAAAAAGAGCTAAAAACAGCAAGAAAACCTCCTTTAGCAGTAAGAAAAGGCCCAAGACAAACCAAAGTGATGTCTTACGGCTTATGCAATTAGCTAGCACCTACAGAAGGCCACTGAAGAAGTCTAAGGCACAGCACGCTTCTCAGCCTGTTTTCGTATCTTGATAATAGGATGTTGCAGCTAAAACCTTTGAATAGGGCTAAGAGGATGATGAGGGGACTGGAGCATCTCTCCTACGAGAAAAGGCTGAGGGAGCTGAGCTTGTTCAGCCTGAATAAGAGAAGGCTGAGAGGAGACCTTATAAATGCCTATAAATATCTGAAGGGTGAGTGTCAGGAGGATGGGGCCAGACTCTTTTCAGTGGTGCCCAGCGACAGGACAAGGGGCAACGGGCACAAACTGAAGCAGAGGAAGTTCCGTCTGAACATGAGGAAGAACTTCTTCCCTCTGAGGGTGACG
>Ga0065711_1013358_pt1 | contig 15393 bp, 12 predicted proteins | sample Hoacrofraction12_FD_59098 | JGI IMG/M metagenome (GOLD analysis project Ga0065711, IMG submission 59098) | Hoatzin crop microbial communities from Cojedes, Venezuela - Epithelial fraction 12 v2 (version 2) | ecosystem: Host-associated > Birds > Digestive system > Esophagus > Crop | place... | reverse complement strand
GGAAGAAGTTCTTCCTCATGTTCAGCTGGAACTTCCTCTGCTTCAGTTTGTGCCCATTGCCCCTTGTCCTGTCACTGGGCACCACTGGAAAGAGTCTGGCCCTATCCTCCTGACACCCACCCTGCAGATATTCATAAGCATTTCTAAGGTCCCCTCTCAGCCTTCTCTTCTTCAGGCTGAACAAGCCCAGCTCCCTCAACCTTTCGTCATAGGAGAGATGCTCCTGTCCCCTCATCACCCTCGTAGCCCTCCAGTGGACTCTCTCCAGTAGCTCCTCATCTTTCTTGAACTTGGGAGCCCAGAAGTGGACAGAGTATATCTTCTCATCAGGAGGACCAAAGAAAGAGTATGAATTTAAACCCTAATGCTAAGAAACTGTACTGCAACAAATCAGATTTGAGGCGCTTTAGCATGTTTAACCATTTTTATATATGACCTGTGGGATAAGAAATGCTTGACGTGCCTTTCCTTATACCTCGCGCCCTGTCCCCAAGCTCTCTGCAAGGTGCTGCCGTGGGTGGTCCCTGCCCTGTGTCACCTTCATCCCCATCAGAGAGGCTCGCGCTGGGGTTACGCATAGAGGTAGCTCAGCTTTGCAGCTTGTTTTCTCAAGTGGTGAATGTGGTCTTTCATAAACAGCTGTGTAGATTTGCTGACCTTTTTATGTACGAGGCTAACAGAACTCACATTCGCTACCCCGCTCAGAAGATCAAGCAATAAAACCTTATTTTCTCTGGAAATGGTATCGCTTGCGTATCTTAATGAAAATGCTGTGGTTTGTTGTTTTACACTGCGCTGGAAGTACAGAGATCAAAGAACTAACAGAAGATTCAAGATTAGATCTAGCTTTGTAAGCAGACGGTGTAGTCTTTGTCTTTGATACGCAAACAAAGAATCATTAAATAAATTTGATAATATCAACCTAGTAAGAGGCTTTAAATACAAGTTGAGCAGCCACTAGATAGCTGAAGACGAGCATTTTGATAAAGCAACACTAAATAGATAGATAAAACCCTAAAAAGATAAACAAATCCCAACTTAAAACTGTGGAATTAATTCAAACACAGATCAGAAAGTCTCTGCAGTTTTGTGTGTCAGTAGTTTGTTTCCAAGCACATTATTTAGGAAAATGTGGAAGCAAAGATTAGATGAGATTATTTTTATCAGATTATTTTTCATATCAGCAACAAGTTTTATAGTTGGAGCACTATTATTTTTTGTGGATAGGCAGTGCTCAACTCAGGGGAAAAGCATTTGGAAGATATCTCTAGAATACCACAAGCTCAGCTGGTCTAGATACTTAGAAAATACGATTTATTGTACAAAAAACTACAAATGTAACTACTGATCAGTGGCTGCAGTGTGTAAGGGGAAAAGGAAATCTCTGCCTCAATTTCTCCATCAGTGAGTGAATAAAAGCTGCTTTGAGCTCTGAGTAAAATCTGCTTTTTCATTTTTGAATATTAACCTTGGCCACAGACAAAACCAAGATTGTCTGAAGGACTCACCCAAGTAACTAACTGCAGCCCGCTGGTGCCAGGGATGCCTTCTCCCAAACTCCACAGCACTGCCACGGCACAGCTGGAGCACGGTCCCAGTGGCCCACAGAGCTGCAAGGTCACCGCACATCTACTGCTCGAGTCTGCGCCCCGAAGGTGGGATCCCCCAGACAACACCACCTCGCGCAGTGCCCAGACAGCGAAATGAGCTGCTGAAGAGCTCCAGAAAGGGACACCCGCCTGGGAAGTCGTCAGGTTAAAGACCCTCTGCCACTCCTGATGTCTCTAATGACTTTGCAGCCCTTCCAGGCAGAGCAGCTTCCCAAAGCAATGGCCACCTCTCGAGGCTCAGGATCTTCTCTGCGCACTCATCCTGGAGGCAGAGGTGAGCTCCCCCACCCAGGCTGGTCCTCAGCCTCGGGATGTGCCAGGCTTTTGTCGGATTTATTTAGCATCCCAGGGGCTTCGCCCGTGCAGCTGCAGGTACAAGGCTTAGTGCTTTAAAGAGGCAATAGGGCCACCTCATATCCAGCCAAAGGGGGCTTTTTTCAGGGCAGTCAAAACACATCAGAAGAGTTTTAGATTAAGTCTCTGGAGTAAAATAAGTGTTCAGACTATTGCAGCCGCACAAGCTGGCATGCAGATGAGGCCGCAGTCTATGGAGGTTATTTGTTTTTAAAGACACAAATGAGCTTTTACTGTTTCAAAAGGGAGACATGGAGAAGAGGGAGACTGTCACCATGATGTGGTAACCCATTCTGCTCCTAGCTTTTTTAATGCTAAAGCCACCAGAGCTCAGCTGATCATTTGCATTAAATCCGTACCTGCCACTGTGGCCGGATCCTGCACAAAGCGGGGCAGAAAGGCTGAGTTCATCCAGGCCAGCAGCGAGCCAACACACCACTATTCCCCCTGTTCAACGCAGTGAGAGGCTGAGACGTTGCAAACTTCAAGGACAAACAGAAGCAAAGTGCAAATACAGAAAAAGCACGCCTGGTCTACCTCCCCCCTCCAATACCAAGCACTGCAGGAACCATCGAGTGCTGTTTTCCCTGGGAAGACTGAGGCAGCAGTATTTCTTGCCTTTTTAATACAGCTTTTTATTGCAGGCAGTACTTAGGAGGCTCAATTGCTCCTACTGCCCAGCTGGAGAAAAAAAATACATATTGGCACACGAATACATGTTGTGAGTGGCCCACGAGCAGCAGGCAAAACCCCGCACATCACACCAGTGTCTTTGCCACCACTTTGTGTTTAATGAGCTTTAGAAAAATATCGGTGGCAGAACCAAGGCAGATAATTCATCAAACTCAGCTACAGCCAAATATACATACACACACTTAGCACAATATATTATGGGAAAGGCTGCATCCTCCTTTCAATGTCCATATCATCACTGGTCCAGAATTAATGTTCATGCCAACAGCATTAATTACCCTCACTTTGATTTCTCACAGAGAAAAGGCAGGCATGCTTCAGAAGCACTGAAACCCTGCAGTCGCTTATTACAGCACACTTCTCTTAAGCCCAGGAAAAACTGTGATAATCAATATTGATTGATCTCTGTGCTTAGTCCCACTGCTGCTTCTAAATCACAAAAATCACTTCATCAGATAATGCATCTATTTAAATTTAACAGAGAAGAGGTAGTTAACGCATAGGCTTCAGGGGCTAGATATGCAAGAGTGCACTGCCAACTCCTAAAATAGATAGGAATAATTAAATGCCTAAAACCACAATGCAAACAGGAGTGCTGACACAGAATCAGCTTTGCTGGCTAAACAGCAGGCCGAGGAGCATGGATTAAACACCCTTCAAACAGCTGGAGTCCTGCCTGACCCACCATCCATGGCTGGGGACCAGCTCCCAGGTTTGGGTGCAGAAGCACAGTTGGGCTTCTGGAAGAAGAGGCAGCAGATTTGTCTTCTTGACCTGATAATTAGCACATGGGTGATGCAGGTTTAAAACCCCTTTCCACTTGAGACACAGTATAAAGCCCTCATTTCCCACCTCTCACGAAAGATCCCTAAACAAACAAGCTTTAGGGATGCTCTAAGCCCATCTGTCTGGATGAGCCCTTCAGATGAAAAAAGGGGGAGCACAGCAGCTCTCTGAATCCCACCAGGATTTCAGCCACCCACATATCTGTTCACAGCTTAGCAATAGAAACCTTGACGCAAAAACGAGTTTAGCCACACAAATGAAGGCAACCACAGCACAGGTGAGGGGGACAGGAATTAAGGTCAACAGGACCCACTCTCATTTCTTTGGGGGCACCCAAACCCAGGTGTTAATGACACCTTAAAAATAAAATCTAAGATCCCCGGTCATGCACAAACTTGTATATGTATTGCACTTCTAGTAACTGAATTATTTCTGTTGACATCCATTGAAAACCAGCTCCAGAAACCCACCCAACTTCTGAAAATTAAGTGAAAGCTTGGTCTATATAGCTTGTAAAGATTGTCAGGCTAGGTTGTCAGGCTGTTTAGTGAAAAAAGAGAAAAAAAATTCCAAGAATGATCTATGGAGTCCTTTTTTTAGCAATGTCATCCCAAATGGATTGAGAGCAGCCCTGCCGAGAAGGACTTGGGGGTGCTGCGGGATGAAAAGCTGGACACAACCCGGCAATGTGCGCTGGCAGCCCAGAAGGCCAGCTGTGCCCTGGGCTGCATCCCCAGCAGCGTGGGCACAGGGCGAGGGGGTGAATTCTGCCCCTCTGCTCCACTCTGGTGAGATCCCCCGGGAGTCCTGCGTCCAGCTCTGGAGCCCTCAGCACAGGACAGACCTGGAGCTGCAGGAGCGGGGCCAGAGGAGGCCCCAGGAATGATCCGAGGGCTGGAACCCCTCTGCTGGGAGGAAAGGCTGGGAGAGCTGGGGCTGTTCAGCCTGGGAATAGAAGGCTCCAGGGGGACCTTCTAGCAGCCTTCCAGTACTTAAAGGGGCCTGCAAGCAAGTTGGAGAGGGACTATTTACAAGGGCATGGAGTGATAGGACAAGGGATAATGGCTTTAGACTGAAAGAGGGCAGATTTAGATTAGATAGTAGGAAGAAATTCTTCACCATGAGGGAGGTGAGGCCTTGGCCCAGGTTGCCCAGAGAAGCTGTGGCTGTCCCCTCCCTGGCAGTGCTCAAGGCCAGATTGGACGGGGCTTTGAGCAACCTGGGTTGGTGGAAGGTGTCCCTGCCCAGGGCAGGAGAGTTGGAACGAGATGATCTATAAGGTCCATTCCAACCCAAACCATTCTAGGATTCTATGATTCTATGAAATTCTGCCATTATGTATAATCAGGATGGTGGTCAAGTGCGCTGAAAAAAGGAGCTCAAATTTATAGTACCCATGTGCAATTTTGGCTCACGAAAACACATTAAATCATTTCTCAGAAAAATAAATAGACCTCCTAACAGCCACGCAAGACCATAGTTAAACTGTATTTTACTAGCAAAATGTAAGATGGGCTGAAAAAAAAATGAAGCCTACTTATTTTCCCTTGGCAGTTGCCTCTGTATTTGATTGTAAGTTGAGAAAGATGAATAGCACTTACTTCATCAGGGGAACAAGCATTTTCTCTGGTAGCCAATGAAGCTGCCTGTTCTCAGTCGGTCTGCATCAATATATCTTCACTGAATTCTGTGGAGCTCACCAGTCCACAATGCTGGGATCTGCACTTTCAAGGGCATAAACTTGACACCAAATAAATATTACAAGCTTTTCTTTCACTTTGTAGCTCACAATTGGTTCATTCTAGAGTACAGTTTCAGGGCTGAGTATAACATAACTCATCTCCAATTGGCATTTGTCTCTGTGAATAACACACCAAGCATCCCTGAATCGCTACTCCCAGTGATGAAGCCTCTAAGAAAATGGTAACATGTATTTTTCTTGCTCATACAACCCCAGTCCTACTTGTGACTTTCCCTCAGACACTGTCTGTTCCAGCAAAACAGCTTTACCAATTCCTTGCCCTCTTCTTTCACCACAGGCTTGGTTTTGTTTTCACCAGAAATTGTGTGAACTGAAAGCTGGTGTAGTCAAAACACCAAAGCAGGTAAATACCTCCCTGGGTAATGGCATACCTGTTTGGAGAAGAATACAAAACCCACAGCTTGCAGCAGGGAAGCCAAATACCCGGCTACATGTTGGCTGTAGACGTGGGTCCAGCACCACGAGATGAATGGAGATTTGATAGCTGAGCCTAAGATAAAGATGTCCTTTTTTTCACAGAGACTTGGGGACTGTGATTTCAGTCTCCAGCCTTACTCAGGGGCAGAGGAGGATCTGCGACGAGCTGGTTGAGCTATAAACCACAGGAGAGGTGGGAAGGCTGCCAGGGAAATAGGGCTGAGCAGCCATGGTGCTGCAATGGGGCAGATGGAGTCACCCTAACAGTGCTGCATATTTTACAGGCTTATTTTACACCTCCATGCAGTGCAGAAGGATTTGAGCCCAATTATTGACTGCTTTTTAACCTAGTGAAGAATCCCTTGCCTGCCTGTTTCACATTACCGGTCCCCCACCTCAGCATGGCCATCAGAGCTGGATGCAGCATCTGAGACATCCAGAATTGGTATAAACTTCAGCATACATAGATCTATGTATAATCTGGGTTTGGCTGAAAATCTAGGCTTGACAAGAGCACAGTTTTAGATACTTCAAAACACAGGTCATCTGCTACAATTCTCTGAAAGAACAGGTAAGTCCTTTGATATTTCTAAATAACTGGTTCTATGTTTGAAATCTGAAACTTGAAATCTATTTGTCAACTGATCAGCCTAGCTGGCCAAAAAAAACCCATCCCCACTATTTATAACATAAAGCAGAAGTTACCTTACCCCACAAGAAGGCAAGTTCCATAAACACCAGCAAGATGTCAGTGGAATGACACAAAATTGCAAGATAATCTGAGTTATTCCTTTAATAGTTACCAAATCAAATTCATGGATTCCAATAGCATTCTTCAACAGGAACCATCGCAGAGGGTTTGCTATCACCTCTTTGGTTTTCCACTTTTGCAAGCACTTAACTGACATTAGCCTTTTTAAAAACAATATCACCTGTTCGAGGAATACACTTTCTGTAACACCTTTTCAAAGCTCAAGTAGCATCCTGAAGGGTACATTCTGCTGGAAGGTGTTCTTGGCTAAGTGTTTGAATTTCTCCACCAAGTGTCCCTATTTCACACTAAACTAGATCTGAAGAAGTCCTTTTCTTGTTTTTAACAACTAGAGTTATTCGGAAAGCTATGCTCATCAAAACATTTTAGTTTTAGGTTTCTTTCCTTCACGATGTTCCTAAAGCATCATTCTGTGTGGGCACAACCCATAGAATTTCTTTCCTCCAATTCACGTGTTCTCGTTTCCTCAGCTGATTTCTTCCAAATCCCCATAAATCCCCTACTCCAATGGGCTATGGTGGAATTCTAACAAGTGGGCTAAACATCTGGCAAAATGGTTTTAAAGCAGGTTGTGCAAGGTTCCCCCCATGCCATTTACAGAATATCTTACTGCATTGCATTATTATTCATCTCAGTGTGATAGACCTACTTTCAGAGAGATATGGAAATTGCTAGATATAAAAGTGGAATCTGTTGTAATAACTTCTTAGAAATGTTTCACTTAACTTCTGCATCACTTACAGGCTTACATCTTAAGCAAGAGCTTTTTCACAAGGGAGTCTGACCCTGAGCTTCCTCCTAGAGGCAGTGGAATAGCTGTGACCTCCAAGACTTCACAAGATGGATCATCTAAGAAGTCATCTGCATCTTCTGTTCCCATCCCTTTTCACTCCTATCCCTTCTCTTTTCTCTGAAATACTTTCCTCTTTTCCCTGGGAATTTCTCCCTGATCTTTCACAGGTTGCGGGTTTCTGGCATCTACTCTGGTCATCTTCCTCTGCCTGGAAAGAAAAGCTTCCTCCCAGGGGAGCCCTTGGTCTGCAGAGAGATACCTCCCTGTCCCTGCTCCTCACGGGTCTAGCTTTCCCTGGACACTTCCCAGTAGAGGACCCAGTGACACCAAGCATGACAAGGCACTCATTCCTCAGTTTGCTCTTTCAGATGTCTTTTCTTCCTCTATCAATAAAGAAGGGAGAGAGTGCCAACTAATGCTACTGCTGAAATGAGAGTTTCGTCCTCCACCCTCAGGGATGATGGAAACTACAAGTACTGCCAAACAGCAAAGGTCAGGTTGTTTTTAAAAATGCTAAAGAGTTAGCTATCTTTTTTAGTGCATTAAATGAGGTGTGAATTGTAGAAGTTCATTTACAGCTGCGTGTTCAAGTCCCTATTCTATTGCTACATATATTATAGAGGTCATAGCCTGCAGAATTATGGTTTTTTCCCAGAGTTCGGGGAAAAAATAAAAAAAATTCCAGAGTTTCTTCCTCCTAAGGGATCAATAAAATAACTCAGATTTCCCTTCTATTGTAACTGTGTTGCTGAGAATATCTTATCCTAGATATTGAACTGCTGGCACTTCATATTGTATTGTCCATAACCTTTAAAAGAATAGATACCTCATATATAATGTAGAAAACAAGTGCTAATTAAAATGCAGTACCAGAAAAACTGCCATGAAATTTTAAGCAGAGTCTCCTTTTTCAAGACTCTTAACAAAATTTCTTTTTTCCTCTCCATCCCAATAATTTCTGATCAAGACTATCTCAGACCCATGTCTCTTTTGGGGGTCACTACCAGATGACTTCCAGCGAAGTTCTCCATGCCACCAGCTCCATGCACAGAACTAGGGAGAATCTGCACAAGTCAAGAAGTTCTTCTTGACCAGCTCACCAACAGAGCTGCCTTGCAATGGGGGTCTCACACCACTAATTACAACAGAAAGGTTTCTGCAGGAACACCTTGTTTACTCCTTTTCCTAGCTTGCCTCCAAGCATATATGTCAGGCAGCCAGAAAAAGGGGAAAAAGGAATGCCACAAAGTAAGCCTACCACAGAAGCAGAAATTTACTTTAATCCTATTCCCAAAGATGACTCATGTTCTTTAACAGAACTTGAAAGTCAAGGTTTTACCCTTTAAAGTCTTCATTTTCTTGCAGCATTAGTCTCAGAGATTTTCCATGTAAACAGGAAAGTTTTAATTACATAATGGATACTTCTCCTGTTTTTGTAAGAATTCTTTTAATCAGATGCAATGCTTAAAGAAAGCTGTTCTGTATTCAAAGATCAGATTATTGAATAATAAGACTTACTGTTCAGAACAAGTAAAGCAATGCTGCAGTATGTGCTAATTTAGTGTCACAATCCACAACTCCAGATAATGCTTGACATGCTGCATTGACCCTGGCCAGATTCAGAAAATACAAGCAAGCTTCATGTTCCCTTCGTAACACACCTGTACAAACCTGCAGCGTAAACTCCACTTATGACTTGTCTGAGACAGCAATGCCAAGTTAGCAACAACAGCCAGACCATTACCCCACCTGCAGCTAAAAAAAGTGGAAACTGTATGCTACCATGACTCCTTTATATACAGCTATGAGGTTAAAGCATGGTGGGAAATGGGGGTGGAGACTTGCTTAGAAAAGCTCCCACCATATAGCTATATGTTGGGAATCATAGAATAGTAAGGGTTGGAAGGGACCTTAAAGATTATCTGGTTCCAACCCCTGAGAGCTAGATAGATTAAGTTAAGGCTTTAAGATGTAGGGGCTTTTCCCCATTTCCTCTCTTTTTATTTATTTGGGGTTTTTAAAATTCTGTTTCTCGTGCTAGGATGAGTGGAATGAAAATGGCTTATGTTACAATATAAGAATTTGTGGTTGTGTTGGTGGCTCTGTCTTGCTATTCCTTACTGTGGCTGTTACAGTGCAAAAAGCAGAGGAAGTTCTAGATGGTCTGTAGCTGCTTATTTCTTTTGGTATTTGTCTCTTCTATCTTTTTATCTTTTTCTTTAGAAAATGAAAGCGCTATTGTGTGCTGTTTCTGTGTCGTTTAGCTATATTAAATAACAATTGAATTCCTGTTCTAAGATGCATGAGATACAAACTTCCTAAATCCTCCAGGATTTTGTTGTCTCAGGGAAAGGGATCCTTTGGGAGTTTTTGTGCAAAGCTGCTAGATCACCCCCTACAGCTGTATTGTAGTTTAAGCTAATCAATGCTTGCCCATAGATGTTACTTGTCTTCTTTGTGTCTTAGTTAAGTACCCATGAAATGGGACCAGGTGGTGCTTATTGGGGTCTTTAAAAAGGCATTGATAAACGCACTTATGAAAAGCTTTTGCAAAAGAGAGTAGGTATTGGGTGTGAGTTCACGGGCTGTGATAGCCTAAAGAACAGCTAAGGAACAGAATAAGAAAGACAATTGCATTTTCTTCTCCTGAAAGTTAGCAGAGCTGCCCCAGCCTGCTGAGGCTACACATCAACACTGTGTGCCATCCCAAGAAGAAGAAGGTGTCAACGTCTGTGAAAGAAATGAAGTCATGTAGGCTGCCTTTAGAGGAAATCAGAATGAGCTGGAAGATGACTGACAAAATGGAATTCATTGGAGAGTTCAAGGTAATCCCCATTTATAATGTAAATATTTGGTGCCTGTTATTGGATGTTCTGTTGCATGAAAAAAATGTATGCTGGCATTGCTGTAGGCAGCTTAATGAACCTCCTTGGTGCCTGGCAGCATTAATAACAGAAACAAAAGAGTGTCATACCTTAAAATGAAATCTAATCTAGCCTGGCATAGTGCATTGTTTCCCTCTGACCTTCCCATGTCCAAAACCCTATTAAAGATGTGAAGAGACTTTGGCTCATTAAGATGAGCAGCAGCAGACCAGCTTAAGCTGTTTTGCCTGAGAAAGTTGATAAATGACTGTTGTCATGAACGGTGGAGGAGGGAGAAACTGAGCAGCAGTAGCAGGTTACTGAGGAAGGAGTCTTATCTTTCAATAGAGAGGGTCTCCTTTATTTTACACTACTGTGGGCTAAGATGTCCCAGAGGAAAGGATGGGCTTTACCTCCGCTGGTGGTTCCAGGAGTGAAAGGCTTCCTTTCCTAGAGGATGGGGGGAAGGGTGGGGATTGCCCAGGGCTTTGATGGGTGGTGGTGTACCTGTGCCCCAACACAGGAACAGCAGAAGGACACTGGGTACAGTGAATCAGAGTGAGCTGAGATCATAACCTGGTTCTTGTCAGATACAAAGTCCTTCTTCTCTGCTTGTCCCTGGCAAAGACTAAAAAGGTTTGAGGCTTCTTTGGTTTGGGTGCTTGTGACTCGTCCCACCCTGCCCTTGCACTGCAGGGTATCCCGATGAGAGGAATGGGAATGCTCACACAGCTAGAAAAAATAACTGGGAACAGTGGAAGGGTCTCTGGTCTGTTTAGTCAAGGAAAGACTGAGAGGAGATATGCTGGCAACTATGTAAAAGCTACTTGTAAAAAGGAAGGGAATAAACACTTATGACTACAGAAGAAAGAACAATAAACCTAAAGGATACAACAGAAGAACCCAACTAAGTATCGAGAAAAGCTGTCCAATAAAAAGGATAGTTAGTCACTAGAACGAGCTCATCCTTGAAGAGCAAGTGAGCAAGCACCAGTTGAAATGCGAGGCTGTTCGTGCCTGTGCACAGGGGTTCGTGGGGCCTCCCTACAGAGGAGGAGCTCAATGGCCTCTCCAGGTCCCTTCTGGTTCCATTCGTCATACTTCGCCATCTGTGATTTACTTGTTATCTCCTGGGCTCCCAGAGCGGCTGGCAGGGAAAGTACGTTGCCTGCTAGGTGCTGGCGGGCGAGGGATGCCCGCAGGGTGTCTCGTAGCTCGCTCTGCACTGCTGCTGGCAGGGTCCCTGGTGCAGCAAGCTTTGCATGCTAACAGAGCCAGCTTGTTCATGCTTTTGGCTGGGAGCATGAAATAACTTCTGCCACCTCCTCTTCCACAAACTGAACTGACTCTTGTCCTGCATGCGGAGGAATGGCCTGAGGACCCTCGTGTAGGCTGGAGGGACTGTGCTTTCAGGTTCACGCCTCTGTTACAGAATCACAGAATGTTAGGGGTTGGAAGGGACCTCTGTGGGTCATCTATTCCAACCCTCCCGCTGAAGCAGGGTCACCTACAGCAGGCTGCACAGCACCGCGTCCAGGCAGGTCTGGAATATCTCCAGAGAAGGAGACTCCACAGCCTCCCTGGGCAGCTTGTTCCAGGGTTCCGTCACCCTCAGAGGGAAGAAGTTCTTCCTCATGTTCAGATGGAACTTCCTATGCTTCAGTTTGTGTTATGTGTTAATGAACTGATATTTAATTATCCTGTGTGCAGTAGAGGTGATGTCCCCAATCTTCTGTCGCAGAGGAGCCTTCTAGCTCCTTCCAGTGCTGCTCACCTATATCCTCTGAGCAGACCTGCATCACTTGATGTGGTCACGTCCATTGCTGCAAGGAAAAGGGCATCCAAAACAACCAAAACCCAGGATTCTCCCTGAAGGAGCTTGAATTCTGGCTTTGAACTCTGGCTTTGCTAGCAGAGCCCTTCTGTCAGCCCCTTGCAGTGTGCCTGAGCAAGGACCAAGGCTCACATCTCGCAGGTGGTACTGGACTTTGCCATGCTGCTGCCCAGCTCTGGCATGGCCCTCCTTCCCCACCCCACAGCCACAGCCCCATCAGCCCCAGGCTCACCATTAGTTATAGCCCTCACCCTGGAAACATGGAGATACTCAGGCAGTGCAATGCAGCTAAACTGCAAAATCCTAACTGAAGAAAGTGCATTTCGGGTAGGAAAGTTAAGAAACATCAGGATTTAATGCAGTTCATTGTGGGCAGCTTCTAATTACAAGATCAGATGTCAGGTTGTTTCATCAGGTCCCTAATTAAAACCAGGCTTGCAGTGAGAAGCATTAGACTGCTTCAGTAACTGGGTGCTACGCATGCAGTCTATAAGCAGGTATTACCTTGGCTTTCAAAGGCACGTGGTTGTAAAACTTCAGGAGAGAGCATATTTCAAAGCATGGTGCGTGAATTGAGAGAAGGCTCTTGATACTCGCTTCTTTTTGCTCCATGAAAACTAGGGCTACAATAAAAACTTGACACCTTCTTCATGCGACGGCTTACTTCTGAAAACTTCAAAACTCTGGCTCTAGTCCAGCCTTTTTGATAGTATAGGCTGTGACTTGAAGTTTCAGTCGTAACAAAATCTAAAAAGCCCTTAGGTGTCATATTGTACAGCCAACACGGCGTGCTTTTCATGGCTTTGTAAGTCCCTCAAGCACATCAGAAGGCTAAATTATTGCTGATTTGGGCTGTGTATGCAGATCACTTTACTCCTGTTGACAACTACCAAATACAGATTAAATAGCTGATAATTTCAGTGTTGAATTTACTTGGAACTTCAGTACTCGAGATGGAAAAAAAGGTTTATTCATGAAAGACAGACAATACTTAAAAGGTGCAGAGCTGCTTTAGAGAACGGAGTCACAGAAAACACCTGCTCCAAAAATAACTACTCAAAGGAAACAGAGATATTCCTAGCAGCTTTCCATGTTGCTCATAGCTCTGTCCCTACGGCTGTTGTGAATAATTTATTTTACTAACTTCTGTACCACACTATCCCACTCTCTGCGAACAAAGAGTTTACTCATCTTAATTAACAATACAAAGCAATAACATTGAATATCAGTAGAGCTGTATTCATCCTCCTTGTGTCTGAAGAGTGTCGCAGCCTGTAGACTAGCACGACATAAATAAAAGCAGTCGTTCAGTGCTATAGCCTTAGCTTCAATACAAGCATGCTCAGAATATAAGGCAGAGTGTAAATCTCCCCTTTTCACTCCATTGCTGCACCAGAGAAATCTGTGAAACAGTAAATTTATAAAGCGATGTCCATACACTTCTATGTAACATTCATTGCTTTAGAAAAAAACGGTCTGTGTTGTGTGATATTGCTAGTTTGAGAAAATTCTCCTACTACTTAATGAAAAATTTAAGAACACGGTTCAAAGAGGGCAGCTCAAGAAACGTGTATTTAATGTTTTTCTGGTCGTTAGGTTTGCACTGAATCAGTGGCTGACTTATAAGGAGCAACCTGGCACAGGTATGATAACAGCTTGGCTAATTTAATGTAAAGTGCTTACTAAGCTTTAAAAAAATCAGAATAATCACATACTTGAGGCCTTCAAGCTGTCTGGATGATTTCTTGCTAGATAGCACCATCTCCCCATATCACAGGGGGCTTTTGCTGCCCATGGGTGTCCCTCGGTAAATGGGGCAGAGCAGAGGGGTAGCTGTCCCTCCCACCCCACAGGCCTGGCCTCACATGCTTCTGCATCCCCATCTGGGACATCACCTTTGTGTGAGTGATTTGATGGAAGGCTGGTTCCTGGAAACCACCATCGTGCACCACCAACGACGACGTTTATCTGCTTATTCATCCTCACGATAGATGTGAGATTTTCTGTTTGTCACATGGCAATGAGATTAATTAGAGTGGGTAACACATAGCTTCTATAAGCTATACCAATCATTTCTCTACACACACAATTTCTTCTTGCCTTCTGTATCATGTGCTGAAATTAATCATGAATTTTTACTTGCAGCTGCCTCAACAAGTTAACAACATCATGCATATAATAAACAGCAAATTTCTTTTCAATAGCCAGGCTCTGAACACCATTTTTTCATGAGTATAATTGATAAAATTCTGCTGTATTGTCAGCAGCAAAATATATCAAAAATTTATGTAGAAGTGAGTGTACTGTTTAATTAATTTGCATTCTAGTGTGAAAGGTTTTTAATTATAGATTCACGAAACATCTATATTTGCACCATATAAAAGGTTCAAAATACAGTGGTGAAGTATAGTGCCCAAATCAGCGAGGGATCTGATTTGAGGGATCTGATCTGAGTTGTGGTCATTGCCACAGGCTTTTACGTAACAGAAAACCCTTTTTCTGCTGACTTCTGGAAGATATGAATGGTTTTTCTGCTGTGGCTCATAAAATACATCTTCGTATTGTCAGGCTTGGCTACAGTTTGTCTTGACATGGATTTCCTTACTCTAAGGAAATCACACAGTTTAATTTCATCTAAATGATAATTTTTATTTGAAGATTTTTCAGTAACAGAATCTAAAGCCAGCTCAGTTCACAATTATTACATTGTTCATTTTATGACAGGGGTCTAGCCAGATGTGCTCTATTACTGCGTAGGGCAGCCCTCCCCAAAACGTTTGGCTTTCCAATCTTTTTCTGTCTGCCAGCAAACTGCCTTTGGCCTTTGCTTTGATTTTCTTTGATTATTTTTGTTATCCAAATGAACGTTTGAATACTGTTCTCACAATTTTTGCATGAATTTATCGGTGGAAATCCTTCTGCTTATGTGTGGCTGATTGCCCAGCACGAGCCTCCTGGCATTCACAGTTCTCTTCTTGCCTTTCCCCCAAAGGAGGTGTTTCTTTTCCACCAACAGCCACAAACGCCAGTAGGATGAGGAGTTCCAACTCTTTCCGTTTATTACAATAAACCTTTTTAACATCAGTATGATAGTCTTGCTGAATCTATTCCATTATCCCAAAGGATAACGGAGACTGTGAAATTTGGGGGAACTGACATTAGACAATTTTGCCAAGTTTTCTCTGTAACTTGCGTTCTTTGATGCCATTCCAGTTTTTCAATATATTCCAAAAGGAGAATATATGATCTACCAAAACATGAGCAATAAGTGAATCGCTTTTGGTACAAATCAGGGAAACTTAGATCCACAGAGCTCTACGAGCATTTGCATATGGCTACATCTTAGTGATTTGGGTCTTAAATAATGGGCTTAGAAAATAGCCTGTGGAGTGAACTTGCAGAGTAGGCTGGGGTCTTGAGTTTGAGTGATCTAAGGAGAAAGTATTTCTCAATGGCTACACCATTGTTTGTGTGATTTTTTTTTTTTTTTTTTTTTTTTTTTTTTTTT
>Ga0065711_1007207_pt1 | contig 15394 bp, 11 predicted proteins | sample Hoacrofraction12_FD_59098 | JGI IMG/M metagenome (GOLD analysis project Ga0065711, IMG submission 59098) | Hoatzin crop microbial communities from Cojedes, Venezuela - Epithelial fraction 12 v2 (version 2) | ecosystem: Host-associated > Birds > Digestive system > Esophagus > Crop | place... | reverse complement strand
TGACTACATCTGTGGACAAGGGAAGAGCTATGGATGTGATCCATCTGGACTTCTGCAAGGCCTCTGATATGGTTCCTCACAACATCCTTCTCTCTAAATTGGAGAAATATGGATTTGATGGGTGGACTGTTCAGTGGCTAAGCAATGGTTGGAAGGTCGCAGCCAGAGGAAAATAGTCAACGGCTTGACGTCCAAATGGACACTGGTGGCAAGTGGTGTCCCTCAGGAGTCCATACTGGGACCACTGCAGTTTAACATTTTCTTCAATGACTTAGTGAGATCAAGTGCACCCTCAGCAAGTTTGCAGATGACACCAAGCTGAGTGGTGCAGTTGACATGCCTGAGGGACGGGATGCCATCCAGAGGGACCTGGACAAGCTCAAGAAGTGGGCCTATGTGAACCTCCTGAGGTTCAACAAGGCCAAGTGCAAGGTCCTGCACCTGAATTGAGGCAACCCCCGGTATCAATGCAGGCTGGTGGATGAAGGGATTGAGAGCAACCCTGAGGAGAAGGACTTGGGGGTACTGGTGAATGAAAAGCTTGACATGACCCGGCAATGTGGACTCGCAGCCCAGAAGGCCAACCGTACCCTGGGCTGCATCAAGAGAAGTGTGGCCAGCAGGTCGAGGGAGGGGCTTCTGCCCCTCTGCTCCACTCTGGTGAGACCTCACCTGAGTCCAGCTCTGGAGCCCTCAGCACGAGAGAGACATGGAGCTGTTGGAGCAGGTCCAGAGGAGGGCCACAAAGATAATCAGAGGGCTGGAACACCTCTCCTATGAGAAAAGGCTGAGAGAGTTGGGGCTGTTCAGCCTGGAGAAGAGAGGGCTCCAGAGAGACCTTACTGTGGCCTTTCAGTACTTAAAGGGGGCCTATAGGAAAGATGGGGAAAAATCTTTTTGGCAGGACCTGTGGTGACAGGACAAGGAGTAATGGCTTTAAACTGAACGAGGGTAGATTTAGACTAGCTATAAGGAAGTTTTTTTTTACCATGAGGGTGGAGAAACACTGGCACAGATTGCCCAGAGAGGTGGTGGATGCCCCATCCCTGGAAACATTCAAGGCCAGGTTGGACGGGGCTCTGAGCAACGTGATCTAGTTGCAGATGTCCCTGCTCACTGCAGGGGGTTTGGGCTAGATGACCTCTAAAGGTCCCTTCCCACCCAAAGCATTCTGTGATTCTATGATTCTATGATTCCATGATTCTATGATTCTATGATTCTATGTTACTGAAAGTCCACCTCCCACTGACTTCAGATGCACCTACTCACATTCAGCATCTTAGCAGCTCACACCACAAATTACTCAATTGGAGTGTGGGAGAAAAATGAGGAATAATGCAAATTCCTTAGACTTACATATGGACTTTCGGACAGAGTTAGAATCTATTTTTCTAGAGGCTCAGTTATTTGCCGTAAGGCTCTTCTTTTTTTTCCCCAGCAGAACCTACCCCCACCATCACATGCTTTTCATCTCCGTAGCAAATAAGGTAGAGATGGTACAGACAGCATCTTCCTTCCCTACGCTCTGTACAGCGGGTATGTGGCAGGTGAAGGTAGCATCTCACAAAGCAGACACATAGCATGGTGAATTAAGGTAAACACACTTACCAAGAACCTGAAAAAGCAGACTTCTGTCACAGGATTTACACAGGCCGCCGCTGACCATCGGTATGCCTGAGCTCCTTGGATGCGCAGCGTGTTCCTGTACTATCTGAAATAGCCCTGTCGTGGGTAGCGGTAGAAAAACTCACTCATTTTGTGTCCTGCCTTGAGTGGGATGGAGATTCTTTACGACTAGTCTCATGCCTGTTTGCTTAATAGTGAAGGAATGTATTTCATGTTTCTAAAGGCCCTGTGTTCTGGTGGTTGCAGGACTTTTTTGCTTCCAAGCTACTTCCTGCCCTCCTCTTTGCCTTATTATCTCCCCCTTAATTTACGTTGCTATCCTGTCTCCTCCCTTTTCCACATCCTGCTCTTTGCTCAGCTCCTGCCCATGCGCTCACCGTCTTGTTCTCCACGCTACCGTTCTTTCTGTAGTGGTACCCTCTGCCCTTCTTTTCTTTTCCCAACTTCTAGTAAAACTTCTGGGCAGAGAAGAGGATGTGCTTAGGAGGACTGGACATTTAGCAGTCTTATGTGAGAGCTGGAGTCTTAAGGAAATTCTGCTAGCAAATCTGATGATGTCAACTGAACATACTAAAATTGAGTTTTCTCACTAGATTTTCCACATTTGGGTAGCTTTCCATGAAATCAGCAAAAGACTTCACTTCTAACTGGCCAACTTCTAGTTTAAAGTTGCCACTCTGGTGGTTGTAGTTGTTGAAATTCATCAACAAAATGGTAAAAAAGTTTGTTAGTCTGGGCAAAACTGGAATTGCCTCTGATTTTCGCTGTGAGGAACAGCTAAATAGTTCTAGCCGAAACATGAAAAACATTCTAATTGTGTTCATAAGACTGATCTGTATTTAAGCCTTTGGAGAGGAACTAAAACGATGGTCACAACTTTTCTAGATAAAGTAAGATATTACTTAGATTTGTTTCTGTCACACTTGGTTTGGGGATTTGGGAGTGAAACGGTAAGGAAAAGATCTTTTGTTACACTATTGTACTTTATGTTCACATTGCAAAGGTGGCATGAGGGCTCCTCTACTTCCATTAAAAATAAAAAATCACTCATGTAAGAGGCTAAAGCATCATCAGAGTCTGGTAAGTAACAAACAAATGCGAGCTAGTGGGATCAAGCTCTTCAAACACCATTTAGCCTTATTCTGTATTGTACCTGTGTTGTGCTGTGAGGCAGGCCACAGGACTTCTTGCATTTTTCAAAACACTTGCATGGCTTGTTCATTACTGGGATAAACTAATCGCTTTGGGGAGGACAAGCCTCTGAAGGAAGTTGATGAGTGTGTAGCTGAGGGTGGGTGCTGTTCCACGCAAACTGTTTTCTTCTGGTGGGAGAAGAGGAATCAAGGGATACTTGGGTTCGGAAGGCGGCTGCCAGTGTGGGAGGGTGGTTCCAAACCTCCGCTTTGCTGCTGAGTGCCATTTGTCCGGTTTAACTTGCTGCAGGATAAGTGCATCTCCATGCTGGGAGTAGTTTGGTCTTTGCTGGTGAGGGATGATATTGATGAGTATTGATATCTGCTGCGGGGTAAATGCTGCTGGAGTCTGATACACTGAAGCAGCTACTGATCATGGTTGGTAGTAAAACCTCAGCCTTTGGCTGACACTTGTTCTTCCCTCCTACCACTACAGTAGTTGATGTTAAATTCCACTCCTCTTTCTGCGGGTGCAATATGTATCACCTTATTGCACGTTAACAGTCTTTCCATGCTTTCCTGCTGTGGCACGGGGTGCTGAAGAGCCGAAAAGGCTCTGGGGAGCAGAGTCGAACCTGTGCTGTCTGGGTTGAGCTGTCTCCCCACCTCAGACAGCTTTCCTCCTGTTGGCCTGAGAGGGAGGGAGGATGCTGACTAAACAGAACGGTTCTTTTCTTTGTGCTGTTAGCATAAAAAATACATGTTTGTCAGTACTGGTCCTAGGCCGGTCCAGTGAACCTCCTGTGAAGTGGCCTCAAAGCCCTGGGGCCTCACTGTGCTGCAACCGCCAAGAGAGGCTGGTGGCGGAGTCCCATGGGAGATTCCTCTCCAGGAGCACCATGCACTGGTCTGGCTGGATACAAAGCTTTTGCAGATCTCCCTTGGACCTCTCTCTTGTTTTCCCTGGCTCTGTCCCAGCAATTTTGACTTGCAAGTGGGAGGACAGAGGAGCCAGCTGGAGCTAAAGAGTATCCCTGAAAGTTGAGGTGTGTCTTTTCTGTGGAAGTGAAGCAAATAGCCTATTAATGGCTTTTGTTCAGTTAAATGCAACTTGCTCTGCTAAAACATGATAAAGGGCCACCTTTTATGTGAATAAACAGGAGTGGCAAAAGTCACCAAGATTGTCAAGTAAATTTTATCCTCCTGAAGTGATTCCTATGAGGACACAACAGTGGGGCCCCTAGAATTAAGATAAATGCAGCTAATTTCCCTTTAATGGTGATTTGATTATTCTTTCATTACAAGTAACTAGTTCCCTTTTCTAATTATATAGCTTTTATCCAAGAAAAATTACCCAGTTTATGGGAGTGGACCATTAAAGTCGCTCATCCATGAATAGTTTATTGTGGTGCTATGAGATTCCTGGTTTCAGAAAATGTCTATATGGCAATAGATATGTATAGATTTGCCGCTCTGCTGCTGTTTTGGCAATGGTCAATGACAAATGAGAAAGCAGGTGGTGAGAATGGATGTGCAAGGCAAAAAAGAAATGCAGAGGGCAGAGAGCATAAACCTTGCACACATTTAGCATGTCTTCAAGGGAATGAGGAGTATTGGAGGGGAAGGGGGCACTGGGAAACAAGGCAGAAACGCGTCAAGGTGCACTGGTACTTGGAGAGGCTTCGTCAGCTGGTTGTTCAGTCAATTCAGGGAGAGCTCTGTCTGTTATGCCTTTGATCTCTGCACTTCTTGTTTTTTATCTCTGTCTTCTTCTCTTTCCCCTGCAGCTGCCTTATGAGCATGTTATCTGAACGGGATAAGGGAGATCAGTCAACCAGATTACACAACAGGGGCTGGAGAGGGGGCGTTGGAGGTGTAGTTAGGTGCATGGTGAGGATGGGAGAAAGCCTCAGATCCCGCGGGCAGCTTGCTGCAGGCCACTCTGATTAATTTGGTTATCTAAACTGGTGGAGCTGTGATGGGCTGGGGGTGTCAGCAGGCAGAGCTGGTGCAGCGATGCCACATCTCTTACTAGCTCAATTAACAGTTTGAAAAATAGACAAGCATTTGATCTGAAAGCACCCAGTGTAGTTTCCCTATATAAGCTAAGCAAACTTTTTTGTTCTATGTCGTATAATATTGAGGCTGATGGATATTTGAAGGTCATGTGTTTGTCTGCACAGGGAAAATGACTGGCAAAGGAATGCTGAATAATTATACTTGTACACCGTAGGTAAGATGGGGTACGTCCCCATGTGGAAACTCTGTTCTGGAAAGAAAGCCACTTTTATTCTGAAATACAGTGCCTGTTAAGGGGGCAATAGCAAAAAACTATAATTATCAGATTATTTGCAGTGTAGGCAAACCATAAGAGTAAAGGAAGTAAAGGGAGAGGACAAAAAAGACAGAGATGGAAAGAAGGCAGTCGAATGGTTAACCAGAGATAGCTGTGGGAGGATGTGATAGAACTATCCTTTCTCATGTGAACTTTATAGGCTAAAATAAACCTTGTAGTAAGCCTCAAAAATTTGTTTAAAGGTAAGATATTTTTTCAAACTCAGTTTTGCAGAGTTCTTGCTCTTCCATCAGCTCAACATGGCAGTAGGATGTGTATGTATTGAATTTTTCCTTACAATTTGTAATGACAATGTTCTTGGTTATGAGTTTCATTCAGATTCAGTACCGTCTTCCTTGTATAAAGATCAGAAATCTGAGAACTTTGAAAAGTGCATGTTAGATCTCTAACTAGTTATGATTGTGTACCTGGTACATTCTTAATAATAATTTATGTATAGAATGAAATCCTTCAGTGGAAGCAGAGGATGGCATATGCACATATATAGATTTATACATATATACGTATTTTAGGCTGAAATGCTCTTTGACAAGCCAAGAACAGGACCCTATACATGCATCTTTAGTAACTGAATTAATTTTTGGTGGTTAATGTACTGCATCTTTGGTTTACTGGAATATTTTATCACCATTGTACTTATGTGCCATCATTATAAGCAAGCTGCTGAATGACGGCCTGTGCTAATGCAAATTGTATCACTTAATTGCTTGCATTAATGTTGTGGGAAGCCTCAGATACACAGGATGAGTGTTCATGGAGCTACAAGCAAGAAAAAAAAGCTTCNGACTAGTGAAAGAGGTATCTAGGCAATGGGTTGCCTCCTACAGTAGTGGGATGAGCTTACCAACGGGACGTTTTGCCTTCTGGAGAAACCTAAATGAAAGAGATGTCTCCGCTTTCCTTCTTTTCATGTTCTGCTGCTAATGAGAGAGTAGAGCTTTCTGCTATTGTAAAGAGCTATGTTTACAACACAGAGCCCAAAAAAGAGCAAGATAACACCCTGCCGTTTGCTGTGTTGGTAGGTAATGCCATTCCTGCGGTGCGAGATACTTCTGAATAGAGAGATTCAAATGTGGACCTGATCCATGGCTGAGTGCATGAGGAGTTTAGTCTGAGGGTGCTAGATGTTCGCGATGTTAAATAGTGATTCTGGGAGGAGCTTTCAGATCNAATTTGCATGTATNTGAATACCAGAGACTTTCGGACAGAACACACAGAAAAGCTGTAATTAAATCCCAATATTTATTTCATTCTGCTTCTTGATGGGATTCCTCCCAGGGCAGCTAAATGCTGTTCTTCTCAAATTATGCTTGTTTGTATAACCTTCAGTAAAGTGTTTTTGAAAAGATATATGTTACTGTTATGTAGTTAGCATTGTTCCCCTTCTTGAGAACAAGCAATTCTATGAACTGATCTAATTTATGTAAGTTTAAATATAATGTTTCTGTAAATCTTTGCCTGTGCTTAAAAGCTATACATGGATCATTAAAATCATAAGATAATGAAGAGGAAAGCTTTAGTATAAAATGTTATGTTAAATGTATGAAATATGTCATAAATCTCATTTTTTCTGGTGTCACAGATTGCCAACTTTCTTGGTTACTTTATTCCAATGTTTTCCTGAAGAGACGCTGCCTTTGCTTTCCAGGGTGCGATACTGGAGGAGTACTGGTTGGCCAGTTTGCTTTATTGCTCCTATGCAGCTATTGCCAGAGCTGGGTAGGAAATGAATGTCTTGCTCCGTCAAACCCTTCAGGAATTCAGGCTCCTTACCCTGCAGAAGAAGGCTGAAGAACTTTTCTCATGAAAAAAAGAAACCATATTGCTGCAATATGAATGAAAGCACTCACCTGGTATGTGAGATCTCTTTTCAAGTTCCCGTTTTGCCATTTTTTAATTCACTGGGTTATTTTGATTGCAGAGCAATCTCTCCTGTCTTTTCCTTACCTCCAACACAAGAAACTTTTCAAAGTAGAAGTTTTATTGATCATTAATTTTCCAGCAGCCCCTCCTCATGTTTCAGCAGATAGCTCTGGACCAGGACCAGCTGTTGTTTCCTGGCTTCAGTCCAAAACTTCCACTGAAAATAAATACAGAACATCTCTGTCCTTCCCATAAGATGGAATCAATGTGCCTAACATCAAGGAAACGTCTGGCTATATAATGTGATGCAGAAAGCTAAGCTTTTGATATTAATTGTAAGTAGGTTTTCCTACTTAGCATGCATAGCTTAAAAAATGTATTGTGGCTGTTATATTATCCCATACTGGAATCTGTATCAGAATCATAAAAAATGCTACATGAGAAGAGAACTTGGAAAGACATTTTCTTCGAACGTATAAGAATCAAACTTTCTGTGAACAAACTAATAAAATTCATCCTTCTCAAGGCAACAGTCAAGGCCGCCTCCTTAAGAACCATCAAAATCTGTGGCTTTCACACATTGTTTCCTCAAATGTGCTATATTTTGTCCAGTGCCAAATGCATCTGATCTCAGAATCATAGAATCTTGCTTCATGAAAGTCAATTTCTGCTGCCCTTCCCAATACAATCTCTCTCTCTATTTTTTTAAATTCTTTTTTGATAGAAAGTGTCCAGCAGCTATACCTCTCAAGTCAGAAATTTCTGCTTGAAATGGTGTTAGTGGGACATCACACAAAGTGCTGTGCTTCAGAGTTGGTATCGCAATGGGCCGACTTTCTCTTTAGACCAGCACCCTGTTGTGCTGAGGTTTTCGAGCTATAAGATCATTCTGTCATTGCAAATAGCTCATTTTGATTCCAAATATGTTTGTAAGAAAATTGGCAGGTAGTCATTACTGAGGGCAAAAAAATCTTAAATGAAAAATGTTGTGTCCGTAGGAGAGTATTGTAACTGATGTGTTCTTGGCTGTGTAGCTGCCCAGATAAGATTCAGGTAGGGTGAAGACAAACATAGTCTATATAGTAATGATGTGAAATAACAAAGACTTTCTACAATGAGCAATCATTTGAGAAATAATTAGTTCTCCAGCTTTATGATAAGCTTACAGGGGAACCAAGAACCCCTTCTGGAGTTTTTTGTAATAATTTAATTGAGTAATTAAAACTACTTCAATGGATATTTTGTCAATATGTATTTATTCTTATATAGTCATAAAATCATAGAATGGCTTGCGTTGGAAGGGACCTTTAAAGACCTTCTAGTTCCAACCTCCCTGCCATGAGCAGGGACACCTTCCACCAGACCAGGTTGCTCAGAGCTCCGTCCAACCTGGCCTTGAACACTGCCAGGGAGGGGGCATCCACCACCTCTCTGGGCAACCTGCGCCAGTGTCTCACCACCCTCATCATAAAAAATTTCTTCCTTATGTCCAATCTAAGTCTACCCTCTTTCAGTTTAAAACCATAGCCCCTTGTCTTGTCACTGCAGGCACTGGTAAAAATTCCTTCTCCATTCTTCTTATAAGCCCCCTTCACTGAAAGGCTGCAGTGAGGTCTTCCTAATAGACTAATAGAAGGGTGTATCCTGGAAACGTCAAGTCTGTTTCCCAGGACTTTGTTAGGGCACTCCACAGAAAGACAGACATGGATTTCTCTCTTGTAGGCGTAATTCCAAATTGTTCATTTTTTGAGCACAGTAGCCCTAGCATCTCTTTGTAGTCTGTGGAAAGCACTTCCAGGGGACAATTCTTCCCATCCTACTGAACCTCTGGAGATGTCTCTTTCCAGATCCTTAAACAACTAAATAAAATGAAATAGGTTGAACATAAGCCAAAGTCTACAAATATGAGAGCAAGTTAAATATTCATAATGGCTGCAGTTTACTCCTAATAGACCAATACAAAGACTACATACTAGTTACTTGCAGGTTATGTTCATTCAGGAGGCACCTAAGCAGTCATCAGGTCTGTACGTAGGGCTAAATGTCATACTGTTTAAAGTGTTATTTGTTAGGGGGCTGAATTCTCTAGATCTTTCCCTTTTATATCACACTTATGTACTTTCACTCAAAGTCATACTTTTTTTCAGGTGGAGAGGAATAGTCTGTATTGCTGATGCAATTGGTTTTACCGTTATTCTTGGCACACAGCTGTTTAATTGGTTTGAACGACCAGTAGTTGCAGGGCCCAATAAGTAGGGTGATTGTCATCAAGAGTCATTTAGTGCTCTGCTTTCACAGAGCACAAGCTCCCTTTGATTCACATTAAAAGGAGAAGGCCAGATTTTCATCTGGTGTAAATCAGAGAAAATTACTGCCTGTTGTGCATGTGTGTCTTTTGTATTTAATTAATTGCTTGAAGATTTTTCTTGTAAAGTCATTGTGGGATTTGTACAATCTCTTTAGTCCATCTTTGCTTCTGAAATTCTTCTATTATACCTCTGTGGACACTTTGTGTTTCTCGTATATCTTTGTGATGGGAGACTTGGAACTGAACGCTGCTTGCAAGGTGAGACTATATTGATTTAGACAGTGGTTGGATGCTTTCAGGACTTTTCTCAGTCCAGTACTTCCTCATATTCTGTCAGCTTTTTAGAGTGATGCTGAGCATTGTGCAAAATGTTCTTATTTTTCTGCCCACATCAATACTTAAATGATTTCTTCCAAGGCTGTACTCAATAACATGGAGTTTCCTCTCTTTTGTCTTGTCCATTCAACCAGCATTTTTTAGGTCTATATGCAGTTTTTTTCACAACCTTGTCTCAGGCTTCTGTTTTGACTGTCAAATAACATTGTGTCACTTGTAAACTTGCCCTGCTCGCTCTCTTTTCCAGATCATTAGTCAGGACATGGAGCAGCAGCCTGCATCTTTAGGCACTGTGCAGTTAATCTTTGCCCTGAGTGAAAAGTAAAACCTGTATTACCGCTTTTTTTGCCTACATCAGTGAAAACGGCAGAACTTGATGCAGCTGAGAAGGCGGCTAAACAAATCTTCTTGTCCCTGTAGCCTTTAGCGTTGGTTGAAGTTTGAACCAGTTTGGATAAAAAATTATGCTGTGAGCAGCTGTGGTGGCATCAGAATCTGAGGGTGGTTCCAAGAAACCTGTAGGAGTTGCAGGAGTGGAGCCCATGGACGAGTGTTTCCTACGGCGTGCAGAGCCAAGCCATGCACATGTTATCAGGAGCCTCACCACCCCGGAGTGCCACCGGTCGGCAGCTGACCGCTTGGATGGGAGGTGACGTCTGGGCTCGGGCAGTGGGTGCGTGTTCTGCCCTCTACCATATGTGTAAGCCTGGCTGGTGCACTGGAGATTGCACATAGCAGACTCGATTGCGCTGGGATCAGTGTGAGGCTCTCAGTACTTTTTTATCTTTTTTCCATGAGTCTCTCTAGTTGTTAGAGGAAAGGAGTATTGCTGCACATAGCTTGTCTCACTGTGGCTTGTTCAACAAGCATGGGGTAGTACGGAAGCCCACAAGCCCTGGAAACTCTGCTGTCTTTGCTATGTTATATTCCATATATATTAATATATATAACATATATATTATGTTATATATATGTCTTTGCTATGCTATATATATAAGCTTCAACATAGCATGACTAAGCCCTGGCATCTTTTACGTTCCCAAACGATTGCCTGGCTCCTGCTCAGCTATGGGCTTTCCACTCTTCTCATGCTGCTGAAATATTGATGCTGCTTCGTTGTGAGAACTACTTCATGCCCATGTTTAAGTACAAGAGCCCGATGTGAGACATTCCCTTCTGTAGTTCATCCCTCAGATGCACATAAGCAGCTTGTGGAGGGAATGGCTTGGGGTGTGGGGGGAGAGAATGTGAGAGCGGATGGGGAAAAATGGGATCAGATATCAAAACACCAGGATAGAAGTCCCAGCTGAGAAATGTGAACAAAAAGAAGTGTTTCATTAGTTGGAAGGAGATGGTTATGTCTAGTCCAATTTGGCAAGGAAGATCCACTTACTTTTCAATATTTCTGTAAGGCAGCTTCTGAGGGAGTCGTTCCTGCAGGCCTGTCTCCCCTCTCAGGTTTGTCTTTAATTATGAACAGCAGAAGTAAGCTGGGGGTGCCTCTGGGAAGGCGGTACGAGGGATGCTGGAAGGCTCTGTGCTTGTTCACTGAAGCACGAGAGCAAATTCTGTGCACGTTTCCAGGCAGGAGCATGCCTGGTTGGCTGCATCTGCCTCAAATGCCGCAATCCTACCTTACGATTCACTCATACTGCCTGCACAAGCGTAGCCTAAACCTCCTCTGTGCTAGCCCCTTTGCGGCTCCCTCCTTCCCTCCACCGAAGCAGCCTCAGTACCTCTTGAGTCTGAATTTATTCAACACAAAACTCAGTGTCTGGGAGTATCCCAGCAAGATCCCAGTAGGACTTTTGGTGCTATCACATTCCATTTTTACTGGTGAAAATGACTCTTCTTACACCTCTTGGCATCACACTTTGGTTTCTCAGCCCTGCATCCCATTAGCAAAGGGTTGTCAGATTGTACTAAGCTAGAAATATCAGGTGCTCCTATTTTGCTGCTAAATTATGGGCTTCTAAGTTTATAGCAGACATTCTTGTGTTAATCCCTAAATATGTGACTTTATACTCCATGATCTTCATTTTTCTCCTCCCTGTTTTACTCTTAGCCCACCTGTATAACACTCTGATCTTCCTCTGCATTGACACAGCCTTTGAATCTTGTGATATGCTCCAGTTTCATTAGCATGTTTTCATTTTCTTTTGCCAAGGTCGTTAATGAAAGTATTCAATAAGATCAGTTCCAAGGTCTCAAGCTTGAAGAAGCCTTAATTGGTTGTGTGCAGGGTACATTTTGCAGATAAACAAAGGACACAGCACCGATCCTCATGGGAGCAAATCAGCCTAATCCTGGTGACTTCTGCAGAGTTATTCCAGTTATTCAGAGGTTGCTGCTTCATTTCAGTCTTTTGTCCTGCACACCGATAGCGAAATGGTCCCTTGTCCTATGGCCTGAGTAGCTTTCTAAGGACAATGAAGTATGATTTGGAAGAAGCATGACTGGATGGATAACACTGATGTTGAGGTGGAGGCAGGACAGAAATATGTCTTACTGCTGAGTGCATTTTACAACAACTTTGTAAGGAAAAAAAAAAAGTGAGAGGGTCTTGTGTAGATGTGGAAAGAGGTGGTGGATGCACGACCCAAATGCCCTGAGTAGCCAGATAAGGAACCTCACAGAAATACTATATGTTCTGAGGGGCATGGAGTCAGAAATGCATTGTGCTCCTGGCGTGACTCAGACAGCCACTTGTGAAAAACAGATATGTCTTTGTATAAAGCATTAGTCAAGCTTATTGCATATCTTCTTCTGTGTGGAATACTATTTCCACGATTTGTGTGTACCTTTTACCTTATTTTATGCACGGAATTAATTGCACTTCCTGTGGAATAGGAAGATATTTTCAATGATTTTTTAAATAAATAGCAAGGAGTACATAGATTTAAACATTGAGCAAAAAAAACATTGTTAAACATCCGAAAAGCAGTTAGGAGTATTACAGCCCACGGTCTCCAGCAGGGTTATCTGCCTCCCCCCACTCCCCCCGTGATCCCCAAGAGCTGTTGTGCAGTAGTGTATCAGCCCTTCTCCTGCCTGCTTCTGTCTCTCTTCTCTTTATTATGCTGAAGCTCTGGGGAAACACAAAGGAGAAGAACAAGAAGGTACTTTCCAACATACAGGCATTAACCCAGTGCAGATGTCCTTTTGCCTTTTCCTCAGGTTTGGGTCTCCATTCTCACAGACTCTTTTCAGACCTAAGCAAATCTGAAGTTACAAGGCTTCCATCTTGCCAGATTTTTGCTGCTCCCCTGGGCCTGTTGTATAAAGACAGCGCTTTTCTGGCAACTCAAAGAGAAATTTATTAAACATGGCATGGATTTTTAGATATCCGGGGAAGGAGCAGGAGTGTGGAAGGCTGTTAACTGGAGAGAGGCTTCAGGGAGTGTGTGTGTCCTTGTTAGGAGGGTCGATGGATGCTTTTGATATGGAGTAGCAAAGGGTATGAGAGGCGAATTAGTAAGTGGGCATTTTTAGGGCTGTCCTCATTTTGAAGGATGTCACTGTCAAGCATGTTGCCAGCAGGCAAAATCAGATTTTTTTTTTCTTAAATAAGGGTAAGGACAGAGAGGGAAAAATACATCCTATTCCTCCAAAATACTGGCCCCGGACTAGACACAAGCACATTCCCTCCCAGTGTGAGCAGCACCAGAGCGCTGTGTCGATGCACAGCCTCCATGCGCAGGGAGAGCACTGCTTTTGGCAGAAGTTCATTTAATTCCAGCAGGTCAGCATGAAGTACGCTGCAAAATGACGGGAAAGCTGCAGAGAATTCTCTATAGCAGCTGTCAGAATCACTTTCCTTTGGCAAGTGTCTGCATAGCCTGAGCTCAGCAATTTCCCTCATAATAATAGTTTATGCTGGCTCAAAGCTGAGGGCATCAATTAAATTGTAAGCCAGTAACATGTCTCCAAAAGTTTTTTCCCCCTTGTTCAGTGAGCACTGTTAGAATAAAAGAACTTTTTCTTCCAACAGATGTGGTTTTCCTTTAGCTGTGGCTTTCTTTGACTGATGTAAGGCCCTATCATCTGGGCAATCAGCTCAGGGGAGGAGGAGGCAGCAAGCTTTGTGATGGATGCGAAAGGGTGTTCTGGGAGGATGCAGCAGATTTCTTGTTGTCTGCAGTCTTATTGGTTTTGAAGTGATGTATTTTTATTGTCTTGGGACATGTGCAGTGTAATGTATCACCTGATATCCTTTGGAATGGCTCCTTCCCCAGTCTACGAGGTAAAGCGGTGCTCTACGAGGCAAAGTGATTCAGAGAGAACCAGAGCAGTCAAGTCTTCCATGACAGCATGCAGTAGTAGGCCATGTTACCTTTGCTTGATGCCCAGTACTGTCCTTGCAGCCTAGCTCTATTTCCTTTATTTTTCTCACAGTGAGGGTCCTAACTAGCATTGTCTCCCTCATCGGCTTTTTTCCTGCATGAAAGGCTTGCTAGTGATGTGGTCAAGAGGCAACCTTCTCAGAAGGTCACCAGCTCCAGGCTTCAGTACAGGATTGCGGTGGTAAATCAGCTTGCCACCAGCTAAACTACTGAAGACCAGTGCTGGGCTGTTTGCCAGAGTGCAAGAGGAAGGGTGACGGCCGCAGCAAAAAAAAACAGGTAGCTGGCAGATCTCTCTCTTGGTTCAGAAGGCCAAAAGAGAGGCAGCAGAAAAAGTTTGTGCCCCCTTGGCTTGAGCCACATCTGGATGTGCAATATTGCCCTTTTTCATTCCCGTATTTGTGTTTAAGCTGTAGTTCCACTGCTGCACCAGTCCTTAGGCTTAAGCAGCTCTCTGAGTGCCCTGGAGAAGGAAGGAATCGCCATTCCCAGCTGGAAAGGGTTATTGTTGTTTATTGTGTATTGAGTGTTCATCTCAGTGCTGTTAAACTCAGAGCAAGTTTGCGAAATGCACTGTACACAACTTCCATCTCTCTCAGATCCATCCAGCTGGAGTTAGGCATGGAAAGAGAAAGACAAAAAGCCCTCTCCTGGCTCATCCCTTACTGTAGGAGATCACTTTTGTTCCATTTCCCCACATTCTTTGCATTCTTTTGCAGCTGGGGCTTGGTCTGGAGTGAGAACCTGCCAGACCAGGAGCCTTCTGCAAAGCCACAGGTCTGAGGCACAAGGATGAACCTTAGTGAATGGTAACCTGCAGTAGAAGGGGGGAGTGTGCCTTGTGGAGCACCTCACTCCTTCCACTGAAGGATTAAGGACCTGTGGCTGCAAAGGAGAGGGGGCATTGGGGAGAAATATCTTCTGTTCAAATCTATTCTCTTTCAGTGATAGGGAGAAGAAAGGTTCCCTCTCTCTGGTGAAAAAGGCAGGACCAGCAGTAGATTTGGTCCCTGAACTCAGGACATCGTATTATCTACCTTCCCGCATGAATTTTATCATTTGTGTTTCCCCCCAAATCTGGGCAGAAGCTTCCTACCACACTTCCAGGAGGATGTGACACACATTTTAAGGTACCCTGTAGGCAGTATGCTTTCCGTGTACAGTAATGGGCTCATTCCCATTTTGGTTGCAATTTGACAGCTTTCACTGTCAAATATTTGGGAGTAGCTTGGTTCCTATGGTAATGCAGGTATACATATGCCAGGATGGATCTGCTTTGAATAATGTTTGATTTCTCCAAGCAAGTTTGCTGATGACACCAAACTGGGAGGTGTGGTAGACACACCAGAAGGCTGTGCTGCCATTCAGCGTGACCTGGACAGGCTGGAAAGCTGGGCAGAGAGGAACCTGATGAGGTTCAACAAAGCCA
>Ga0065711_1042425_pt1 | contig 15395 bp, 17 predicted proteins | sample Hoacrofraction12_FD_59098 | JGI IMG/M metagenome (GOLD analysis project Ga0065711, IMG submission 59098) | Hoatzin crop microbial communities from Cojedes, Venezuela - Epithelial fraction 12 v2 (version 2) | ecosystem: Host-associated > Birds > Digestive system > Esophagus > Crop | place... | reverse complement strand
CCCCCCCCCTCCGTGATGCCAAGCCCCACTCACACAGCGCTTCATCGTCATCTTCAGGCTCAGCAGCAGGTTGCTGAGGTCACCCATGCTCTGCTGGTGACGCCGACTGGTCCTCGTGGCGCTGGGCAGGACCTCCTCCATGTAGAACCGCATCATCTCCGACACCGACTGGCAGCCTAAGGTCCCCTGGGGCGAGAGGAGGTAACGGCGTTGGGGCCGGTCACCGACGCGGGCGGGTGTTTTGAAAAATCAAACTCGCGGCGGTGGTCAGAGCGCTCGCAGCAGGTTGGCACCGCTCGCTGCGGCTGCGACAGGGGGGGGAACCGCGCGTCAGCCCTGCTGCAGGCACACGTGCTGCTGCCTGGCTGGAGAGCTGTCCTCCTCTGACACTCAGAATGCCCCAGTTTACAATCTGCTTCCTTTTTTACGAACTGCTCACTGAAGGATGAGGGACTTAGATAAGAATTGTCATTCTTACCTTAAATTCATCCAGCAGTTCGGAGCTGAGCAACTGGATGCTAAGTTCGTCGTCTTTTGATTGCTGTAGAAAGATGCAAAGGAAACATGAGCTTTACTTATTTTTCTATTTTTCACTTTGCCTTGCGGAACTGTTTTGCTTGTATGCATCTATGTCCTCACTGAGGCGAAGGCAAAGAGCACCCGGCACGCTGGTGGGCACAGCACAGCAGTACCAGGTGCCGGAGTCCCCGTTGCTTTGGTCCATCGTCTCGCAGCGCGAGCAGCGTCAGGTCGAGGCAGCGAGATAAGGAAATCACAACCCTCAGTACCAGCAATTTCGTTAACGTGAAACTCCTCCCGCCGCTGCCAGCGCGGCGCGTTTAGGTAAGAGTGCTGGTGCGAACCGCACCGCTCTGTGGCTGGGTGTCAGGGTTCTGGCAGCCCCCGAAGGGAGGTATCCACCCCAGCCCCTCTGCCCGCGGGCTCGCCGCGGCACCAGGGCTGAATCCCCCCTGTTCTTGTTGTCTCTGTGAGTCTCCAGTGCTCGGGGGAAAAGGGGTCTGCAGAAGGGGTTTGGTCCTGTGGTGCCTCTGCTGCACCATCAGCTCTGGAAGAGCAGAGATGCAGCGGGGTGGGCTGGCACCACCCCAAGCATTGCCCCTTGGCACCAAGGCCCTTCAAAGCTTTCCTGAGAGGTTAAAAATATTCCTTCCCAACTTCAACTGGGAAATTTACTGCATGCTTTAAATCTAAAGTATTGGCTGTGTTTGTTTGATAATAAATACAAGCCACGATGTTAGCTTGAGGTTTAATCTGGAGAATTATCTTGTGTTGTTGCTAAAACACACTGACATTTACTAAAATAGTAGCACAGATGCAGCCATCTCTCTCTGTCAGAACTGATGCAGTGACAAATGCTCTGAGCACATCTTGTGCTGCTTTCTCAGCAGCCCCGATGCTCCCATTCGCGGGGATGCGAAGCAGCGACCTTTTACAGGCACCACAGCGAGTGCTAGTTACAATAGCGTTTCTTTAGTCATAAAATACCATGCTCAGGCTTTTGTGGTTCTCTCAAAGAAAAAAAATCTGTAGCAAAAGATTTCCCTTTTCAGCTAGTGTTGACTTCGGCGAGGCTGGACCTCGTTGCCCTGAAGGAGGTACTTGCTATTTCCTTCCTATTAATTCGGTGAATAATTTGGTCTGCAACTTTTAGGGGGAAGTCTGGCTAGTAAGGTTCACAAAGATTCATTATGAAATTTCTTGAGTTCGTTATAACTAAAACTAGGAAGAAAACGCTTGCATGTTTTCTCTCAGCAAGAGATGAAACTGCACTTCTCCTGCTCACCCCCGTCAGCCCATAGCACAACGCACAACCAAATAGTTTCTGCTGGGAGGAAGCCGTCTTCCTCCTCATCCAAATCACTGAACTTTGCAAAAAAAGCGAAACAAGAAGGAGGACAGACTAGCAGGCTTATACTTACAAAATAATCCTTGATTTCCTCAAACTTGGTCCTCAGCTCTCGGAGCTTCGCAGGCAGGAGCTCCGAGAAGTGGAGGCAGGCGGGCTCGGCGGGCGAGCCCCTGGCAGGCAGGGCGCTGGCAGCCAGCAGCAGCACGACCAGGGCTGGGCAGGTTGGCATGCTGTGGCGATGGGCTGCTCGCCTCCTGGTGCAGCTCTCGGGTGAATTTCACGGGAGGGTAAAACGCAGATCTGCAGCCTTCACCTTGATGGAGCCCCTAATTTATACTCTCAAAACATCGCTCAATTTCCTCTCCCCATTTCCTGGCGAGCAATATTGGGGTTTTAAGTCATTCATTAAAACCAAATGTCACTTGGGTTTCCCGTCAACTTGGGTTTCCTGTTCTCTTGACCCCCCTCCTCTCCTCACACCCCATCAAATCTTTTGTGCTTAGACTCTGCATTTTTTTTTTCATTACTTGCTTCTTGTAAATTTAAATGTGGCTAAAGAGGAAAGCTTCAGATACAATGCAAAGAAGAAAAGGTGCTGTGTGAGGTTACTTCTGCATTCTCACAATCACTTTTTATTTTTAGATGAATGCCCTATTGTTAGGGGAAAAAAAGTGTTTCTATACTTAAACGTCCCCATCAAACCTTCACTTAGGATCCCCAGCACCGTGCGTTGTTCAGCAGGGTTGCTTTGAACGAACCTGCACAAACGCACTGTCACCTCCTTCGGTATTCTAATGCTGCATTGCAAATGCACAGAATAATCTAGAATCTTCATTTTCACATTTTCTTTTTCACTTAACCCGTGTGCCTGCTGAAGTCGATGTGAACTTTCACTGCCTCCAGCAAGCTCAGAGACCCAGCTCCCACCCTCCCACCGGTGCTGTGCCCGACTGCGGCCGGGCCCCGCGCTGTGCAGGGCGGCGGTGGAGGAGCCCAGCCCGGCTGGGACGCGTCGCTGCTCTGTCCCCCCGCGCTCGTGCCATGGGAGCCACTATTTTAACATCGGGGTGTGGGGGGAAAGTGTATAAGCAGGTCACGAATATTCGTGTTTCTGGTTCTTTAATCCTATTTCGTTTCCTAGAAATGGACACGAGCCCCAGCCAAGCAACCCAGTGCTGGCTTTACCAACTGCATGCACCGTGTTAACGGAGACTTATTGTCCCAGCCCTGATAAAAACACCATTTCAGAGCTGAAGATAATTCCTCCTAAATCTCTCTGGTTTTCCGCTTTCCTCTCTTCCATGTTCTCTTTCTATAGATATATTAGTACACAACCTCCTGCTTCCTTGTGATAACGATTTCTCTGACGAATTCAGGAATCTGTTCTCCAAGAAAGAGAAAGTGGAGCTGAATTTGGCCTTTCTGAAATGAGAGGGTTTTCTTTGAAAGCTCCCGTGTTATTTTGAAATAACGCGTCCTTCCCTGCCTGCCTCCAATACCTGGCTTTGGACAAATCACTTCAATTCTCCTTTCCTTCACTGCACTGAACATCTTTTAAGTTGAACTTGAAAAACTCTGTGAAGGAACTTGTTGCAAAGAAAATGCTGGAAAAATACAAACTATTGTTTGTTACCATATATTTAGATTTTTTTATTATTATTTTTAGCAGCAAAAGAGAGGTGTATGTATGTATGAGTAAGAGTAAAGGGGCTGAAGCATTAGTAACTGAAGGTGTTGAGGCAGAGACAACGTGGGATTTTGTGTTCTGATTTGTTTTCCTTTTGTTGTTGATGTTGCCTCTTCCAGAGCAGATGAGGAAGCCTGCTCCCAGTGAATCACTGCAGGCACACTAGCTGATCTGAATCACAGCTTGTGTCATGTATTTGGTGACCCATTTTTCTTCCCCAGCTCTAACGCAGCCATGCGGTTTCTTCCCTTGACCGCCAGCAGAAGCTGTGAGAAAGGACAAGAGCAAGTAGCAGCAGATGGTTCGGACAAAACCAAATAGCTTTAAACTCAACCCGTTTTCACTGGTAGGATCTCACCTTTCTCTGCCTTCCCCCTTGGCTCCCACCCGGGGGGATGTTTTGCTTATTTTGCATTAATCTGTATCTGCCACGGGTCAATAAAGCTTCGCTGCCGAGACCCAGACAGCTGCTGAAGTGTCATCAGGGCATCAAAACTGATGTGTTAAGGTCAGTGGGTGCGACGCTGTCAGGAGCCAGTGCCCCAGAGCGGGTCCACGGGCTGCCTGGTGCTGGACCAGAGCCTGGAGCTAAACCCTGCAGTGAAGGATGCAGCCCCAGGCACATCTCTGCAAATCGTGTCCCCTGCAGCAGCGGGGTCACTCTCAGCCTCAGCTGTAGGTTCAGGCGCTGGTGTCCTTGTGGGCTGCCAAGCAAAGGGTCTTTGGGCACATGGGAATCTCCCACGCGCAGCCGCAGTGGCCCGGCGCCGGGAGCCCTCCTTCCTTCCTGCCGAGGAGCTGAGCGCTCCTTTCCAAACGTCTCGTATTTTGAGCAATCTGTGGGTCTCCATGAAGTCACTGCAGTTTGACACTCGGAGCGCGCAGAGCGGTTCTCAGTCTTGTGCAATTCCCTCCTCCCTGTTTTGGAACTTGGCTTGTATTTTTTTTTATTTTATTGGTACAAGCGTAAGCCAGATGTGTCCGTTCCACAGAGGAAACTCTGGCCCGCGCGCTGCGCTGCGCTGCTGTGTTTACCTGCGTTTCCTTTGCCGTGTCAGGGTTCTTGACGGTGCAGTTTCGCTCTGACTCACCCCTGCTTACTGCTGTGGAAATGCATTGACTCTGCAGTACGACGAAGCGGCTGCATGAATGAATAAAGCACCTTTTCCTAAAGAGTGTCCGGGGGATGTGGGTGTATTTCTAAACCTTTAGGAAACAGCTTTCATGTTTGCCAAGATGATCATTTCAGGAAGGAAAGTCTGTTACTCAAAAGCTAGTCATACACTTTGACCCCACCTCCCACAAACTTTGCAGAGCTGCCTGTTCACAAGAAGCACCCAGCAGGACAGCAGAATTGCCTTTCTGCAGTAAATCAGTGGCTTTTAGGCAATGATTTTCCACCACAGCAAGGCATGGTGAAAGGTTTGTCCTGGACATGGTCCCGGGCAACCTGCGCTGGCTGACCCTGCATGGGCAGGGCTTGGGCTTGGGGGTCTTCCGAGGTCCCGTCCTCCGGAGCAGGGTGGCATCTCACACTGTGTATTAAGGGAGCTGCCTATGTCTGTACCTTTTCTTATGGTGGCAAACTTTTATGCAGGCAAGTTTTTACATTTTTGTCCTTCTTGGTCTCTTTCACTGCTTTCGGACAAAGGAACATTGTGTGTTTTATGCACTATGTGTTCTAGGGGTAGCTTGGAGGATCCCCTAGATTTCCAGGCTATCATAGTGGTGTGTGTGTTTCTTTCCTTATCAAAAATTCCCCATTTCTCATCCCTTCAGATCTGGGAGATCTGCTGTCCGTGATGCTCTGGGGGAAGCAGGGGCTTGGTGGCCTTTTCTTCACGTTGTGTGAAGAGCAGTTCTGAAGCAACGGCGTTTGCACTCTCAGCAGCCCCATCGCTGATGACTAACAGTTCCTGATGGGTGAAGCAAAAAGTGGACTGCCTTTTTTTTTTTTTTCTTTCAAGAATTTTTATTAGCTGGCAAGGCATGACGTTGGATTTTTCTCTTCTGGAAACCTGCTTTCTGGCACCCTTGTCGGAATTTGCAGTGTGACTCATCTCGACCTCAACAGGTAAATCCCAAATTACTCTTTGGAAATTTAACCAGTGTCATTGTTTTGTCTTGTAACATCTAAGTGTCCAGAAGCAGGTTACTAATCATGAGTAGAAGACCTTATTCTGACCTCTAATATGACTTTGAATATGACACAGAGAGAGCATTACAGAAGAAGTTCTTAGCAGGTCCAGAACTTCCGTTTGATCTAGATCAAGCTGGAATTGTCACCTAAAAGCATCAGGTAATGGGGTCTTCCTCCCGCCTGTAGATTCAGTGTTTTGGTGGTTAACTTCAGGGAGAAATATTCGCACTTTTTTCATTGCATACATGAAACTCCCAATATTTGGAAGTCTGCTGCAGCCTGTAAGGCAGACAGAGAATAACACCCCTGTTTAACAGCCTGCTGTGGGATCTCAGGGTGCCCTCTGCCCACCCAGCAGAGCGAGCTGGGCTCTTTTCCCCAGGTTCCATGTACTGGGCCATTTTAAGCCGCTCTGTGAGGAGCCTGTGGAGTCATGGGGGAGGTCGGTGCTGCTGCAATACGCTCTTGTCGCTGGGTCTTCATCAATGCAGCGTCAGGCCATCTGCCGGGTGAGCGATGCTGCCCTTGCCCGTGTGAGGCCGTTCCCTGCTCCGCAAGGCAGCAGCTACAAATGGAGCTGTTATTACCTCTTTCCTTTTCTCTCCTCTTTCTCTCCTCTTTCTTTCTCTCCTCTTTCTTTCTCTCCTCTTTCTTTCTCTCCTCTTTCTTTCTCTCCTCTTTCTTTCTCTCCTCTTTCTTTCTCTCCTCTTTCTTTCTCTCCTCTTTCTCTCCTCTTTCTCTCCTCTTTCTCTCCTCTTTCTTTCCTCTTCCTCTCCTCTCCTCAAATAAGTTGTTGTCAGGGATGTTCCAATGCTCACCGCAGTGTCCTGTTTCTGTCCTTACAGAAACTACGGACATCTCGGCACTGGCATTTCAGGGAGTGGGGATCGTGTGCTGTCCACGAGCAGGGAGGGTGAACGAGTTTTCTCAGAGGAAGGCAATATGTTTGCAGGTAAGCCAGGTAGGTAAAAGTATGCAAAATTGGTCAAATATATGGTCTGTCTTGACTTACCCAGCCACCTCTTTCTCTGCCTTTTTTTTGAGCATCCTACAGAGGCAATTTTGAGCAACTCCTGTCTTGAACAGGTCATTTCACAAGTGCTGTTCTGATGAGTTTCTTTTTTCTGGTTTTGGTATTACTGGGGGGTGTGGATCTTCTGGAGAATATTGCATTTGTCATGATTTAGCATCAACACTCTGACCAATAATACAAACACAAACTATTTACAGTTATGAATGGTCATAAGACAGAAACCAGTTATCATGGTTTGAGAAATCAGATCGTGCAACCCAGCTGCTTGGAAGCATAACGTGACCTTCGGGCTGAGCTACGGAGGCAGCTTCGCTTGCTTTCCGCAGCAGCATCTGAAGCCAGGCACGAGGCTGCGTCACTCGCGCGGTGGAGTTTTGGGGTGGGTTTTTTTGCACGGTGCTGAGCAGCTCACGCTGCGGGTTGAGAAATCCCGGGCTTTCTTTTCCACCCCCAACATGCAGCTAAGCACATGCCACGGCCGGCGATGCCGCACATGATGGCACGTGATGGCAGGGCGTCCCCAGCGCCGTGAGGGATGCTGCAGCATCCCCGCTGCTGCCGGGGGATTTCCTGCGTGCCCCCGCTGTGGCTTTCCACTTCAAAATCATTGGTGTGATGATGCCGTGGCCCCTGGGACTCCCCGGTGAGCCGGTCGGCCCAGGCTGAAGCCCAGGCTCTGAGCTGGGGCGTTACTCAAGCAGAAAAGAAGTTGTGGTGGCCGTGCAGGGCTGTATTCAAATCTGACATTTCGGAGGGCCCTGTGAGAAGCCAAGGCAACGGGAACCAATTTCAGGATGTGGATTCCCGGAATAATCAGCCCTAAGCCTGCTGCTGACACTGCCGCCCTTTCAGAGAAAAATGCAATCAAATAGAATTGCTAGGAGTGTTGGGTTTTTTGCAGAATCTGTTTATTTTCAGGTAAGGAGTTTCTAATTAACAGCCTCAGCACAGGGTGTGCACCCAGCTGTGCCACAGGTAGGGGGAGGAAGAATAACCTTAGCTTGAGTTCACATACATAAGCAGAGATATTTTGATTAAAAAATGATCCGTCAGATGTGCTTTTTGGAGATTTCAGAGAGTTTTACATATTTTCTTTATAACTTGGTACCCCCATGTGTTCAGATACCCTTCTGTTTTCTCTCTTTTTTTTTTTAAATTTTTTTAAATTTTATGTCTCCAGAGAGAACAGGTGATATCTCACCAGAAAACAGCCGGGTTGTATTTTAATTACAGAGACCCAAAGAAAATGTGACCTTCAGTTGTGAAAGCAGTAGGGTTCAGCGACTGAAAAGCTACTGGTGAAATCGCACGACCTGCTGCCCTCCGCGGGAGCTGGGGTCTCTGCTCTGCTTCTGCCCAGCACTGCCCTCATTGCGCTTCCTCGGCAGTTTGCCCGGGATTTATCTTTTCATGGAAGTCCGAGAAAGGCTCGCTTCAGTAACGGGATCAGGCACTTAGGTCTCTTTTTGGTTCCTGCTTTCCATATAGCTTTTGAGGGCTGGAACTAGGAAGTGGAAGATGAAGCTGAAGGGTGGAAAACCCCTCTCACTGAAAACGGTGTTTAAAAAAAAGAAGGAGAAAAACAAAAGAAGAAGAAGAAAAGATCTGAAGCCAACTTCCTCTGCTAGCTGTCTCCTGCCTGTCGGGAACGGAGAGATGGGCAGCTCATGGCCTGCTCCTTGGAAGAGGCTGGCAGCGCGTTTGCTGAAAATATAAAGTCAAATGTAAGAGCCGTAATCCTTGCGATGCCCCTGGTTTATATTTGTGGCTAAGAGGGGGTTTGCCCGTTGCTTTGTGCAGCGGGGAAACGTGCTGCAAGTGACCGAGTCTTTGGTGTTCCCCAAGATCCGAGAACACCTTGGTTAGCAGAGGGCTGAGCCTGCCTGCGTGGGTCTGCCCAGGCTGACGTCCCGCGGCCGAGCCGGTGCTCCCCGTGTGTGCCGGGGTTGGGGCAGAGCCATACCGGGAGGTCAGTAACAGGAGAAACCTCTGGAAAACTTAACTTTGCCTTGTAGCATGATTTCCCAAGAATTTATACCTAGGAGCAAACGGTGGTGGCGATGGATGGTGGACGAGGTGGCTTCTCCAGCGCCGAGGATGGTGCAAGGCTCGGGACAAACCCTTCGGGATGCGCAGGTCCCCGTACGGACCTTGCGAATGGGGTTTGTGTGCTCAGCAGCTGGCGGAGCCGCGGGGCAGCCAGCACGGCGATCCTGCTCGTCCCGGGGCCGAGACCGCGTCCGTGGGGAGCCCGGCGCCGAGCACGGCCCCGCCGCAGGGTGTGTTCGCAGCCTTCTGGAGAGCATCTGGAATCTGACAGCAGGCTCTTCCCTGCCATCTCCTCAAGCCACCCTGCAGAGCTCCAAGGAGAAGGCATCCTGCTCAGTCCAGGGAAGGTCGTGCCCTTACCCTGCAAGTACAGCTCGCCAGGGCCAGCGTTTCCCTCCAAACCCCTCCTCCGGTGCCCTGCTGGTTTTGCTCCCCGGGCCGTTTGCTTGGGGCACTGGTTGCCACGCCTGAGCTCGGCGTTGCTCCTCGTTAGCTGTAGCTTCGTTCGTTAGCCCAGCTATCTACATGAGCAGGGGAGGATGACTGCGCAGCTCGGCACAGGGAGGGATGCGCATCTGCCGGCCTGGATTAAAGGAATTCTGCGAACAGGAGATGGACAAACAGCACAGGAGGCTTTCCAACGTGGGCTTGTCCTCATCCCTGTTTCCAGGGGAGCTGGTGCTGATTTGCCTGTGTTTTCTCATTTCCACGGGGCACGTATTCGCAAAGAAGGTAGGAAGTCACCAGCAAGAGCTCTTTCTGCTGTCCTTCCCTGCTGTAGGTGACCCTGCTTCGGCAGGAGGGTTGGACTAGATGACCCACAGAGGTCCCTTCCAACCCCTACCGTTCTGTGATTCTGTGATTCCCCTCCTGTCTCTCTGTGCCCTGGGGCTGGGGCCGGAGCAGGCAGAGCTGGGTCCCTGCCCGCCGTTGGGTGCCTCAGTGCGCGTTCGCATGCCTCCAGCACCAGCGAAACCAGCTTTGGCCCCTCGGGGTTGTGAAATTGAGACTGATTCAAGCCCCGAGTTAATATGCGCTCCAGGCAATATTAACCCAGCCAAAACCGAAACTCGTGTTTAAGAGCTGGGTTATGTACAGAATCCACCGCTAATTTACTGAAACATAAGTTTCAGTTTTGGTGAAAGCTAAATCTATGAGAGCTCTGACTGGCTAATGGAGTGATTCATTTTCTCCCCAGATAATTCAAAAATTGAGCTGATAGCAGTGAGCACTCAGTTTCTCCTCTATTAGGCATCATTTATAGCCTGCGCCGTCAGCACATTTCACCCTCCCGGGCAAACCCAGGCGCTGTGTGGGACAGCCGGCTCGACGGCTTGCTCAAATCCCAAACCAAGCACAGTTTTCTAAAAAAATGCCCTCTGTGACTTTTGCTGTCGTTTTTAGTTCTTCCAAAAACGAGGACGGGAGGAACGTGAGCTGGGCGCTAGGTACGTGCAGTTCAGCAGATGATGGCCTGACATCTGCCATGCCGCAGTCTGCAGCCCTGTGTCGGTCCCGGTGGCAGCGGCAGCGTACGTGGAGGACATTTCTCTGCCGGGCATCACTGTGATTATTCGAAAAGCCGTGCCATTCAAAGTTCTGTCTGAAGCTTTGGAGGAGGAACTGGGGGTGGTTTGATCTTTCAGCAAGAAGCAGCCCGTCTGCCTAGCAGCCACCTTGCTCGCTGTGCCTCGTGTGCGTGAGCGTCGCGGGTCTGCTGCCGCTCACCGGGGAGCGCAGACCATCAGCCTCGGCATCGCTGCGCGCGTGCTGCTGTTCTGCTCTGTGTGGTTCCTCTGCTTTTTAAATCTCTGTGTGCCCCAGGCAGCTCCTGATAAACGATGCCCTTTTCTGGGATGGTTCATTGGCATTTTCAGCTTTGGTTTTCTAAACGTTAACCGGCCTTTTCCAAAAAAGGGCCCGTTGGTGGGGAGCAGCACCCCAGAGCTGCCTGCACGAACTCTGCCGTGAGTCACAGGAGCATCCACTGGCTTCAGCTGGGGATCCCCAGGCTCTCTGTGCAAAATCCCCATCCTTGGAGTGAGTTCTTTTCTTCAGCTTTGGCTAATTTTGTTTTTGTCTCCTCTTTGGTTCCCTGTCTCGTGTCTCTCTGAGATTGCCCACTTTCCAAGGTGCAAACTCGCCCTGTCAACAGCACAACCCGGTCTCCACAGGAGCCTTCCAGGACTGCTGGAACAAGGGAAGCGTCACCATGGCTGGTAATGCGAATTAGGATTGTAGTGCCAATTGCAAGAAAGAAAAAAGTTTAAAATTCGAAGCGAGCACGGTAAACAAATCTAAATTGTGCAGGGAAGGCATGCATGGGGGCTTCTTGTGGGTTTTGAAAGTGGAAGTTCGATTTGCTTAGATCATTTTTCATATTCACTGATCACAGCACTCTCCCTCTGAAAGACCTTTCAAGAAAGTTTCGTTTCTCGGTGACATATTGGTCCTCCCAGGCCACCGAGAGCCCTTCTCGGGCAGCTCGAAATCTTGACTGTGCTGCAGCATTTTCCTTTTCTGTCTGTTGGCATTGCCACTTGCTGAGAGAAGCCCAATTGCTAATATGTTAGATGCCCACATCAAAAAGCTTCTGAGACCTCCTGGAAACTGAAAAAGCCTCATTTGTTCAGCCTGTGTTTCTTCTCGTTGGCAGATTTGAGTCTTTGAAACACAGGCACGTTTGGAGACCGGTGCAAATCTCAGCGTGGGCGTTGGGCTTGCCATCGTTCTCTCGGGGATGCTTCCGTTCATCTTCAATGGCACGGCAATGTTTTTCAGGCAACTTGAGGTAAAGTTTTACTGAAATAGCCAATTTCCTTAACGTGGTGGGGAAAAAGTAGAAAAGAAAAACCCAAACTATTGAAATTCACTCTCTGACTGGTAAATCTTGCTGGAATGATCGCGAAAGAGTGACATGTACCCGAGCAGGGGAGCTGCTAAAGCTTTTGGATAACTCCTGAGCTGTTGCAGCTTAGGGGTGAAAATATCCCAGGAGGAATTTGATTTTCCAGCCGGTTCCCGACATTAGCAGGAATGTGTTGACGTCCCCTGGGCTGGTCCCTGGTGTCACACGCAGCTCGAGCGCTTGCCTGATCTTGAGCCCGGCAGGACTTTGGCTGGACGGGTGACTTTCTGCGCACGCACGTTGCACGCTCGCGCTTCGCAGGCAGAGGAATCCCTGGGCACGGAGGTGGCTGACACCCAAGGGGTGGACGGTTGAAGAAAAGCGAGCAGGAGCTGCTCTTTAGCTGTATTATTAAACTGTAAAGACCTGAAATATGCATTTCCCTTTGGGGAAGATGCCATTTGTGATAACCAAACTAGGAGTTCACATTTTATCAAAACAGGGGCAGCAAGTATCTAACCTTCAACACCCCCCACTCTGCTGACTAAATGAATGGTTTTCTGCAGAACAGAAATGTCAGTGTACAAGATCCCCCACCACGCTTTGCCCCCTCCGCAAAGGTGAATCTTACGGGGTGGGGGGAGTGCAGTTTTTGCCATTCTTTTTTTTCCCTCTTAGGGTGCAATCCTGGCTTGGCAGCAGCACTGCCACGGGTGAGTCACGCAGACGAGTGTCACATCTGCTCCGTGAAGGCGGTGGCTGAGGCAGCGTCATTTTCTGTGACGTGCAGCCCTTGCGTAGCTGGGAGCCGGCCATGACCTGGCCAAGGACACCCAGTGAGCCCGGGGCCACCCACCGCAATGGGGTGATGCTCCCAGGGGAGGTGGCTCTGTCTCCTCTCCGATGGGATGTGCGCCTGGGGACAGCCTGGGCTGGGCTGCAGGTAGCAGGACACAGCAGAAACAGCCCCAGAGGGACAGTCATGGGCGATGACCTAAGCCAGGATGATTCAGGCATCATCTTGGGGTTGGGGACACTCTCCCAGGCTCTCCCGAAGCTCCTGAGCGCTGGAAAGGGACCTGCTCTGCCTGTGAGGGGAGGTCCCAAAGCTGCTGAGAGCCCCGTGCTCCACGAGATGCTTGGGAGGAGGTCCTGGGAAACGGCCTGAATTTTGCTCCCATGGCTTTGGACATCTCCTGTGCTTGGCTGGATAAAAGTTGCGTTTCACTAAACTGAGCCATGCTTAGCTTGTCACTCTCTAAAGGCAGTACCCAGTGTTTGATTTTCAGAATTATTCAAGTGGTTATGGTTAGAAACGTGACCGAGAAGAGGGCACACGATGTACCACACCTATCAGCCAAGAACTCCTTGCAGAGGTTTTTTTCTGAGTCATCTGACGAGTTTACTGAGAAAAACAATTTTTTACTTTTGTCAGCAGCATTGCAGAGCTGGGGCTGAGCGAGCGGCAGGGCTGGCGAGCCTGCAGGGTAGCTGGCTCGTGGTTTCTGTCGCTAATGAGCCGCGCTAATGAAGAGGGAGAAGGTCAGACAGATTTTCGGAGCCTGGGACAGGGCACTGGCAGCTGCAGAGCACACTGCTGTCGTGAAGAGCAAAGCACGTCGGTGCGGAAGCTACTGGAAAGAGTGAGGACGGGGTGGCTGACACCCATCTGGGTGCTGCTGTGAATCCCGGGGTTTCAAGAGGACCGCGCCAGATTAGCACTTGTTCAAACGAGATTTGAGATGGACTCCGGATGGGAGGGCCAGGGGACTGCTTTACAATTACACCTCTGATTTCTAAGGCGCTGAGAACTACTCAGAGCTGCAGCACAGCACCACTGGGACAGTCCATCTTCCCATTAGCTCCCAGCTGGGATTAGGGTAGGGCTGTCTGATGATTTACACCACTTCAAGTACATAGGAAATTACTCTAGTGTGCAAAAGCCAAGTGGAAATATTTTCTTCTGCCTGTGGAAACAGAATTATGTTCCTGTGGCAAGGGTTTTAGTGTGCTACAGTATCACCAGGAAAGATGTAAAATCCTACAAACACTTTCGTTCCAGGTGGCCAAGATGTTTTTTTGCATGCCTTTTCCTGAAGGGTGTAAGGCAGAGTTCCTGAGTTTAGATACTGTTGCTGGACTTTGTAATTAAGTCTCAATTTTTCTTACATTAAAATTACTGGAGGCGCTTCTGTCATTCGCATTGTCTGCTTCTGGGGTTCTGTGTACAAGCCGTTATCAACCTCAGATCTGAAATGTTGGTGTACCTAAAGCTGCTGTGAAATATGAGTAACAGCAAGGAATGGCAAACCAAGAATGGTCTGCAAAGTATTATCAGATCTTCTTACAGCATGAAACTACATCGAAATGCACTATTGAAACTGGTACCTTATCACTCTGAAACACTTTACTGGAAACCTAGTGTTCATGTATGCCTGAGGTCAGTTCGTGACAGCGTGGCTCCCTCAGGTCACAACAGCTTGATATTTTTGTTTTTTAAGGATATTTTAGGATAAAACAAAAGCTTTCGGATATTTGAAGTGACTAAATGTGGAGTTGGGTCGGCAGCGCTCACGGCGAGCGGCGTGCACGGGGCATCGCTCTCCAGCCCCAACGCAGGAGCAGGGCCGGGAGCTGCGGCTGAGTTTCCCTGACGCAAGCGGCCGTCGGTGAGTAGGTGTCTCCTCTACCTGTCACGCTCCCGGGCTCTCCAGGAACATCTGCTTCGTTAGTCATTTCAATGAGCCATTTGTCTGTCTGCAGCAGCCTGGTGCTTTCTGCTGTCGTCGAGATGTTTCCGTTGCCATAGCGGTGATGCCAGCTCTGCGCGGCGGCGGTGCGAGCTCGGCTGAGCATCGGTCCGGGCGCGGTGGGAGCTGCCGAGAGCCGGACGGTCCAAGAGGCTGCTCCGAGGGCAGTCTGCCAGGCTGCACCGGGGACGTTCCCTTCGGCCCTGCCGGGCTGCCGGCCCCTTTGGTGCCTTTTCCAGTTGCATTGCTGCAGATGGGGGACATGCAGCTGTGCTGCCCACCACAGGCTTGGTATAAATGATTGCTCAGACAAGCTAATGGTACACGGGGCTTAGTTTTTAATTCCCTATTACAGCAGCAGCTGGCTACCAGCCCTCTGCACTGCCTTTGCTTGTTATTTGCGTTGTAACCTCTTTTCATGTGCCCTGTCACAACGTGCCTACCATAAAATCCCGAGGGAGGAGCCCACCCCCGTTAGCTGGGAGCTGCCTGGAAGGGCTCCCGGGGAGAGGACCGCTTCCCCGCTCCCAGCGCGCTCCCCAGCACCGCAGCACCCGAGAGGCTGAATTCTTCTGAGAGCGCCCAGGGGAGGCAGTTCCCATTTTGCTGCCTGAGCTCATCTGCAGGGTCACGCTGCTGTGTTTCAGAAGTCCCTGTTTCTCCTTTTCCTCTTCCTTCCCAGAGCATATGCTGCTTTACTGAGGACCTTTCCATGTTGCTGTAGCTGGCAAGTAGATGACAGCCTCCCTCGGGCAGGTTGCGTGGGGAAAGCCAAGCCCGGGTGATCCTAATATATACTTATAAATCTCTGCAGGGTGGGTGTCAGGAGGATGGGTCTAAGCTCTTTTCAGTAGTGCCCAGTGACAGGACAAGGGGCAACGGGCACAAACTGAAGCACAGGAAGCTCCAGCTGAAGATGAGGAAGAACTTCTTCCCTCTGAGGGTGATGGAGCCCTGGCCCAGGCTGCCCAGGGAGGCTGTGGAGTCTCCTTCTCTGGAGCTATTCCAGACCTGCCTG
>Ga0065711_1042424_pt1 | contig 15395 bp, 14 predicted proteins | sample Hoacrofraction12_FD_59098 | JGI IMG/M metagenome (GOLD analysis project Ga0065711, IMG submission 59098) | Hoatzin crop microbial communities from Cojedes, Venezuela - Epithelial fraction 12 v2 (version 2) | ecosystem: Host-associated > Birds > Digestive system > Esophagus > Crop | place... | reverse complement strand
CTGCTGTAGGTGACCCTGCTTTGGCAGGGGGGTTGGACTAGATGACCCACAGAGGTCCCTTCCAACCCCTACTATTCTGTGATTCTGTGATTCTGTGAAGTGAAACAGCTGGAAACCAGGCTGAGACTGGACAGGCACCACTGATGTGTCCTGGGGACCCAAGCACCACCAAGAGTCACACCCAATAGTACCAGTGGCAGATCACAATCTCTCTTTCGCACCTCTGGAAAAAAACTGTCCCTGGAGGTAGCACCTCTTCTAACAAATCCATCCACATCTTTTCACTTCTGTTCCTCGCCCCTCTCCCAGTTCCCTACCTTGCCTAAAGCAGACCTCCAGAACAAAATTCCAGGTATACTGAAGATGTTCACCAGCCTTCCAGACCAAACCCATTACAACACGCAGCTACCATTCCTTCCCTTCCCTTCCCCACCCCCACCCCCAAATGGTCAAAGTGCAAAGATGATCCTTTCCAAGGCTGCACGTAACTCACAACCATCACTAAGGAGAAAAAAGTGACTGTATTCCTAGATTTTTACTTTTCCAAAGGTCCTTCTCTTCTGCGAACAAGTCTGTTTTTCAAAACCATTAACCTCAGTCAAGAGAAAGCACCATCTCCAACAGTAATTCGCCAAATTATATTCATGCACTAGCGCAGAGTGAAAATCATTTCTTGAACAACGGAAATCACAGCCATCACCTTACTGGGTCAACGTATTGATATGCATTCCTCCATCTTTTCCAACAGAAAACGCATCTAATGCATCACCTGCTCTGTCTCGCCTTGCATCTTGTGTGGCCTAACTGCTCCATCAGCATGTTTACAGCCACAGTTCTCCAACTGTGAATAAGGCCTCTAATTTCATTAGTAAATTAATAACGTAAGAAAGCACAGTCTCTCTTGTGCTAACCAGATTCGCATCACCACTTCGTGCTGCCCACAGGAAGCACGCCGACGCGTTCACACAGGCGGCATGCTTAGTGCCCTTGCTGCCAATGAAACCAATGCCGGTCTGTCGGACAAGTGGGAGACAACACCTGCACCACAGAAAAGGATAAAGGTGCTGCTCCTGGTCTGAAAGCATTCAGAGGCAAACTTCGAAGAGCACCAATTCCAAAAGATCTACACGCTTACACCGCCGACATTAGCAGCCACTGACTCGGTCTCAGTCACTCCCCGAGGCCCAAGTTCTGTCTGTGGATGGGATACAAAGCGAGACACAAAATATTGACACACAGCAACAAACTCCCTGCTGACACCTCACGTTGTCTTTCACCTCTCGCCTTCACCTATCAGAGATGCAATACGACGCTTCAAGTTTAGACACCAAGGTAAAGAACCCAAACTCTCAGCACAAACCTTGCGCAGGAGACTTACTCGGCAGCCTCCTCCCCCTGTGCGGGCCAGGGTATGCATTCCTGCTTCCGGTGCATAAACAGCAGGTAGATGAGGAACGAAAGAGCACAGGCTGAGCCTCAGAAAGAAAAGGGCTCAACAGCTCTGCTCACAAAGCTCCTTTAGTGTAAGACATGAGTATATGTGAGACTGTTTTTATTACTATTATTATTTGCAGGCTTAACTAAATTGTCATTTAAATAACATATTGAAAGGTAAACTGCCACCTGCTCCTGCCAGATGTTCTGCAAATCTTTAGTACCACTTCAAGCATGCTACAGTACTGAAGGAAGCAGAAGACTGGACCTCAAAGGTATTTATCTCCCCAGTCTCCTACTGCGCTATGAGGAGATTTCTATTATGCAGACTCATCATCAAAATTATAAGGACCGTGCTCTAATTAGTTATGTAAATGAGGGCATACAATAGCACACTCCTCTTACTAGTCCAAGGATCTGAATGTGTATAAACATGCTGGGATACGTATGGCAATGCTCCCTTGTAACTCAATTTCCATTCAACAGGAGCACACGCCTTCAGAGGGCTTTGTTTCTGCTCTTGCAATATTTTTGAATAGAAATGGAAACATTATCTTTTTTTAAAACATGCACAACTCCTGTAATTACAAACAAAAAGAGTGTTCTGATACCCTAATCCACTTGAGCGAGGCCCCGTTCTGCAACATTCCCGCTGAATCACTGGCACAAGACTGTCTCACCTGACATCTTCCACATCAGGATGTGCTGGGGAAGAGCTTTTTTCATCTAGATACACAAACCATCGGCTGTCAGGTCTCTACTTATACTTCATAATTCTGCAGTGAAGTTATCCAAAATAGCTACAAGTGAGCACTGGCAGGTGAAATGAAAGCCTTTTCCTGCCTGTTTGTCCACAAACAGTTCTGCAAGTGCGTGCAGTTCCTCAAAGCAGACGAACACTGGATTGACAGAAAAGGATAAAAGCACCAAACACTTCATTCTTCTCAGATGAAGAGGTGCCTTGCACGGCCACCGCGCACCCTGTGACTGCATCGTTCCACGGGCTCACTCACCCGCCTGACTGCGGCCTGACCAAGCTGTCGGGAGCAGATCCGCCTTCCCCCTGGGTGCAGCACCCTGCGAAGCAGCATATCCCCAGAGCGCTGGCTGGAACCCTCCAGCACTGGCACAAGGCAGACAGTACGTGGCCATTACATGCACAAAATCTTCTTGCCAAGCCGTAAAGTTTTGCAAACCCTTTCTGCACACAACACCAATTTCTTTAAGCACTGCCAAGCAACAAATAACCTGATCCCGGCACCCAGCAGCTAACGAAATTTGCAGCTTATACTCATTGCAGGAATCTCGAGTCACTTTTTTGTAAGATGCCATCAGCTGGAAGGAGCTACCTCCCTGCCTGCTGCTCAACAGACGGGACCTCTACACCCCGTCGCAGGCAGGAGGATGTCTGTAAATAAAGACGACAAAGACAAGTAGGGGAAGGCGGCAAGCGAGCCAGGGAAGAGAAGACCGGGCTCCATCACGTTTGCTCATGGTTGTACAGCCAGCCTTCTCATCTTCCCTCGCCCACGTTAACACACCAGTCCTGCCTTACAGGAGACTCTCCGCTCTCTCCCCGTGAAAGCAGGCATTGCCCGATTGCCTCCAGCCCGGCCACCCGCTAGGATGCTCCCAGAGCTCCCGCAGCACTGCCAGCCTCTGCGGGTCCCTTAACCACTGTGATGAAAGGCAGAAAATTCAGGGTACTTGAGAGTTCTGAAGTCGCCTTCCTCCTGTCCCCTCAGGCTGACTGCAGAGCCCATCTGCCTCGGATTTCCACAGGCACACAGAGGTCCGTCATGTACAAAATGAAGTGGCTAATAAACTAGAAAGGCCTGTCAGAACACAAAAAGGCTGTCAATATATACAGCTTTTTCCCCACAAGTGACATTTTACTTGCAAAATGAACTGTCAGCGCCAAAACAGTCTGCTATTTCAGTGATTTCACTCTACTCCAAGCAACTCACCTTCGCAACAAGCAAAGGTTTTCTGCTCAGGGGCTTTAGAAAGGAAGAGCGGCCTTACAAGTAGGGCCACAGCATGGATTATTGATTAAAACAAGGATATTCGGGTCTAGTTTTCAGGTATTGTCTCCTTAGTGAAAACATCCCTCGGTTGCTTTTTCTACCAAGATATCAATATCCATGAAAATTTAAGCCTACCTTTTACTGTGAAAACTTTCACCTGCAAGCGTAAAATTGTTTCAGCTTCAGCTTCCAGACACAGTCTCCTACCACACAGTTGTCTTACTGCAGGTCTGGGTCTCTTTACTGACGAGCTTTTCGTTACCCCCGTGCCCCAGCTGCTGCTCCAACTTCTCCTCGGCTTTCTTTCTCCTTAGTTTCAGCAGAGTGAGTATGCAACTCTTCCAGGAGAGATCTCACTGAATTTTCTGGTCTTTTTGACAGATACCAAGTTCTCTTCAGTTTCACACGACTGCGAGTACAGCTAGCTGCAGAACCATGCACATCCTTTAAAAAAGCAGTCAGCAGCCTTTTCAGGCACAGAAACACTGAAACCCTCTAGCTGTTAATTCCTTCGTGCCTTTCAAGAATGCTAACAGCATCTCAGCCAGAGCATTGCTCACCTCTATCGAATGTTTACCGTGACCCCCCATTCTTTCACCAAGTCCCTGCTTTCCAGACAGGCTCTCCCATACAACGTCTTCATGCCATCGCTAAGAGCTGCAGTGTATTTCCTTCTGTGTCAGTAAAGGAGAATAATGAGGTACAACAGTGCAGGACTGAACAGCTATTCCTGCAGGATATCATTAGAATCACACCTGCTCAACACTGATAACCTGGGTACAGCTGCATTTTAAGACTTCAGTTAGCAAGTTTTAATCCATTTAGTAACGTGTTGCGTGATAATTTTGCATCATTTCAGTTTCCTAATCAAAATATCATTCAGTACCAGGAGAAGTCTATCAGCCAGACTCTTAATCTCATCAAAAAAGATATCAAGTTCATTTGACAAGATCTATTTTCCATAAGGCCAGGTTGATTGACATTAATTATATTCAATACTTGTTTCTGCCCCAGACTGCCTGCGTGTGGGTGTTGCTTGCTCTTTCCAGGCTTCAATCTTCATCTTTTTAAATGAGTATATCACCATGTCCTACTTCACGGGAGGTTGTAAGGACGTATCCACTAGTGCTTACAAATCCCCCGAGTGCTACGACGACCCTCGCAGAAAGCAAAGCAGCAAGCCTTCTGACAGCGCACCAGGGAGCATCGCGTGGCAAAGGGGCGGCCTCGAGGGGTACCCAGCTAACCTAACGCCCCAGCTCAAAGAGCCCAGCAAACCAAGCGATCCGCCAACAGCTGGAAGAAGCTTGGCAACAGGCAGCTAAGAGGGCACTATGTTAGTTCTTAGCAGTTACAGCTCTGACACACACAGATCTATTGTCTTTCCATTAAACAGATCTGGGTATTCCTGAGCAAGTAGTTCTCACCTCCTTCAAGCCCAAGTGCTCTGGATGGCACACAAACGTGCACACTTGTTACCAAAGACACCGCACACACTTTTTGAAGAGCTATCTCCTCTACAGCATAAAGTACATTTTGCAAGTGAGAAGACAGCGCTGCACCCCCAAAATGCTAACTGATGAATTTCTGGGTGCACTGTCTGGTGAAGACATGCCTAGGTGGACACGAACAAGAGAGTCACCTTTCTCATGCTGTGGAGTAAAAACGCCTAGCCCGAGATAGCGAGGAAGAATGAGAAGTCTCCTGAAGATGTATATAACCCATTGCCCCGAATCGGTTTCAGGTACTTAGGACATTCGTATAATTTCACAATCTAATCTTTGAGAAGGGTTTTCTTTACTTTTGTATGAAATATTGTTTGTGACTGAGAGGCTTGGCTATAACATGGTCATGTTTTGAAACATCTGCAGAATTAGTCAGCGACATGGATAAATACTGAGAGACAACTCATCTCCAATGTAGACAAGAAATCAGACAGTTAAATGAACTGATTTCTGTCTGGTTTTTCAGTAGTAACAATACAGCCATGGGAGGAGGACTATCACTCTGAGGGGAAAAAAGCTTTATGAATTTCTGAAACAAACCTCTGTCTCTTCTCTGAGATGCTGCCATTGGGTTAAGAAGACTTCTCTAAGATCAATTAAAAAAAATTCCCACCAGCTTGTGTACCATTCATCTGCGTACAAATCTCATGAAGCTGTCAAACAACAGACACCTGCAACATAGGACCCAACACAGTTCGTTTGGTGTCTCTCCTTCAACCATACACTGCTAGTCTCTTATTGCTAACTCTTTGGATAATTGTGTACTATCTCAATTCTCATCCCACTCTGAAAACAGTGTAACACCGGTTGGAGGGGGCACAATTAAAATCCTCTTTGATTAGGATCAACGTACAGGAAAGGAAGAACCAGCTTCATCCCTCAAATCAGTGAGTTTTTGCAGAGATGCCTAAAAAAGTAAATCTTCCTACGTGATCCAGTTGAAGCTCAAACACATACCAGACATGAATTTGAGGTACACCATACAGAGATTAGAACGACACTAAGTACTTTTTTTACCAAAAATGTTTCTTAACATTAAGAAGAGGACATCCTTGCTATGCCTTGTTTCAGCTTTTCAGCTCCCTTGACTCAAATCAGCACTACCATCCTGAAGTTGTTTTGTTGGAAAACTATCAATGGGAGAGGTGGTTTCTAGTTTAGCTCAGCACAGGACGTTTGCAGATCCCGGTACACGGAAGAGGGAAAAGAGGTTAAAAGACCTCCCAACCTGACAAGTGACTTCACAGGCTACGTGCATCTCTAATGAAACGGATAATAAACACAGCTGCAACAAAAAGAAGGAATGAGCTCCTATCAAAAACACCTTCCATACCACAAGTCTAATCCAATGCCAATTAAAGCAAAAGAAAAGCTTCCCGAGGACTTAAGCAGATGCTTTAGAGTCTGCTTTAGAGCAGACCTTCAGCGCTCGCTGCACACACACCTAATCCAAGACTCCTCCTTTTTTCCAGGCTTTTCATTCCCTTCCTTCCACTGGATTTCTAGTTCCTCCCTTTTCAGCCATTTAGTGTGCTTGCCTGGCAGTCAGGGAAGATGGATGGGCACGGGCACAGCAGATGAAAGGGCAGAGGCAGAAGAGGGACTCAGAAAAGCCGTTCGCTCGCGCTCCCAGCAGAGGAGACGCGGATCCGCTCACACAGGCGGTGACAAACGGCACGGTTCGGACTTCCACACAAAAAAGTATATCTCTCAATAAGAGGATGTGAGCAAGCACATCTTCCACACAATACTTCTTCTAAGGAAGCATCCAATGCAGCTTGCCATGATAACTAAATTTATTATTAACTGTGTATTTCATGATGTTAGTGACAATATGTTAATGTGATTTTTCACGTCCTCCTGCAGTGAACAGATGGCTCCTTTTACTTTACTTTCCACATCAAGTGTGATTATTTCTTGGTGCCAAAAGCCACCTGCCGCTCCCTGGTCTCCAGTCTAATTTTTTATGTTGGTAAAACACAGCAGGACTTGTTATCAGTTGGATGGCATCTTAATAAAAGGAGACATGCCAACATATTGACATCATGTTCAAGGGGAAATTTTAGCCCCATCCTGGCCCCTCCCCCAGTTAATAAAAAAAATAAAATGGAGCTAAGAAAAAAAGCCAACAAGCTCCCCTCCCCAGACTCCACCAGTTTCAAGATGCTCAGTCACAATTTTCGGGCCCTGTGCCAAGACGCAGAGTTGGCCTCCTTTTGTTCCCGTACCAAGCACCTCAGTCAGGGCTCTGATCTCTCGTCCTGTGTAATGATAATTAGCCATAACATATTCAGAAGTCAAATGTAAGCAGGAATACATTAACATTGAGATCAGTGCAGGGGTAATTTTCATTGGGAAAATGACAAAGAAGGACACAAAAATTAAAATACGGGATGCAGAGATTCTCAGTATCGCTTTCAAACAGATGAAGGGTAAACTCATTTGTTTGTCAGTCACGAGCCGGCACTCAGACAGCTGTGGTTTACAATAAATAAACAATACGAGGCTGATAAGCTATTGTAGCCCATCTCCATTTCTCTGCACACTGCTGGAAACAAAGCAGCATGCGATTCAGATGAAGATATTCAAAAGCAAGAGCAGAAAATTCAGTAAGCCCATGTTTAGACACCTGTACAAATAGCTCCTTTTCCCAATACGTATCTTGCTTTGACTGCTTTAGGAACAGCAAAGTACTGGGCAGTGGGCAGTTCGGAACAGTCACTCCAACAGCTGACGAGACTTCAGGCAGGTCTTGCTGAAAACACCGCTCAAGTCACTCAACATTTCACGGCAAGGACGAACACTACCTTGAGGCAGCCCTGGTGCAAAACTGTAAGAACAGCCTGCCTAAGAAACATAACTACCATATTACCTTCAATATTTATGTGCCTCTATTCATACAGGAGCAAAAATTAAGAGAAATTCTTTAGAGTACATCACTATTTCCAACTTGAACAAAAACTTAAGAGCTGCAGCCAAAAGTCGTTACAGGTTCGAAGCAGTTCAGACAAGCTGTAACGATAAAAACACTTGGACATCTTAATGAAAACCATGTTAAAATACCAGTCAGCCACCGACGATTGCACCAAAGCTTGCAGAGAGTTGTCTATTCTGCTTAACATCTGCATACTCATAACCACATACTGCAGCTGTATCTACTCTATCAACAGCCAGGCATCCTTTGTTCAGTACTTCTTAAACCTACAAAACTACTTTTTCCTCCTCTCTGTCTACCTCCAAAAATTGTATTTCACAATAGGCTCACTGTATGTTCCACCAACCTGTACATAACTATTCATGAGTAATTGCTGTTATGCAATCCGCAGTGTGCAACGACTGTGCAATCAGCATGACAAGGCTGAAACCGTTCAGCTGGTAGAGTCCCTGTATTCCTCAAAGTCAAAGCTGGGTAAAAACTGAGGGAAGAAATTATTATGTGGAATAAGATACAGAGAGGAAAACATTTCACTCTGTGCCAAAAAAGCAGCCATGAAATTTATGGTAAAACGTGCCTTTTCCATTACCTAGTGAAAAGCAAGCATTTTTATAAGCAACTCTGTATTTCATTCAACAACTGAATTTGCAAGGAAGTTCGTTCTGGCGTTTTAGTTTGGTTTCATTTTTTTGTTTGTTTGTTGTTTGGGGGCTCCCGAGAGATGTTGTGGTGTTTTGTGGGTTTTTTAAAACATAGAAAATGCTCTTCATCTTCAACATTAGGAAGGGGCTACCATTGTCTACAGGACAAAAGAAACATCAACCCCTATTGGCTGCTTCATCAGCAACGACATCCGCTGTATGAGGGAAAAACATTCCCTCCTCTTCCATTTCCTAAAAAAATTAAAGCATTACCAGAAACTTCCAATAAAACACACACTTTACATGCAAAGGTCTCTGTTCTCTTTCGAGCCGCCCACCTGTCTTATCCTGTTGATTTTTGTCCCCTCTCAAAGCTAAGTTTCCTGCTTTTGTCTGCTGCCTCACCAAATCATTAGGAAGAACTGAAAGCTCTGTCTTCAGCCCAGTCCATACCAACCCAGACCACCAGAACCAACGAGCTCCCTCCCTTGAAATCCTCTGTGTTTAGAGACCTGATGCGACTCCCTCTCAGCACCACGCGGTGCGACCCGCGTTACCACACCACGTCAGTCCCGAGAGCAGGGCTGGGCCGGTCTCAGACGCCGCCACGGAGCGACACCAGCCTCCCGCACTGCACCGGCCCACCTCCTGGCAAAAGGCACATCGGAGGAGCGCTGTGAACGGTTGCTGGTGGGCCTTTCACTCCCCATCTGCGTGATTTGTCTACGCTACAGCCTTTTTTTTCCCCCCTAATGAACACCCGTCGGAGACACGTACCTTTCATTATCACACAGCTTGATCTCCGTATTCCCCTCTTCATTGGGCTCACAGCAGGAGCTCTCTATCGTTTAGAGTGTCCTCATGCTGCAGCATCCTATCTGCTTACTGGTTCAAACAACTGAGCATCAGCAAGCCACGCTGCATTCTCGGTACTCATTTCTTACAAAAAAATCCAAAACTATTTGATAATGTTTTGGTCTTAATTTTTAAAATACACGGCAGTTTAGGCTCTCCTTATATTTTGTCTTCATTCTGGCATCCTAACACATCACCCATCTTGAAAGCAGCTTTCATTCCATCAGGACAAAACGAAAAACCTTTGTGAAATCCCCTCGATCCTTACTCCCTTCCCAGCCATAGCCAGGAGCGCATCGTTGTGTGACTGCACCAACATGTGAAGTGGGAAGTGAACATCAGCGTTCCGTGATGGAATACTCACAGCAAGCACCCAGAAAGGAAAATGCAACAGGAGAGAATTTTCTCTCCAGGTATTTGAGAAAGAAGTAATCGGACATCCCACCTTACCCTGATAAGCTATCTGAAACCCACGTCCTTTGATTTATATCCCCACATTGCTTTCAAAGCTGCATTTTCCTCTTTCACCAAACGTCTCCGACAACTCAGTGAAATCTTTCAACAAATGAATCTGATTTGGTTTCGTTCTAGTATAGAGCTTCTTCCTTGAACACGGACTCAATCCTTTAGTAACATAAGCACAAGGGTAAAGCTCTCAAAATTCTCAGTTTCTCACAATCCATTTACTTTACTGGGAGAGGATGAAAGCAGCACCCTAGGAATCATCTCGCTCTCCCCTCCAGCGCTCCTCTGGGTCTAACACGAATTCAAACACAGGGAGTAGCGCTTTTTGCAGCCACTGTGTTCCACAGAGGATACTCATACCACCTACTCGAAGTCTATAGCTTAGGTGCTCTTCACTCCTCCCTTACGTGCATCTTACCACACAACTGAAGGGACTCAACAGGGAGCTTTACTCAGGGATTTTTGGTCCTCTTGAGCTGCAAAAGTTTTCAGTTTACAATGTGTGAAATTCTACACAAAGGATGAGAAAACAATTTCATTGCGTTCTCAAAATACTCATTTGAGTTCAACTATCTGCAGCTTTTCTACTGGCTTTCTAAAATGAGGAGACTTTAAGACACGCTGGAGTACTACACTCGCTCTATCTCAGTGTGAGCAGCACGAACAATGGGATTACACATTGTGACTCCTGAAAGAGGAGCAAGAATTTGTAGCAGGAATGGAGCATGTGCTGGAGGGTAATATCTCGTCACTCTTGGAAGAGTCCACCTGATGAAGAACACACTCTGGTCTTCATTAACCAAATGGCACACAGCCCTATTCCATCAAGCAAACCAAAAAGTTTCGGCAGCCACAGTCCTTCTCCATTCCATCACATGGACAAGCAGCACCATTAGGTTTTACTATGAAAAAGATGCAAAGTAACAAACCAAAAAGGAAGCCTCAAATACACCCGAAACAAAACTACCACTAAAGATAGCACACCAGCATTCTTCTCCTAGTGGCATTGCCGTATGCACGTTGCCCTTCCAAGAGCGGGTTAACACCAGCTTCTTCAATTCTGATAAAAAATTATTTATGAAATGCCTCACAGCAACCTGAACTACCACGACGCAGTGGTGAACTACTACCGATCCACGACAACAAGAGCACCCGCTTTCTCTTCTCTGATGGCCAGGTGACCAAGCACATGCTACGGACAGGAGCGGCTCCTCAGCAGCAAAGCCAGGGCTGCAGCCGGTCCTTCCGACATCGCCCAGGCAGGAATCCTGCCCCCGCCTTTCACAGCTGCGGCACCAGGCTCCTGAAGCAGCTCACGCCAGCAAGCAGACTATACAGCAATTCAAACACAGGCAGCTCCTTGGAAGTAACTGCCTTCACTTTGTCTGGGGCCGAACGTGGGTACAGCTATCTCCCAACATGGTCTGATATTCAAAGCTAAAAAACGATGTTTGGACAGGAACTGGGGTTTGCAGGATATCTTATTTTTAATCAACTCGTGTTTTATCCTCGCACACAGTAGCCGACTCTCAAAACTGCACGGCACTCCGTGCATCTCTGTCTGATAGAAGGATTAAGCTTGTCATTAGGAATCATTTTGGTGGCTGAAAATGCAGTCTCTCTCCTGATAATGTGTAGTATCATTTAAAACAAATTAATTTCTCATTTTGTGCTGCTAGTCATAATTCTCAGCATGGGACACATCACAAATGACCTTAAGAATGGACATACAACAGTCATTAGCAAATCACAAAGAACAGCAACTAAAAAACAACCCAAAACCATTACAGCCACATTTTTCCCCTCTCCATTCCTGCAGTTTTTGAAGCTCATTTTCATAATATAATTCATCTGATACAAGCAAATTACAGCCCTCTCTTCCTCCTTTAGGCAACTAAATCGCCTCTGTATATTCTATTATAAAATTGGTTAATTAATAATTTCTCTATATTGCCACTAAGCAGAACTACACGGTTAAATTATGATGATGGTGCTTCATTAGATGCACATTCTGAGACACCAAGTCATCATTTAATGTCAGTGTGTGCTGTCTGCACGTGCACTGACCGCTGGGCAGGACCACGCTTTTCCCTACAACGCTCTTTGGGCTGCTCTTTCAATTGTGAAGAAGTCAGCCTTGGTGCATGGAGAAAGCAGAGTCACCAGGGGGAGGGCGGAAAGAAGATGAATGCTAACTAAAATATGGGTTAGGTACGTGGGCACAGCCAGAGCCCCCCGCTTGTTAGATCAGCTGAAGGACAAGGTGTACTGCATAAACCTCCTTAGGGATTTCTGCAGGAGCCTGGGTCAAGTCTTTGGTTTCACCCACAGGCACAGCGAATACTACAGCTGTTCCAGCCCCTCTTTTCTCTCGAGAAGTAAAAGTTACAGTGAGATCAACCAAATAAACCAGCTCCTGTGAGGGCCAGGCTGCTTTGAATCCTCCAGCTCTGTTTGAGCGTGGCTCTGATGCTCGTGTTATCATTTTGATGTTAATGCCCATAATCCCCTGGGAGTAAGCAATTGTTTGTTGGAGTAAGCCCGTGCATAAGACTAAACATTAAATTAAACTATCATCCATCTAGATGCAACATTATGCAGCCACTATATGTGTTAGATACTGAAAATTTGTTGCTGCTGCTTTTTTTTTTAATCATGCAGCCTAATAAGATCCCTATGAGTAATCTCTCTACTGAGGTCTAAAGTAAATACGATCACTACTCGGTCAGTCACCTACTTTAACCTCCTGTGGAAATTACAGCCACACAATCTTTTCTGATTGTTTCAATCAAAACAAAATGAATAAACTTAACCCAGGGAATATTTAAATATCCACTTCAGTTTCCAGTAAGACCTTTACCATGTGATTTATATGAGCACTGGAGAAATTGCCTGCAGTGCTCGGCCTCTGTGTTCAGCATACACTACAGTTCATTACTGTCCTAGCAGCTCCGGATGCCGTTTTTTGGCTGTGTCCCCTCCTCACACCCCCGATCGACCCTTCCTACAGCGGTACACCTTCAGGCAGCAGTAGGAGAAACGGCAGGGCCCAGATCTGACTCTGCATAAAAATACAGCAAATGAAGAGCATGAAGCTGGTTCTAAGTTACTAATAAGACACACAATTAACCAGCACAAAACCAATACCTCTTTGACAAATTTCAAGCCATCAGGGCTGCCCATTTTTCTCCAAGCAATTCTACCTTAAGCATCAGGATGAAGCAGATTCCAGGTACACAAATCATTCTCAAATGTCTACCGCACAATTAAACTAACCTCAATGAGTTAAATGACTAAAAACTAGCTCCTGTGCATCAAAAAAGGACCAGCAGCACTATGCTATGTACCTACAGCATCATCTGACATCTCTTGCTATAAATCCACGTGTGTGTAACAAACATGAGCACTGTGTCACCCTTGTAGTCGTATCATGTTGTAAAGAAGTATCATAACCTCCCTGAGGTCCTTCCCTCAGTTTCCTATGGCCTTAACACGTTGGTCTCGACGCCAAGACTGCCCCTTAGCCCCGCGCAGAGATGCCCTCCTTTGCAGCAGCATGCCTCCGACTGCCTGCTCTCAGCCCAGCACACCGAGCTCACCTTGCGGAGCCCATCAGAGGACTGGTCTCCCGCAGGGTTGTGGGAGGTTCAAAACTAGCATTCCAGACTTCACAAACCCATCCGTGCTTTCCTACAGCCCACGGATCTTCTTTTCATAATGTGATAACTGAGTTAATTATGTGATCCATTATCCCTCCATAGGTGATTGTTATCTTTCCATCACCATCAGACACTTCCACTAGCTGAAATTAATCACCTTCTCAATCATTACTGCAAGACCTAGAAATGCTTTTGCTTTGGTACTTGTTGATAACAAATGCCACCTTAGACCCTCACGCACACACACTGCAGGATTCGAGACACATAAACTCTAAGTACAGGGGGTATTTTTCATTTAAGGTTGCCATTAAAACATCCTCAGTCATTAGCATATTGCATGATGCAGAACACAGACTTGTATTACCAGTAGTACTGTGCAGATATGCTAAAACAACTGTGCAGGTATGTGTGCACGCATGCATACACACACACCCACTCACTCCAGCCTTCAGCAGCACCCCGTGTGACCGTTCCCTCGTCTCAAGCAACGACTCCGTGCTATGAAAATACAGTGCTTGTTTCCAGCTGCAAACATGCACTTAAGCAGAAATGCCAATCAAGGTGTATTTCTGGATGGCTGAGCATCGACTTGGGTGTCACGGATCCTTACCGCACTGCTCTGACAGCACGCAGCTGTCTGCATCTCCCCTGGACTCGCTGTCAGGCACAACCCACTCGTGGATCACCACCTTTACAGCCTGCAACACTCACGACCCCCAAGTTTGCAACCAGCGAGGTCAGTCCAGTTCACAGAGAAAAATTGGAGGGCTCTCCATGAACTGGAAACTCTTGTCTCCAGGAGGAAAGACATCTAATGGCTCTGGTACCTCGGATGACTCTCCACACACACACACACACACACACACACTAACAAGGCTTCCTAGCCTCAGTATAGCCACGGGATGTAGAAATGTGTTTAATCACATCTAACTACAGAAGAAGCTGGCTGCCTCATGACTACTCATATGAGCACCAAAAAACACATCCTGAAATGTCGCCAATCTGCAGAGCTCCAAAGGAGACAATGCGACAATTCTGCCAGACTCCATCTCACCCGTCACAGGACAGGTATGAAAAGCCAAAGGAAACTTTAACCATCAGGTTTCCCAAAGCTGTTTTGATATATCTAACAATCCTTGCTCCCTAGCCTGTTAGTATCAGCCTTAGAATTAGCTGAAAAGCAAATAGTTACACAGTAAATAGTTAAAAATAGTCTCTGCAGTCTTCCTATCGTGTAGTAGCACTCTGCCAACATCCCACTGGTTGCTTTGTCTGACACACTTCCAGGCAAACAAGCTTTCTTATTCCAGGACTAGACAATATTTACCCTTTTTTTAATTTTTATTTTTAATTCATAATCATAGTTTCTTGCTTCTTCTGAAAACCCAGTTGAAAGAATCATGGTCATCTGAACCCTGAAGTATATCACCTGATTTAAGTCCAGTAAGACTGACACATCTCACGATAAACCAAACTGCAAATACAGTGACAGTTCATACAGGCAATAATGTAGTATTTCTTTTGGCCAAACACTTAAAAGTTTTTTTAAATACAGGTTCAAGGTACATCAGTTACGGAGAACTTCTGGATCTCTGTCTCTGCCAGACTCCCAGGAATTATCTGGGATGAAATATCCTCTTTTCCTTTTTCTCCTTACCTGTTTAAGAATGGAAGCTCTTTCAGGCAGAAACAGTTTTCATTGCGCTCTTAACTGTGAACCCTTGGTCTCAACTGGGTTCTGACTATTCAGCACAGGACAGAGCTGGAGCTGTGGGAGCGGGGCCAGAGGAGGCCCCAGCAATGATGCGAGGGCTGGAACCCCTCTGCTGGGAGGAAAGGCTGGGAGAGCTGGGGCTGCTCAGCCTGGGGAAGAG
>Ga0065711_1009632_pt1 | contig 15395 bp, 11 predicted proteins | sample Hoacrofraction12_FD_59098 | JGI IMG/M metagenome (GOLD analysis project Ga0065711, IMG submission 59098) | Hoatzin crop microbial communities from Cojedes, Venezuela - Epithelial fraction 12 v2 (version 2) | ecosystem: Host-associated > Birds > Digestive system > Esophagus > Crop | place... | reverse complement strand
TGCAGCCTGCTCTAGGTGACCCTGCTTCGGCAGGGGGGTTGGACTAGATGACCCACAGAGGTCCCTTCCAACCCCTAACATTCTGTGATTCTGTGATTCTGTAATTGTAGTCCATTCATAAAATATTCATAGAAATAAAGTAGTAAGGTGGAAGTAAATATATGGGTCAATTCAGTGTTTGTAATTCATGTCATGATCTCCTGTTCTTAACATTCTCAATGTCTTAAAAAAAATGAGAGAGAAGTGTTCGAATTTTATTTGTAGATAAATTTAGGTGTGTATTGTCTATATAGAGGTACACATACACATCCACACACACATTAGGGCACCACACACTCTTTTTCAAACCAGCTTTCTATGGCTCGCCATACACTATGCTAGTAACAGCATTACCGTGCCACCATTAGTTATTTATTCCTGGGTTTCTTTTACATTTTTTCATTTGCAAGTGTTGGAATGTTACAAGCCTATGTTCAGTAAAAGGTATGCTGATGACAGCATCTTCAGTTTCATATGATACTTGGTCTGAATATCAAACCAAGTACACGATTCCAAGTTTCATTTTAATCAAAACAGAGAGATTTTGAAAGGAAGCTACATCAAGCACAATGAGAAGAGCCATATGTTCCGCGTGCTATAGGTAAGTACGTGTTTAACTCACTCCAGTCACACCCCAGGGACTTCAGTGCACAGTTTCACAATCCAAGAGCCCAGAATGCAGCAGTGACATGTGGTGCCAATGAAACAGGTTTAGTTTTCACATGGAAAAGGCAGACACAGACTTTGCTCAGAATTCAATGCTTTCCTGTAGGTGATGCTGACATCCGTGTCTTAAATGATCATCCGTGTGTTAAAACGACGATCAAAGTAATCAGCTTAAAATGGATTCTCTTACTGTTGGCAACTATATAGGACTCCTGAGTACCGTTTGGTAACTATTTGCTTCCCCTGAAGAAATAAAATGTAGGATAGGCTCAACCTGCAGATACTATCATGCACAAGCAGGTGTCACAGTGGCATGAGTGAGATCACTCTGACAAACAATGGCCTTGAGTGCAGGCATTAAGATTAATGCCTTAGTACAATCCCACAAAGTAAATATCTTACATTTACTCTCAGGGCATTTTAGTAGGTGGAGTATGCAGAGCTACAGGCTGAAGGGAACATTTAGGAGTGAAAACAAAAAAAGCAAAAAAAGCGCTGTGAGAAACAAGTGACAGCCCACTTTTCCCATCTATAGCTAGGAGCGAACAGTGAAATCGCACTCCATGCAACTCAGTAACAGTTTAAGGACTTTTTAGAATGAGAAACACAGACTAGATGTGGACAATACATAGCAGATGTGTTTCCACATAATGCTGGTACATAACTGTGGATGTTCTTTGAGTGAGCGAATACACACATCCCAGTCGTCTTTTGACAGTAGTGAGTAAGAGTCTTCAGGGCTTTTTTCAGTGACTTACCCCTTTTTGCAGAACAGAAACCTTCCAGAGCAAATGTATTTGTTTTTTAAACATAAATGCTTAGTCTCTTGGGAAATGGAAAGTTTCTCTCTACTGAGAGTTGCATTATCATTAGTAAAACCACATAATGATACGCTTTTTTTGGTGGGGTGATATCTTCAACATTTTTATGTCATGATATATTGTTTCTAGGAAAACAACTGACTTGTATGGTTCGGTAGAAGTGTTTCTACTTGTACAGAAAAAGATGCTGTTTGAAGCAAATCTATCAGAATACCAATTACCTTCACAGATCAATTACCATGAACTATTTAAAACCAGCAAGTTGGCAGAATACACTTTGTTGCTTCTGATTCTGCAAATGCTTTGGTGAAAGAACCCATACCAAATGTACAGATGTTCAGTATACGGTGTGTCCTACAAAGCAGTAATTATGCCCATAGCATATGTTTTAATTACTGCATGTCTTACGTCCACATTAGAACAATTCCACAAACTGTTATTCTTATGCAAATTCTAAAGTCAGGCTTTTTTATGTGAGTTTAGTAACAGTTCAACATGAAGCTGACAACACCGGTAGAATGGTCTTAATGTACTGCTTTCTGCTTAGAATTACACAGCCACATGTGGCTCTAATAACATCTTTCAGTGAGTAAGGGGAAGAGGATTTCTGTACTTTTCCACCAAGACTACAAACCAGTTGAAACAAGTTAAAACTTGAGCACATTGAAACCGAATTGCCCATCAACTTTGGGAGGTCCAGACCCTCACACTGTCATCATAATTACCCTCTCTTATGTCTATAACTCTCTAAAATACAGGTGCAGCATGAGAATGGGGGAAAGAAAGATCACCGCTCTGGGCAGACATACAAATTAAGAACAAATGATCCAAGCATTAATTTCTACATAAATTCATCTACTAGGAGAACTAGATTCCTTTCTTTTATGGTGAAAGATCATTTTCTCCAATCCGTTTCGAACACTGGCCTCAGAAATAAACTCGTCTAGGTCAGCATTTTTTTTTCTTGGCTTATTACATCAGAGCAGCCATTCCTCTTTGGTAAAGCATTAAGCGAATACATTTTCAATGTATGCTCATGCACAGCTTCTTTTCATCCTGGCCCTGCCTTTGGTGGCTTTTAGTCAGCCCATCAGGATCAAAAACACACCTGGCCATCAATCCTGCTTAAGACCTCTGAGAGTTTGGTAATTATGAAATTCTGTAAACATAAAATACTCACTTCCTTTTTAACTTTATGCTCTGCAGCCTGTATCCGTTGTTCCATCTCTTCCTCCAGCTCACTGAGCTGAACTGCAGCTTTATCCTGAGCTCTAAAATTTAAAAGTAAATACTCTCTTAGGAATTGCCCTCTGGCTTGACAGAAACTTTGTGTGAAACACATCTGCCTACCTCAATTGAAACAGGTTAGACAGACAGACATGGAAACTGTTTAATATTGCCCAGACCTTGAAACTGATATGGCTGGGAACCAAAATCACAAGTTAATTTGAAGATACAGGCAAATTAGATTTTAAATAAAAGTTGGCAGCTGATTATTTAACATGAAATACTTCACATCTGCATTTTGAAAATTAAGTTACAGAGACAAAAGGCCCCTCTGGTTATGCTATGAAAAGACTTCAAAGGGGTAACTACAGACACTTGCATCTCCCACAGATACAAGATCTCTGTCCTGAGCTAATCTGTTTCGCTCTGGCAGTAATGATGTGAGATTGTAAATGTCGAGTAGTTACAATAGGTAAATACTCTCCCTGAAAACAAAGAAGCAAAAACATCTTTTCTAAAATGAAAGTATAATGGGCGTGTATGCTATAACTCAAAGTTACAGCCAAGGAAGAGGAGTCAAAATGTTTTAAGACATTAAAGATAAGAACAGAGTTTGCAAAAATTTGGTCCTGGACTTATCCAAAATATGAACAGGGGATCATCTGCAAGCTGCTTTCGCACATGTGTATGCACATAAACTAACCTTTGAACTCAGTTTATGGAAATACTCCGCATGATATATTTTGGCACTAACTCCCAGTAGTTTAACCCACCCAAGTGTGACAGACACAAAAGTAATTGCATAACTGAACTAGGAACACAATTTACTATACCTTTTTACCGCGATGGCCAAAGTTTCCATTTCTGTGCTTTGAAGTTTGATCTCCCGGATGAAGTTCTTAATGACATGTTCGTACGGCTGGATTAATCTTGGTTCTGCTATGTGTATGTTCTGATACAGAACACTGACCTGCTCTTGTCTGAAAAAGAAAGATACCATTCTAACACACTTGGAACATGTTCTATAACAGGTTTGAAAAATGTATTACAAATGAAGATATTCCTCTTTCTGCGTATTTTTAAATTTAGCAAGTTAGATATGGACTTTGAATATTCAGCATAGTATATCTGAATTCTTCTCAATGATGTTTACCCTTCCTGCTTCTCTACTTCAATATAGTTATTTTAGAAAAAAATTTTTAGCTTAAGTAAATTTTTTGTACTTCTATTCATGGTGTATTCAAAAGCATGCCACTGGAGTAACCCACAATACATATCAAGTTTGTTGGCAGCTCTAATGTTAATCATAGTCCATGACGAAGTTTACGATTTTAGGAGGCTGCATAAGAAATGAAAACAGGTATGAATGCCAACCACCTAAGTTAAAAAGGATGTTTAGAGTGGGGAGAGGGAGGTGACCATATCTTCTTCAAGAAAAAAGAAAGTTTTATGATCCCTCAGCTGTTGGACTTCTAGTATTTACACCTCTTGCAACAGTGTGTGGCCGGGGTGGGCGGTGGGGGGGAACTGCAAGGGAAATGGGAATACAGCTCTTTGGTTTAAGACAAATTATTCTGGTCCAGATGACTGCACTCCTCATAATGGCAGCCCTGTTTTATACCCAAAAAAACTCATTGTTATAAGATGTTCATTCTGTACACGATTCTTACGTGAAAGACAACAGATATATCTTGCACAGAAGAGAGAAAAAAGTTTCTGCAGATCCTTTAGTTATTAAAAGCCCTCCTGAAATTTATACTGTTTCTTAAAAGCTGCCTGCATGCAGGAATAGTATATTCCAATTTCCATTTGATCTGGACTCATTTACATAGATTGTATACAGCTTTAACTATCAAAGCAAAGAATCTTGCCAAGATACAAAAACAAAGAATAGCATAAGCACAATAATATTATTACACAGGTTACTACATAAAAAGCACTGATTTCTGGTCATACCATTAGTAATGCCATGTAACCATTTGCATTACATGCCAGCTAGGTTCCAGTATCTGGATCACCATAAGGCAATATACCAGAGAAAATTCTGTTAACAGAATTTAGTAGTCCCAAGGAAAATCGAAGGTAACTGCCATATCAACTATATGCCAGAACACAAGCAGGTATTCAAGAACTTAAAAATTAAACAGAAAAAAAGGAAAAGCGAGGATCAGGTCTAGAAAGGTGGAGGAAGCAGGCCAGTAATGAGGAAATACCACACGTCAATGGTAGAAATGCATACAAAAATAATGTTTTGCAAGTTCTCGTCTAATACCGTATCTAACATATCATGAACACATGACCTCTTTTTGTTGTTAAAGGAAAGCTTAAACTCTCATTTAATGACCCTCCTCATTAGACAGCTGATGTTTTCCTATGTTCTATGGAGGTAATGCTATTTAATACCTTCACCATAAGCACATCATCAACAATCACTGTATATTCTCTACATTTTTCTCCCACTTGACGCAATTCCACAGCTTAGATTATCAACATTGCAGCACTCTGCTTCCACCATGTGATTAACCCACTGAAGGTACAACTTACTATATTACAACAGTACCATACAGCTCAGATTCACATTTTAAACAACTGAAGTATTTCAGGACACCGTAAAAACTGTTTCCAGCTGAAATGTTGACATTCATTTCAATATACAGAAACTTACTAGCAGCACGAAGAAATATAGATTTACTGATGCCAGGGGCATTTCTGTGTACGTACATGTTTCTGTCTTGCAAAGGGTTTCCTTTACAAAGTGTAATGTCTCAGCTGTATTCAGTATTTCCAGAAGTTAAGTTAAACTTAATGTAGTGCTCTGAGTATCCTCCAATGTATGCACACAATTTCTTTTTCAAAATATATTTGAAACAGAGTAAGGTCAAAGTTCACAAATAGTCACAATAATGCACAGATTTAGCTGATCATCAGATGCTACAAACTACGTATAAATAATACATCATTAAAGAACTCCCCGAATGCATGTTCAGTCAATTAATAACTCACATTTAAAAAAATGTTACAGACATTCTCCTTAGCAACAACTTCACGTTGAAACAACACTGACTTTATCAACACCATCAGAAATATTAAAACTAGGAAAAAACAAAAAATAAAAACAAATTGCAGACTTAAAATCTGCCCTCCTTTCACTCTGTACCACTGCAACATACAGACAAACGTGAGATTTCTGTGCTAAAGGGTTTACTGCCCCACAGAGTTTTGGAATGGTTCTGATGATATCATGTATCACAAAATAAGTCTGATGGTTGAGTTCATCAGATCTCAATTAAATGTCAAGACTACAGCAGATTCGTAGCATTTAGACACTGATTTCCAAGTACATACAGCTGAACAAACAAGTTCAGTATCTCAAGGTGCCACCATTTACAAAATTCCTACCACAATTCCATTAACGTTGGGTAGGCTTGAAGCTGGAGCCTGGCTGTACTTCAAACATCACAAAATGTAGCCTCTTCATAGTCTCTCATTTCAAATTCCATTTATTTTTAATAGTTGGACTGACAGTTGGCAATGTATGCTGCATTTCATAAATTCCTAGCACTTCAGCAGTTGTCCTTCAGAGCTACAGACTACTCACCAAAACAACAACCAATAAAACTACTCCAGAACAGCTTTATATTTTAGATAGAAGCAGACACCGTGCATATGCAGAAATAGCTGTTGAAGACTGTCACTTCTTCAAACAGCATGACTATACACACTGTCCTTCAAACGAGTCTCACATGAAATAGAAATTGCACTAGCCACAGCCAGATGGACAGAGTTTATCAATCTTCCAAGGCAGATAAATTCAGCACAATCTAGGTTAACACATATGATTTTTAGTAATACAAAATACAAACATGAAATCTGTGTTCTGAAATATTCTTTTTTTTCCTTTAAATTTCACCAGCAAGATGCTTATTAATAACCTTGTTTCCTAGGAAGCAAGCAAACAGTAGGAAAATTACTTGTTACTTGATACTAACATAAAATACTCGTTACTTGAGCAAATGTTTTCCTGATTCTCTTCTAAATCACAGGTCACTGAATTAGGGTTGGATATTTAAGGACCTACATATATTTTTTCAAAAGATTCTAGGGTTATGTTGGTACTCTTGTCTTTCTCATCCCATCTTGTGCAGGATTAATCAGCTGCTGTCTTTAAATTAAATGAAGCTACATCCATAAAACTACACTGTACCTCACACTGTACTACCAACCCTATGTTCAGAAACAGCACATGCATAGTGTTAACACCAGAGGCCTCCTACCACACAGATTATTAATGGAGTAGCAAAATTGAAGGTACAGTGTCTTACATTGATGGGAGTAGAGAATCAAACAACTAGTCTGGCCTTTGCTTACTGTATTTTGTGTCAGGAGCAGAAGACATTTGTAGCAGAATATTGTAGTGTATTTCCGCAACTTTCGTTCTCTTTACAAGAATGCCACAGCCACTCCCTCTTGCAGCTTCTTTTCAACATGTATGCAAATACACATACCAGAACTGAAGACAGAAATCAGGATGTCCGTGCTGCTGAGCCTCTGCCATAAGATGCAGTACTCAGAAGCAGAAAGGAGTTATTGTGAGAGTTTATATCCCTCTGTGATATAAAAACCTCTTTATATTTATTATTCCTCCTTAGCCCAGTGATCAGCAACCATCCAGATGAAATCAAAATATGCCAGTGACCCAGTTTTATGAAGCAGTACTTGGTCTTAAGAAGCAAAACAATACCCATAAAACCACAACTGTGCAGGATCCTGGAAAGGGCCTGGAAGGCTTTTTTAGATTAGAATTGGCCACTGAAATTCTCAGTGACATTTACCTTAGTGCTTCTATGGCAACTTTACCAGAAGTCCTTTTTAAAAACATGACTCAACAACTACTGCAGCAACAAAATACAGAAGAGAAATTAAAGTCATGGAACAAAATTGATGGGACTCTCCTAAATCATTTATGCTGTCAGCCAGAAGTCATACACTTTTGTGAACTGGTAAGACTGATACTGATTTAATCACTCCATGTATCCGTGATGACTTCGCAGCAAGCACACTGTAATAGTATTTTATAGATACACGCGATTTTAGAAGGATGCAGCTATATACACGCTACATCAACACGCAGTAAGTATTTGATGATTATGACAGGAATTGTTCTGAATTGTCTCTTTCCATATTTTCAATCACTCCTCCATGTCCACTTGCCTTGGTAAATATCAGTGACACCACTGCAGCAGGACAGATTAGTTGTAATGAATATTGCCCAATTTGTTTGTTTGTCTCCAGTTCCCCTTGAATGCATGCTATTTCTTTCTGCAAATTCATTAGTTATTCAAAATTATTTATCAAGGAAGATTTCACAAATGGATTTTACCAAGTTGCCTCCTGAACTCTGAAAAGTCTATCCTTTTGCTGGACAAAAAGGCAACTAGAATGCTCTTACTTCAGTTTCAGCAAAATTCATCAGAAATGCTCACATTTGCCCTTCAAAACTGGTCTTCCCCAAAATCCTCAAATGACTTCTAAATGGATTTAGCTGCACCCCTTTAAGTTCCACACTAACACAACTGTAGACATTCACAAATACTAAAGCATAGAAAGACATACAACATGAAAGAAACTGTCCCTTCAGACCATCTGGCACTATGATTACCCTACCTACCATGCATGACTTTCTGCTGCTTCTACAAAGCACAGACACAAAAAACACTAGGACCCAGAAAAGCATTGTATGCTGACCAAGTACTGCTCTGGCTTTACCTTACGTCATCTCAAAGGTTCTATTACGTCAACTGTCTGTAAAATTTGTGATTAGTAATTAGTCATTACTTGCACAACTTCATGTAAGAGTTAACTTTAGCAAAGTTACTGTATTCACATGGTTTCAGAGAGTTCCTGAGAGAATTATAGAAAGAAAATAAAATTGCCCTGATGACAATGCAAGAGAAAAAATAAAAGCAGAAAAATAACACTGGTATTAGAGATATCAGTTATTTAGATTATATTAAGTGGCATAATGTCATTTAACCCACAGAGCTATGCTAATTCATAGTATTATTTTGGTTTGCTGAATGTATGGTGGTACGGTGACCATATGCCTAATGTTCCGCACTCTGAATGCAGCTCGGAGGGAGCTGATGGAATTTATCAAAGAGTAACTCTACAGTTGCTCAGTATCTTACATGTGTTCGCTATGTGGTTGTCAGAGAGAGGATGCTATGTTGAATGGCCCCTTAGTCTGATCCCAAGGCTGGTACTTTCAGTATAGTTTTCCTCCAAAGACGTACAAAGTGCAATAAGCTAGTGGAAAACTGTAGGAAATCAAGGATGTGCAAGTGATGTTAGAATACCACCTTCCCTCATTCACATGGTAAAGATTCAGTGTTTCTTCCATTGCTATTACGTTTACCTGGGTTCAATTTAGAAAGGTGGAGACCGACACCAGCACAACTTCAGAGCCCCCGTGCACAGAGCACTCTGAGGCGCACAAAGCAAAAAAACAAGGTAAAAGTTCACTTAGGCAGGAGCTGTGTGTGGACTGCCATGTTTAGCTGGGCAAGGGTTGTGTCGAGAGGTCAGAAAACTAGACCAAAGCGTTCCCCAGCAGGACCGTTCTTGTAGGTCCTTCTGTGTACATTCATACCTTTCTTCACACCACCCCTCGCCAATTACTGACCTCTGTCTTCACTTCTACCTTCTTTTTCATCCATGTTCTTACCTGCAGACTTAAGGTCCCCAAACACTTTGTTTTCTTCACCCGGACTTCATTCAAGCACTAGAAAAACACAGTTTCTATTTTTGTAGGTGCAGGTAAAAGCAAAGATAATCACCGCTACACTTAAACTTGCTTTCACGCTCATAATATGCTCCCATTCCCAAATTTTAGAACACTGTTCTCATGGTCTCTTCCCAGTGTAGGTAAGCTTGTAAAATTACTCTCATCACTTGTGGCAGCTCTGTTCTGGTATGAGGATGCAGGGATACAGCATAAGGCGGTCTGAGCCAGGAAGGTCTGAGCTGGATGGTCGGACCAAGAGGAAGATTAAGCATTACGCACCTGGTGATTGCCCTTACACTGCAGACCAACAGCCTACGTGTGCCACCAAGAGACAAAGAAATACCTTTTTCTGAAAAGAAGACACATTGGCTATGCCATCATATCAGCCACCAGAAAAGATCAACCAGATCCATTTCAAATTGGAAAGGATCTACTTTTGTCACAGCTGAGCACCTAACACTTTCTCCTCAGTTAAGTGCCTTGAGGATTACATGAAACATTAACATAGCGTAAAACTCAAGGTATTTCTCAACCTGAAACACTATGGGGTTTTTTAATACCACTTTTCTTTTTCTCCATTACTACTACTATTATTACTATTAGTAATATTATTAGTATTATTAATACTATTTTCTTTTTCTCTTCAGAAACAGGCTGCATCAAAAGAAGACCAACAAATCTGCAACACCCAGATGAGTGAGCCTGGCCAAGGGCTGATTCCCAGGGCATGGATTTTTAATGTTTACAAGGAATAAATACTATTCCCTTCCTGAAGACAGAAGTGTGATTTGGAGCCAGTGGAGCAGGATTGGAAAAGACTGTGGGACAGGGAAGGAAGGATTCAGTCTGTGGAAAAGGAGAACATGCCAAAGGACACGGTTTTGACAAATGATCGTGTGACATGAAAATACCAGGAAAACGAATGCTACAGTGCTTTAGTTATTTGGCACAGGTGCTGTTCTGATTAAAGCAAAAAACAGAAGAGCGGCAAAACCTAAGGTAGCTCAGAAAGTCTTCTAGCTCACAGAAACGCATCCATCACAATTCCAGCAGAGCACATCCATCAAAACCCTGCCCTGAGATGTGTTAAAAGGGAAGACATCATTCTTACAGAATGGAACACCTCTCCAGCACTGTGACAAAGTGGTCTCAGCATTTGTTTTTCCTCAGGATTTGCCTTTATCCCCTCTCCAGGGAACATACTTTGACTTCCAAGGAAAGCTCTCCAATGCTGGTATCATGGCTCATCGTCTCTTGGAATTAAACACAAATTGCTGACGAGAGTTGATGCTGTGCTCTTTATTGACTTTGGCAAAAATCCATCCTGGCTCATGGTGGCAAGAGCACCACAGGTTTTGGACAGTTTTTTAACAAGCAGAGACCCTCTCCTTTGCTGTAGCACAGCAGTATATCCCATGAGCACCACCTGTCTTCACAGTTTAAGTAGCTCATGCTAAAAACAGCACTCTGCTCATTTTATCACATCTCCCAGATCCACATTTTCTATACAGCTCCAGATGACATGACTGGGGGCAAACTGTTACCATAATCACATCAGGAGACTTTGGAGTTGTATGATGCATAAAATCTCACAGTCTGGCAGCGTTGAAATCTAAGTCCGACGAACAGTCAGCTCAGCCCAAAGTACAAGGCACACAACTAAACAGACCCCAAGACTAAAAAGCAAAGCAATGAAGTATGAGGTGTCTCAGAAGCAGAAGACTTTAGCTTGAAATAGGGATACAAACTTTCTTCTCCAGATTCATCCACCCATTCATGCTCAAATTAATTTAGTTCATTTTCCAATGAGATTATCCAATTTGCCAAATATCACACAAAAATTGCCTGGCAGGGCTTAAAGGGAGTCAGTTTATACCAGAGTGATCTCACAATAGACAACAATGCACACAGCACACACAGTCCCAAGTTTTTGTTCTTTCTGACTGAAGGTCTTTGACACTAAAATTTCAAAAATTGTTTTCCAGGAAGATTTTTGCCTGTAATTTACAGACACAAATAACTGCCGTAGCATTCATAAGTACAAATTTTCTCTTGAAGTGTCAGTGTATGTTGGATCATTCTTTGTTCAGGCTGAGGAATGGAAAAGCATTGCCATTGGGAGACCTTCTGACATGCTTAAGGGAGCGCATGTCTGTTAGGAGGGAACTTTTCAGTCTCACCACTGAAATCCAAACATATCTGAGGCTGGGCACAACCTAAAAAGAACGCAACACCAGGTAACACAGTCAAGGGCTAATCCCTTCCAGTGCAGGCAGTACACTAGAGCACTCGCTGCCTGGAGCACCAAACAGGTAAGTTTCGAAACTTTTTTTGTCTACGCCTCTACCATTGCAAACACTTCTTAGAGGAACAATTTAATGCACATGCCTGAGTTCTCAATAAAACAGATCTCCTATGGCTCACACAGGTATACTCCGGTTATCAATTCACTACATATAAACCAAAGGCATTGCAAACCTTTGTGTTTAATTAGTCATTATACCTGATTGAATATAACAACACAGAAGGGTAGCTGCATTTTAAATTAAATGAACGCCAAAAAAACCCCCAATCCTCTATGAAATTCCACTAAAATCTGACTTCACACATCCTAGTAGCTCATCAGCCTGAAAAGACTTTCCACTTTTGTTGTGCTAGAGGCACAATTGCCCACTGAGCACGTGTAAAGACTAAGGCAAACAATACTTTGACTCACAGTGAACACCTTTCCAACAAATCTAACTAAAATTAGTCAAAAAAATCTGTTCAGATGGGGAGGGAAGGAGCAAGGCTGAAAAGAAACTCTTTGATGTTACTCCTCCTGTTTACCTGCAGCCAATACAACCACAGCTCCAGTGCAGACTTGGATGTTTCAAAGCATAACCGGCGCAACCAATACACCAAACTGCAGAGAGGTAGGATCCATCCCAGAATAAAACTATCTTTCTTAAAATCTGACTAAATTCAATATATGCTTATTGTAGTATATGCTCATTTTAGTACCTGGAACGAGGCCGTATCTGGCAGTAAATTGTGTTGCATCTGATGTCTGCTGCTACACCGAGGACTGGGTCAGGATACTGATCTGTTACTGAGTTTCACACCCCCTCATGGAGGCTTATTTATGGCTTTTAAAAGCTTGGTCGCAGAAACAGAGGCTGAGCCATGTGTTTTGGTGTCAGTGAAAAACTTCCCCTTGATTTCCACAAGCACTCAATCCAGTTCAGGAATGTCAGGGACCACAGGTGTTTACTGCGTAATTTTCTCTTGACTTCATCTTGGCTTTATCTCACTAATTCCATCTGCTATGTCTTGTTTCTCTCTGTGTAGGCCACAATAGTATCAAAGCATAGGTGCCAGTGTTTCGCTACATGGAGGCCAGAAGGCACGGCATTTTGTGGGACTGAAACCCAAAATGATCGAGATAAAAAACACAAAAGACTGAGATGAAAAATACAGAAAACTAACTCTGCTCATCTGGGTTTGAGGAGTTTCTTCTCTGTAGTTGCTTTTCTCACAATTTTCAACACCAATGTTACAGCAAATATATGAAGAGTAATAAACCACAATGTGAGGACACCAACTGTTTTATAGTACGGAAGACGCAGGTGTGTTCCAAGCTAGGTCTGTTTTTCAAAGTACATCCTTTCTTTAAAAAAAAGTAAGGAACTGATAACTAAAAAAAATTAAATAATTTAAATAAAACTATAAGTGACTTATTTTAAGTACCAGCTTGTACTTTACATGGTTTTGTTGCATTCTGTTGCTTAAAATCTCTCCTGTGCCCAACCTCCCCAAACAATTTCAATATATTCATTAATTACACAAGTGGTCCTAACAATTTTAGTGGGACTACTCACATGAAAAAAAACTTACACACACCTTTCAACAAAAAAAGATGTGGGCCACAAAGGGAAAAAAGTTGAGCCGTAACACAGATCTGCTTCTAGCACTTCAGGACAGGAAAGAGAAAGAACAAGCAAACAAAGGGCGCACTGTTCTTCAGCTGACATTGGCACACACCTGGTAAGTACATCCAAGGACGAAGGATGTTCAAAGCTATTCATAGAGCTGAACGCAAAGAGGAAGCACTGACATCAAATTGCTGCCCACTTGATACACATGCATTTAACTATCAAAATTTACTTCTCATTGCAATTCTGATGTATAAGAATCACAACACAAATAATGTTAATTGTGTCATGATGAATTTAACAAAACTAGAGGATGTGTCTGCACAGTCTAGCTGACAAAAGCTCTTCCCCTCCCCTGCTACTATCCCCTTAGACAAACAACTGGACTGTGTTCAGACTGCTGCTGCAAACATCGCAACCAAGATACTGAGCCAGAATTATTACTGAATGGAGACAGATGCTTCCACAAGCCACCACTGTTCACTGCAGATTTTTTTCATCTCCTATTGAGTTTCTATCTGACTTTTGGTGAAGTTATGAATTACTCCTGCAAACTTTCAGACAACCTTTTAGTTGTTGTTCTCTTTCTGTAGAAAGCAAGTATGTAGCATGGAAGGCATCACAAACTACGTAGGAAAGACGCCTATGAAGTTATCAACCTGCCTAGGTAAGAAAGGCCTACATGAAATTACTGATCTGTCTGAAACGGAGAAGTCCAATAAGACTAACCAATATTATTTGCCCTTCCAGTCCAAAAAGAACAGAACAATTGACTCCAGCTGTGCACATGAGTAGCAGGTTAAGTAATTGCGTATTTCTCTGAAGAAACTTTTCATCTCGTAATCACAACACATTTTTAAACATGGCTAGAACAAAACTATCAGGGTAGACGAGAATTTAAGGTGCATTATGTGGAGACTGGTAAGATAAAAAATTGCCAGTGATTTCTACACATGCTCCTGTAAAACAACAAACTGCACATTCCAATCAACTGTTGCAAAAGTTACACGGAAACTAATGAGCCTTTTACCAGCTTCTGTGTGCCTCACAGCCAGGATCCGCTCCAACTTGACGCAGTCTCTGGATATGTTCATGTAAGTATTTTTTTTAAACTGACTCCACTATAGCTGCTAAGCCCTTAAACTCAGATCGCTCGTTTGCCGTTTTAAATTACAATTTTTAAACGAAGCGGAACGTACTTTTTACGGCCAGCATTTTCATATTAATTGTGAGCACCTCAGGTATGTTTCAGCGAATCGCCAAAAACGTGCCTGCGTAAACCGGCACCAGCTCGGCACTGACAGCCCCGCTGGTAACCGGGCTTAGTCCCAAACCGAGCTACGCTCTTCGGGACACTTCCACCCCCCCCCGCCCTGACCTCCCCACGTGGGCCCCCGGCAGAGCAGCGGAGAGGGAGCGAGCAAGCGCCGGCACGCTGGAGAAAAGGGAGCTGGCAGCCCTCAACAGCGAGGAGGGCTCCGCAACCTGCCGGCGCGGCGGGTGGGGGTAGGACCGGACTCCCCACGCAGGCTGTTGCATCAGCGCCGGCGCAGACCGCAGCCCCGCTGGCCGCTCCCCCCTCCGCGGGGCCGTCTGCCGCCGTGGCCCCGCTCCCGCCGCCCGGACTCTGACGGCCCCGGGGCCTTACCTGGGGATGTACCTCGCCTCGTCCCCGAGCCGCACCTCGAAGTCCCTCCAGGGCTGCTCCAGCCCCGGAGCGGCCCACGCCGCCGCCTCCTCCCCCTCGTCGCCCCCCGGCTCGCCGCCGCCGGGACGCCAGCGGGTGGCGCCGCGGAAGCCGCGGGCGAACTCCGGGAAGGTGATGGCCCCGTCGCGGTCGCTGTCGAGGCGCTGGAAGATGGCCTCGGCCTCGGCCGGCCGAACCCGCAGCTCGGCGCAGAGAGCCGCGAAGTCCTCCCGCTCGATGCGGCCCGAGCCGCTGGC
>Ga0065711_1042423_pt1 | contig 15396 bp, 5 predicted proteins | sample Hoacrofraction12_FD_59098 | JGI IMG/M metagenome (GOLD analysis project Ga0065711, IMG submission 59098) | Hoatzin crop microbial communities from Cojedes, Venezuela - Epithelial fraction 12 v2 (version 2) | ecosystem: Host-associated > Birds > Digestive system > Esophagus > Crop | place... | reverse complement strand
TTCCTTCCTTCCTTCCTTCCTTCCTTCCTTCCTTCCTTCCTTCCCTCTTCTCTTTTTCATTCCTAATGCTGTTGCTTAAGGTGAATGTTGGCTGAATGATACACTTTGGTCCATACTGGCTTCCCGCATGACTTTCAAAAGAAACAGTTTGTTTTCATCTTTATTTTTCTGTGGGATGTGGAATGTTTTCCTAGCTTTCTTTTACTGAAGTAGTAAGAATAGACTAGGGAAAATGAGATGAAAAATGTAATGATAATTGTTTCCTGATGATAAACGGACAGCCCAGTTACCAAACATAATAAAACAAGAAGAGATTAAGCTAAGGGAAGGCTATTTGCTATTAGTCTTCAAGTATTAGGATTGTGTCTCTTTCTAAGAAACACAAACCTGAATTTACGTCACATAGATGTCATTCTGAACAAGTAGAAATTTCCCTGAAAGAATTTAGTAATATAGCGCTAAGACCGCTAGAGGGTTTTTTGGAGTGAGAAGGTGGGGTGCTTCATATCTGTTTGATATTTTTTTCAGAAATTGACACAGCTACATGAATTAAACCCAAATCACATTGTTCAATTAGATTTAGTGAAGCGAGTTTACTTGCTTTTGATTCCAATGACAGAAAAATTGGTGAAAAACTAGTACTAGGGAAAAAAGTGGGTTAACTGGTCATTTTTGTTTATAAGGACAGGATGAAAATAAAGTCAAAACCTAAAAGAGTTGATGAATATTTATTCTTTACTCCAAAACAGAAAGAAATTAGTTTGCTTCCTAGTTGCCTGCCCTTTTCCCTTCCCTCCATTACACAAATATATTTTTTTTTTAATTTTACTACTATATGAATGTGAGCAGCAAAAAGTTTCATGATTATTTTTATTTTCATTTTTAGCTAAAATATCTCAGATATCTGGTATACTGCAGAGTTTCACTAATAGTTGGCACAGCAGAGAACACAATAGCTTTTTACACGGATGCAGGAATGAGTATCCAGCTGTCCTTAAAACTGCTTTTCCGCCAGAGAAAATACACTGCTGAATGACATCCTTTGGTACCATGTCTTAACTAGGTTAAAAAGAATGTGGGAGACATTCCAGTCTGGGTTGCCCAGTGTACATTTCAAAATATGTTGGTACACAGACATAGATGGGATGATTTCACACATAACATGATGTAGATGAGACTTGATTTTTGTTCAGATGAACAACTGACATGTAAAACAGAATTTGCAGGCTAACATTCAATAAAAAATTGACTGAATTTGTGAGCAGAAAAGACTGCTTTTATTTTAAATGTTTTCTTGCCACAAAATCTAAGACAATTCATTTGTTTCACACAGTGACATGGACAGACTGAAGATGATATATACAATGTCATGACTCAAATGAAGGAATATGACAATAAATACTTGTTCTGAATAACACCTACAGAATATAGCAGCCATTTGCAAATTCTCATAATTCCTTGTTGCAATGATCTAAGTGCCAGTATTTTAAAGATATTATCCTGATTATTTTTCACTTGAAGTATACAATAAGAGAAATATTAGCCAATTCTATAGAAATATTTCAGCATATCCTTGACACTTTTTTGAATAAGACAGTTAGACTTTGTATAGGGAAAGATTTGAAATTTCAGTGCTGAGAAAAGAAAAATATTTTGCATTATTTATGTCCTTTTCTTGAAAGAAATCCCTAGAACAATTTTAACCGTTCACTGTTTAACAGAGCACTAGATGGGGCAGCTAAGAGAATTTTGGGGGCTCTAAGAAAACTTTTTTACAAATTCTGATGCAGGTTATGAAACAGTCCCGTTGTGGAATTTCTTAACATTATGTAGACATCATTCTATAAATTATCAGGGGTGTGTGATGTTTCTCTGAGATTCACAGTGAGACACTGCTGGTTGCCTTTCAAGAAGGGCTAGCCAAAATGCAAGGAAGCATTATTACAGAAAAGGAGATGCTTTGAAGACATAGTATTTCATCAAAATCAGAATAATAGGCAGGAGAAAGGAAGAACAAAATAATCTTGTTGTACTATGGAACCAGTCAAGGAAAAGGGAGGAGTCTGGATAATATATTTTTTTTTTTAAATATAAATAATGCTGAGAAGAAAGAGGCAACACATTCTTCAACATCTCTTATGTTTGTTTCCTAGCTGACAGATTTCTGAGCAAACTACTGTCAAAAGTGTTTTCTTTCTTGAACCTGTGCATGCTTGTTTGCTTCTGTTACCAGACATCCCTGAAGATATGACTTGTAAACACAGAAGGCCTACAAGATTGGATCACTAGAAAAGTTTGTAATTAAGCTACAATGAAGCCAAAGAATGAATTTAAGAGAAAGGAGGAGGATTAAAACTAATCCCTAGGTTTAAGGCAGTTTTGAAAAGTTCCTGAAAAAACATAGAAGACAGCCTGCTGAGATATTTTGCTGTAAGAAGCAAATAGTGCAAAATAATTTCTCTTTTTATATATTTGGCTTGTTAATGTATTTTACTAATTCTGTCTGGGATAGTGCTCATGTGCTCCCAAAGTCCTGTATCAGTTAAGAAATGTTTGATTATGCTACATTCAGTGAAGCTCCTCAAATTTGTTGACAGTTCATTTAATGAAGGGATGCCAGATACTTAAAGGTCCTATGCTAGAATTGACCATAGATGGCTTATTGTTTGAATGAAAAGTGTATTAATCCTTTTCATAAAATTAATATAAATAAAATTATGATCAACATTTGAATGGATAAGCAATGTGATGGTGAGTAAATACTTCTAAGGATTCTTAGGTACAAAAGCTAGTCAGTTATGAATTGTTCAAATACAGATTATATGCTTATGAGAGGACAGTACATACCCAAACCAACAATTATCTGCAGTTCTGATTCGAGAAAATGTTGAATTACAGAAAAAACTAACTGTTAGAAAATAAAGTTGATCTCATGATCTGCATTAGTTGATTTCCTCTCAGTTTATTTTTAAAATCTCTAACCCATAGCTCTGAATAACACATTGCAGGCTGCTTGTGAACATAATCGTAAAAAGATACTGATTTGCTTCAATCCCATTTTCATGTGGCAATACTAGCTGAGCCTTTGGTGGCATATTCTACATCAGGAATTATAGTACCTCCCAAGAACAAGTGAGTGTTTCATTTCAAAACTGTAAGCACATCATCCTTCTTTAATGTAACGTCCCCCTGGAAGCAATACTTGGAGAAACAGATTATGCTAAACCTAAGGAGATCAACAACCTGCGAGCTTTATCGAGACAGGCTGTAAATATCTTCAGTTTCTACTCCTGTCAGTGGGAGCTGCCAGATCTCAGCAATTTGGGGGATCAAGTTTTTAATAGAACTATCACCAAAATAGCCATCTTTCTATTCAGACAACAGAAAATATGAACAATGTGTTTCTGTCCAGTTCAAGCTATGCTGGAGATACCAAAGAATGTCCTGTAAGAATTATTAATTTCAAATTACAATAACTTCTGAATATATGAGCCAAGTTCAGGTAGCCCATAATCTGTTTGGATACTAGATACGGAAATTTTAAAAAATCTTTATCTGCCTTTGTTCCTTACAAATACGTAGCTACAAGATCTCAGACAAAATCTGTCACTAGCTGTAGCAGACAATGAAATCACAGGAGAAGAAGAAAATTTAAGTCTAGACAGATAAGAGTAGGCTGACTATGCTAAACTATTTTATAGCAGTGGTGAAGTGAGGAATACAAAGGATGTGGAAAACACAGCGAGAAGACAATTTCTGGGGGGGGAAATGCTTAAAGTGATGCACTATCTACAAAATAAAGCTGCACTTGTAATTGCTCTTATAAAACAAAAGAAAATATTCTTATAAGAGATGCTACCAATGTATTTATAACACCTTAAAAAGCTATTTCACTATTTGTTGTCCATTTCACTATTTGTTGTACATATTACACATGAAATAATTATGTACATACATCCTTAAGCTAATGTTGTTTTTGCCTACATCATATACTCATGGTAGTTTTCATATGAGGATGAAATGAATATTCATGGACATTTTAGTCAATTGGCTATAAATCTGTGTAACAAGAAATTAAAAGTACTTAACTTCTATGAAAACACTCCTGGAAGACTGCATGGGGAAAAAAGTATGTAGGGTAGATTACTTCTCTTCTGCCACAGACATCTGCTCTTTAAAATGCATATTTTGTTCCTCCCAATTTGCATAGCTAATACTGAGTTGATATCTGAGATCAGGAGATTCTGATATTTCTTGTATTTTTCTAAACCTGCATACAATTATATTTCTTCATTTGAGTAGGCAAACTGACATGAATATCCCTAATCATGGAGGAATATAGTACTGTCCTTAAAACTATTGTCAAGGCAAATAATTTGTTCTTATATGAATTTCAGAACACAAAATGTTTATAATTTCCAGGGTAATAACTCTGAATCTCTGCCAGTGGAAAAATTACATTAAATGGGGAGTCAAACAAGATCACAGATATTTTTTTTTTTAGTGTGCGAGACATTTTTTCCTAATGATTGGATCAACAGAAATGTCCAAATATTTATTGCTTAATGACTTGAAGTTTAGGGGTAAATACACTGAGCTGTTTCAAAGTGATTTCTCCCTCTCTTAAACTGCATACAATCCTCTGTTAAGTATGTTGATTTCCATTTTTATTTGCATGAAAGAAAAACAATTATTTGACATAATTACTGGCATGCTGTTGACAATTTGTCTTTTGATTCATCCATGGTTAATATTCTCAAGGGCAACTGTTGTGATATTTTTAACCTCCTTGTATAATAGTGTATGGGGATTTTTTCTTTGTTTCCTGTTTTCTTTTTTCATTTTTTCCTTTTCCTTTGCCTTTTCCTTTTTCCTTTCCCTTTCCCTTTTCCTCTTTTTTTATGATGAATGTTTCAAAGTTCTGTCCAATAAGTCTGTGCATTCATTTAATGTCTTCTTCATTCATCCTAGTACTGCAGAAACATCACATATTCCAAAAAATAAAAAAAAAAGGAAGCAACTGACTGTAAAGTAAGCTATATTCAAATTTAATTTAGCAGTGGCAACTATAATTGGTTTGAGCAGTTGAAATACTTCCAAGCTTCTACACATAAAAGCTTAGATGAAAATGGAAGACCTGCAATTCATGCTACTGAATTGTCTGCTATGGCATAGTTTAAACTGCAAAAAAGCAGCATCTGCTTATATTCCCTGAATTCACTTTAAATACGGGAATTAAAATGTTTCCACAACCTAAATGGTAAATAGTATGTTTTCAATGTGCTTGTACATCCTTTTTCTAAGAACTCTAACCTTATGAAACACTACCACTGATTTAATGATTCACAGATTTTGTCTGAATTGGTAACTAAGCTGTTCAGGAGATAGTACACTCATTATTAAGAAAAGAAAAACTTTAAAGAAGAGTTTAGATATCTGTGGATTTCTGCCACAGTGCTGTTTTCAGTATAGACAATGAAATGTTCTCAAGGATAGCTATACTGTAGGTGATATTTTATCATTAATAACTGTTTAAGCACTACAAATTTCTAGGAAAATACAAATTCTGCCCCTGAAAAGTGCTGGATACCCTTAAGTGCTATTACATTAAATGGGAGTCAAGAGCTTGAAGTACCTCTCAGAATATTTTAGAATATCCATTCAGACCTGCTATAAGTTAAACTTAAAATTAATTCAAAACTTCATGTGGGAGTATAGTAACAGATGTCATATTCTCTAAGTACAAGCCTTCGAGCAAAACAGTCAGGGCTGTAATAAATGGTACCATGATGATTTTCAAGTACTAGACATTTCCACTAAGCACAACAAAAGACCACACATTTAAAATTCTGAGACAATCTATGAAATCAGGTTAGCCATGTCCTGATATTTCTTTGCTAGTGAATAAGTTGTTATTCTGCATTTTCAAGTCCTCCAGCATAAAAAATTAGATATGATTATTGCTGTATTAAAGACTATATACACATATCATTAAAAGAGACTATTACTACACTATTGTGTGATGCAGGAAAAGTGGAAAAAATCAAAGCCCATCATTCCATCTGAAGAAAACTCCTTCTCTAACTCTCCAATTAACATGAACTAAAAGAGCTATTTGTCAAATGATGTTAAAAGATCAATTTATTTCCTCGTTCTTTTCAAATCTAAATTTGAACTGCATCCATATGAAGTTTAACCAAGTTGAATTACTGAACTGCGAGTTATTGTGTATGTAAGCAATAAGCTTCATTTAAACCAGCCTTGAATTTCTAGACTGAATTTGAGTCATTTGTTCTCATTAGTATTTCCTGCACAAAGTAGAAAACATCACTTAAGAAGAAATGAATTGTTTTAGAAGTTGTTTTAACTGCCACTCTTCTGCTCCTCTGTAGAGAAAGATATTCCAGCTTTTTCTCATTAACTGCATCTCCTATACCCGTCCTTTTCCTCAGACACAGACTATCGATTACATGTTATTCCTAAGTGTACTTGGGCATGGCCAAGCAGACTAGGGAAGCACAGTTTGCACTTCCTGTACCTATTCCTTCAAAGAGAGTCATTCTCTATGATGTACCACATCCTACACACGAGTCTGAGAAGTTGGAAGCAATTCTGAAAAACCTAGCTTTAAGTTTTCAGCTAAACTGGGGTGATTTGCCTTATTTGGATGTACCTCACCTTTTCACTCATGAAATTTCTAAATTATCATCTCTGTCGTACAAGGTAGTACTTCTGAAGCTTATACTTAAATGCTTACACTGCTAATAAACCAAATGGCATCGAATGATGCAGTTCTCGGAAACGCATGTCTAAAGAGCCTTACAAAATTTTGTTAACCAGATTATTCTCTTGCTTTCATTGAAAATACAAAATTTAGCTGGATGGACATAGATTTTTTATTAGTTTATGGAAAGAATAATTATTAAAAAAATTATTTCCATTCCACGCTGTAATGAAACTGAGACCATTTCAGACTGAACATATGTCCAGTATCGGTTGTTAGAGTATTCAGACAGGATATAAGAAATCTGATTCAGTCTTTTTTTGCATATAAGGATAAACAAGAAGAATCTGAGCCTACAATTCCCAGAATGTTTGTCTTGCTTGCTGTCGTGGCTGTTTCAGAGATGGGAGTGAGTAGGGGAGAATTTTTCTTTGCTATGATCTGAAATTTCATTCAGGACACTGGAAAGAGTTACATTTCCTTAAGAAGTTCTGCTTTGAGCAAAAGGCTATTTCCTAAACTAAAAGTGGCCGGCTGAAAAATTGCACACCAACAGTATGCTAACTCAATATACTTGGTATAGTTCATAGAACTTATATACTTAGAAGAATGCTTGGAAGTGAGACAACTGATGAAAGCTTATACTGTACACCTCCCACTGAAGAGTAAGCTCCATGGGCACCTCTTCAAACACCAACAACCAGTGCAGGTGCTTTTCCTCTACAAAAACCCGTTCTTTCTCAGCATGCTGTCTTCTGTTAATAGTCTTCTGATCTTCACTAACTCCTATATACCATACTAATGGGCATTTTATCCAGTTGCAAAATCTTGTGTCTTTGAATCTTTTTCCATCCTTATCTTCTACACCCTTTTCATCTACTCCTGCTGTGAACTCATTGTTACATGGGACAGTAGCTGCTGCATGAAGGTCACAGACAGAAGGCACACTTGAATAGACAGCATGTTGAATTTGGGATGGAATTTTGCTCTAAAACAGGTATGATAATGAATGTCATACCTTAAATAACAGAAAGAAATCACAGTTTACAAAGGACAAGGTTTTAGGACAGAGAAAAGTAGGGACTTGGTGAGACCCTTAAAGGAAGAAGTCACCATTCCTGACGTCCTTCTGGCAGAAAGAATAAAGAGATTCAGGGACAAGATCGAGGGAAAGATTCTAATCTCAGAGTACCACACAGAGTGCTTGAATTCTGTAACTGAGTGACAGAGATGCATTTCTCTAGTCAGATCACTTCATATGGTGTGTAAGCCTGGAAATACCGTGTTGTTGTTATTGTTGTAACCATTTATTGTTGTATTTTGTGGTTTTTTTTTCTTGTTATATCTCTCCTATTTTTAGAGTTGTTTGTGAATCTGAAGAGATTTACGATGCTACTAGTAACTCTTTAGATTCTATTATGAAGGCAAAGATTATTCAATCTACTCAGCTTGAAAGTAACAATCTAAAAAGTAGGAACTAAAAACTCATTTATACAGAGTTCTTTTTCAAGTCTCCAAGTGCACAGGAAATTTATAGTGATAATAGATGAGTAGTAAGTATGGCAGCCTAAAATGACAGTGGCATACATTCACCCAGCTGGAAGGACTGAACAAAAATCCGACACCCATCTACGGTGAGTCATGACCATTTTAATGTTAGCTACATTTTGTGATGCCGTTGTTCTAACCCAGTTCAGGCACCTTTACTGTGGAATAACCTACATTTCCACCAATTGATTACTTGAACAAAAACTCATGTGTTAATGATACAGATGATTAGACACATCTATCTCTATCTGAAGTCTTTCAAAGGCACTCGTTTGAAACCATTCACGATGTTCTCTTACAAGAATAAAGCTTATTATTCATTTACATCAATTGTAATTCCTGAAGTCTTTTTCCTCTGTTTTTCTAGATTCAGTTTTCCAACCAACATTTGAGGTACCCAGTATGAGCTTCACCTCTTCCAGATCTGTCCCTATGAGAAGATTAAAGCAGGAATCTGTGAAACTTGCTTGAGGCAAGCTAAATCTTTGCATAGTCTTTTAGCTAAGCAGGCAACAGCATAACTGGCAGAGAGGAGCAGGAGTACTTATTTTTCATCTTCGAATAAGTAAGAAGAGTTAGCTGGTGATAATCAACAAGGAGTCAAACAAGTTCTGTTCCTCACAACACGTGTCCCTCTGCTAACAGGCAAAAAATCAGTATTCTGAACCTAGCATCAGTTATATGTGACATACATCTACCATCAAAATCAGCAGACCATTTTTCATATTGTTACTTTTTATGGATATAAATACTCAATCTGGTGAATAATCAAGTTATGTTACTAGTGTGCAAAGCTCATCTCCAATGACTGACACCACTGGAAGCCACAAGAATCCTGTAGCTTTATAAATTAACATTTATTTTGTTGTATTTATTGCATTACAAACTAGAAGGAGAAATCTAACGTTTATAAGCAGTTTTCTGGAAGTAGCTTTCTTCCTCTTCCTTTTCTGCGTTTGCATTGCTTCTTTCCCATCTTTCTCACCAAGCAATGTTGCTGTGTTCTCAGTAGACTACTCTGTATGTGTTCTCTGTAATATTACTAAAGACATGTTTACAGAAGATATACAGTTTAAGACATTAATATTATTCTTGATTAGACATTAATATTATTCTTGATTTTTTTATGAGATGTATTTTTCAAATTCTACTTTACTAAGCATCCATAGCTATATATCTGATGATAAATTGTTCCTAGTAGATGTTTTTTAAGACTGTATGCTAGATTTGTGATGGATAGTACATCTGCAATCTTTTCTGGTACTATCAAGAAGTGTTATGGATTAGCAAAATTTTGCTTTGCGTACATAGATTAGAAACTTGCACCAGAGAAACTGGCCTAATGTAGAAACAGATACCAGAGTGGCAACAAGAAAGTTTAAAAAACCTAGTTCACTCTGCAGTGTTGACAGAGTATATTGGCAAACTCATGTCACCAGGTGAGAGACCTGCCAATGAACCGCGAATGATAGCGTGAGGTAATTTAAAAATATCTGAAAGTGTGGTTAAATGCCATCTGCACACGTTGTCACTGCTATATTAGCTGCAGTCAACCCAGCAACAAAAATTAACATACCTGCTTATCTTGCAGCAAAGCTCTCTTGAAATTCTATCACCACAAAAAGAGCATTAGTCACATTGGCAACATTGTTCAAGGCTTTAGCTACTTTAATGTAAAGCAATATTAGTAAAAATTACTTGAGCTTTCTGGAGTGTGAGTACTCATTAATTTGAATGGGGATCAATGACTCTGCAGAATTTCTTGAAACTAGATTTTGTTCACATACACAAAGTTTCGGGCCCTGTTTGAATAACTCAGGTTTGAACATACTGCACTGAAGAACTCTGTTATGCTCTACCAGTCATTGAGTGCAGTTCCTGAGAGTATCTCACAGGGTTAAACTGGATTGAACAACACGCTCTGTGACAGTAAGGAAAAACACATCTCTGAGACTGTTGCACATGATGGTAATAAATCTTCACAAGGACATCACTCTAATAGATATGGCTTTGAAGAAATTGAGTTTATAAATTTGCCATATATTATCTACTAATAAATGCTATACATTAATGTTAGAACCACAAATCTGTGTTTGTACTTGTCATTCATGTCGGTCCTGGATTACTGCATTTGAATCAGCCCTTGTCAAGAAAAAAAAAGAAAAAAAACAAAGAAATATGGTCCTGCAAATATACTGAAAATTTATAGACTTCAGTGTTAATTCTCCTTCTACATACACCTTAAAATAAGCTGCTGCTTCATCTTGTGCCAGGTTTGATTTATGGCATTCAAAGCAGATACAAGAATAAAAGACATGAATACTTGTTATTTGCTAGTAAATTATAGGCTTTCACAAGCTTGTACTTTATAGCCAGATGTTAAGGAATATAAACATAAAACACACTATAAAAGCTCTGTCAGTCATCACCCAAAGGACTTACAAAGACCATTCCTATTAACTGTTGGATCTTTAACTAAAGGTCAAGTAAAATACTACTGAAAGCCATGGGGAGACCTTCAAGTTGTCACGTAACAGGAGATTACTTTTTGGAGATTTCTCTGTTTAGAATAACAAAATGGCATGAATGTCAATATGTATATATATTGCTATGTAAAATGCCATCAAGAAGGAGCTGGGAAATACCAGTGAGTAGGATAAGGAGAAGAATCTCAGGGAAATTCTTCAATATCGGAAATGTAAATTTATTTGGTTGTTTGTTAGTAGGTCTTTCTCAGTGAGTGTCAGGAAGTTATGAAAAATATTTTCAGGGAGAAATGAACTGAAGGTTTTGATAGCTTTTGTCAGGCTTGTAGGTCCATTCCTAGTGAAAAGCAGGAAGAGGACCCAGCAGATTAAAAGGCAAAAACAAATGGTCAGATGGGAAGAGACAGCAGCTCATGGTGATAAGGACCTCTCCATACAGCAATTCACAGGAAAGCTTGTTGCAATTCTTCTAATATTTTTTCCCAGGAAATCTAGGTTGGCTAAAAGTACGTATGTGAGGCTTTTGACAAGCACAGGATTTCCAGCAAGAAACACACAGAAGAAAAATCGCTCCTGAACAGCCAAAAATCAGACACTCAGAAACTCTGTAGCTTTTAGTAGATTAAGTTTCAAGTTCATAATAATATACACTGACAAATCGAACCGCATTCTCTTTCATTTCAAGAAAATGCCCAGTTGGTTAACTGGTAGAAAATGTTTGACTTTTTATTAAAAATGTTTAATTATGAAACTACTCAGGGGAGAGGTCAGCTACAGCAAGTTGCTCAGGATTGTAACCAGCTGGGTTTTGAATATCTCGAAGTGTGGAGACTCCACAATATCTCTGGACAACCCATTTTCAATGACCTTCACAAGCAAATAAGCATTCTCTTATGTTTACGCAGAATTTCTTGTATGTCAGTTTGTGCCTGTTGTCTCTTGTTCCTTTCATTGGCATCACTGAGATGAATGGTCCATTTTCTTTACTCACCCCATCAGAGATTTATACACATTGATGAGATCTCCCTGTGCCTTCTGTTCTCCAGGCTGTACAGTCCCAGCTCTCACAGGCTCTTCTTGTATGACAGATGCTCCAGTCCCTTCATCATCGTTGTGGCCCAGTGCTGGACTTGCTACAATAAGTCTGTGTCTCTCCTGTACCAGAGACCCCATGACTGTACTCAGCACTCCTGAAGTGCCTTACCAGTGCTGAGCAAAGGGAATGGATCACCTCACTTGACCTGCTGGAAATGTTCTGCCTAAAGCAGGAATTCTTTCTTGATGAGGAATACGGAAAAGTTCTAAATCAAAATATTTTTCTGGATGGGTAAATTTTCCCATCAACGCATTCAAAGGGAGGAGGTAGGAAGACAGGGAAAAAAGAAGTGGGAAGCAGACATACGAATTCTCTTCTGAGCATCTAGATACAGTCAGGATTCTGTAGCTTTAAACACTATATGGTTTGCAGGTATTATGGATTACACGTTAATTAATACTAGGCAGGATACCAGTAATATATGTACCTGATTTGCTGAGTTTTTGATTTACTGTTCCTGCTGTAGAGAAGAAGCTAGTAAGATTTGCTATTGTTACTGTAGGCCAAAAAAGCTTTTGGAAAATGCATCTTTTATAGGCTTCAGGAATTCCCTTTTTTTACCTGTCATTCATGCTTTATCTTTGAGAATACTTGTATGTGAAAGGAAACACACTGGTATGGAGGTATGCACACTATAACTTTTTAATATCTGGCAATGCTGCTATGCCCCATTTCCCTGTCTCTACTCTTTCAAGATCTGTGCTTGAAGTTTTGAGGTGACCATGTGATGTGCATAAATTGTGACTTTCAGGAAGCTACTTGATTCTATGTCTTTGGAGGTGATTAAGTTAGCTGGAGCACACTCTTAGATCTTTCCTGAAATGACTAACAAATTGTACTCATAAGCACCACTGTTTCCCCTACATAGTTGCCCCACTGTGGGATTAATGCAAAACCTACTCCATGATTACCCACTTGGCCATGCTGGAGTCCCGTTTTCATCACTGAAGTGATGACTGGAATTATTTTCTCTAATTTTCTAAAGTAATAGGGGAACTTTACCATAGATTACCATGAGCTGTTCTGTCTAAGGAGAAAAGTCATTTTAAATTAACATAACCTGCTCTGAGTAAGCAGGAAATAAGTCATATGTTGACTATAACTATGAACGTAACCCATACTTTCACCGTACAGTCTCAATACGGCTCGCTTCTTACATGGTATAGTCAGTTACATCTTTACTAAGTGAGCAGATCTTGCCTATTTTAAGTATGAAGAGCATTCTCCTTGCATCTTACACCAACTATTTTCACCCATTTGCAGTGTAAGCAGGAATAGGCAAACTCAACAAAAGAACTGCTCCTGTTGGCTTCACAGCCTGTGGGCTGCTGGCTCATATGGGGCTTGTGGGAGGTACAACAGCTAGCTAGGCAGTAAGGGGATCAGTCTCCTCCAGGTTGGCTCCTGGAACTGTTCAACCAATGCTGGACAACTCCAAATGCAGTTATGAGGTTAATTCTCTATTTTGTAAAAGCCAAGAGATATTAAAGGAGATTAGGAATCCTTTGTGCTAGGCATCATGAAGCACATAATAAAAACAATCTCTTCCCTTATTTCAAAAGACTGGAATAAACACCATGTTCCATTTTCACAATGAAAAACTGAGGTTTAGACTTGCTGAAAGCAATGAAGATCTTCATAAGAGATCTGGAAACTGAACTTGGATATTCTGAATCGAGCAAAGTTTAAGAATTAACTCCCATTACGGTTACTCTGAAATAAAGGACTCTTCAGGATATGGGCTATAAAAATGAGTGAACTTTAAAACTTTTTCAGTCAGATAATGAGCACCCTTGCAATATTCAAAATATTCAAATTAAGTGTCATACTAGCTTTTTTTTTTTTTTTAGTTACTTGGACATTGTCTTTAAGACACTTTTTGACAGCAGTCTTCCATCGAGTTTTCTATTTTTAGGTTCTTCATCAGCTCTTAGCACAGTACCGAATTTTTTTATGAAATTAATTGCCTAGTTTTTTTAATCTGTATCCAAAAAAAAGAAAGAAAAAATCTTTTGCTAATTCTCTTCCTTTCTCTTTCTCCCTCCCACCCAAATTTGAAAAATAAGTTGTCATCACTTCACTAAACATCATGCAGGATAACTGATCAGACTGGAATTGTGTTTAAGAAAGGATTTTCTTCCGCATTAGGAAGGGAGTCTGTGCACACATGTTGATATTTAACTTCATGCTTTTTGAACAGTCTTTCTGAAGTCAGTTTCTACTTGAAGCGTAGGAAGCTGAACATGCACATAAACCTCCCTAAGGTCAGAAACTAAAAAGGTAAGCAATGCCCTATTTTCCAGGTTTTAAAATACAACAGTTCACAAGGTGAGCTTTCCCTATACAGGTAAATTATGGTAATTGGATATGTGGCACTACTGCTACTTCTTTTCCTGACAGTATTGCCTTTGTCACCATCTCTGTCTCCCTCACTGTTGCTCTGATTGCCAGCATTTATGCTGATGGCAGGAGCAGTGACAGCAGGCACCGCAGCAGGCAGCTGCAGTCTGTGAGCTACATCTTCATTTTAGATATCCTTTGGAAAGAGATTATCTTCCATGTAACAGAATATGAGGAGTAACACAAGATGTGCAACATGGATAAAGGACAGTCCACATATACTCTACATAAATTCCTTAAAAGAAAAAGACCAAAGTGTAGCAAGAAATGTAGGTTATGTCTAGCGTTCGCATTCTATACATTTTTAATGTTAGCTTGTGCTATTTAAAAACACAATCAAAACACCTTTTGCCATTCTCAGGTTGTTTTTGTTCGTGTGTTGGAACTACTAATTCTCAGCGAAGAAAATGCCAAAGGGAAGGATTTAGCTATTTTGACTAAAACTATTTATGAACTCTCCAAGGGAAAGATAAAGGAAGAACCAGCCGAGTTGCAAATGTGCAAAAACAGTTTCTTTTATTTTCCTGTTCATAGACTCCAAGGGGGAGAGGAGGGGGGAAAGAAAAAAAAAAAAGAAAAAACCCAATGCCACAGTCAATCTTCTTCACCTTCAGGGAATACTTTCATTTTTCTGATATTTTAATTCCCCCCAGACATAAGAAAAGGCATCGATATTTGCTGAAAGATTCTATTCTGAATAAGGTAAAAGCTCCTAAGTTGGAGCCTCATACAGCAGGAGTACTGTGGTCCTATCTGAGTCAAACAGGTGACATTTTCTGACTTAGGTCACTGGTTTTGTCATCTTTATGTGTTCATGGGTGATTGGCATTTGTAGTCCCTCATTTCCTCATGCCCACTGTAACAAACTATTTGTCAGCTATAATTTGCTCAAAAACAACCAACCAAAAGGGCCACGAAGATGATCCGAGGGATGGAGCACCTCTCCTAGGAGAACTGGCTGAGCGAGTTGGGGCCATTCAGCCTGAAGAAGAGAAGGCTCTGGGGTGACCTTATAGCAGCCGTTCAGTACCTGAAGGGGCCTACAGGAAGGATGGAGAGGGGCTTTTCACAAGGGTGTGTAGTGACAGGACAAGGGGGAACGGCTCTAAACTAAAAGAGGGCAGATTTAGATTAGATATTGG
>Ga0065711_1042422_pt1 | contig 15396 bp, 9 predicted proteins | sample Hoacrofraction12_FD_59098 | JGI IMG/M metagenome (GOLD analysis project Ga0065711, IMG submission 59098) | Hoatzin crop microbial communities from Cojedes, Venezuela - Epithelial fraction 12 v2 (version 2) | ecosystem: Host-associated > Birds > Digestive system > Esophagus > Crop | place... | reverse complement strand
CTTTTTTTTTTTTTTTTTTAGAAAGTCAGGGGAGATGACATGAGCCTGGAGCAGCAGGCAAGCAAAGAAAGAGGGGCAGAGACAGAGATGGAGAGAGAATGAAAGAAAGAGAAGCAGGAGAGAAGCGGGAGAAGGAAGGGAAAGATGCCTCGGAACTGTTCTTTCACTTTTCAAATGCTTTTCCAAAAGGTATCAAGATGTATTGCACCCTAAGGCAAAAGCCTAAAAGCTCGTCTAACTCATACATGGAGAAAGCAGGAATAATACCACAGGTTTCAGTCATGATTTACAATGATGTGAATGAAAGCTGAATCTGGCAGAGCTCCATCTACTTAATGAAATACTTGCTGAAGAGGAAAAAAAAGATTGAAAAAAGACTGATAGAAGATTAGCAAGAACTAGCATGAACATGATTACAACACTTGTATATCTATCATTGACCACCATCTGATTAGTAATAAATATTTTTTTCCAGTTTTCTTAATTGCACTATTCCCATTTTGAATCTACAAAGCTATGATTATCTGCCAGTTTCTTGTAATGTCAGAAAGCATAAAAATCTTTGACATGGATTTGAAACCTTCCAGTATTATTCAAGGAAAACATCTGTGCACAATGGTGTGACGGAAAATATGAAGATAATAATAGAAAAAGCAAACCCAAAGGGACATCAATAACCATTTTGTTTCTCAGCTCCTCATAACTCTATCAGTGTTTGCCTCTACCACAGCATCTCATTTCTGAAGACCCCTTGAATACAGGGAAAGCATGCAAGGAAATCAGTTATTTGACCATCTCCTCTTCTGTATCATTCCTTCTGAGGCTCAGGCCTCTGCTTAAAAGTGCCAGACAGCAACACTATATCCTCAAAGGCATAGAAATAAGAGCTGAAAAGCCCTCTCTTACATCACTTAACATAGTTTCTGCCAAGAAGAATTGCTCCCTACAGCACATTCATAAGTGTTTCCTACTATCCAGCTTTAAATGACTGAAGTGATAGGGCTTCCGTTGTCTCCCTGGGGAGGTTTCACCACAGCCTATTCAAGCATGCTGTTAGGAGAGCAAGAGACAGTGATTTCATTGTGTATCGCATCTCAGGGTTTCTACAAAAAGGTTGGCTCCATGCTGCACCTGGCGCAATCTGAAACATTCTGATGAAGCGGTGGTGAAATTTCCTGTTCACTTGTCATCATGAACCTGATGGGCAACACCACCATGAGCCAAAGTACAAGTGAGCCAAATCCCTAGTCAGCTCAGCTTGAAATAGATTCCATGCTAGGATGTGACCCTCAAGTGAAAATGTCTTGCAACTCTCCTTGGCTTTAGTCCCTGTCCCTTGGAAGTCAGAGGACAAGGGAGAAAGCCCTTGAAGTAAGCTCCTTGGAACAGTGATAAGCAGACTGTGTGCGCTGATTGTCATAAGTAAATAGCAGTAATAATAAAAATTGTCAGAAGTCCATCCGTGCAGTTCTTTCAATAAATTAAAATGATACATGACTTAGGCCAGTGCCAGGAAATGCCTAACTCCCTGATTATGTAAAACATGGAATTAGTGGGGTATTAGTTGTTTTCAAGGTATTAATGAGTTACACATTCAGAAAAAGAGCAATACTTCAGTGGTGATACAAGGCCTGATGTTGATCTAACACTTCTCCTCTGCTGGTGTAGCTCCACTGACTCCTGTGGGGCTTTTCTTGACTGACATCAGTGCAGTGGAGCAATAATACCCTGATGTGTAAGCCAGGAATATTTCGTAGCACATACAGCATCTGTAGCATTCCTTTCTGCGAAACAGTACAGATGTTAGTGGTCTGCTGGCACCAGAAATTACCACAGTGGTATAAAATATTTGAAACCACTAACTGGATCATCTTTCCTCCATGTAATTAAATGTGGTCTAAAAAAGTTCTCTTTTTAACTTATTAAAGCTGCTACTCTTCCTAGGCAATAAAAAGAATCTTAGCTTAATAATATATTTTGTTAATCTACTGTTTTTTTTAGAGAAGTACCTCTAAGCATCGCAGCACAGAGAGCACACATTACTGAGGAGTTATTTTTTTGTACTTCTTCTGGGTATAAAATCTACTTTGCTGAACTCCTGATAATGGTTTCTAAAACATTTCTATAGTTCCAAGGGCAGAATTCTTAGCATTTTTCAATGCTGTTTCCTAGTGCTGCTGAAGCACCAGAATCATATCAGCTGCAGTCTTCTCTGTTATTCAGAAGTATATATTTTCAGAAAAGCTTAGGGTTGACATAATTCTGTTTCCTGTGAGGTAAATGAGGGATTTCCTGCAGATTTCAACAGCAGCAGATACAGGTAAATACTGAGCAGAAAGTCTCACCCCTGGTGACTTGTCCCTACTGCAGCTAACTTCCAGGAAAGACATCACAGCAAGCATATTGGCTCTTTTCAAATTCCTTTGCTCCTTTCATTTGTACATGAGATCTATAAATAAATTCAGGCATTTTGGTTTCAATAAGCTCTGTTCATAATGACACTACCCTTAAATAGCAAGAATTCACTATAATAATATAATGAATTCTTTTCTGTGTGTTCTTTGCAAATTGATTAAGTGCAATCACAGTGGCTTAGTTCAGAAGTCTTCGTTTATGGAATACATTAAAAAATAAAACAAAACACAGTCATCCGTGAAGGACTTCATAAAATGTCCAGGCTGTGAAAGGCAGTCAGCAATCTGTGCAAGTCACATTCAAAACCTTTGTTTGACAGACTTTCCCAGAAGATTGGCAAAATGTTAAATAGCAGCTGTACATGGAATTAGAAAGGGAACAAAATCAGCTGACCTGAGAAAGATCTGAACTCATAGTTCTTCCCACAGCCAACTGTATCATACAATTTTTTTCAGAAACAGTATGCCTGATAAAATCTCCCAGGCCCTGAATATTCACTGCTCAGTCATTTATTGTCCTTTTTAATAAACAGGTCAGGGGAGGTATTTGTGAGCACGGCATATTTTTTTTCCAAAGCCACCAGGCAGCCAATATTTTTCAGTACAATACCCTACTTGTCTTGGGCATCTTTTTCATTCTGAATAAGGGCGTGAATGTTCCAAGATTAGAAAGACAAAAGACTTATTTATGTTTATCCCTCTTTTTGTTGTTCCATTTCTTTAAATACTCTTTCCTTTCATTCCACCGTCCTTACCTTCACTAGCTGTTGTAGCTAGCCAGACTTCTGCATGAATAATTACAGCTTACAGAATTCTTATTACATAATATCAGACCCTGTGAGACTAGCTACAGTAATAAGCCAACCTTAATGAACTGTTTTCTGCTTGCATCCCTCTGTAGTGTAATACAGTGCAAAGACACGGAAACAGTCCCTCGGGTGATGTATTCAAAGCTGCCTACGGATCAGGTACTTACAGCAGGCAAGCCCTCTTATATATTTGAACTTCTTTAGTGTTAGTTCCAATGCTAGCTCCATATTTCTAAATTCATCAAAATCTGTGTGTTTCAAGCCTTGAAATTTCTTTGACTTCTCTAAGCAGGTTAGAAATATTTCTGTCCTCTTGTCATTTGCATTATTTTTGGCAATGCTTAGTGGCCCTGTCCTCCCTCTGTCATATATATGACACCCATAAAACCCAGTGATCCACTGGAACGTGGCAGCACCTGTGACAAGCTGGTGGAGGTGACAACACAAGAACAGGAGACGTGGATGTGGAGGGAGACTGCAAACACTCCTGGGTGTATTGGCTAATGTTGTACTGGGACCTGACGTCAAAGCTAAGCATTTAGTCATTCTTAATGACTTCCTCCTGGACCAAGTACTCAGGGAACTGAAGACGAAACTATCAGCTCTTTACTTCTCCCTGAGCAATTCTGGACTTGAGTCATAAATGCTGCTGTGGAACAGGCGCTCTATAACATGGACCAAAATAGGTTCAGATCCAACACCCCAGCAGGACCAAGAAAACCCCTCAGTATCTATACCATTGTGCCTAATTTCAAAAAGGGAAATCGTGTAAAAATGTGTTTAAAAAGGTATAAGATTACATAAAAAAGGAAACTTTAAACTTTTATAGAGTAAAGAACAATGTCTTTACAGATGGCATGCAGATAATTTAAAGGTAGTATATCAGAGGCACAGAGCAAATACCTACTACATCTTTAAAAGGATTACAAAAAGACCAGAAGAAGCTGGTAGGAGGGCAACAGATTGAAGAATGCATCCCTCCAATGTGCTAAGGTTCTGTTCAATTCAGGGAAATAGCAAAGATCTGGAAGGTTAAAAGGAAGAAAACCTCTCTCCACCTCCAAAAATGGGAATTATGAGAAACTGCTTGCAGAAGACATGAACATGCATAATAAATCGTTTTTCAAACATGTTAGGAAAAGGCAGCTTGCCAGAGAATCTGTAGGACAAGAGATTATTTAATCAGAAAGAACAAAATTATATTATCCTTAAGAAGACATATGTAAAATTATGTTTCCGCTATGGCATCTTGGAAATATTTCTACACTAGGACCCTTCTTTTTATAGGATGCAGCAGATCGTTTGAATCAAATTGGTTCCAAAAATGATGTGAAACTGAAGGAAGACCTTTTCATAGTAACTGGCAGGTGGAATTCAACACAGATAAATGCAAACTCCACCCCCCCAAAACACCTACATCTACTAGGATAGGCTCTGAGTTACTATTACCACGCAGGAATAAAACCTCTGTGTTGTAATAAATAGATATATGAAACCATTATCTCAACACTCAGTATTGCTCTACTGAGGCCTTTTTCTGTGTCCTGGCCATTTTGTCTCAGAAAATGTGCAGCAGGATTACAACAGACATGGAAGATCAGCAATGCGGAGTGGCTCCAACACAAGAGCCACACAGGCTAGGAGCACTCTGCTACCTGGAAAAGCAGGGAGCGATGGCCTTGTGACAGAGGTCATGAAGGATGTGAAGGTGGGGGTGAGTGCTGGGAGGCTCTTCCACTGCAGGAACTAGCAGGGATCAAGTGAAGGCAGAGCTTGTAAAACAAACAAAAGGAAATACTATTTCACTAATCCAGTAACCCTTACTTTCTCATTACCTTTTGAGTCTGTGTGAAAAAGAGATCCTGTTCTCTCCCCTGCACTACAACAAGCCACTGCAGGACCAGCTCCTGTTCTGCAACTTAGAAGAAGCAATTGATTCTCAAGACACTCAGTGCTCAAAGTGAAGAATTACCTTTCATAATGTTACCAACAGGCTGGAGTCTAAACACAGCTGAGAAGGATCCTCCCCCTTTCCTCCCCCTCTGCCCTGCCATTTATTTGACACAATACACCTGTGGCAGTGGAGGAGATTTGGAAGACAAATAGCATGGGGTGGGGTGATTCATTTTTCAGTAGCTTAATACAAAGCAAGACCAGGATGAATGCAACTAGAGTCAAATGTTGCCCTGGGGATGTAGGAAGCTTATGGAGATGGTGATATAATGTTGATCTAGTGATCTCTGCAGTGTGAATAGTGTTTTACACAACTATGTTTTTATGACTAAAACCAGTTAGTTTTTCATTAATTCATTTTTTATGTGTAAAAACCTCCTTAGGGAGCCCTGTGAAACAGAATACATGTGCTTTTTCAGTCTGTTATGACATCTGAACTTATACAGAAGACTGTCTCTGGCTTTTTCTAAGCATACTTCTTTTCCACTCAGATGAGAAAGAGGTTTGTTGCAATCAGTTACTCAGCCTGTCAGCTCTTCAGTCGATCATATCAAAATGGAAGGCTGGCTGTTACATCAGCCTCATCTGAAAATAAATGAACCAAATATTTGAAGCATTAAGAGTCTGCTTGCAGACCTTGGGAATCATCAGGTGGAGAGCAGAGTGCGTTGCACAAGGATCACTCCTCGCTCTCCTGTGAGGGAGAAGGTCAGCTCATGACATGGGCACAGAAACGCACCCCTTTGCCACAACGTGCTCCCTGGGCTAGGGAAAAAGGGCGGGAGGGCGGTGGTACAAACTGCGCAATCCATATTGTCAGAGAGGCAAAACACAGAGAAGGGATGGCCCTGAGTCACCAGGTGTAAATTTATATCTCCTTTCTAATCCAAGAGAATTAAGAAATTTTTCATTTGTGGTTTTTTTCTCACAAAGCTGGGATTATCACTTACATCTGTAGACAAGATCTGCCAGAGGTAAGGGCATCTGGAAATCTGGATGAACTGATGCATACATGGGAAGCAGGATGGATAGAAACTCACTGCTGGACAACCTCCAATGCCAAGTGTCTTTCTGAGCAGTTATTCAGCTTGAATGATGTAAGAAACACTGAATGTAGATGTGTGATTACATCAGAGTCATCCAGGCCACATAACCAACAAAATAAATGTCCACCACAACAGAGCAGGGATAAAAGTATCAGTGGTGTTTTTCTGCTCTGCTTTGTGCATTAGCACTCTGCAGAGCATATGGTAGGCTGAGGTTATGGATTATGGTGTTAAATTTACTGGTTTTCCTTTTATTCCTGCTGCAATTTGCACCTTTCAACTATTGCATCTTACCATTAATTGAGATGAAACTCCTTTCACCAGACTATTGGCGCTGGAGTATAGATTTTTTGTTACACGGCATCTAGCATTATGAGGCCTGTGCATGCATACAACAGCAGTACAAATAATGGTAGAAATAGAGGTAGAAAAAATAATTATAAACTAGTTTGTTAATTAAATAATGATCTCAGTACATTCTGTGGTGATGTATGTGATTTTATGGGAAAATGCCATCTTGGCAGTACAGTACTATGTATTAAATGAGGTCGTGATAGTAAGGGGACTGTGCTGGAAAGAGACTGAATATCTTACAATGAATGCTTCTGGGTTCTGATGATACACTTGTAGCTGAAAAGTAATTGTATTTTACAAGGAAAAATAAAACTACTACTTTTTCATTCAAGGAATTCACAAGAGGGACGTGAAGACAGTGCAAGTATTTCCATGGAAGTGGAGTGTCTATAAAAGAAGTTTTATTCACTTTCTTAGTTTACAAACAGCTTCATTTAATATTCTCTGACATCCAGTATTAACAGAGTGGCTTTGATCACAGTAATCAGCCCAATTGCAAAACATTTCTGCTATATATAACCTTAATAGTATGGAAGCTGCCATTCTCAGCAGGCAAACAGAAAACCAGAGTATGAAAGAAGAATGATACAGAAATACAGCCCAGGTTAATATAGCTAATAATGCAAAAATTTGACTTAAACTAAAGTTTTAAGGGAAGAAACTTTCTACCAGTACAAGTAGCAGTGATGCAGATGGACTGTATTTAACAGTTCTAGACACAGAAAATTCTTTTTATATATCCATGTATGCCTGGCAGCCCTGCAATGGAAATTTCTTAGATGTACATATTAGAAACACAGCATACAGTTCCCCTTCAGCAGCGCAGTGGAACAAACACGGATCAGACTTTAGACCTGCTTAGTTTTGAAGTTAGGAAGGTGATTCTGTGATGGACAAAGCGCTTTCATTTACAATCTTTTTCCCTTCTTTAAAGTGTGGTAGTGAGCACCACAGAGTGCACAGAGCACGCTTGTCAGCATGGTAGCACTGGGACAGACAAACAAAACCAGAATATGCGACCTCATTTGCTCTGGCTCTATTGGTGTGTACACCCAGAGCTCTCCAAGAAGCAAGGCTTTCTGCTGCATTGACAAATACCAGCTTCACTAAAATTCTCATAGTGTGGAAAGGGTACCAGTTAAAGCTTTGGGGACAGAGTTCTCTCTTATTTGGGGGGGAGCTCGGGGGCATAATAAATTGAACAGGCTTAAAAATGGAAACAAAAAATGTTGCAAACATTCTCCATGACATGTCAGTGAAAAGTTGCTGAGCTGGTTTTACTCCGCAAAAATTATTCTGATTTTCCTGAAAGAATGAGAAAAGGGTTCTCCTGTTACAGACACCTGCGACCGTTCTACAGCATACCTCCAAAAGCCTGTCTACTCTATGTAAATGTAGCCCAGGTCACCTCCTACACGTGGGAGAACAGACGAGTATTCACTCTTCTTGCACTTGCTTAAAGGAGAGGAAATGGTGTGATTCTGTCAAGCTTTTTTTTTGGTTAATTGTGTATCAGATCAAAAAATAGACACAGACCTTACTTTAAATGGATTTGTGTGTCAGCTTCTAACTTCCAGCAGTGATGTTAATGGCAAGGCAGATTAGAAAATTGAAAAAGCAGTAGGTGAACAGGAGTTCATACAAAAAAAAGATGGGAAAATATCCAAGCAAGCGGCATCAGCAAGAGAGTTTATAATTGAATTAAATGATGAAAAGAGTAGTGGGTCAAGTGATGAAAACAACAATACAGCCTTTCAAGGAAATAAGGATTAGAGAAGCCATCTTCCAACTCAGAAAATCAGTCCTTCATTCTACTAACACAAGAGCAATTGTAAATTCTGTTGATTAATTTTGCATGCAGTGAGATATTACTGCAGATCTAAGATCTGCAATGCATAATTTAGCAACTATGCCACAAATGCACAGTGAATATTCTGAATAATTTTATGCCCATAGGATGTTTACGGAGCACGAGTGTGAATTGAGGTCATCATAAAAAAAAGTGCACTACGGAAATGTGAAGATTGTCCAAAAGTCTTTTCATTTTTCTTGATCTTTGTGTGGCATTATGATACAGGCTGTCAAATTTAGCACACAGCCCAATAATTGCTGTATAGATAGCACAGAAGCAAGGCTGTCCCTGATTTCTGATAGTGTCTCTGACTGAGCTCATCCTGTAGCTCTTTCTTCCCTGCCTCCTACCCTGTTTTCCCTGCATTCCCCATGGGCAGAAGGGTCCAGTTCCTATTTCTCCCATACAGAATTTTAGGCATACCATTTCTTTTGGTATGTAAAATAGTATGTATTTATTATATTAAATATTTTATGTTTAAACTGGCTTTAGGTGTGATAGCCCTCTTCCGATGTATTTTCTTATGAAAAAGCTGCCACTGGTCCAGAGATACATTGGAGTTTTATGATACAATATTGCTCATAGTAATCATTCTACTACTGCACTTTATGGTTAAAAGAATTACTCAGAAGTTTAAATCATAAACCTTTAATCACTTACTTTGCTGTTAGCAAGATAGAGTTGACTGTCCAGATCACTGAGCTATTTGCCTTGTTTCCTGTTTCATTTTTTCATCTCCTTGGCACCACTTCTTTTTCTCACGAGTTCAAAACCACCCATAAAACATAAGCAGTTGCCAGCAGTTTATATATGAGGTAATAATACCATAGAATGACAATTTTGACCTTGGAAACTGCTCTATTTTAGAAGAAGACAGCAAGCTAGATCTAATTCGGCTCCACCAAAAGAGGGAAGTGATACAGAGGTACTAAGAGAAAATTTCTTTTCCTGGAACATACTGACATGAAAGCTGGGATTGAACTAAGGAAACTAATAGGGCATTGAATGAAGCAAATGAACCTCCAACAGAAAATGAACTGATTTAATTTGTAACAGCTATGGGAGCTGTTACTTTTTGCCTTATATGTCCACATGGTGATCCTGGACCAGAAGCTTGCTTAAACAGGTTTTTAGTGTTATTGCAGAGATATAATACAGGATCTACCTGTGCAATGAGATCTCTTAAAACTGTAGCTCTATAAGCATCGTGGCTAGCTGTGGCAACCCTTCATTAGTGACTACTGCTCTGATGAGCAAAAGACTCAGAGCCGTAGCTGTCTAACAGTCAGATCAAACCATATTTGTTAGCTCTACAGCTAAAAGATAATAACAATGTATCATCATCAGTGGTTCAGTTTATATGACTACTTTGTTATGTTTTAGCTGTATGGCTAGTTAGCAAATTTCGATGATGTAATGAAAGATGCTGCATTGTGTTCTTTGAGTGTTATACTAAGTTGAATTGTTAAAATCCTTCACATTTTTTCCTATATCTGGACTGCAGTGGTTGATATAGAAAGCTGCTAAGACAGAAGAACAAGACATTCCTAAGTGAAAAAATACGAACAACAAGTAGCATGGGACTGTGTTTGATGCATGAAAGAACTACAAATACTGAACAGATAAAGTGAGGCTTATTATCTCTTACTTTGTGCTTCAGGAGTTTGAATATGCTAAGAGACTAAAGAGTTCAAGTGCTGTAGCAGGGTAATCTGGAGAGCAAGAAACATTGCCTAAGTGCCGGGACTGTCAGGCTGTCACATTCCTACCTGGGCTGGCTCTCAGACAGAAGGGTGGCCGGAGGTCTGCAAGTGTCTCGAACGCTATGCACACCACCAACAAACTCAGAAAATGTTAACACTCCAAGGTCTGGGATTTTTTGTTTTTTTAATAACATTTCAATCATTATAGTTAATATTCAAGGCTTAGGGTGGCTTTTTTTTGCCTGGAATTGTAAGATACCTAGGCTGGGAATATGTTGCTTGGGGAGTGTGTGGAGCATCTGGTTTTCATCTAAATTCTTCTTTGATTTTCCTATTGCTTAGTGCTAAATAGCATGCATCAGGAGTCAGCATCTTCTGTAGTCTGAGCAGAAGAAGTAACTTTTCTCATGGTGAGAGTCTCCACAGCCTTCTGACAAAAGCAAGCAAGCTTCTCGCAGTGGGCAAATTGATGCAGTTCCTCTCAAGCTGATGAAAATCTGGCTTTACGGAATTGTTTAGCAAGTGTTTCTTGTTTTGGGTATTTTCTCTTTTTAGACCACTTGTCACTATTGGTCAGTCGAACACTTCCAGCAAGCCGGGAACACTCTGTTGCAGAGTCGCTGATACAAATATCCTTGTCCCAGCTAATGTAATATTAAATGCAAGAGAACTTTACAGTTTTGTGATACGCTTTCAAGTCTGAAAGGAACTCATTTTTATTAAGGAACATGCCAGGGATCTGGAAATTGTCATCATTTGAGACTTAAAAATATGTTATACAACAAAGATCTTGATTCTGACTTTTCAGAGTTTGGGACATTTTTAGGGAGCCCTGGTGCCTGTCTGGTTTTAGGTTTTGCGTTCGACTACCCTTTGTTTGGTTTTTTTTTTCATTTCTAAAGTTACTTCCAGTTCCATAATCTTTTCTTCAAACCTTCCTGCTTTTTTAAGGCCGCCAGTTATAATTATGTGCTCCTGACTAAATCTGGGATGTACGTGTGGATCCAAGTCTGTTTTCTTATATGCTGCTGCAAAAAAGGTCAGCATTTTATCATTCACTTATCCCCTTGCTTTTCTATTTCTACATGAATCACTTCATTGGCAGGCTATAATTTATAGCTTCCTCCTGCAATATAAGTGCAAACGCTTAATTTTACTGACATAAATTTTATGCAAAGGGCATTCTTAATCAGGCTTACGAGCCTGCTCTTGCAACACTCAGCCTTAATTTGTACCTTAGACAAGAAGAAAAATAATAAATGAAAAAAGAATGGTGTGAGGGAGGGTGACAATTAAAATGAGTGGGTAGGGAGGACGGGGATCTTTTCCTTGGAAACCTTTTCTTTGGAAACTTAATTAACTCCGGATGAATCCCACAAAAATTCTCTATAACGAAATAATCTGCAATTTATCTCTCAAAGTGTTAACTCTTTATGTTTTGGTGAAATAAAAGAGAAATAAGTATATAACCACCCTTCTGGACATGGAACCAAAGAATAGGAAAGAAAAGCCCTAAACAGAGAAAAGTTTACAAAATGAGAGGCACCGCGCATTGAAATTTGGGATGGGGGCCAGCAGGAACCCAGCAATACGTCTGGGTAAAACAGGAAACCCCAAATCCAGTGAGCTGCTTTGTAATTTAAGATGCCCCTCTCAGTGTCTGTAATGCTAGTAATGTGTACTTTCTGAAAGCTAGGATGACACAAAACCAGTGTGGGAAGGAGGGAAAGCGATCTGCAGTGTGGGGTTGTTTGGCTTTTAACGCAGGATAGCTGAGAAGTCAATTGTACCCACGCTTATTTTTATGAATGCAGGTAACCTGATCCTGCGACTTCTACGGAGGAGGCTCACGCTTCAGCTTCCCGTGAAGCTTGGCACGGGGGCTGCTATTGTGCACAGACTGACAGGAGACCCGGACTCTACGGAGGCAGCCGGCAGCCCTTGTTTGCTTTCGTCATTCAGCTTCAGAGCTGTGGTTAGGTTTCTTCTCCCAAACTCATGCATGCTTTCCCCAGGAATAACCAGAGCCAGTACACAATACATCTTTCTGTTAGTAAAGTAGCTGTGTATCTTGCAATACAATTCTCTTCTTTTAGGTATTATTTAGAATATCCAGCTCACGTGCTTTAAGGAAAAGCAGCCATTGCATTCACCTGCCTAAGTAAATGTACTGGCGTTCGAATTCACTGTCTTCTTCAGTGCCACTGTGGTTAGCATCAGTCCTGTTAGGGCAAGGATCTTGTAGATCTGTCTGAGAACCATCACAGAGGGAAACACTAGGGACTGCTTCTACCATTAACATAATCTGCCTCACAGTATCATCTGGATTTTTTTTTAGCCCAACTGAATACTTAATTAACTTAAAAATCCCTTTGGTGTCTGTTTCCCAGATATTTAAAAACAGTAGGGAGAAAAATCTTCATTGTTTTGCACAGTATGCTGTCAAAACAACAATTAGAAATCAGAGGGTTGTTTAATGAATAACCACCTTGGCAATAGGAAAGAAGTTAGTCCTAATTACAAGCATTATAAGCATTCGATACAATATTTTTCTTTGAAATAATACTCCCAAATATCTACTGGAAAACTAGCAGCTTCTCCAGCCATAATGGACCCAGTTTGCTGCCGGATATTGATGTCATTCGATTTAGGTTGGTGGTCATGATTTAAAATTAATGTATTCTGACTTATCCCATTGTATCTCAGAACTAGGAAACTCCAGCAATAGAGAAAGTGTTCGGAAATGCCAGAAGCACCTGCACCAGGGCCTGCCTGCTCAGTTGCCAGTCAGAAAAACACTCCCAAGTCGGACAGAGGATCAGTTAGTACAAGCACGTCTTGCAGCAGCCTTCATTTAGAAGACTCCTATTAAGCAGGACTCTGAAAAAGTTGCCTTAAAGCTGTAGAAACCAAAGTCTTTTTCTGCTCTCCAGAAATATTCCTATTGTACTGCAGGAGTCAAACGGTGCAGCCTGTGAACAGCTCTCTCACCAGGGTTGACCCAACATGCTGATTGCACCTGTTTTGCGCTACAGCATGGTAAGAAACCACAGTTTCTTTTGTTTTGAAGAAACTCAGAAAAATCTCGTCTATTAGTGCTTTTTAAACATGAAAACTGCCCAGTGATTCTTCTGTGGTGTCTAAAATTTCACGGTCTCAGCAGCAGGCACAATGCATCCACATTTCCAAAGATTGATGCTGGTGTGTCACATCTACAAAGCAGAATAGATGACTCTTGCTTTTCATGCAAGAGTAACTACTATTAAAATAGTAGGGATATTCAACCACTAGTAGCAGCACTATAACACTGTGATGCTTTCCTTCATTTTTACTTCTGCAGCTTGAATGAAGAAATTCCTGTGAATTAATGACCTTTTTCAGAGATACTTTAGAGAGAACATTGCAGTCCTGGGTGAAATCTTGCACAGAAGACAGTCAGTGGAAAAACTCCCAAGTCAACACAATATTTAGTTTAAGATCCTAGTTTCTGTAATTGTATGAGTTCACTCTAGAAGAGAGACCTGTGCTGTACCTCTGAAGCCCTTTCTTCACTTCAGATTTTCGTTAGCATGGATTAAAAAGACAATCTTCAGACAAGTTAGTTTTCTTTAATTAGCACTTATTGGCAATAATGTTATGCTGTCAGAGCCAAAGTCAAAAGGAAAAGAGGACTATTCTCCAACTGGTTTACATTGGAAGTAATGTCAGAATCTCTTTTGTAATTCAGTAAGGTACATTGCTAAAACACCTACAAAACATCAGTGGCCACACATACGGGTATATATGTAGTCTTTTATTTCTATCTACTTAAGAAACCTTACAGTTTCATTGTATAGAAAGAGTAAGTTTGCGCAAGTATAGTTAATGCGTGTTTCAGATAATTTTTATATGTGAAGATGTATTTAGAAACCAGAAGATGTACCAATAGATATCTGCCCCTATTCACCTAGATATAGATGAATCTGAGGCCAAATAATACTCATAGAACAGCCTAGGTTGGAAGGGACCTCAGAAGATTGTGTTCCAACTTTTCATGGGAAAGCGAGCCTAGATGAGATTATCTAGCACCCTGTCAAGTCACATCTTGAAAAATTCCAGTGATGAGGACTCTGCCACATCCCTGGGCAGGTTGTTCCTGTGATGGATTTTTCTCACTGTAAAAATTTCTTTCTTATACTGAGATGAAACCTCTGCCAGTGCAACGTCTTCCCACTGCCCCTTGTCTTTTCCATCTGGCTCCTTATGAAGAGAGACCCTCTGTCATATTTGTAGCCGTCATTTAAGTACTGGAACACTGTGATGAGGTTTCCCTTGAGCCGTCTCTTCTCCAAGGAGAATAGACCTAACGCCTTCAGTGTTTCCTCATACAGCAGATTCTCCAGCCCACTGGCCCTCATTTGGACCCTCTCCTGTCTGTATGCACCCGTCTCAAACTGTGGGGACCAAAACTGGACACAGTACCTGTCCTGGGTTTGGCCAGGACAGGGTGAAAATTAACACAAGCATATGCTGCTTGTGCAGGGTGAAAATTAACCCTGTCCTGGCCAAACCCAAGACAGTACCCCAGGTGTGACCTGAGAAGCGCTGAGTAGAGTGGGGCGATCATGTCTCTATCTCTGTTGGTAATGCCCCTGCGGATGCAGCCCAGGACTCGATTTGCCTTTGTTGCAGCAATGTGCTGCTGACTCGTGTCCAGCTTGTTGCCCACCAGGACCCCCAGGTCTCTTTCAGCAATCCTGCTCCCCAGCCACACAGATCCTAACCTGTACTGGGCTCTCTGGTTGTTTTGTCCCAGGTGCAGGACCTTGCACTTGTCTTCATTAAACTAAAATTACTAAGTTTATTATTGTATTTTAGTTTTGTCATTTGAAAAGCACCTTATTGATCAGCTCAGTATGAGACTGGCATATTCAAGCAGCATATGCTTCAGAAAAGGTAGTGATAGTAATGAGTATTTTGTAGACCTAAGACATGACCAAAATTAAAAACAACTCAGGAAACTTATCAAAAGAATCTGTAACTGACAGAACAGCTGCAAGAGAGAAACTTTCACATGAAGCTAGCTTTGGTAATAAACTTATAATGGGACTGAACTGATATTATACTAGGAAACAGCATTTCTCAGATCAACTTCTATCTTTTCACAGAATCACAGAATCACAGAATGGTAGGGGTTGGAAGGGACCTCTGTGGGTCATCTAGTCCAACCCTCCTGCCGAAGCAGGGTCACCTACAGCAGGCTGCACAGGACCTTGTCCAGGCGGG
>Ga0065711_1042421_pt1 | contig 15396 bp, 11 predicted proteins | sample Hoacrofraction12_FD_59098 | JGI IMG/M metagenome (GOLD analysis project Ga0065711, IMG submission 59098) | Hoatzin crop microbial communities from Cojedes, Venezuela - Epithelial fraction 12 v2 (version 2) | ecosystem: Host-associated > Birds > Digestive system > Esophagus > Crop | place... | reverse complement strand
AGGTTCCTCTCTGCCCAACTCTCCAGCCTGTCCAGGTCTCGCTGAATGGCAGCACAGCCTTCTGGTGTATCCACCACTCCTCCCAGTTTGGTGTCATCAGCAAACTTGCTGAGGGTACGCTCTAACTCTTCATCCAGGTCATTGATGAAGAAGTTAAACAAGACTGGACCCAGTACTGACCCCTGGGGGACACCACTAGTTACAGGCCTCCAACTAGACTCAGTGCCACTGATGACAACCCTCTGAGTTCGGCCATTCAGCCAGTTCTCAATCCACCTCACCGACCACTCATCCAGCTCACACTTCCTGAGCTTCCCTAGGAGGATGTTATGGGAGACCGTGTCGAAAGCCTTGCTGAAGTTCAGGTAGACAACATCCACTGCTCTCCCTTCGTCTACCCAGCCGGTCATGCCATCATAGAAAGCTCTCAGATTGGTCAAGCATGATTTCCCCTTGGTGAATCTATGTTGACTACTCCTGATAACCTTCTTTTCCTCCACTTGCTTGATGATGACCTCTAGAATGAGCTGCTCCATCATCTTTCCTGGGATGGAGGTGAGGCTGCCCGGCCTGTAGTTCTCTGGGTCCTCCTTCTTGCCCTTTTTTGAAGACTGGAGTGACATTGGCCTTTCTCCAGTCCTCAGGCACCTCTCCTGTCCTCCGGGACCTTTCAAAGATGATGGAGAGTGGCTCAGCAATGACATCCGCCAGCTCCCTCAGCACTCGTGGGTGCATTCCATTGGGGCCCATGGATTTGTGGGTGTCCAGATTGCTTAAGCGATTCCTCACGCAGTCCTCCTTGACCAAGTCATCCTCTCTGTAGGCTTCCTCTCTTGACTCCAGGGCCTGGGATTCCTGAGGGCCTGCCTTGGCACTGAAGCAAAGAAGGCATTCAGTAGCTCTGCCTTCTCTGCATCCTCCGTCACCAGGACACCCACCTCATTCAGCAGCGGCCCCATATTGTCCCTAGCCTTCTGTTTGCTACTGATGTACTTGAAGAAGCCCTTCTTGTTGTTTCTGACATCCCTTGCCAGATTCAATTCCAGGTGGGCCTTGACCTTCCTCGTTGCATCTCTGCATGCTCTGACAATATTCCTGTACTCTTCCCAAGTGGCCTGTCCCTCTTTCCACATTCCTTGGACTTTTCTCTTCCACCTGAGCTCCACTAGAAGCTCCTTGTTCATCCATCCTGGTCTCCTGCCTCCTTTTCTAGATTTTGTTCTCAGGGGGATGCACTGATCCTGAGCATGGAGGAAGTGATGTTTAAACAGTGACCAGCACTCTTGGACCCCCCTGCCTTCGAGAGCCCTGGCCCACGGATTCCTCCAAGTAGCTCCTTGAAGAGGCCAAAGTTAGCCCTCCTGAGGTCCAAGGTTTTGATCCTACTTATCGCCCTGCTTCCTCCATGCAGGATCCTGAACTTCACCATTTTATGGTCGCTGCAGCCAAGTCTACCTCCGACCTTCACATCCTCAACCAGTCTCTCCTTGTTTGTTAGTACAAGGTCCGGCAGAGCGCCTCCATGAGCTGCTGTCGTCTTTTGGCAGTGAGGATGAGGTGAACTCGTAGGCTGTTTTTTCCCTGTTCCCTGTGCTTTAGCCTGTGACTAGCGCTTGCTTCCCTTGCACCCTGTCGGTGTGGCGGGGAAGGTGGGTAAGAGGCTGTTAAGAGGGACTTCTGCTCCCTTCCCCAATACACTGAGCAGTAGTGTTGCTGCAGCGACCAGTAACACAACTACTGCTGACTCCAGTTCTTCTGCATCCCCACAACATGTGCCATAAAGGAGGGCAAGGCCGCCGCTGTCCGTTACGGGTAGCTTATACCTCCTTCACTATAAGGTGGTTGAGATGATTCATCTGCTAAATGCTGCCTGCAAGCGCCGCCTTGTTTTTCTAACTGCAAAGTAGTGATATTGTGGGTTTGGTAACAGCCAAAGAGTATTTAGTAGACTACCTCAGCAGAGGGTTAAGTGTAATAGGCCAAGCTGGAGAGGGAAAAGCCCTGCAGCGTCACCGGGTTCTGGTCACTGGAGGGTGCGGGTGGGAGGAGTGGTTAAGCCCATACTTGCTGAAATGCCCCTTCTGCCTTGCTTGCTGCTCCCAGATGGGTCTTGCCATGGGAGCTGCCAGTGCGACTTACAGAAGGAGCTCAGGGAAAGCGCCAGAAAGGTGGCTGGTGATCTGTGGTCTTTTTTAGAAGATTCTATCCCAGGTCAGCTGTTTTGCTGCTGGATACAGCTGTCACCACCTGAGCAGAAACCACTTGCTGCAAATGCAAGTTTCAGTAGGAGAAACACATTCACTTGCTTTGCAAGACGTCTGATTTAACTTCCATTTTGCAGGGCATCACTAAAACTTATTTCCTGGATAGTTTTTTTGGTGTTTTTTTTGAGCTCCATGTTTCATCACCCCCTTTAAAACAAGCTTTCCTGTTTGATCAGCTCTTCACAGCTCCAAATTTCCCTCTGACTGAAAGGGCCAATCACCATAAATCTGGCAGAGCTTTAGGAATTCTCTTCAACCCATTTGGCTGTGTGCAACTCAATAAATGGAGGGTATTATTCCCCTTCATGCTAAGCTGTGAAAATGCATCAAAAAGCATTTGCTTCTTGTCTCGGCTCCAGTGCTGTTTTCTCCTGGCCAGAAAGAGACTTGTCTTTGTGAGAAGGTAGCCTTAATCCCACTTGTGCGATAACCTCGGTTTCCTGAGGATCCTCCAGCTTTCCTTACCTGCAGGCACAGCTTCTCTGTTGTAGAAGTAGTAGGTGCACAGAGAGATGAGGAGCCTCGCTGCAGCCATGGTCAGTTCTGTGCCCAGACACAGGAGTCAATTAAGTTCTGTCATGCCACGTGCTAAATAGAGGAGGGTCATAATCTGATTTTTGTGATACGCCACCTGCTCGAGTGAGGAGCCAAGCACTGCCGCCTCCCACCAGCAGCAGTTTGTGTCAGATGACGAACTCTGGGGCACAGATTGACTTGTTGTACATACTCAGCCTTTAGAACTACAGAGTCCGGTTTGATTTTCTTCTCCTTGGCCCTTGGCAGTGTGAAGACATGGGATCACACCGGAGATCTGGATGTAGCATCTGTCTAAATTTTTCTAGACACTTCTTTTTTTGCAAGAGTCTTCTGATAAAGGAGTAGCAGAATGTCCCAGAAATCCGATCTTATTAGCAAAAAGGCACCATGTCTAATTTGCATATGCTGAAGCTGCATGTGTCGTCTGCGTCTTGGCAAGGACAAGCAGCACTTAGGTCATTCACTCAAAACCGCTTGCCTGTAGTGTGTAAAAGTCACAGCTCTCTATCGTGAGGGCCTCTAACACAAAATGCTTTTTCCTCCCCCCTTCCCCCCCTTATTTTTAGCCTTAGTGATTGTTACCTATTTGCCTAATTGTCCCGTCAGGGTGAGCGGGTATGAATTTCTTCGTCTATCTGATGTCGGTCCAGTCTGTGTGCCCCCTGCACGGTTTCCTGTATCTGTCAGGACTTGGGTGCCCAGGTGGCAGAGCACTCAGCTGTGCAGCCCCTGTTGGGGACTGCTGCAGTTAGAAAAGCTCACAGAACTGATACGATAGGAGGAAAAGGATTACTGGGCTCCTTTGGGGTGTTATTCCAAATACACCATGCACTTAGTTTTTTTTAAGGCTTCAACTAAATTGAAGCTGTTTAACAGCTTGTATACCAGAATTTCCTGTCCCCACAGAAAGAAAGCATCAGCCAGGAGGAATCTGGCATCTTGAAAGATATTTTTACAGTATCTATCAGTGATGAAAATGTCCAGACCAGTAGGACTGGAGAGGCAAAGTCCTCTATCGTAAATTTACTCTCTCACCACAATTATCTTTTCTGTAATCTAAACCCATAATTGCTAAGGCCAAGTTAATTCAGATCTCAAAAACCCTGCACTGAGACACCATAGAGAATGACTGGGTGTAGCGATAAGAAGCTCTGACTTCAGGCATTTGGCTGAGACCCTCCTCGTTCCTTTCCCATGGACTCTAGACAGCCTCCTAGGCTTGTTGCTTCAAGTTGCTGTTTACCTGGGGTTGCCCTAGGACAGGTTGTGTGAGAGGAAGACTCCATCTGTCCTGTGCAAGCCCCAGGTTTTGAATGAATAGACTGAGGAAACCAGTGAGTTGGAACTGGCTTGAAATACTTTTTTCTTTTTTTTTGGTCTGTGTTGTCCCCCCCGTCCCCCCCCAGCTGCAAAGACTGGCAAAGTGTGACAACCAGTACATTCATGGGGGAAGCAGCACACTCGAAGGTAGATCTAGTTGCCTTCACTCCAAGGTTCCTGAACCTCCCAAATTCAGTGTGCTGAGAGTCTTCGGTCCTTTTCCAGAAGTCGTGAAGAAGCAGATTTGTCAGTCGGAGCAGTCTGACTGTAAGATGTGGGAGGCTGTGCTTACAGCGTACCCACCAGGCACAAGTCCTCCGGGCCATCTGCAGTCTGTGCTGCCCTTACTGGAGCACAGTGTGTGAAATATCTTCCTCAGGCTGCAGGGCTCAATTACAAAGTTTGCTCTGAGAATTTGCCAAGAAACAAAGACAAGATCTGCGAAATAGGAAGTAGCTTTTATTTCCTTTGGGTAACTCCCAACTCCACTTTCAGAGGAGCAGCAGAAAAATCCATTGTAAGAAACTCTCAGCTGCTCTATCCAAACCTGAGGAGCTTGTCCTAGTAGGAACAGCTGTAAGAAAAAGGGAGGAGCATAAACTGTTGATTGAGCTAATTTCATGGTTAAAACCTGTCCTTGTGCTGTAGTGGGATGTGTCCTTTTGCCACGCATAGGTGGACAGAGCTATGACTTCAAGCCCTGATCTAAAATACTGGTGGACTGGTCTAACAACAGTGAGCCAGAACAGGTAGGAGAGGATTGAATCATGTGGAGGACAAGGATGGCTTAAAGCAGACAAGGTAGGTAGTTAGAAAGGATCTGCATTTCCTTCCTGAGAATGCTGCTCAGGCTCTGAAACACTCTTTTTCTGTTAGTTTCAGCCAGTAACACAAAGATTACCATCTTTTTGTTTAGTCTTTCAGGAACAATATTTCTCCCTCTTTTAAAACCCTGCTCCCTTGCAGATTCTGCGTAGGTTGAGAGAACGAAGCTGAACACTAGGTCAGTTCTTTTACTGAGCTTGTTGTTTTCCCACAGCATGGCTAATTCACATTATATAGTGCTCAACCCTGGAGGTTTCTGTAATTCCCTTCAGGCTGGTAGCTACATCAGTAAGCTGAGAAAAACTTCTCAGGATAGGTCTTTGCTATTGCTAGCTGCCTGCAATGACATAGTTCTCTTCTGCTAGCTGTTGTTTCTCTGCATTGCATCTTCCCACACAATAGTCCCTGAGGAGTGACGGGGGGAGGTGTCAGTCAGCGTTAGAGTGGTGCAGATCTGGCTTTTAGTGTAGGAACTTTGGGCTTTCTCTGGCATTTCTCTGTTCAGCAAACTTATTTCTCAATGGTGTCTTGGGGAACATGTTAAGAGGTGACGTGCTCTGATCCTGCTCTAAAAGAAGTTCATTTCAGTAGTGCTGGATCGGCTTAGCAGGAAAAAGAAAACCCTTTGTCTCAGCTTCTTATATTTGTTGTGTATATGCTCATTAACATATAGTAATAAGCCATGTACAGGAAACTTACTGTAATGTTCATTTACTGCAAGTCACTGTGCTAGTGACTTAAAAGTATATAGGGTAGTCAGTGGAGGGTCAGGTAACGTTTCAGTGTCAGTGATACTGAAGAGACACCCTGACTTCTCTCCCACAGGCCCAGCTGCTGAACTGGACAAGAGGCAGGGGTAGATGTGGGAGGTTTAGTTACCTGTGACATCGCTAATGCCAAGTCCTCGCTGGAAATGTTTTAAAATTCTTGGCAATGCTCCCACACCTTCTCAAAATGCTGGCTCTGCTGGCACTAAACCCGCAGCCTCTGTTTTTAACACACCTGTGTTGTGCAAGTTTCAAGGTGGTGCAGAAGATGACACAGATAGTGAGAAACCCAGTCCCACTTCCTCTGCTAAGGAGTGGTAAAGGTCTCTTCTTACATGGAAAAACCTATGCGAATAAACACTCTGGGCAAGCTCCCTGGCTGTGTGTGGAGACTCGGCTGTGCCTTAGCAATGATTTCCGCAAAAGCTTTGGTTTGCAGGACAGCTGTACTATGCTAAAGATGGAGTGACATCTCTGAGGTTTCTTCACTACCAAACAGCAGATGCCTCACTCGCTGGAAAGTGGGATCCATTAAATGAGAGTAGAACGCAGGTAGGAGTCCTGGACTTATCTGGCTTGGCTTCAAAGTGAAGCCATCTCTCCTCTGACCCGTAACAGTGAAATCTTGAAACGCGTTAATTCCCTCTACCTTCTGCAGAAATTGGGTGCCTAATTGTCTCTTAGATTCTGGGCTTTACTTGCTCCTGCCTGGCATGGACTTGAATCAACACTAAAGCAAAAAGGAACTTTGCATCACATGGTCACTTGTCCTTGCTTTGCCACTTGACCTTTTAGCAGATGACACTGGCACCCTTGCTTCCAACTGCGTGTTACAGTTCTTGTCAGAATATTAATACAGGACATGTTATGTACAGAGTAGGACTGGGGCATTTCGAAGACTCCAACAATGAATCTCCCTCACAGCCAGAAGGGGAGCGGTAGATTCATGCAGAAGGTTGGGTCAAAATCTGTGTGTTGTAGTCCGGGCATGATTCTGTCTTTTACTCCATGACAATATGTCTTACGTTACCACCCTAAGGATCAACAAAAAATGGTTACCCTGTAGTGATGGAACTCCTGTTAGGGGTGTGGAAAATTACATCTATTAATAGCTTGAGATTACCTCCTGAGGGAGACCTATTGTACAGATTTAATTGTATTTCTTAATTCATCAGCTGTTAGTAATTACATCTGGCATTTTTGCAATGGAAAAAATTAATCTAAACTGGCTATTGAGACTGTACTTAAATAAATCATAGGAGGGAGAGGAAATTACAATGCAAACAGTATCAATCTTGTAAACAATTTTAATTTGCTACTTCGCTATTCATTAATTAAATAACATCTTCAAAAATGCATTCTGGAAAACGCAGCAGCCACGCTGAAAGCAGTGCTGGTCACATTAGCTTGAAGTAACTCCTCTGGCATCTCAACAATATATAATTTTTAAAGGGTTCAGACAGTAAGCAGTTCAGCTTGTGAGCTGACAGTTGAGAGAAATGCTGACTTTCCCTCCTTGCTGGAAGGTGTCAGCCTTATAGTCTGTGCTTTCAAATAACCTCTTACAAGAGCAGTATTCTTGTTCAGCTTCTATTTTCAACCTTCTTTTTTTCAAATGACAACTGCAGTTCCTCTTGCCTCCTTTTCCTCTTTGTACGCTCCACAGCTGCCTGCTAGTGGTATTGGTTCCTCCAGCAGATACCGTGTTTTTCCCTATTGCCCTCCTGTGCGATAGCCTCAAGTTAGTCGGTCAAAATCCCTGTCCCTCGTTCTTCTCTGGGCACAATTATAAGAAAAGTATTTTGTTCTCAGGTATGGTAGTCTGATTATCCTGTCCCTGTGAATGAAAAGAAAAGGCACGGTTTACAATGGCAAGGTAAGGCAGAAAAGTACTTTTTTCATCATCATCCTGTTTCCCAGTCAGTGGAGATGGTTTGAATGGAGAAAACTGGTCAGGTTGCCTATGCGAAGCTTGCTGCCCTCTCCTGGCGTCATCAGCGGCCATGCATTGGCTCTCAGCTGCCTCTTAGACTGAGGCTTTCCCCTTTCGAGACGAGTCCTGCAGGAGTGGAGGGAAGAAGCTGCTTTATAGATGGAACTGATTATTTGAAGCAGCAGTGTTTTGCTTACGATTAGCTGGATCAATTCAACCAGGCACGGCTGTTGAATTGTCAGTTGCAAAGGCAACAGTGTTGATCAGGTTCGGGGACCCTGCAGATGATACCCTGCAGTTTTCTGATTGTGACAAACAGATTGGAACTCAACGCTGCCCACTCTTCTGGCTACTCTTGCCCAATTTTCTGGAAGTGGTAGCACTTAGCATGCTTCTTTATGATCATGGGAAACAGTATCATGGCCCATCAGAGCATCCCAGTTACAGATGAACATGTACAGCCACGTTTCGGTGCACGCTGTGGGAACGTATTTTCAGTCGGCGTGTCTCAGTCTCAGCATTTGATGGGAACCCATCTTCTTACCCTGTAAGGTGACTGACCAGGGAAGGTACTCACCTTGTTGAAATAATTTTACTCCTGATAGCTACGGAAGCTCAGCTTATTGGGTCACGTGCAACAATCAAAGGCAGCAGCTCTCCACAGCGGGAATTCAGTTTTAAGGACGCAAAGTGATCTAACCTTGTGGGCCCAATATTAAGGATCGCAATTGGCAGCTTCTTATCCCGGGCAGCAAGAGCAAACCTATAACCAGAGTACACCTGCAGGAGTACCAGAAGGCAAAATTACTGGCAGCTTAGGCGAGAGAAGAGCTACAAAAAGGAGTAAGGAAAGTAAAACAGTTGCTGTTGGCAGTGGGAATAGGGGCTGTGTGTACATGCTGTGTTAGGCAGCTGTGCTGAACTCAGGTAGGAAATTGCTTCATTCAGGAGTGCACAGAAAAGAACGGTTTTTAACCTCTGTCAGTGAAGGATCTGCAGTTTCATAGAAACTGAAACTTCATAGTACACTGAAGGGAAATACCCTTGTCTTTTAGTAAATCTCTGCAGCAGTTTTTATTAGTTATCATACGTACTTAAATGCTTCTACTTTGACTGTTCTCACATGGCCCAGCTTAGTACAAGAATGAATTTAAGGCATTTCAATCATTCCTGTACAAAGGATTATAAGCTTAAGAAGTGCAAGCTCAAGGAATTTGTCTCTGGTATCCTGAAGCCAAGAGAATCACAATCAGACAGCCTTGGTTTTATCTCGTTCTGGGAGGCGTTACAGTAGGGGTTTTTTACTGTAATAGAGCTTGTTCCGAGAAAAAAATTCTCTTCTACACACTCTGTTCCAAAAGCTTCCATGGGTTAAACAACAGGGGTTTCTACACTACCTTAGCTTATAGATAAGAGGCTAATGGAGAAAACACATGGTGATACAAAGGACATTCCTAAGCAGCAAGCAGAGATATTTCTGCTCTCTTCTTGAGAATTTAATTAGGACTTAGACGTCCTAAGATCTGGTATTTCACACAGTGCATGAGGCCTAGAAAGCTGCCAAAGGCTACAAAATTCAAGCAAAAAATGTGGGGTGGTGATCTCTGCAGGACTGAATTCTATCAGGTATCTTGGCTTTATGGACAATTGTGAACCTACAAGGTAGTGATGGAGGAGGTAGCAGAGAGAGGTCCGACGGGGTGAAAGGAGATACGTACAGCAGCATGAAGTAGACTGGCAACAGAGTGACAGGGAAGCCGAAACAGCCCAATTGTAAAGCCGGATTCCAACCACAGTAAAAATAAAATACAAAGAAGCTCTGGAGAGGCTGTTCTGATCCACAAGCAATTAGTAGTCCTAAATTGTGGGACCAAGGATTGTTGCAGGCAGAGTGGCACAGAAATAGGAATGCAGTGTGGGAGGAAGACCTACTTACCTGCATAGAGGATCCTGCCACCAGCATGGAGTCTGATTCTGCCAGGCGTTGGTGCACAAAATTCACTTTTTCCCGGCTCACTGTGTCCCCAAAGAATGTCACGTCGGGCTTCAGGATTCCACCACATTTACGGCAGTCTGGGATTTGGAAATTAAGCACCTGCTCATCCGTCAGGAAGACATCCCCATCTGGAGCCACACCAAACGCTTCAGCTTTCCAGGTGGGATTCAGAGCTTCAAACTGCTCCTGAAGCTCAGAGCGCAAGACTTGGTGTCCGCAAGCCAGGCAGAAAACCCTGAAATTTAGAGCAAAGGCTTAATGGAGAGTTTAATGTCAGCTGAAGATCTGGAGTCTGTAACTTGTTCTGTGGAGGGCCTGGAAGGTCTGTTATCATTATCCACATTTATTTACCAAATAGCACAGGTCAAGGAGCTGTCTTTCTACCTTCAATTGTTGCTTTGTAAGAATTCTCTAGGGGAAGTGCTTTGAACCCTCTCTTTCAGTTCAGGCTGTGCTTTTTCCTCTGGAAACTTTGGGTGACCGCAGCCGGGCTGTGGTGGCCCCTCTCCAGCCCACGCACCCTCTGCATTTCTGGCACCATCCACTCTGCTTAGCCCTGGGTAATCCTCGCGTCCTTGGGATCCCCTTGTCCTCCTCACTAAGAGGACGTTTGCCGTAGCAAGGAAAGGGGAAATTCTGGCTGATGCAGGCTCCAAGGGAAATGATCCAAATCACGCTCCAAAAATACACAGTGGTGTTCATGTTTCTTAAATATTGTGCTGTGAACAGCACTGTTTTGAGATCTTTTTCTCCGCCCCAGCCCACCACCACCTTTGAGCATGTCATCTCCAGGAACACAGCATCGACGTTTTGCCTCCTTTCTCAGCAGCTAGCACTGCACCTGCCGGTCAGTCAGCCCAAACAAGAGGCCAGAGGATTAACCACCCTCCCTCTGCCAACAGAGTGTACCTGTGCGTGCAGCCATGCAGTTCCGTCACGCGCTGGCTCCCGGCTTTGGTGTGAAGGGCATCCACGTTCTGGGTCACCAGCCAGTGCAGCTTCCCCAGCCTCTCCCAGTCTCTTAGTACCAGGTGTGCTGTGTTTGGCTGGTGAGAGGAGAACTGGGGCCAGCCCACATAGTTCCTTGCCCAGTACCGCTGCCGGGCACCAGCACTACGAACGAACTCAGCATGCTGGATGGGCCGTCTGTCTGTCCTGGCGTAGAGCCCGACACCTTCAGAGCGGTAATCTGGGATCCCCGATTCAGTCGAGATTCCAGCTCCGGTCATTACAAACAGCCTCTTGGAGTTAGAAACAAAGCGCTGCAGCTCCTCTACTTCCCTGGGATCTGGGGGAAGACAGGCTGGCACGAAAGCCAAGTTTGGCAAGGTCCTGGATACAGAATGGGATCTGAAATGATGGGATCTGATGGCTTTGCAAACTCCTGACAGCTTCCTGGCAGAGAACATGTTCAGCTGAAAGCCAAGAACAGAACACATGGTAGCTAAAAGAAAGCAAAGAGCATGTCCTTAATTCCATTTTCTTGGGATTCTCTGGAAAATTATGCTGATAAGTATTCTTTGCTCTTTTTTCTTTTTAGTAAAGAAACACAGATTATTTTGGAAATGTTAACTAAAGCCCACCGTCTGAGGACAGTGTTCATATGTCAGAGGGCAACACTGAGGACTGCTCAAGGTACAAGGACAAAGTTAGCACCCCTGACTTGCAGGATTCCTGCTCTTCTATCCTGGTGTGAAGGATGGCTGCCTAAAGAGGACTTGTAAAGAGCCCAGAAAGACCTGAGCATGCAGAGTCTTTCCCAGGTATGTGCAACAGGGCAGAGAAGAAATGGCAGGGAGGCCAAGCAGCCCACCCCGCAGACACTGTGCGGCTGGTTCCTCCCCAGAAGAGACTCTGCTTTCTTTAACATCCTGCCTGCTCCTAATCAGTCCTTTCTATTTACCCCATCCTTTGCACGTGTTGTGGGAAGGGAGAGGAGAACAACTTTGAAATGTTGCTCTTTCAGGACAAAGGCCTTGACTGGAGTTACTCCTGGTTTTTTATAAAGTCCTCGTGCAGAACAGGCCTTGAAATTGGACTGACGATGATGAGGACACAGCCTAAAAGCCTCTGGCACCTCCTCCTTTGTGGGTGCCATCACCCCAGAGTCAGTGGAGCGGTGGAGGGCTACAGCTCTGCTGCTCCAGCAGGAACAGAGGGCTGTGCCAGGAGACAAGGGATCACCCAAACGAGTGGGGAGGAAGACACAACTGCCTGGCAGGTAGGAACGGGACGGATGTCCTGCTTTAATGGAGGAACGGCATGTCCTGGGGGGACAGGCAGGAAGGCTTTGCTGACAAGCAGCCTGGAATTGTGTGCAGGACCTGCCACAACAGGAGTGGATTGGTTGGGACCTTGATTTTGTTTGATCTTTCTAGCAGTCTGCAGTTCTCCTTTCTCCATTTCGCTGTTTTAAAACTATTTTTTTTCTGGGCCTTTCTATGGTTTTGTATACAAAGGACAAAAAAGTTTTGAAAGAAACAGTACTGAGAATTGACTGACTGATATTTTTCCCTCCTACCATCTGCCTTAGCAAGGGGGCTTGTATGAGATCTGGAAGATGGAGGAAGGACTGAAATTACTGATCAAAGGGGATGATGTCTAAAGAGTGATTGCACCATGCCCTGGATAGTCTGGTGCTTCAGCCTTGGTGACGTGGGACACCTGGATGCAGCTTCATGCCCACTCACACTTCTGCCCTCACCATCACAAATTACTGGGTGATGGGGCTGGGTCTTGCTGGGAGTTCTCAGCTGGCTGGAGCAGATCCCTTTCGGGTGTTAGAGGCAGTGGTCTGAGGGAGGGCTCTGTAGCTTGGTAGCTGTCAGATGGTTAAAGCACGTGGGCAGTTTCATAAATGCTGCCTGCAGGAAACTTGCGGCGCCTGTGAGATCTGTGGCAGCTCTGAGAAAGCCAGAGGTATTCCAGCGGCGAGCTTCCTTGGCTGGTCCCTAAGTGCTTTGGATGACCCGTGCTTCAGTGCCTGGATAGTTTTTAGACTCCTGCTGCATCTAAAATGCTTTGCTTCAAGTCCCCAGTCCCCCTCAAGTACCAGTTCTTACGGTAAATAGAGCAATATTTAGATACGTTTAAAGTCTGGGTGTTCAGCTGTAAGTATTATGATATTAAATTGATCCTATTGGCAAAGAGGAGATTTGTCTCAGTTAATCTCGAGTGCGCAAGGCTTTGCTTTATCAGTTGAATTACAGGGAAGACTGGACTTCCTCCGCAGTCCTGATTTATTTTTTAAATCTCAGCAGTGGATTCTGGTCACAGTTAATTTTTGCCTCATTTTGTTGTTTAGCAGGGGTTGTGTTGGGCCTTACTTCTGAAGGGGTTTAATTTTCCATATGAAATAATTAGAAGGGACAAGGTCTCCCAATAAACTGTAATTTGCTTTGAGAATAGCTTCTGTCACGATGCTCCCCAGAGGCTGTTAAGCCAGTTTGCCAGTGTTTAAATTGCTTTAACTGATGAAAATTCTCCATTCCTGTCCCTTAGCATCACCAGATCTCTCAGAAGGAAATGTTTGGAGGGGAAATGACATGGAGATATAATATGGGGTGGCCCACAAAAGAGAGAAAGCAGTGGTGGGACCAGCAGCAAAAAAATAACAGATACATCTGAGAGCTGCTGCGAAGCGTAGGACAGTGTAGGGGAGAAACTTAGAAAGGACAGACCATTGCCTGTGAAATGCAAAGCTGCTTTTAAAATTAGAGTGCTCAGATTAAAAAATAACAACTATACATAATACGTGAAACTCTTTAAACGTACCTATGGAGGCCCGAGGCTAGTTTTTTTTCAACACGCATCCAGGATGCTCCACAGAAAAGAGATCAGCCAAGTTCGAGGCAGCAGCTGAGCAGGTTTCTACACACAGGAACAGGCCAGAAACGCAGCGGGACGCCCCGGCACCCGAGTCGCTCTTGAGGTCATAGTGGCGGGGCGGGGGGGCACAGCCGTATGGACGCATCTAAAGAATTAAGAGCGACAGGGTGAATAACGCCTGAAAACTTACCTTTCATAACGCTGCCGTGCCCGGCGACGGCAGGAAAGGGCTCCGGCACGGAGGGGCACCTCCCTGGGAAATGTAGTTCACAAAGCGAGCCAGCCCTCAGCGCTGAGACTACACTTCCCAGGCTTCAAAGAAGAAAAACCTCGAGTGCCTGACACCTGATAAAGTCAAAGTGAAAGCACCGAGAGCTTCGTAGCTGCCCTCAAGGGAACATGCGAGAATAAAATCAGATTTGATCTGATACAAATGCAAGTAATGGCTTTGATAAAATGCACTGTAGGTGCTTGTCCTTAGAAAAGCATGCATTTTCTTTTCACTAACAGGCTTTAGGCTTAAAATATGACTAAATAATGGAAGAAAAGTCCACTGAGGGCTGTTAAAGATATCTCTTCTGGCTCAGGAATTCCCTGAGACATAAGTCGCTAGAGGCTACAGGCGTACGGCGGGCTGATAGGTTTGCGCTGTTCTGGCACTGTTCTTTGGTACCCACCGTTGGCCTGGGAGAGGTGGACCTGTCCGGCAGTCCTGATGTCTGGGGTTAAGCGCGTTTGGGATGATGGGGAAAAAAGGTTTGGGAGAAAGATGTGGGAAGGGCCTGCGGCAGCAAGGGTGGACAAGTAATGGAAGTCTGGTCCATCGTGCTGCAGATAGCGTGGCTGGACGTCAGTGAGGGAGAAGTGGTCTCTAGATGAAAAATGAGAGGGTGGCTGTCCCGTTGATCCGGCGGCCGCTTTTCCAGGGTGCAGCCACACACCCTAAGCCACAGCGGGATTAAATTCCTGGGGCTGGACCCGTCGTGCAGTCCACCGACTTCTTCCGGGGCTCGGTCTCTCGTTTGCCTTGCCTGTTAGTGCTTTGCTGGAGGTGGCTTTCTGCTGCGGGGTGACCCGACAGCTGGCCGAAGGGGAACAGGGGGTTCTGGGGTGGGGGACCCCCCTGCTGCAGGAAGGGGCTGCTGGATCTGTGCAATCTCTCTCTGCAGAACCGCACAAACTGCTTCCACCCCTCAGCGCCTCATTAGCGGCAAGGATTTCTTCCAGCGTTTTCCAGTTGATCCAGCAGATCCTCCTTTCTAGCGGGGCTGGCTACTGGTGGCGACTTCTTTGAGTCCTCGGGCGAAGGCAGCTGGCAGAGCTTGGCAGAGCAGCTGGTTTGGACCCCCAGGGCCGTATGGCAGGAGCTGACGGAGCCCTCTCGGCTTGGGGCTGGTTTCGGTCACGGGAATCACTGGATAAACCATACAAATTGCCTGGCAGTAAGGGGCTTGGGGCTCTTTTCCGACGGACTCTTTATTTTTCTGAAGAACAGATAAATAGGAGGAGGTCCCGACTGCTGCCCAGTACGAGATGCTCCTTCTCATCATCACTTGGGCCGCTGCTCCAGTGCGTTCTCCTAATGGCTCTTGCTAATTAGTCCAAGCCATTGCAGGCACTTTTAACCCACTTTTCTTGCTTTTCACAGTTACCCAAAGCCCAGACGAGCCCCAGCCTGGACAGAGCAGCGTGGGGCTCCGCGGTCGGGAGGAAGACGCGCGTCCCGCTCGCGCGGTGCCCGTTCCGTGAGTCTGCGCGGCCCCCGGGCCGGTAGTGCCTGCCGTAAGCGCCCTGTCCCGGCGGCGGCGGCCCGGGCTCCTCCCGGGACGGCAAACGCCGGTTCCTGGTGGAAGCCGCGGCCGGCGGAGCAGCCCCCTCCCCGCCGCTCATTACCATGCCGCCCTCCCGGCAGCCCCCGCGCGCCCC
>Ga0065711_1042420_pt1 | contig 15396 bp, 11 predicted proteins | sample Hoacrofraction12_FD_59098 | JGI IMG/M metagenome (GOLD analysis project Ga0065711, IMG submission 59098) | Hoatzin crop microbial communities from Cojedes, Venezuela - Epithelial fraction 12 v2 (version 2) | ecosystem: Host-associated > Birds > Digestive system > Esophagus > Crop | place... | reverse complement strand
AACACTGGAACGGGTTGCCCAGAGAGGTAGTGGAGGCCCCATCCCTGGAAACATTCAAGACCAGGTTGGACAGGGCTCTGAGCAACCTGATCTAGTTAGTGGTGTCCCTGGTCGCTGCGGGGGGGTTGGACTAGATGACCTCTATGTGTCCCTTCCGACCCAAAACTTTCTATGATTCTCTGATTCTATGATTCTATGTTAGTGGAAATTGCTTTGCTAAATCCTCCAAGTTATGTCAAGATATGCATGGGACCTTGAATATCCAAGGACAAGGTCCTTGTCCAGACAGGTCTTGAATATCTTCTCTGGATATTCAAGGTCCCATGCAGCCTGGTCTAGGTGACCCTGCTTCAGAAGGGAGGTTGGACTAGGTGACCCACAGAGGTCCCTTCTGTGATTCTGTAATAATATTTTTGTTAGCTACATAAAAGCATTAGTTAGAAACACTGCTTCATTTTTACAATTGTTTTGAAGTCCGGAATATCATATATCTGTACTAAGTGGCATACTTGATCAATTATTTTCTGTCTCATCACTTAAACATGATTGTTTCAGGTAAGCAGCACTTAAGGAAAGAGAGTTGAAAAACAGAAGTTTTTCATTGAGTTTAGATGTAAGCTCATCTCTCAGCTACACAAATTACAATCTCACTTCAACAGCCAAATGTATCACAACTACTAGCAGCAGGAGATGCTTTTTTTTTATATCCTCATCTCTCTGAGTGTGTAGACTTCAGGCCGGTTATTCTGCCATGGGGCAGAGGGGGACAGGGAAATAATCTGTAATGTTCATGGACAGCCTAGAGGCTGGCATACATAGAAGCTCCTCAATAGCTACTAAAGGTACTTCAATCTTCTAAAACAGAAAAAAGAAATATTGCACCAGACTACAAAAATCTAATCATCATCCAAACAAAGTTTTAAATCAGCAAAGGGAAATTCCTGTCTAGTCTAGCACAAGCGACTGTTTTTGTTTCCCACCTTCTTGACATACCAGTCTCCCTACTGTCTGGGTACTTCTATGTTTGCACCACATTCATCTCTGTAAGTTGTTAACCCCCTTTTATTGAGACAACTGTTTCTAGACATCTGATCTGATGTCAGACAGAAATGGAACAGAATCCAGTAGGTCTTGCTATTGAAAGACAAGATCCATGTGAGAAGAAAGAGCATCAAAGCTGGCCAAAAGAAACAAAACATTTGGATACAGCATGGTAAATGAGAGCTGTGATACATTCGGTTGTGCCAGTTGCTGAAAGGTTTGTGCATTAACTGCAGTGATATGAGCTGGAGAATCACAGCTGGCACTGTTGCTGGGAGTACTGTCTTCCAGAACATATTGTAATGGGTATTTGTAATGTTTATTATATTGACAAGGCATGCACAGGAGGGACAAATACATAAGCAGAGACATAGCACTGAAGTGGAAAATCTAGTCACTAAAGCAGAAAACATTATTTTGAAAAAGCTCGCGAATGAGCTGTGGACAGAGTAGGATCAAGTAGCTGCAAGCTTCAGAAACATACCACCTCAGCTAAGAGACAGAAATCACAGCTGGAAAGGTGAGATGGAGAAAGAAACCGTATTCGTTATTCCGTTTCATGTTAGACAGTGTTTGTTTAGGAGTAATTATTCGCTCATATTTGGTCTGAATATTCAAAACACGGTATGTCCTCCATTTTGAACTTCCACACTGGCAGTCCCATAGTACGGAAATTAACCTATCATAACAAAAGACATGTGAGGTGAGCTATTTCTTTCCCCTGACAATTCTAATAGGGTTTTGTTTGTTTTGTTTTGCCATATTTTGTTTTCTTCAAATAAATGCTGGAAAGGGCAGCCTATCTATGAAAATGTCGGTGACTGTGACATTATGGAGAGTGATAGGGAAGAAGAAGACTTAGATGAGTCTGTAGAAGGAAAGGAATGAGAGCTGCTCGGTGAACTGTGACTGCCCTGGAGTCATCTGCTTGATCACTTGCCCACATATCAGTTATTACAGCTGATGCACTTAAAAAATTCATTCTCCTTCTAGAGATAGATTGTGCAAAAGGCTGTGTGCTAAATTGTCCAAAGTAACAAATGCCAGCTCACAATTTCAATGCTGGTTCAGCCTGTTATATAAAGCTGTCTATCAGACTGGCAGAAGACTGAGATGAAAAAGATATGTACATGCAAAATGGATTGTTCAGATTGGAAGAATTGTATTAACAAGACTTGCAGACTCCCTGTCAGAACACCATACAGTACCAGAAGAAACTGAAATACCTCTGGAAGAGATGTTTATAGTAATATCTTAAAAAAGTGTTTGATTTATTGATGTTTACAAGAGTGGAATGACACTCTTTAGATAGTGTTGATTGGAGAGTCTCTGAAGGGGTGCTGATGTGGCTATTTCATTTCTACTTTTCCCAGATCACCACTTGCTATGACTTTAGGGCTAGGCATATCTCTATTTGAGCTTTGCTCTCTATATCTTTCAGGCATCCTGAGGGGACTAGACTGGGAAAATAAAGAATTCAATGAGATTTAGCTAATTTACATAACAACACCTGTTAGAAGTGAGTTCCTGTTATAACTCCTTCTTTCCTGAATTGTTTTTATTCTTTACCTTATTTCTCCGCTTTCCCATCATTCTAATCCTATCTTCTGGATAGCAAAATTCTGGTCCATCTTGCCGAGTAAACACTACTTTTTGCAACATTATCAAGAATTATATTGTCTTAAGCACTCAGAGCCTGCCACACATTTGACAGATCTCGGAGTAGCTGATGGTATGATTATGAAACAAATCTCAATGGCTGGTCACAGTTTTCGATAGAAATGATTAATCCAGGCGAGGCAGCCAAATCATGAAGCTTTTTGCCTTGGTATCACGTATAATGGCATCTGATTCCTCAAGTCTCTCAGATTCACAGGCTCACTGCATTGGCAGGACAACTGTGTTTCCTACTTGGATATTTTCCTGATACCTCTTTCCTACTCTTCACAGACTGGCCAGCTGGTAAATGGCCATACTGCCCATTTCGTCAGGCTGGTTGGCTCTGGATTTTCCAACTGCCTTGACTTCCTGGACACTTACCTTTCTGGGCTACTGAGCTTCCACAGAGACCACCTGTTTAGAGACTCAGCATGCCAGCTGTACTCCTCACAAGCTGGACTGCAAATTGAAAGGTACGAGAGGAAACAGGACAATTGTTTAGTTGGTGGACCTAGCTAATAGGGAAACAGGTGATTGCGTCATGAACAGAAAGGTAAGCTCCATGAAAATGTTTTCAATGGGTTTCATTCCTTGCCTACTGTTACACTTGGTTTAGTACACGCGAATTTTAAGATGAGATTGATATTCTGTTTACCAACTTGGTAACAGTGCATTTGTACTCAGATCACCCACTGTCCTGGGTTTGGCCAGGACAGGGTTAATTTTCACCAGAATCCAGGAAGGGACACAGCTGGATGGGTTGACCCAACCTGGTCAAACAGAGCCGGGTATTCCATACCATGTGCCGCCATGCTGGGTTCCGGTTATGGGGAGTTGGGCGGCGGGAACTCACTCGCGTCTAGGGAGAGGTCGGTGAGAGTTGCTCTGCGTGTTCTGCTATTTTGTGTTGTGTATTCTCCTTATCTGTATCGTTGTTGTTACTGTTCCCTTTGTCTGCTGTTCTGCTAAACTGCCCTTATCCCGACCCACCAGCTTTTTGCCTGTTTTCTATCCATTCTCCTCCGTATCCCAGTGGGGGAAGCGGTGGCTGCATGGCACTTCTGTTGCTGGCCGCAGCTAAACTATAACACCCACAGAGATAGCCTTATATATAAAGGAGAAAAAATCTGATGCAAAAGTGTCATTCACTCATGGAAAGACAAAGCATGTTAGAAAGAAACTGGGTTGAGTTTGCACAGCAATGCAATGCATTATGACATTCCTTTCCTTTTACATACTAAAGTTTGTATTATTCATAATTTTTTTACTGAAGTTTAAATCAACTTTTATCTAACAAGAAAAAAACCTTTGCAATGTATTGGTTGTTTATGACATTAAAGTAAATTTCCTTCTCCTTTGCATAGGCTACTTGCAATTTTGAAAATTTTAGCTCACGCATGCACATTTTTGACACCTGTTCTAACAGAACAACTAACATACATCCTCTATATACCCTTATAATGATCAGCTATGGGACACCTGACAGCCAGGTTTCACAAATATTAGCTGATAGACAGAGAACAGAATCACCCCAAGACACTGCTTTGGTTTGACGCCAGGTTTCACCCTTCTGGCATATTTTTTATTTCTGATCCTCTATTTTTTCCCCTCTGAGGCCTGCCAGCTCACCTTACTGTTGCATGAGCATGCTTTTGCAGGCTTCTCATCAAAATCCAAGCACCTTTGCCCAGAAAATTCTGATTTTGCTGTTTTAGGCTCCCATTCCAGCCCCAGCCGACCCGACCCTCCTCTCTTACAGTCCCTCCCACCATTCCACTTGTAATCAGCTTCTTATTCAGTATCTGGTCAATTATTTCAGGTTTTTCCCTATATTCTCTCTTACATTCCACATTTTTCTTTCCTTCTGCTGAAATTTGCTTCACTTGTTTCCAGTCCATAATTTTTCTCACCCTTCTTCCCCAGTTCCTTGTCTCAGTCCTTTTGTCTAGGTATTTTGCTTCTCCACATGTTTTAACTGTTCATCAAATTTATGTGCCATGCATCTTTGTCTTCCTGTCCCATTTCATTAGCACCTTCTCCCATATTCTAGCCAGTCCTGGTCTTCCCAGGTTCCAGCACTAACCTCATTAGCCAGCTGCTATCTGTCTCCGGGCACTTGATTCCAACCCAGGCTCTCCCATCAGTTGCATTTCCATTCTTTACCTTTTCTAGATTCCAGTTCTTCAGATAGACAAGATACAGAACACCTTAAGATATAAGAAAATCCTGCAACAACTGTCTTTCTCTAAACAATCATTCCCCATATTTCTTTGGTCTTCTGACTCAAGAAGTAGCCCTTAAAGACTTAGTGTGCTGTGTTCTCCTACCAGTTCCCGAAACCAATGGCAAGTACTTGCAAACGATTCTGACTGCATATTAGAGGAACCATTTGCAGACCTGGAGGTTTTAGACTGAAAGACTACAGTAAGTTGTCTGCTAGAAATACTCAGAACTATAGCGTTCTGAACTAAAGCTTGGCCTGCACCATAGATCTCAAGGAAACTTTCAAAACAGGGCTACTTAGACTCATGGTAATGTATGAAACAATTGTCTGTCTTATATTGCTCATCACTTGTATTTTCTAAAAGTCAGTCCTGAATATCAATGTATAGTTATAAAGATGGAAGGCAGCATAGAGGAACCAGAGAGATAATGACAGAATATAAACTAGGTTTAATGTTTACATAAACAAACCTTTTCCTCAAATAAAAATAAAGAAGTAAACTATGGCAAAACATCCTTACAACAGACATAAAATGATATACTGCATCCAATATTTCTTGGAGAAGCAGTTAAAGTCTGATGCTGAAGAAATGGCATTTTTTCCCATCCAATTTGTATTCAATTAAGGATCCTGTCACACTTCCTAGGAGAAAGCACCAATATTTTCAACTGGTTAGCCGCACTGGTTTTTGTAGTGAGAATGACAAAATGCTGTATTAGGTATATGAAGGTAGATTTACACTTTTTTTGATTGTATCTAATTTACTTATATGCTACTTGTAGTAGTATCTGCATTCAAATAATCTACTTAGAAGTGTTGAATAAATTAAAGTATAATAACAAGAAAAGGCAACCTCCAAAACCCCTGTGGCACCTGTGCAAAATTATAACAGTTGAATTCATTTTGTTTGAAAGTATCAGTAGTCAAGTGCCTTGTGGTTCCACTGTTGTTCATTCAAATACTTGTCACATTCACTGGAGCTCTCTACCTGATTTCAAAACATTTCCTCCAGAGTTCACAAATACTATGTGTGACAGTGCAATTTGCAAATGAAGGGGTGTGTGTGTATATATAAATTTATTAAAAGCTTCTCCTCATGTCTTTTGACTGATAATGTTTTTGAAAAACGACGTGCAACCTCTGAAAAAATATGGTACTGCTTATTTTATCTGAACATTTCACTTTCACAATGTCACAAACACAGACTAATCTCCCAACAGACAGAAGATATTTCCTAACTGTGAGATGTTTGAAGACATTGCTGCAGTGCTTTGTATAGGTCTATACACTTTTTTTTTTTGTAACAGTCAATTACTGCTCACTACATATACATGTAAAAGCTGTACACTTTTTATTTCATACATATATTTAGAAGCCTAATGGAAACACATGTCTGGAGGTACAACATAGGCGTTGAAACCGAGAGAAGTATTTTTAGCTCTTGTTTTCAGCATGACTTACTGTTAAAGCCAAAGGATTTCATGGAGCTGTGTTGATTTTAACAAAAGGTTTCTGGAACCAAGGCAGACCCTTTTGTTGTTTCCAGAGAGGAACAGAGAGGGAAAGAGAGATATAAAAAATGGCCTATTTAATACAATTCTATATCCTGAAAATGGTCAGAAAATGTAGGGGTTTTGTTGTGATACAGAACACAAACATATGTTTAAATGCTGAGGACTGTGGAATAAAAACCAGTTTACACAGTCACTATCTTTTCTTTGGGAAACTGCAAAATTTTTTTGCCTTCACATCCTTTCTTTTTCTCTTGCTATTTGTTAATCACACAAGAAGCTTCTAAACAAGCTGCTGACTAAAGCTTAGAGAATTCATATATACTACAGACAACAAATTTAAGGAAACAATTTCAAATTTTAAATCAAAATGCATAAAGTAACTGTAAAAATTCAGTGTCATCATAGTTTGAAAGAGCCTTTATCCTTTTGAATTTTATTAAATTCTAATGAGGAACATCTGGCTTGATAAAGTAACTTGAAATGGATTCATGAGGTGTCATTCTTTAGAACCAGAGCTTAGTGCTAGAAGTGGCAGAATTATGAAACAGGTAATCTAAGTGACTCTGCACATGAGGTGGCCATTTGAGAAAATTTGTAAGTACAAAAAAAAGCTCAGTACGAAGGTGGAACAAAATCTAAAGCTTGCAGTCTAAACTCAACTAAACATATACATTCATTCTCGAATAATCACCTATAACATAAGCTTTCTCAAAATGATCACTGTTGCACTTGAGTTTAGTTTTTAAAAGTATTATAGGCATGAAACAGACAAAGAAACCCTATAGGCAGAAAAGTAGACTTTAGATTTGTGTTCATCATCTGATCCATCATTTCCAAATATACTATCAATTCAGTACCTTTCAGAAAGAAAGATTTATTAATAAATTCTTTCTAGTAATTTCCAAATTAAATATTTTTGTTGAAGTTTTGTGCTGGATTTTTAGATCACAGATTGTTTAGACCTCAGGACAAGAATGATATTGTAAATGCTGACAATTTTAATGAAGATTATGGAATGAAATGTTTACTTTGTTTTATCTGCCTGTATCTTGCCTTGTATTTCCATAGGCACACGGTAAAAATAACCTGAACACTGCAAATATTGAGGTTAGCTAATGGAAAGTCTTATCTGAGACAACGGACAGCATTTAAATATTATGAGGTTGTGTGTTATGATAATGAAATGAAGCCAAAAGACAAGCAGAGATATTGTTCCCGTTACCTCCCTCTATCTCTGTGCCACATTAGGGATTGTCAGTAAAAGATGATCACTTCATGATCGCTAAGGACAACCAAAAGCAGCAACCCAATATGATTACTGCTAAAGTTCTTCCTACAAATTATTACACAATATCATCTGCAAGTTCCTAAACTTCAAAATCAAAACTTGTGGCACAAAGTGAGCAGAATAAGGCAGTGCAGAAGTGAAGAGACTGACAAGAGATGGGTTAGTGACAGAAGTCTTTTTCAGTAAGGGTCATCTATTGCTAAAAAAGATCCTACCTTTCAGACATCATATCCCTTCCTGAACAGAACAATACCAACTTTGCATCATGCAATTTCACTGCTTGATCACTTTTTCTCTCCTGACCTTTTTCACACACAAACCTTTGTCCTCCCATAAAGCTTTAGTGGCAGCAGATTGCCAAAGTGTTTTCTGAACGGGTCATTGTTTTCAGCACAGCACATGAAGTTCTCTCAAGTGATGCATCTTTAGTGTACAAAACAGCAGACAAAGTGAGGGAGCTTATAAGAGACTAAGATGACATGGTATAGATGACTGGTTTGGCATGTGAGAGCCAGCTAACTCGGGAGGTTGGGAGAGTTTTCAGTCATTCAGGAGCCTGGTGTTCTTAATCCTTACCTGCTGGAGGAGTCAATAACAGGACAACCTGAAATCAGAGATGTCAGTGGCGAACATCAATGATCAACTATTCAAGAATAATGTCAGTAATAATCTAAGGAGTAATATAGATACTCTTACTCTGGATGAGAGATGTTGCCTGTCTAATCCAACATTATGTTACTGGCACTAGGCAAAAGACACCACGAGGCAGACATAAAGTTATATGCTTTCGCTATCAGCATGCCATTCTTACAAAATTGTGGTTGTCTTGTGACTGTCCTCTGCTCCTCAGTGTGTGGCTTTAGTGTCCATCTCTTTTTTTTTTTTTTGTAAATGAAAAAAAAAAGACAACTTTCAAACTGTCATTCACATTCAGTGGCTGCATCCATAAATCAACACAAATGTTAAAGGAAAAGCAAGGCATATCGTATTCTCAGATTTTAAAGCTGTCATTATGCAACAGGAAAAAGTTTATTATACTACCACCCTTTGCTAGGCATTGGAACCCACAGATTTGTGACTTCAGGAAAACTATGCTGATATTGTACTTTTCCCCTTCTCCCCTACCTTATACACAGTATTTGAGATAAAGAGAGTTCTTTGTGTCATGCACCTGGGAATAACTGTCTTTCAGTGGAGTCACTCACCTCTCACTGACATCAGTCAAGTGCAGGAAGCATGAAGGAGGCAAGGCTTTTGCCAGTCTATTTCGGCAAAGGACATTTTCAGCTTGGGTGAACACTTTGTAGGTCTCTCATTACTGGTATCAGAAGCTTCTTCTGCAAAACTTTCATTCTGATATAGTAATCCAGAGGTAATTATAAAATTCAGAACGTTATCTTAAATGAGAAGTCTACCAGTCAAGAGATGAACAAAAGGCCCGTAAGCCCCAAGACCAAGAAGAAAATAGGAATAAATTATTTATAGCTTCTGTCAAAGCCACATTGCTTCTGATCCAAATCTGTCCCATGGCAACTTTGCTTCGAAACTGTAATGAGTAAGAGGCCTGAGGCAGGAAGGAGCTCAGAGGGCAGGGAACAGAGCAGAGCTGTGACATGGGTGCAGTGGTACTACAGCAGGATCTAACCCTAATGACGCTGTATTCAGTTTCAATTGCAGTGCTATTATGATAGCAGCTTATTGCCCATTACTGCTTTAAATCTGGTGATAGTGGGTTTTTAGTTCTTAGCAAGACTTTCTGTTTTCACAGCTCCCGGTTTCATTTATCACTTCTTTCAGTGACTCATGACTTCAATCAGAATTTTTTATTCATTTTTTATTCTGCAAACCTGTTCTGTTTACAGGCGCTGATTGTGAAGCGCTTAATGATATCAGTAGTGAAAGGGAAGTTGACAGAAAGAAGTCAGTTGGACAATAAAAGTCAATGATGGACCAGTAGCAACACAGATTTGAATAATTTTAATAAAAATGCATTGGAATATTTTATATAGAAGTCTATATACCTCATGGAGATTTAGAGATTTTAGCTACTCTCTGTCCCCTCTGTGTTGCTTATGCATATATCCTCAGTGTCACATGACATGCACAAACTTTCACTATAGCTTTAATCTCACTTGTATATAAATTTATTTCAGACCTGGTTCAGCAATATCTGTGAACAGACCCCAGACCAGATCAAAAATTGCATGTTGTAGCAGTGCTTTGGTACTGGGTGTAGAAAAAGGAATCATTCTCTCCTGGGGGAATTTTCAGTTGATGACCTGCTGCTGAATTACAACACTTTAACAACAGACTGTAATATAAACTGTATGCTCACAAATCTGTCCCTATAACAGTATTATTTTGTCTTTTATTTTCCTGTTTTCCTTTATTTTACTTCTTAGATATACCTTGGTAGTAGTTTCAATAAAGCCATAGTTTCAGCTCATTTTATTGTTTTTTCCATACAAACATCTACATTTTCTTTCAATCGCTACCACAATGTTCCTGTTATGAACAGGAGTTTTAAAGCCGACTTTTAGGTATACATGTACAGTGCCTAGTGCATACCCTTACTCCATTAAACATGCATAGTATGTATTTCTTCCACTGTAAATCAATATATTAAAGAAGCCAATATATTTTCATCCATTTTTGTTTTAAAGCTAAATTGAGAGTCAATGTTCCAAATCAACACAGAATATTAAAATAAAATTTAAGTGGACATAATAATAATAATAATAATACTCTAGTAACAAAATAATACAATAGCTTCTAGACATGGAACTGAGAGCATCTCCCATATCATCAGCTTTGTACTTGCACTAATCAGGAAATTCTCATACAAGATGCGAACTCCCTCACAGAAGGAATTTTGACAGTAAAGGTTTCTCAGATCCAGGAAAGAATTGATCAAAACCACAGTGAGAATAAGAGCTCTGTACTCACTCTCTGAATAGTCAATATTTCAGTGGTTACGTTGTTCATCTGGGTCATGTTCAAATCCTTGCTCCACCATCTCAGACTAGGATCCTGATGAGCCTCCTCATCACTGTTATTTAGGTGTGGTTCTCTGCTTTAAGAGTCCTGGTTTCATGCTAACATTGAATATGAATTTTATGAGAAAAGGAGGGAGAAAAACTTAATTTTTGTGCATTGTTACATGGGATGGAAGACAAGGTGTCTCATTAGTAGAATGATCACAGAGGTAGATTCCATTTCGAAGGATGTAATGGGCTCAAGTCTGCTTCCAATAACTTTTGTTATAAAATTAAGCAATTCCCAAGTCACTCAGTCCTGCATGGCCAAATTTCACCCTGAGTCACAACAGTGCAGCTGAATTGCATTCAGATAGGTTACACTGATATCATTAAGGTCTGACATGAGCAATAAAAATCTATATGCACTGAATCCACTACACTGTGCAAACACCTGATTTAATGAGATTTTTGTGATGCCATTTCCATTGCATAATACAGTAAATTCTCTGTAGCATCAATATTTCTTTCACCAGTTTAAGTTATCATCATATAAATCCCCCACAAGATGCAACAAATAAATAATCACTAAGGTGGGTTTTTTCCCAGTTTAGTCCAAGGGAGCTGATCACCATGTCTCCTTTCACAGGGTCAGGGGTTTGTAGATAATACCCTAGAAATCATTTCTGAACTGCAATAAATATTGCCTTGTAAATACCTACAAGTGTTCTTCTGTTTTGATTCATTTTGCCAATTACTGTCATAACTGAAATATTGCTAAAACATGATTTTCTACACTCTTTATTGGAGTGATTATTGCAGAGAGTACAGATCTTCAAACTCATCCACATCCGTGTTGATAAGCACATAAACAGAAGCTTACTAAGTAGCATACTTCATCACACATTGTTACACACGTCTGAATGAGAAAGATTTTTGCTTTCTTTTTTTTCCTTTGCTAAGTCTGATATCCTAAATACCAAACTGGATATATGTAACCTTTGTCGATACAACACCTTGCTCTTTCATGATCTCATTTCTGACTTTTGCAAGATAAAGATTTTATGCCATAATGCAATGATAAGCCCCTTCTCTACACAGCTGGTTGTACCAGAAAATGGTCTAGTGTTTATGCAATGGCTTCTTATTCATGGCCTGAAAATTTATTTATGACTGCACAGTTAAAACAAATCTATTGCTTTATCTCTCCCTCCCCTTATCATAGACAGAGAAGGAGAGTAGGACTGTGAATTCTCATTTGGAGTTGTAACTACCACAACAAAGCATTCTGTACCTCTGCTCTGGCGTGTTTTCTCTAGTCATTTATACCTCAGTGTCTCTGCACATGCTGGCTTTACAGGACTGAACATTTAATAGCTGACAGAATAGATATAATAAGGTAGCAGATCCAGAGAAGGGGAAAATTTAATACTCCTGAGTTATTTTATTGAAATTTCAGTTCTTCTGAGTTTATAGTTGTAGGCAGGTATGGAATTTCAAAAGTGCAATTTCAGAGTACTTTTATGGAGTTCCTTGTTTGACTATTGAAAGCTGTAATCGTCACAATAAAATCCTGGGATAAAATGTCAGTATAGCATATTTTATGCCAGTGTAATAAGATATATTCTACAAATAAACTTTCGTAGAATCAGGCAGACTAATCCAGTCCTACCTAATAGCATTTCAGGTATTCACAGCTAGCTCTGCATGTATCTGGTAATTTTTTTGTGTGTATTTAATAAATACCATACTTTATGATGAAGGGAGTGCAACATTTTATTCATTGGATTTTGAGTCTACAGGATTATATGGGAAGACATTGATTCCTTTAGCAGAAAGAAAATACTTAATAAAATGCAACTGATGCTCTTTAGCTAAGTACATCACAAACAATGTGTCCTCTCTAGAGTTCTCTTCACTTCAGAATGCTGTGAAATAACTCACAGAAGTCTCAGACAGCTGGAAGTTCAAAACCTCACAGAAGGTGCTGAGTGAATTGTTGGAGTAGGTTTCTTGGCTGTAAGATGCAGGTGGCAGGACCTTGTTTTCTGCTGTCTCTCTCACAGGGATGAACACAATTTCAGCACTTAATAATCTAATTGTAACACTTCCTTTGAAGGTGATGGATTTGTGGAAGTCGATCTTTAAATAGTTATTTAAACAGAATCTGGACCCCTTCAGACACAAAGAACTCTCACATTTCAGCAGAAAAGGGCAAAGAAGACATGCATAATTAGATAGGAAAATCAAGATTAATGAGTACAACAAAATCCCTCCGGATCCAAAAAGCTTGTGTTTGCTTCCTACTATCTTTCTTTAAGACAGACACTTCTCGTCATCACCAGTCATTAAAAGATATTGCTGTTACTAGAAATCTGGATGCTTTACATGACTTAATAAGGTAGGAGAAATGAGTGCAGAGAAAGAATGCACTCATTTTATCTTTCTGTAGTGTCTGAAAGGTCTCAGCTTTTTCAGAATAGTTACAAAACCATGCAAGCAAAGGAGCTTTCTTGGACTTAGAGGAAAGACTTTGAATTTGGTTGTGTTAAAGTATGCATTGTTTGAATGTACATGGCTTGCTGGAATAGTCACCCTCACCACTTTTGTTTTCAAAATTCACAGTTGGAAGATTTGGACGATATATGTTTTTCACTTTTTTCCTAGGATATTGATAAAGGGACTGAGTGGCAGTGGGCCAAGACAAGTAACCTGCATTAACCCATGAGGAAAAAAAAATTTCATTTGATTCAGAAGATTTTCCATTACCCATATATTTTCACACAAATAACTTAGACTGGTTTTACTTCATTTAGTATTCATTTAGTACATAGCACTTTGATTTTGTATAGTGTTATTTTAAATACAAATCACAGAGCTACAAAGCTACATATCTCTCAGGAGATTCTTTCACCAATGCAATTTTCTTTGTCAGCATAAGTTTTAAGTTCAATTCTTAAATAAACTATACTTGGACAAAGTTAATTGATAATAATATTCTCATTGTATCACTCTCTTAATAAGGGAATCCTGCACAATCCAATAGGAAACTGTGTCCATGATTAATGTCAGACACACTGACCTACTGATACCTGAATCTTGCAGTTTTTCCATATCAATACTGACACAGTATTTTTTCCAATCTTCTCTAGCTGTTCTTTCATCTTAAGGCTGGTTAAAAGTAAAAGCAGTGACTCAGGGGGGGGTCCTTAGCAAACTTTTGAAAAACATCTGAATATTTAGGGGGTTTTGTTGATTTGTTTGTTTGGTTTTTGTTTTTTTAGGTTTAAGCACATTTCAACTTAGGAGACGATGATTAAATTTGTCCACAGTTATTGCTGAATGGAAACATGTTCTAACTTTGCAGCAGGACATGTATAATACTGGCAGCAGGACAAACTGGAATTAGTTTCTTATATGCAGTTCTTTAGTTACAGTACAATTTTTGCAGATAAATGTAACTGTGGCTCAGCTCATCTACACATTATCCTATTTCCTAAAAATACCTTCTTCTCCAGCAATATTTGGGAATTCTTTGCCAAATCAGTAGCACTTTCTGTCCTATGAACATTAGGTATAGAATCATATAACAGAATCATAGAATGTTTTGGTTTGGAAGGGACCTTATAGATCACCTAGTTCCATCCCCCCTGCCATGGGCAGGAACATCTTCCACTAGACCAGGTTGCTCAAAGCCCCACCCAACCCAAGCTTGAACAGTTCCAGAGAGGGGACATCCACAGCTTCTCTGAGCAACGTGTGTTAGTGTCTCATCACCCTTGTAGTGAAGAATTTCTTCCTTATATCTACTCTAAATCTACCGTCTTTCAGCTTAAAGCTGTTACCTCCTGTCTTATCACTCCATGCCCTTCTGAGCAGTCCTTCTCCACCTTTCTTGCAGGCCCCTTCAGGTACTGGAAGGCTGCAATAAGGTCTCCCCACAGCCTTCTCTTCTGCAGGCTGAAGTATATTTTTGTATAAAGAAAGGCAAAAAAAAAAATCAAAGAAGGAGAAAGCCTATCCTGAAATGAAAAAAATTCCAAATAACAGCAGTCGAGTCAGCTAATGGCCCGAAGTCTCACTTCAACGTAACATCCACTCCTCTGAAGCTCTGCCCACTCTTCCAGTGGGCATCCCAGGTAGTCAGGAGCAGTTTTCTGCTGCTGGTCTGCTCTGGGTGAGCTCTTCTGCTTTTAGTCACAACTCAGATGATCCTACTAGTGAGTTTAAGGCGGCTCACTCACTCCATGATACATTCTTCACAGTACCCGTGCCTTTACAAAGGTACAAAGTCACGTTTACTGCCTTTCAGGGGGGAAATATGAGAGCAAACTGAAGTGCTTATCATCTTAATTTTATTGAATACATTAAGCTTTTAAACTGTCTAATATTCATTACACAGTGGAAGGGGTGGGAGTTTTCCCAGCTCATTTCATATTTATGATTCCTTTTTTATTTTTTTCCAAGCTTTCCAAATATATTTGCAAAACCTAAATATTTACCTTGAACACACACATTCCAGTACAGATTCAGTAATACTGCATAAAGAGGTATTGTCCCCATACTAGTTTTATCCAATATGCTCCACTTCATTTTTATTCCTCTGAGATCCAGTTCTCATATGTTCCCCTCCTGTCGGTTTCATTATTCAGATCATAATTTAAGAAAAAAAAAAAAAAAAAGAAAAGGAATATT
>Ga0065711_1042419_pt1 | contig 15396 bp, 16 predicted proteins | sample Hoacrofraction12_FD_59098 | JGI IMG/M metagenome (GOLD analysis project Ga0065711, IMG submission 59098) | Hoatzin crop microbial communities from Cojedes, Venezuela - Epithelial fraction 12 v2 (version 2) | ecosystem: Host-associated > Birds > Digestive system > Esophagus > Crop | place... | reverse complement strand
GACAGCCTGGGTAAGCTCTGTCTAGCTGATCTGGAAAACATTTTAAAGACTCTGATAAACTTATTACTACTGATGACTAGATATATGTATTCAAATGCCTATAAATACAGGAGGGTAGCACCATGGATATGCATCTTCCTTTTTCTTTTTAGTAAAGAGTTTCTATGGACCACAGATTACAGGATATCTGGTTTCCTTCTACAGTCACTCACCTACCAACAGCAGTGCATAAATGGGCTGATTATTGTTTCACTTATTCTTTCCTTGTAGAAATGGAAATCCAGTTAGAGGAATTGAAGGGTAACACTACCAAATCCCCCATCCTTTGCTAGGAATCTCTATGTAATCTTGTACAATGAGGTTATCCTTCCTTCAACAAAAATGAGGAAACCTGGCACAGCTCAAGCTGAGAAGCAGTTGCAGAGAGTTCAAGAGCTGCCACGCTAGCCACCAGATGCCTTTTCACAGGGACGCAAACACCACATCACACTGTGTATTGCACATTTGTAAACCTAATTCCCACTCAATCAGCAAGTTAATTCCAGTAACACTCATCCTCTCCACCAGGAAAAAAGTTTACATTGACAGGTTTGTCAGCTACAGAAACATAAAGAACTGCTGGAGACACGGTTGCAAGCTCCTCACTCAATACACCCAGATGGACACAACAGGCGAGAGCAGGCGGATGGCCCAGGGCCAACAAAAGGCACGCAAGGACCACTGCGATATGTAGAATCACAACCACTTCTTTTTTTTCATTTTTGCCAAAAGTTTTCTCTTTTGCCAAAAGAGATTTGCCAAAATCTCCAGTAATTCCACATGGGATTAATAGAATTTTTGTACTCATCTATTGTAAATCATGAAACCTGGTATTATAACCATGACCAGCTCCTGAAGTTTTGTCAACTCTACCTGAGAGACACGGGTGTTACACAAATCCCATCAAACCCAGTGACAATATCTCCATCAACTTCAGGGGCACAAGACACAGCCCCTGCTTGTGCGTCTCAGGAAATTCTGTTAGCATTCTGAGGGGCTCCAGCTTCAGGAAACACGCAACATCTTTCATCGCTCATTAAAAGCAAAGAGTTTTTTAGTATTCAGCACTGTCAAGAAAACATGAAAAAGTCAGCTCTGGAAGCTCGAACACTAAGATACAAATATAAACAACAATAAATGTGTCAGGTCCCTTCGCATCACTCTCGGTTTTGGAGCTCTGATGCTTGTTTTGCGTCGGCAATACTGCAGTATGTCATCTCCCATGCAAAACTGCAGTAAAGTAATAACTACAATATTTACCTACTTCAAAAGGGTGTTGTGAGAATAACTGCAAATGTTTCATGGTGTTTTGAATATGTAAAGTACTATATGTTTTAAATATTATTCTGATTTGCATACGACAATGCAAACAAGCTGAATCCTCGATCGCAATCAAAAAAAAAAAGCAAATTAAACCCAAACGTAACTACCACGACTGTAAATGAAAGAAGCCCCACTGACAATAGTAATACTAATCTAATCTTAGTCCTGCATCATGCTTCAAATAGTCAAGTATGGTATTCAGAAAGAATAGATACAACTACCTGCATATTCTGCTTAATTATTTAAATGAACACTGAAGTGGTTTCTGAAAGTGCAGGGCATCTGTCACTCCAGCAATGCCAACCACCACACCTGAATACTTGTGCTTATACGCAGACATAGCAGAACTCTGCCATTTATCACTGAAAAGACAACAATGATTTGAAGATCAAGTGCTTGCATTTAGCACATCATTCACCGAAAAATATTGTAGAAAATCCTTTAAAATGCAGAAATGGTTCTTCTGGGTGACATTCTTCCTTCTTTACATCATCAGGAATGATTTAAAATGAGCTGTACTTTATTGGCTGGCACTGCTGGTTTTCCATCGAAGGGTATCAGAGGCTGTTTAACTCTGCCACCCTTGAGGAAGATGAGTTCAGTTCTGTTCTCAGAACAAATGAAAGGCAATCAAACCTCAGAGGTTAGATAACCTTCATATATAAACAAAAGGCCCTTCTCGTGCTTCCTGAGGAACCACCTGCAGGTACCCAAGGCCAACAGCTTTTCCAGATCCTGCTATGTGAACATATGGGTACTCCAAAGCAAGAGCTCTTGAGAGTTGTTTTATATTTAAATCAAGGTTTTTTTAAAAAAATATTTTTTATCAGATATGCAGATAAAGGCCAGAGATGAACTAGAACCACGGCCACAAAAGTTTACACTTGGGTTGCCCTGCATTTACGGGTAGCTTTTACCCAGAGCCCTGGTTTGGGTCCTGTCTTGAATTATTCAAGACAGCAGCATTGTATAAATCTGAGTCTAATAAAGCCGGGGGGAATCTCTCTGCTATAACATCATTACAAACAGTGCAAGAGATGGGCATTTTGACTAGCATACAAAGATGCAGAAACGCCTGGAAAAAACCAGTAATTATTACAAAAGCTCCTAAAATCATTGGCAAGAGTGCTTGCGGCGAATGGCTGCGGCTGCACAAAGCGGAACGCGCTGCCACGACCACCAGACCCTCTGCGTGCCAGAGCCCCGCAGACCTCACAGGAGCCGGGCAAATGCAGGAGGAGGGTGCAGATTTGAGGGGACAGCACGGGGACAGCCTGGACCCTGGGCTGCGGGCAGTGCACAGCAGTGCTGAGCCGCGCAGGCCAGCCCGCAGAGTCTGGGAAGATAAATTAGCTCCTCAAATAATTCGAAGTCATCTGTTTATGTTAGTAAGCTTTCATTTGTGTTTCATTACTCTTCCTTCCCAGAGCAAGGGAGAGAAATCACAGACCCGTGTCCTGCCTCCTGCTGCCCTCTGCTCATGGGAAGACAACGCAGGAAAACGAAAGCAGCCACATTTCACCCTAAAGTTGCAAACTCCCCCAGGCTACCAGACAGAGAACTAGTTTGGCACCTGCCTTTGCAATGGTCCCATAATGCTTAAATTCGTTCATCCAACATAGCTCCTCCCGGCTGCTGGGATTTCCTGAAACACGCTCAGCCCATGTTTCTGCCGCAGGCACGTCCTCCAACACCCTTTCCCTCAGCCGATACAACGTGGGCTGTGGATGCTACCTCCAGGCTGCACAAGGATTTCTGCACACCAGACCCAACAGCACATTTTCCCTTGGTGCTGAGAAAGAGAAAAACAGCAGGGGGAAAGGAAACACTTGTTCCCAGAAGCTACTTATAAAATAACCATGGAACTGTCTGCTGCAGAGAAAATCTGACACCTGCACCTATCTCCTGACGGTTCATCCTGCAGGAGGAGGACAGGAAGAGAAAAGAAGAGGCACAAGTAGGCGGCTGAGGAAGAAGCATCCTGGTGAGCAGGAGAACTGCTGGGCTACGCCTGTGTTATCACTTGGGCTCTCACCCCTGGGGAGCACTTTCATGCCCACTGACCTGTGCCCGCCAGCAAATGTCGTTCTGCGAGGCTTCACCCCACACCACAGTGAACATACAAAGAAAGCTGACTTGCCAGAGACTGACTTCCCTCAAAACAGTGTTTGATCAGGGAAGAAGCAGAGTAGGTAAACACAGTTTCTACTACTCAGGCTCAGAATTTTCCCTGCTAGGCATTTTTTGCACATTTCCTTCAGTGGAGACCACTTTCTTTTCCCCCTTAGGGTAAACTTCTTTACACAGGAAACACCAAAAGCCAGAAAGTCCCCTCTGGAGAGAATGAATGTAACAGTCTCTATCTGGACCAATCCAAATATTGCACCCACACGTGCAGAAACATACCAGGTATAGAAGAGGTTTATCTCTAACGCCGGCACTAACGATGAGCTACCTTTGGTTGTGACACAGATTCAAATCCACACCTACAGCTAAGCAGGAAGACATGTTTTGTGGTTGACCTCAACACGGTCATCCACAATCTAATACTTCTACTATGCGAACCTAGCTGCACTTAGACTGCAAAAGAGAAAGATGGAATAATTAAATTTAATTCAAGAATCCAGAATGAGGAACTGAGGGATAAATCTTAATGGGAACATGGGATTAATATCTTAGCATAAATAACAGTCTCAGGAATCGCGTTTTGATGATTCAACAGTTCTGCTATAAATAATTCACATCAATAAAAGAGAGATAACATCAAATTTAGTTGGAACATTGGTTAATCTGAGCATAAAGTGAAGGACTTCACTCAAACTAAAGGACAGCTATAAGTAACTGCTCTACTGTATGGAAATCAGCACTGAGTATTTTCTGAACATTCATGTGCCTTAAAAATTGCTTTCCAAGGTTACAAAAGAGTAGATGAGGGGTGAAGAAGGATAAAAAAGCTGGCAGTGGATAGAGCTTAAACACCTAAACTGTGCAACAGAAAATCAACACAGAACAAACGAATCTGCTGGGTGATCCCTTGCGTGCAACAGTGAGAAATACTTCATCATTTCTAATTTAGAAAAATATCTACATTCCCTTTTAAAGGGTAGTGACAAGAATGGCAGCATAAACCTGAACCCACATATCAGGACTTTCTGGCTGCCCGTTCCAGCCTGTCTTCATGGTTTCCACCTCAACAGCACAGAGAATGGGCCACCTACGCTAACAAAAAGCCCTTATTCTGAAGAGCATAAAAATACATATTAAATAAACCACAGAGCAAGGAAGTCCAAGGCACAGGTGAGGCACAAAGGGCTAAATGACTTGCCCATTCCCACGGAGGAGGCTGGGGTAGAGGCTGGTATCACACCCAGGTTCCCTGGGTCCCGGGGTGTAACGCAAACCCAAAGATCAACCTTCTCCCTGTCCCTGCCTCTGGTTTTGAATGTGATCAACAGTAGGATCAATATTAATAATGTATTTGTAAGGCTTATTATTTTTCAATGCTGCTCTTCACTGCAGGGAGGTTTCCAAAGCACTTTAACAATTCTTCATATATGAAAGTCATTTTTTCCAAAGAAATGCAGCCATCCTTGTGACACAATGTGGCAGCTGTGCTGCAGTACAAAGCGACAGCAAAACTAGTTGTAGCCAGAAACTAAGGAAAGAGACTGCACTGAGTAGAAACTGCGGGAAGTATTTAGGTAACAGACTGCAAGATTTAATTACACAAGTTGGAATCTGGCCAGCAGGCACGAACAAATGTTTTCAGTGTGTTGTGTTTAAATATTTTAATTTACTTTTTTTATAAATGTTATTGCAAAAATAATGAAAAACGGAAAAGGATACTTGTTACACAGTGCATTCCCAGAAAGTGAGAAAGGTTGGTATTTTAATCCCCCAAAATGCTGTAAAATATATAAAGAGTTCAACTACTACTGACACTTCCCTGAAAAAAAGGCATAGATGCGTAAAACACAAAGAACACCATCACTGGAAAAACAGGCACCCTTATCACTGTCTGCAGTGAGTAGTAATGATTTAACTAATTAACCTCCAGGCTACCTTGACTTCAGTAGATCATGGCTTAGACCCTACATCCTTAGTTCATTCAGTAACTTAACTTACAAATCCTTTTTTTTCTCCAAGCTCTTTCAATGCCATTTTGTTTTAATGAACTGACATTTAGCATGTCAGAGTACGCCGTATCTGTCCTGACCCCACCGACCGTGTCCCTTCACACGACATGTGCAAGCGGAGCGAAGGTCACCACGACGCATCTGAGATCTTAATTAGCACTGCGGGGTCCTCCAAGCTAACCAGCCCATGTTCCACTGTTCATCACATCCCTGACACGACCCACTCATCTATCAGGCTTATGAAGATCCGAAAGACTGAATGCAGGAAGCTACATGACGGACCGTGCATCAAAGGCACTCTACAGCGCAAACCAACAGCAACAAACCATCATCAGGCATCACCTTGGAAATCCCTGCTCAAATTCACATATGTCCTCTTTGACTGAAAGCCTTTCTTTCCTGAGAGTGCGAGAATTGCATCAGCTTGGAAAGAGAGGTTTAGCTTTCTGTGGATCAGTATTAGGCCAATTAGAGATTACAGTGGAGATATTAGAAAGTTGTATCTGCACAGAGAGTGGAAATGTACCTTTGGTACATTATGCCTTAATGACAGATGAGGCTGGGATCAAATGATGTGATAAAGCATGCACAGAACCCTCATTACTGAGTACTGGGTCAATGCCATATAATTATGCACAAATAACGTATGTCATGGGTGACTGACAGCACTCCAGCCCACCTATAAAAGACGTTCATTCTTCATGGTTGGGCCAAATCACATCCCATAAACAACTTAAATCATTTGTTTGCTATCAATTTTTCATCTCACTTAGCAAATCACCACCCTGTCACTTCAGGCTCAAATCCCTTCTTTAGGAAAAGCCTTTTTGTGGTGAAGTTCATTAGACATCAATGGAATTGTATGTTTACTGTTTTGAACATTTTAGGAATGGGCTTACAAAAATGTTGATGTCCGGATACACTGTTAACTATGCATGCCACAAGATAATTTGGTTTTGCTTGATATTCTACTACATTACCACACTTATTATTTTCCTGTGAAAATGCAAAGACAAAACTTCCATGAACGTGACACCTACTGAAAAACTAGCGCTTGAAGGCTGGGTATTTTTTGACTTTTGCTTTTTTTTAAACTCTTATCCCACAGTTTATTTTATTATGGTCCATTTTCTCTTGCTGTTCAGTGCTAAGGCTGTGCAGAACTTTGATTAACATAAAAACGTTATTTTAGAAATCAGAAACAACCACCTACTTGCGTGAGAAGCAACATGAAAGATTTTGTTGCTGGTTCCTCAGCAAGAGTACATGTCACATTTTCCATGGATGTGGCACCCAACTAACATATGCCCATAATATCCCAAAGTTAGCAGTCCTTTGAAACAAATCCACTGTTTAAAGTATAAATGGAGAGGATTTCTTTCTAGGATCCCAGTTTCCACGATCTGTCACAGCTGAATGTCCTCATCTAACATTTCCCATCTCTTCTGCTAGATGCATGGGAAAGACTTCTACGCCAGAGGCATGCCCAGGCACTTCAATCAGCTTGGCTTCATGCTTGCATTTTCAACTAAGCTTTAAGTCAGAAGGACAAGCCTGGATTTAGGTGGTGTCAGCAGCACACAGAAAGAAGGTTCAGTCAACAAGACTCGCTGGGTGCCTTCCCCCAAACCCATTTAAGAAAAAATACAGAAATCAGAAGTAGAGGATGGGAGAGGAACAGAGGAGTGGAAAGCAGGAAGACTAGAGGAGACACCCAGCAGCTGGTGACACAGCCACATTAGCATCCACCTTCTCCTGTCCCAAGCGCCTCTTGTTTCTGCTGCCAACCCGATCTTCATCTACCTCAATTCTGCCCCAAAAGACCTGACGGAAGACGTGACGCATCTGACTCAACTCCCGTGTAATTCGAAGGAGTTATTCCCTGGATGTCCTCCTTTTCTTGGTGCCACCGGGAAGCCCCTGCCCGGTGAGTTGAGGCAACCCATACTGCAGCCGTTGATGCAGGGCTTTGTCCACCAGTAAGTCAGGACAGGAACCCCAGTCAGGGCACCAGACCACAAGGCTCCTAGCCTTTGCCCCCTTTTAAGTTCTGCTTCATACACCGTCCTGCTGCAAAAACACATTGCTGGGGCCACCTCTCTTCTCCCTTGAAGCAGTTGTTTATTTCTGCTAATTCAGACCCGAACCATGAAATATTAAGAAGATATTAGTTAGAATACAGAAAAGTCTCTGAAAATAGACCAGTCCTGTAGCCACAGCTTTCGCTGTTCCTCATACATTAATCAATAGCTCATATTTAATTAATTAGCACCAAGTTCACATGGTGATGAAAGTGGAATTTCCATGAATATGAAAATAAATTAATGTGAAAATCCAGCCACCAGGCTGTTTTAAAGACTCTCACCCACTGTCTTAACATGTGATAATGGCTGTCCCTTCTTTATATTATTAGGCTTTTTGAGCTTTTTAATTTTATTTTTTCAGAGGGAAAATAAAGACAGCATTTCTCCAGCTGGGCAAAAAATACCTTAAACTTTTACTGCAGAAAAGCCACCTGCCTGTAATGGCACCATCTCAGGTTGATTTAGTCAGATGGCATCAGCAATCACCAAGCTACGCATCGCACAGACTCAAAAGCACGCTTAGGATGCATGCATCCTAACTTCAAGACAGCACTTGAGTCTAAAAGTACAGAACATTTACCAAGCAGGAAGCCAACCCACAGCATTTATTTACAACCAGAAATTTAATAAACTGCTTATATACTATAGGATAAACACCTCTTCTGCTGCCAAGCAAAGTACGTTTAATATTCAGGATCTGCCGCAATGTTATCATGTCCTCTTCATTAGAGCATCCGTTTTGTTAATTAGCATTTACTCATGTGAGTAGTCCCCTTGACTTTAATTGATCCATTTTCATGAATAAGTAGAACATAATTTTATAGCTAAAGAATTCAGTTCCTAGTGAATGCAACCAGACGCCGTTCTCAAAGTTTAATTCGTAGCATAATAAGGAAATGAGTACAACACTTTTCATCAGATAGAAGTGAAACATGCATAAGGCAACAGCAGGAACAAGAACAAGTCCAATACAAGATACCTGGCTATCAAATCCATTCGCCTTGCTCTCTTAGCACAGCAAAAATGTGATGCTAAGAAATACAAAACCCTTGGCTAGAGATAAGGTACTATCTCATGCAACAGCAATTCCTTCACTACCAGTGCTTGTGTTTTCTAAAGGGCCAGGAAGTATCTGCCCTTCATATTTTCGGGAGTTAATTGACCATAAGGTGGTCTGCTGAGAACTAAGGTTTTAAAGGAAAGAGAAACAGTACAAGCTCCATCTGCTTCCCAGGGATTTGTTCTCAAGGTCTCACTTGTTGTATCTGCTTTGTGCTTGTAACTGAATCTCCTTGTTTTATTCTTCAAACGAAATGCTTCAAGATGGATTATGGAACTTTTTATAATGATCCTTAAGAGTAGAACAGTTTAATAAGAGACTATGGCAGTTGAAATTTGGAAGCTTTCTTAGGGACGGTAATTAAAGATGGTACCCAGTATTTTTCCTTCAAGACACATTTCAAGAATATCAGATTATGGATTTACATAGAGGTACGAGTATAGGTCACTGTAAACTCCTCCAGGCTGACAGAGTGGGTGGGGGCACTAGATTATCTCCATTTGTAAAAACTGTTGACAGCTATAGCTGGCAGTTGTTCACATTTCATCATGAACTTTATGTCTGGTTTTATCCTTAATTCAGAGTCTGAGGGCACAGAGTGTAAGATCACCAATAAATCTTTAACTTTATAAACTAAAAAGAAGTCACTTTAAATAATTCAGAAAGAATTAATATGTTTCAGGAAGCAAGCCAATTTACTAAGCTAATTGCTGTGTATATTTTTTTAGAAGCTATCTTTGAAAAGGTGGCTTTAATCACCAGGTGCCTTTAGAGTTTTCTCATGCGACTGATTAGAGCCCCACATCTAATGGACTGCAAAACCATGAAGGAGAAATGCCGCTCTTTCAGGTGAACTGTTCCCTCTCCTCACTGCAATCTTGCCATTCCCTAATTTTCATATATAAGGCTATATTCTTTCAACAATGTTTATTAAATGTCTAAAGGGACAGAATCAAGTTTATGTAAAATCAAAAAACAGAAGCCTCTTCAGCCAGCACCCGCACCTAATCTGGTTAACCCAATAAAATTATCACCCATTTTTTCCAGAAAGGCATTTGTTTCCAAACAGACTGACGTTAGCTTTGGTAAAACAGCTGACCTAACAGCTGAAACAGTACAAAGATTATGGTCAGAATGTGAAACCTTTTCCAAACACAACAGGATTCTGATGCTTTAAAACCATTCCAAATCCCTACGAAGAGAAGAAAAGGAGAAAGGAGAAAGCAATCTAACATCTCTTTGAAGATTCACTACAAAGTTATTTCCTTTAGTTTGGTAAAGAGGTAAATAGCAGACCAAACCAGGAAAACAGTTCCTTTCATGTGACACAGATGGATGATCTACCAATTCTGTCTGAGACCACATTATGCTTTGATATATTAACTGTAACATAATATTTATCAGCTAGCACTATAAATTGCTTTGAAGATGAAAAGCTCTCCAAACCAGGTTTGGGTGGTTTCAAACATAATTAAAAAGATGTATTTTGAAAACATTATTTTCTCAAATGAAATCTATTCTAAAAGCCTGGCAGGGTGGCGTTATAGGGGCCTTCGAGTGGCGGAGGTGTAGGGGATGAAGGAAATGAGGTAGAGTTAGCAAACAACAACTGGCAAAGACTGCTCCTCCACAGCAGGCCAGCAACAGTCTGCTATCAAGTTCACGGCCATTAACAGATATAGCCTGACACACAGGCTCCATCATCTCTTTAGCTGGCAAAGTCCCACGAGCCACCTCATGGAGAAAAATGCTATAGATGGGCACTTCTCCCTCGCCCGGGAGGCACAGCATCCCTTTGCCCTGCAGGTTGTTTGCAGGTTCTCAACTTGTGGCATAGGTAAGGTAGAAGACAGTGTGCCTGGGTTTGCTCTGAGATCTCAGTAACTGCTTCAGTTTGTGTGAGACACAAATGGGATTATTATTTATTAGTAAATTTATCATGATTGGTTATGAAACAATATCCCATTCCTTGGTCTTCAAGACCTGAACACTTTAACACATTCTTTTTCTTTTACTATAGCACACCGGAAAGGCACAAAATATTCACTAAGAAAGAGAGGGAAAAAAAAAAAATATAGCAAATTAGATACACAGCCAATGAAGGAAATCAATTAATTCAATGAGACATAAGAGGTTAAATTACCTGCGAGTTGACGTAGCCAGTGGTTATTATCAATAGCCTGTTGAGTAATTGCCTTTGCTACTGCTAGAGTAGGATGTCACAGAATGCACATTATACACTTTAGACACTTTACAGTCCTGGATCATAAATGTATCGATTCCATCAGCTAGGGGTCAGGTAGATAATAAATCATTGTTCATATAGCATATTTAATTCATTGCTTTTGATGAACTCCATGAATGGTTTCCAAATCTCGGAGACTGCAGTATTTTTACTTGAGTATGTGCTGCCTGTACATAATTTTTTTTTCTGACAGCAATATCCATTCTTGCTGGTTTCTTCTTTTTTTGCTTCATTATCAGTGGAGCCAGACTTGACGGTGTCATCAATGGGGAGGGGGAAGAAGGAGGGAGTGCAGATGCTGCAATCAACTTTACGCTGATGATGATTTCCTTATCAGAAAGTCTGAGAAACTGCTTTGGTAGGTAGTAAAGTGGATGACCAAAGACAGCGTGAAATTTGGATTACAACTGAATATACAAAAGCAAGTAGCAGCTGCAGTAGGAAAAGTACCATTTCAGTTAGCTGAAGAACGGGAGAGGGAAAACTTGAGCTTCCAAAAGTGGCTCTCCTACCGGGATACTGAAGGCAGATCTAGTGGCAATGTGAAGACCTCCTAGAATATTCAACCTTAACAGAACTGAGCTTTGGGTTGCTGTTTTCTTCCCAGTCTCAGGAGAGGATGTACTGTTTCAATGAAAGGAAGATGACATGTTTTCCATATGTAATGCCCAAATGTGAAAGACATTCAGAAAAAGAAAAGCCACAAATGATTGCAGAGGTACCTAGTGAGCCGTGGCACTGAAAAGTCAGTAGGTATCATTACTCGGCATCCAAAGCTCGTCTGCAGCCCTCCAATGCTCGCTGTTCCCTGAATCCATACCATTCTCCTTCTCTGGATGCTCTCTCCAACACTTGACTCCCTCCTAGAGCAACACAGCTCCTCTTCAGCTGTTACTCTTTTTCTGTTGTGATGGGCTGTGTTGAGCTGAGGCTTCTACGGATTGATGAAGCGGATAACTAACCACAGAAGTCATACCTTTTGACATTCCTGCTACTAAATACACACAAGTAGCTGCACACTGTCGTCACAGCAGAAACCTCCAGTCACCATGTTGCTTTTAACCACCCACTAGGACTAAGAGTCTGGCCAGAGCTACCTGGAGCTCAGCGTAGGCCGAGTTCTCCCATGAGTTCAAAGGTAGTTTATGTATGTCCACTATTTTAAGAAACAGTTAATAAACCTCTGCTTTTATTTTTTTTTTTTACAAAATAAAAAAGAGGATATTCTTTAGATATTCCTCCTTTCCAGTGGAAGATTTGATTCTGATGGCAAGGGAAAGAAAGAAAGAAAGTGAAGCAACGAAAAGGAGCAAAAACTAGTCTGCTCATATCTTTTTAGAGCATTTTCTGGGGAAACAACATCTAGTGCCTCATCGTCTCAGCATGATTATCTACCATATTTGAGCCCAGTCTGATCCATTGTAAATGTCATTTCGTCTAGCCATGCATGCAGACACAGTTTCTTCCCCTACAGTCCCAAATGAATGCCTGGCCCTTCCTTTTACCAATGACGGCGTGACTCAAAGAAGAAGGTATTTTCTGCTACTCTGGCAAAGTTTTCAATTCCACTCACATTTTATTTTAGCTTCTCCAGGAACCATTTTATTAGTTGGAGAATTCATCGTTTGAAGCAGAGGATAATCAGTTTAAAAGGAAGGGATGCAGACAGATGCCAAGCTATGCAAGGAGAATTTGAAATATCTATTAGACCACAGAACAAAAAAATGAAACGCTGAAACATCCTATTTATATCAGAATCAAGCTACCATAAGAATGGGGAAAAATGTACAAAGAAGGGCAATTAATGCAACTCCTGCTGCATTAGAGACTAACATTAATCAGTAACAAGAAGAAACGATGGGTTTTTAAACACCCACTGCTATCTCACAGAATGGTAGTTAATATAGGAAATATACAGCCGGGTGATTTGTTTCTGCTGTTCTCCTTCACCACTTTCCACCATTTTCTTTTCCATTATAAGAAACATTTGCACAGAAAACATCTGCTTTTTGCCCCTAGGTAAGATAGTTATAGCAGAATTTTATGACACAACTCTAAGAAGAGCTGGCAATTGATATTAATTGAATAGCATTTTTTTTTCCCTTGAATAATATTTTAATGGGCAGAATACATTACTGAATAAAAACAACTGATCAGTCATTTAATAATTTGGCAAGTTGTAGCCCAGGTAACAGAAGGTATCAGAAAAACTTTAACTGATCCAAGTAATTAATAAAAGTCATACTAAAAAGCTTCTTTCAAAATACACAGTTATGCTAGAAGCCTGCATGCTATATAGCTTCTTGCTCCTTGCAAAACGCCCCAGCGGTGTTTCAAGCAGCTACAACACCATGAATGGAGGTGCCAGAGGAAAGTCACAGAGAGGGCTGATAGCACACAGTGAGGAAGATGCAGCTTTGACAGCTGAACAAGTGAAAAAAAAGGCAAAAATTACTGCTTTCTTCAGAAAATACAGAGAAACTAAAGACGAAGTTAACTTGATCGTGCTTGTGCATGTCCACACGAACAAGCAGAAGTAAATACAGAAGTAAGTGTACGTGGTGGTGTGAAATACAGTATTATACCTGTACCAGTAACTGCTACAGGAGGTTCAGAAGGTTATGGAATACAGTAATCATGGACAAGCTCACAGATAAGCCACAATGTGCTATGCTGAATTAAACAGGTTAGCCACTGTTCTGAGAATGGGTGTTATAAATAAACAACCCACCCTTTGGATTCCAACCCTGACAATATTAACGCATTTACTAGCTTCAGCATCAGTGTTTTTTTCTCCAATTCCTGCACTAGAATTTCCTTTCTCATGCGTGGCGGCGGGGGCGTGTGTGTGGATTGTGGTGTTCATTTCTTCTCCTTCACATTTTCCTCATTTTTTGAACATTTTCTTTAATCACTGCCAAAGAAAAACAAAATAATAAAATAGCAATGAAAAGAAATGCATGTGAGAGACAGTACAGAAGAGGAGAGTTGTTATTGGACTCTCTTGTTTTGGTTTTGCTGGCATTTATGAAAGATAAAAAGCTTTCAAAATCAATCTCTCTCACAATTACAAGGAGTGAACCGTTAAAAGAGCTGACAGAGCACAGGGTCGGGCTGTATCCACAGCTCTACCGGTGGGTTACTGAATGACCTTGCACCCACCTTTCTGCCTCAGTTTCTCCGAGTGTAAAATAACTGCAATGCTACTGACTTCCTGAAATGCCTCATTGCCCCAGTACCTACTCACCAAAAATACTATTAGAAGAGCTGAGTGTAATTATTATCAGTTTCCAAGCTGTCTGCTGTAAGCTGGTGAGGTGAATCAGCTGACTCAGTAACGAGAAGTCAGTTTTCCTCCTCAAGGTGTTACATGAAATTGTTATCTGAAAGACTTAGGACTTGACCTTCAAAAGAATTCAGCTCCCTGGGGTTCCAATTTCTGGCACATTTTAAGACATTCAGAAACGACTGCATTTCTGAGAAAGGTTCTCCCACAACGGATCCCACTGTTTGCAGAAAAGTTCTCCTAAAACTTTCTCCTAAAACTTCCCCCAACTCCGTTCAGCTGCTGGAAAGCGGGACACGGCTTCTCGGCATCCCTCGTTATCATCGTGGGGCAGATGTCCACATCTGAACCTGTGTATTTTCACACAGAAAAAGACAGCACATGCCGGATTTCTCCACTCTCGCTCTAGAAAAAAGCCCGAGCACATGACAAACGAGCACGGAGATTTCTTCTGTCCTCCTCCTATACCTGTTCTAATCCCACAGTCAACTCCGCTTAGGGAAAGCCGTAACGTCAACAATCAATTCTCACAAATAGACACACAACAGCTTTTTTTTTACCCACAGTGGCTGCAGGGCCTTATTTCAGTAAGAAACTGCTTTTATCCTGGAAGGGGAATGTAGTCTGAGGGAGGAAGCCAGCATTTAGTCACTGTCTCGGTGTCCAGGATGCGTGCGTGCCCATGCAAGTGTGTAAATCTGATGCTGTCAGCAAAACTTGCCGTCTTCTGACAGACACCCTGCGCAGCCTTCAAAACTCCCACAGTCAATCCTCTCACCTGTCAGCCTGAAAGATAACCTGGACTGGGCTGCCCTTCTTCCTTTTTCTCCACGGAAATAACAGAAGAGGTATGGTTCCATCATTTGGAAATGTGAAGATTCTGGAATTGCCTGGCACAACCTCTCTCTGAGGGCTTATTTTGAACATTTTTATCTTCCATCTCACTTAAAACTGTAACAAGTAAAACTAAATGATGGTGTTAATTTTGTCTACTGCTCCATGTATTGCTGTAGTCTTCAGTCTTCTGCTGCGGTCCACCCTCCAGCGGCACACGCCGCTGAGCCGTAGCAGTAAGGCCTTAGCTGACTTCACACGATGCCTCAGCTAATAACAATCTGTCAGTGAATCTTCCTCTACTGTTCTCTGCCGCTTTCCACAGGGGGTAACAAAAAATGTTCCCACAGCTTTTTTTTTTTTTTTTTTTCTGCATACGTACGTCTCTA
>Ga0065711_1007205_pt1 | contig 15397 bp, 3 predicted proteins | sample Hoacrofraction12_FD_59098 | JGI IMG/M metagenome (GOLD analysis project Ga0065711, IMG submission 59098) | Hoatzin crop microbial communities from Cojedes, Venezuela - Epithelial fraction 12 v2 (version 2) | ecosystem: Host-associated > Birds > Digestive system > Esophagus > Crop | place... | reverse complement strand
AGCAATGACATCCGCCAGCTCTCTCAGCACTCGTGGGTGCATTCCATCGGGGCCCATGGATTTGTGGACGTCCAGATTGCTTAAGCGATCCCTCACACAGTCCTCCTCGACCAAGGGAAAGTCGTCCTCTCTGTAGGCTTCTTCTCTTACCTCCGGGGCCTGAGATTCCTGAGGGTCAGTCTTAGCACTGAAGACTGAAGCAAAGAAGGCATTCAGTAGCTAATGGCAAAGATCTCAAGAGGATAGTGCATTAAATTGTGTATATTATCTATCCAAACCAAAAATCAGAAAAGCATGAAATTAGTAATTGACTCAATGTACCTCATTGACTTGACTTCTGTTTGAATTAATATTGCCCAATGGAATTTCAAGTGGTAGTGACATGGTGTAGCATGACACAAATTAGCGCCTATTCCCCTTACTGTACTGCAAACCACCCGTATCTCCAATTAGATTTATTCTAATCTAATATGCATGCTTTCACGACTTCTATTGACAATAAAATATGACTGTTTCCCCTGTCCTTCTCTGATGCCAGTCTTGTTTTACCAAGTAGCTGATTTTCTTAATAGCATGCTGGCATTTGCATACAGGGTACTGATTGCATTCTCTTTCTGACTATCTTTTACTTTATTGCTATGTGCTGTACTATAGATCACATCCAGTCACAATTAAATGCGTCATTTTGCACACAAGGTACAGTAATGGCCTGAACTGACATTTGACTATAACATATCGCCTATCATTTTACAACATAAATGATGCAATTTAACACTTCTTACTTATCTACCATTTTTCCAACCAATATTGAGGTTTGCCATTTTTCTTCCTAACTAACTTAAAATGAAAGTTTTTAGTTGCTTTAGTATGCATTAACCTTGACAATGCACTAGATACTCAAAAAGCATTTTGAGGGCTGGTTGTAAACAGGTAGGTAGAGCCTGATCCACAGGCTGTCACAAAGAATAAGAGACTTTCTGTGATATTGAAGGGTTTTGTGTTAGATCCCTAGAAATGTCCAAACAGCAAGGTCATTGAATTTATTTTACATACAGTATTTTAAATTAAATTATTGAAAGGGATGAAATAAAATGAAGCAAGGTTTTGTTTTGTTTTGTTTTGTTTTGTTTACTTTGAAGAAAAGGATTGTAATAGCAATGGTGACCTTGGCATTGGGAATTTCCTGGGGATTTAATAACCAGCGAGGGCGTAATGGCCCTTGGCTTTGCTTCAGGCCATCAGCTCTCCCAGCTGATTATTAATCCCTTGAAAATGTCCTGTATGTCAGTTATTAATATCTGAGTTCTATATAGGCAAATCTTGCCTTATTCAACAATTTTTGAGGAAATACAAGTATAGATTCAAAATCTTGTAAAATGTCACATTAAAAAAATTAGTGGCAATTTATATTTTTGTATTGATAAATAAACTCACAATAATAAATGTTTGAACTGATCTTACTCATGGTAGCTCTATTTGTTCCAGTCAGCTCTTGATCAGCCCCAATAAATACTTCTATGACTATACATTTCATTATGTCATAACTGAAATGTCTTGCATACATATTTCCTACAAAGGCAAAAGAGATTATCAGTTCATGTGTTTCCTTCAGGATTCAGTTCTTTTTCTTTTTTTCCTAGCACTGACTTTTGACAATATTCTTATCCTGAGAATGAAAAAACCCAGCAACAAGACTATCCAAACTATGGCTACATAAATCTTTTTTTTTCTTTAACAGAATTAGTTTGAGTCTCAGTTTTGTGCATGTCAGAAAAAGCCTACAAGGAAATAGAGGTGAATTTAATGTACTTGTTCTGAATCAGATTTAAATTTTGCTGTGAGGAGAAAAAAAATTTTGAGGAAGACCACAGGTTATTGATTGAACTGCTTTACATCAATATGAAAAGCTTCCAGTAACACAGGAAGAAAGTAGTAAAAAGAGAGAAAAGGTGTATTTTTATGTTATATAATGATCTTTCCATCTTGTGTGGCTCCAAAATAAGTAGATCTATGATTGCAATTTCTTGTTTGCTTATTTTGTTATAAAAATGAAGCTGATGTTGTGGCAAAATAAGGAGTCATAATTTACACTTTATTTTATAATGTAATACTTGAGGTTTTTTTAGTATCTGTTCCATGAGTTTCCATTGCCTCTCTACAGAATATTTACTATATATATTTTGTAATTAAGCAATGACATGAGACAAGCAATACACTTCCATCAGATTATAACATGCCTCTAGTGGTGTTATATGGGACAAGGTCATATCTAGAATTACTTTAATCACCCAAGTATAATAATTGCTTGGAAATATACTCCCTGCAGTGTCTTATTGCAAACACAATTATAGATGAGTCACACAATACAAGCTATAGTTAAGCTTGGATAAGTAATTGTAATATGAAGACCCTTTTTTTATTTGCTTGTAACTTTCAAACATTGGTCTTTTAGACTTGTCTGTGACTGATAGAAGCTCTGCATTATTCAAGTGTTAAAAAACTACCTTATAAAACTCATTTTTATTGATAACCACACCCAGGAATTTAAAAACAAATATAAAAATCAATTACAATGCTGTTCAGTGCTGGAACGTTTGTGGAGGCTTAATAAGGAAACAAAAGGCAAAACATTAAATCTAATCCACCAGATTCCAAAGCTAAGGAGAATTCATGGGCATCACAAACACATATCCAAACTTCCGTTTCCTCTGTCTGCAGACTAAGTCACCCTACGACTGAGATTTAGTCAAAAATGCATTTTCTTGCTGCAGGCTGGCTAATTTGACCAAGTGTAACTTTGACTCAGCTACTATAAAGGTAAGAGCCAACGAGAAATCACTGGAGACATAAAGGCACTGACATTGTGAAAACTTTGCTGATGTTGTTGAAAAAATATTCTATATACACATACATATTTTTTCATATATATAATATAACTCTCATTTCTAAAAAATGTAAAAAGATCCGGAGAACTACAGGCCAGTCGGTCCCACCTCTGTGCCAGGCAACATCATGCAGCAGATCTTCATGGAAATTATGCTAATGCACATGGAAAATAAGGGGGTGACTCGTGACAGCCAACATGGCTTCACTAAGGGCAAATCATGCCTAACAAATTTGGTGGCCTCCTATGGTGGTGTTACAGTGTTGGTGGATAAACGAAGAGCAGTTGATGTTGTCTACCCGGACTTGTGCAAAGCATTTGACACCGTCCAGCACGACATCCTTGTCTCTGAGTTGGAGAGGCATGAATTTGACAGATGGACCACTTGGTGGATGAGGAGTTGGCTGAATGGTCGCACTCAAAGTGTTACAGTCAGCTGCTCAGTGTCAAACTGGAGACCAGTGACAAGTCGTGTGCCTCAAGGGTCGGTACTGGGACCAGTGCTGTTTAATGTCTTTCTCAGCAGCATGGACAGTGGGATTGAGTGCACCCTCAGCAAGTTTGCCAACAACACCAAGCTGAGTTGTGTGGTCAACATGCTGGAGGGAAGGGATGCCGTCCAGAGGGACCTTGACAGGCTGGAGATGTGGGCCCATGTGAACCTCATGAGGTTAAACACGTCTAAGTACAAGGTCCTGCACATGAGTCAGGGCAATCAAAAGCACAAATTCAAGCTGGGCAGAGAATGGATTGAGAGCAGCCCTGAGGAGAAGGACTTGGGGGTGCTGGTGGATGAGAAACTCAAAATGACCCAGCAATGTGCTCTCACAGCCCAGAAAGCCAACCATACCCTAGGCTGCATCAAAAGAAGCATGGACAGCAGGTCAAGGGAGGTGATTCTGCCCCACTACTCTGCTCTGGTGAGACCCCATCTGGAGTCCTGCATCCAACTCTGGAGCCCCCAGCACAGGAAAGACATAGACCTGTTGGAGCAGGTCCAGAAGAGGGCCACAAAAATTATCAGAGTGCTGGAGCACCTCTCCTATGAGAACAGGCTGAAAGAGTTGGGGTTGTTCAGCCTGGAGAAGAGAAGGCTCTGGGGAGACTTCACTGAGGCCTTCCAGTACCTGAAAGGGGCTTGCAAGAAAGCTGGAGGACTTTTTAGCAGGACCTGTAGTGATAGGACAAAGAGTAACGGCTTTAAACTACAAGAGGGTAGATGTAGATTAGATATCAGGAAGAAGTTCTTTACTATGAGGTTGGTGAGGCACTGTAACAGGTTGCCCAGAGAAGTTGTGGATATCCCCTCCCTGGAAGTGTGCAAAGCTGGGTTGGATGGCACTTTGAGCAACCTGGTCTAGTGGAAGGTGTTCCTGCCCATGGCAGTGGGGGTTGGAACTAGAGGATCTTCAAAGGTGTCTTCCAACCCAATCCAGTCTGTGATTCTATGAGTCTGTGAAAAAAGTAGCATCAGGTATATCTGCTTAACACTAATGGACCCAGCTTCTTACAATCCAAGACAAACAGCTTTTCAGATTTGGATAACGCAAGTCTGAAGACTGTTTGCTGCGATTTTGAACTACATCTGAAAATGAAATGAAAACCCATGCACAGGTATGAGATAATGAATCTGTTTTAGAGCTTAAGACAATAACTACTCAAAAGACTTATAGTGACATTTCTAGCCACAAAGAACCAGAGTAGGTTAAGCAAAGTGACCAAGAGAGAGCATGACAATTAAAATCCCACATTAAAGAAAGGAAAAATTATAAAATCTTATCTAGCTATCCATTAAAAATAAAAACATACCACAAAACAAACCACAAAAGCTACCCTTTTTCTATATGGTAAATACGTTCTATCATTAAACCAATATTATCTGATTAATATAAAACCAATTATGTGAGACATATCAGTTACGATTGCAGCAGAGGAACCATCTTCTGTCTTTCCAGGCGTGCTATACATCTGCAAGAAAAAACGTGACACACTGTCTAAGACCTAGACTACTCATCTTCATGCATTGTTCCTTAAACCTGTATTTCACAAAGGAGAAGAAGATCACGGACTACGAGCTGGTCAAAAAATGGCCAAATAACAAATGCTCAGTGGCAATTCCAGTGCTAGCAGTGCTGTGGGGCCCAGAGATACGCTTAAGCAAAAGTTTGGAGCACCCTTGAAATCCCTGGGAAGAATAAACAGCATCCTCTAGGGATTACACAAACAATGAATAAAGTTTTTTTTTTTTCTTTTTAAACTTAAAGCTCTTCACAACAAAAGCTCCTGTTTGTAACTTCATTATCTATGACTTCCTTTTGATGAAGCTCCTCTGAGGTGAGAAAGAGACTAGTATTGTATTTTATTGTCTAGCTAATCTTCCTGTCATAATCTCCATGCTTCAGCTGTTCTTGTCAGGCGGAATTGCTATTTCTCCTATTTTAACTTCAAAGGGGGGGTTTCTATATGTCTGTAATGAAGGGAACATAGTCACATACTTTGAAATTTTACATGTCAAAATCTATTATAGTTTGTATTTTCTCAGGAAACTATTAGATTCAAGCCACTGGTCTGCCTCAATACAGATAACCTGTACTTCTGTAGCATTATGTATTTGAAAACATTCCCTGAGGTATTTAGACCATCTGAGTTCCTGTGCCTATATTCAATATTCTGTAAGCAAGGAAGAACTATTATCCCCATCTTGCAGGTAGGGATATGGGAAAGTCTATGATTTGATCAACAGGAAGTAATCACATTTAGGCCTCCTAATTCCCAACAGCTATTCTTTTTCACACTCATTCAGCTTCATTTAACATTGCTTAGAGGTATGCCAGGGATAGAAAGAATATGTGAATAAGGAGGACAGAGAACCAATATTATATTTAACAGTAGTAGTTAAAATTCATCTGGAAACTTTCTGAAATCAAGTATTTAGGGATAGATCATGAACTTAGAGAAAAATGATAAGAATGATGATGAATCTGGAAGACATGTCAGGACTGAAAAGGTGTGAGATTGTTTGCTGCTGAGGAAAGAGGAATAACAGCTGTCACAGTAATTGTGTACGAAGGAACGGTGACATAATGTTTCTTACATGGTAGCATGAGAATAAAATTAAAAAAATGTATATTCATAAAGACATATTATCTGACTGAAGATCTGACTGGCTGACATCAGGAATACAAGATTCAGAGCCATCTATACAGAAAATAATATTTGGTCATGATAAATAATAGTAATAAACACATGGAAAGGAATTACACTTCTAGGTTTGAAACAACCTTTAAGCATAAGCGATCAGTGTTAGATTATCCTACACAAGCCATCTGTTAGGTTATTATAATCTTTCTTGAAAGTATTTTGCATAGGGTATTGCCAGAAAAGAAGGAGCTTGGGTCTGAGCCAGTATTACCATTCCTATACTCTTGTACAGAACTATCTGAAGAAATGAAGTCATCATTTCCTACCACGCACCCTGGAAGAACACAACCACACATTTTTGGGAGAGATGCAATTCCTGGAAAGATAATGTGTTCCTAAAATAATAGCAGAATGTAGAAGCTCCATTTGCAAGAGTAAATAAAACCATCTATAAGGAAGTATCTATAAGGATCACATTAGAGAAGCTCATTATTTGAACGATGCAAACTTCTTCTAAAGAGAATTAATAAATAGAAGAAATATGATCTATCACACATGAAAATAAAAATTAATCCGTTCCAGGTTCTCTTTTCTTATACCCTAGCACAGCACAGAAGTATTCTTATTTATGTTAGCCAAAGACCTAGGAATACCATATCAAACTTTTCACAGAAACTTCCCAAGAACTAAAAAAATTGAATTTTGCTGAAGTCTATGTAAGTACATCAGTCTTGGACAGCAAAGATTGTTGCTTCTCACAGGTTAAAAATTATTTAAATAAGCAAATAAAGTGAGAAAGAGGCAATGGGGTGAAGCCTAAGCTTGAGATATTAGCAAACAATTGGGTTGTTAATATTTCTGATCCAGGGAAAAATTAATATTACTGTCACTGTACCTCGGCATACATCACCATATGTTTTCTAGCATAGCCTCACATAGGTATAACAACATTCAGGTACAATGCATACCTTTATGGGACAACAAAGGGATGATTGTAAACCAAAATAATCCCTGGGAGTGGCATAACATAAACAACAATCCTGAGTGAGCTGTAGGGTATACCACTACTTTAAGATCATCCGTTATAGGCTTCATTCTCTGTTTTAATAGGTAGCAGTTTCTTTTATGTCATGTTTTCAAGCTGAAAAAAAAGTTTAAAACCTAATTCTGTAATGCTCCTGTTCCCACGATAAGTAACTCCTCAGATCTACAATCCTCTTAAAAACAGACAAGAAAATGCAGTGTACTAATGGGCTTTGCAAATGGTAGTTTGAGATGACTGCTTCAGAAAAAAAGTGTTCATGTCTAATAGCCATCACCTTCTCATTGTGGTTATCTGTCTCATTCATTTCATTCCATCTGCTTTATTGCATTCTATTCACGTGCCATGAGACAATAACTCGCAGAAAGATGCCAAAGCATGCAGATGACACAAAATTATTCATCATGGTCAAAGTTGAAACTATGTACGAAAAACTGAAGAAAAGTCCAAAAAGATCAAATGGATTTAGCCAGTGGCAGCTAACACAGCAATTGCAATTCACTATCAATAAATATACATTAAAGCTAATGAAAAAATCCCAGACATATACAATGCTGGATTTGATTTAGCTGTTACCAGTACCAGTCAGGATGACAAACAGGTTGTTGGGAGTTACTGGGAAAGGAGTCTGGGTATAAACAAATATATATTAAACTGTTTCTAGATCTTTGGTGTGCCCACACTGTAATTACTGTATGCAGTTCTTGCTATGCTGTCTGAAACGATTATATGTTACAAGTAATAAAATCATAGAAGGCTGACAAGTCTGACCAGGGGGTACAGAGTAAGTTCTGCAAAGAAAAGAGACTAGGTAGTCTCCAATTAATAGAGAGGCAACTGAAAGAGTGCTTGAAATTAAGAAAAAGGAAATCATAAATTATATGAAGCAGATCAACCATTATTCATAATACTATAGGTAAGAGACCAAGAAGAACAGATGTACTGATGGCAGTTAAACATGACCATCCAGATTATGATCCGGAGTAGGAAGTTCTGATGCTGCTGACTGTTGGAAGGGTATGCTGGCAAAAGATCCAAGTATGACTTGCTTTTACACTGTCTGTGGAAGTACCTTGATCAGCTACTGCCAGAGACAGGACACTGGGCTAGATGAGTCTGCTGACTCAGAAAGGTAGTTGGATCTAATGCCCCACTCCTATTTTCTTAATATTCAATATCTGAAAAAACACAGTTTTAAGTTAACTTTGTCATAATGATTTAATTATTATTTACCTTATTGTCCTTGTGTATTGTTATAAAAAACATTAATTTCACCCATTTGTTAGTGAGATAGATATAATTCAAGATAGCACCCAAAAACCACTTCTCTGTATCCAAAATTGGGCTGGGTTTTTCATAGGTTAAAATTATTCTGTCATCTGAAAATTCAAGAGCCTTTACACTGCATTATTTAAGAGAGGAAGCATTTTTCTAAGTCTGAGTATCTTTTCTGGCTTCTAACTGGGCTTTTATTCAGCCTTGCTTCTATCTAGGGCTGTTCCCAGCTTGTCTGCCTAAAAGCTTTCATAGAATTGTTTCCAGTGAAAATCTTTCCCCTGCCGCAGGACTTGCTATCCCACACTGTGGTTATATATAGCGTGCACAAGGTTGTCAGGGTAATGGAGGTTGAGCTGACATCTCTGGAGTTGGCAGATATATTTTAGGCACCCCTAGACTGTTCTGCCACTGAATTTAAACTGTATTCAAAGCAGGAATAACCCCTGTAGCACAATCAAAGTGTGTAATATTCCATGGTAATTTAGTTACCTGTCTAAGCAGGACATTATCAAATTCAGCCAGTGAGCTATATGTACAGCAAGTGTTGACCAAACCAGAAAATTGTGATGATGTCTTCGGACAGCTGCCTTTTCATTTTTATAGTCAGTGTTTAATTATAATTAACTTTGATTGGAGAGGCACAAGCGCAAAAAGAAACACACAGATGTCAGGGCTTATTCCACTTTTTTTGACAAGGAAGCAGGCAACGACTTCAGAGGCAGTGTATTGAGAACTAGCCTGAAAAATTAAGACTGTTAAAACATTTTGAGCTGGAGAATAGAAATTATCAGCTACTTCTTAACGTTTGTTTGCAACATGTCGCTTGGAAAAATCTAGGGCTACTCACATGACACTAAAAACAGAAAGCCATTTGATACTAGAGAAATGAAGATTGCAGAACATGAACTGCCAGAAAGTTGCAAATTAATGCAATTCTTTTAAAAATGCTCAGTAGAAAGTGGACAGTTTGGAAGTTTGAGGCAAATTACAGTAGACTGACAATACATACAACTGAATAGTTATGAGTTCCACTGAAAATGATTCCATTGAAAGCCAATTAACAAGCCTGTCTATACATCTCTTCCAAAAGCTTGGTAGTAGAAATGTCTCTTTTTGTATTGATTTCCATTGACTCTCATACACTTGCCTGCCATGTAAGCTATTTAAGAAAACGATTTTTTTTCCAGGATCTACTTTTGAATGTATCGAAGTGTTAAAACATAGCAGCATTGTCTGTTAAATCAAAATACCCCATTAACAATAGAGTATTACACGTCTACATAAACCAGCAAAAAATGTGTGTGTTTTCATGTGATTCCACAAACATTATTCTACATCAGCATAGATGAACAGCTCTCTACTGTCCACCTGGGAAATAGTCTTATATGCTAATTACAGCTAAGAAGAAAATTCTCAGTTACAAACATGCCTATATATTCAAATACAGCAAGGAGAAGAAATATCCCCACCTGTATAATTAAGGCATTTGTAAAAATGAAAAGCAAGAGTGAAGAAGCTGACTTTTAAATAGGAAAATTATACAGAGAAAATCCTAATTTCTTTCCAATAAATAAGTTTCTGAAGAAAATTTGCTGAACTTTCACCCTGTAAAGCTGTGTATCTATAAGTCATCCAAACATCAGCTCCTTTTTCCTTCTGTCTTTAAAGAGGCAACATCTCTTTGTACTGCTTCAAATTACCAACTGGCCACATTTGAAGCTGATTTTCAACCCCATCGCCTCTTTAATTAAAGCCTCAGCACAGCAGTTGCGACCGTTAGCAAACATAAGAATGGAAGGGCCGGGTTTGGGGGCGATGGCTGCTGCCGCGGCACCCTGAGCGCTGCTGTTCCCAACCCAAAGGGAAGCACTGCCAGGCGAACGGTGCAGCACCTCCCTGCAATGGCTAACTGCTTCGAGACCTACCGCGGGACCTGGACAGTGCAATACAAAACCGGAATGGTTAGTGACCCATGTAAATGGAATTAGATATCGAACCCACGGTCTTTGAAGNGGAGCAGGAAAACATTTATTCTTTGCTAAGAGAGAAGGCTTTTCCAAAGACCTCTTTTATCTATCTTTGTTTAGTTACCAAGAGCAGCTGCTAAAGCAAAGGCAATCTTTGAAGAATATTGCATATTGTTTAGAGATTATAATATCATAAAGGGAAAGAGTTTTAAAGTTGGTGAAAAGAGATGACAGAATTTTTATCCATATTGCCCCAAATCTTTTCTGTTTAAATTTTTAACTCAAACTCTTGGCATAGACTTAGAAGAGACATCTGTGGGCTTGTTGCGAGAGCTTTTATGTACAGAATCAAGCTCTCTTGGATTTTCAAAAGAGGACAAAAAACTAGACTGTTCCTGTTCGTTGCAAAATGCATACAACGCGCCAAGCTGACAAGTGCTTTTACTTCAGCTGGGTTTGCAGTGACAAAGCTTAGAGAAAACAGCAAAATGGAAAGATCTTATTCCACATCCATTGGGCTAATCAGAGGAAGCCTTTTGAGAAAGAAAATCCTGAGATCCTTTACAACAGAAGAAAAAAAGCTCTCTGGATATCAGTTTGCTGAAATAATAAAGAATGTACAGCAGTGAGCTAACCCAAATAAAAAGCGCACAAGCAAAAGAACCCAAGTACATTCGAGCTTCCAGTGCTTGGCTAAACTGTACATTTCCCATGAAGATACCAGTTCAGCCTGGCAAGAGAACATTAGCACGGGAAGTAACTTGTGAACATTAATGCTGCTGACTGGCTTCTGACGTAGATGCAGTCATGTCACTCCTACTACAAAATGAAACTTTTTATAGGAAAGGAAAGGAAGGAAGAGAAAGTCAAATCCTTCAGCCTGGCTGTTTGGTAATCATTGTTGAGTATGCTTGCCCCTCACTGGTTCTTCTCCATGTGGTTTCAGAACTTACAGAGCAACTTTTCACTGCTACTTCATATTTTCCCTAATGACCTCAACTGATTAATCATTTTCTAGCAATGACAAATTTGTCTGGTTTCACAAGGAATGTCTTTTGAGAAAGGTGTTACTCTGCCAAGTGGTAAATAACACAAAGGTGTGAGAGGGTTCGATATCCTTTAGCCTATGCTCCTATTTATCTGAGAGAATATTCAGTCTGTACCTAAGAAAGCAGGCACTGTTCATTAAATGGCTGTAGAAACTTTGCTCATATACATTGGGTCATTCATTTCCAGTATTTTTCAGACTGTGATTGATTTCAGAAGTGAAAATGCAGATGTTTGTCTAGCCAAATATTTGTATGCACTAAATATTACATCGCATCACATTACATAAAAACCCTCACTCTAATTAAAGTGAGGTATGACCAATGGCTGTATAAACCTGAAGGAAGGGGTATGAGGTTAGTTTACACAAGTGCTGAGTAATCCAGTTTATGTGGAACAAGATACCCATACTGCTACAAAAGATCTGACTAGAACTGCTAAGGTATTTTTAAACACCCATCTTGCATTCTGGTTTTTCTCAGTCTCTGTTGTCTTTTCTTTGTTGCTTGTAAGCAGTGGAGGAGGATGATATAAAGCCCTGGAGAAATTAACAAAGTAGACACCCCTTAAAACACCACAGGAAAAAAAAAAAGCACAAGATTGACTTCACAAAATGAGAGAAATCCCAGTGGACTCAATTTCAATGAAATCACAAAAGCTTGCTGATTAATATGCTTAGTAATATTTAGAGAACTTTATAAGTCTGCTGAATACCTTCAGTGTATAGATTATAAATATATTAGTTCAAGAATTTACCACAAGAGGATTTCTGAAGTTAGAAAGCTGTGCTTTTCTGAATTGCAGAATTTTTGGATTTATTCACAAACCTTTGATCTTTTATGCTGATAAACAAGTGTCGAAACATATTCAAAATCACTTACAGCAATTGTCTGCCTTTCAAATGTGGAATACAGGATAAATCCTTCTTTGCAAAATGCAAAAAAAAAAAGAGCTCAAATATATGTGCAGATTTCACTTTTATATAGAGAAAATTTAAGAACCATATTTATTGCATTAGATACGGATCTGCTGCACATGGACCAAATATCGACTTGCTTCCTAGAAGAAGGAGCGACTGCCAGTTTGCATTTAGCTCTCCTAGTTTGACCAAGTGGATTTAAGTGAGCTGAAATGACGACTGGACATTTAGCTATCCCACACAGCCTAACTGTTGTCATATTTTGAAAAATTTTGAAAAATTTTTTTGGTTGTGGCTGCAGTTTTCGTGGTCATATTTGCATCCAGTAAATGTTACCACCTAGCTTTCTGTTCAGTGCATCAATAGCTCCGTATCTTTTAATGTGAATTTCCTCTAATTCTGAAGATTGATATCAGATTAGGAAACTCAGGCAGGGCAGTGAGTATGATTTCGCTCAGCATCATATACCACCAATGCAAATCACGTGGGATTTTTTTGTTTACTAGAGTGCACCTACTGATAGCAGAGAATATGGCAAATTCCCAAGACTGCCAAAACCAAACTTGCAATTCTATAACCTCCTGAAAAATGTATTATATAAATGCTACCTATCAATCCAAAGTGTAGATATGGTCAAATCTAGGATTTTTTCTAAGAATCTGTATTTTCACAGAGCAACATAGTGATTAAAAACAAAGATAGAAAACCTAAATCTCCTTAGCTGCAACAGACTGTCATAAAAGAAGCAAATTTAGCGTTTAAAAGATGAAATTTAAAGAGCAACTTGAATCTCTTTACACAGATATTTAGACTAGGAGAAGCCTTATGTAGTCTTCTTCAGTATAAGGACAGGGCAAACAAAGTTTTAAGAATACTTATTCTAAATAATTTTGCAGCATCACATTTTCTGGTTACATATTATGAGACCCAGTAACAATAAACACTGGTGATGGAAAAGTGGAGAACTACAGCAGAGGACTTACATAAGGCCTGGACTGAGAACACCAGAGAAGAAAGAAGAAATGCTCTCATAGAAGATCTATAGATAAACAGCTAAAAAGATCAGATAATCCACTCTGAAACACAAACAATGCTAAGACCCAAGCAATCATCAAATTACTTACACATTTTACTTGTACTAATTTTAAAATGTGGAGGGAACATATCAGAGAAAGTTCTGATTGTGCTGTGCATCTCTGGGAATTTTTTATGCTTGGATTATCAAGGTGTATGGGCAATAATGGGTTGTAGTTCAAATGGATATTCAGCATTTCAATGTGGTTGCGTTGCAGGCTTAAATTGGTGAACGTGTGTTCTGTTGTCTTTCATAAAAGTGCAATTAGTTATGCTATTTGATCCTTTCCTGTGCCTGAAATTCTAGCTGATTTTGCATCCCATGGCAGTGATGTTCTAAGGGAGAAGTGTGAAGTTTTGCATAAATGCGGTAAGAGATTACTTACAAAAAAAATAAACTAAAATGTGTTTGTACTACGAATTGTTTGAAAAGTGTGGGATGGATTCAATTTTTATTTAAGTGCACACCAGAGTGAAACAGGATTGAGTCTAGACCTAGATTCTAATTTTTCCTAAAGATTGATAGATGAGTATATGTTCACAGTTTTCTTCAGCTATGTTTGTGAGTTTATTCAAGCATACTCTGTGGGAAGAGCACCAATTATAGGCAAATATATCCAGAACTCACTGGCTTGCTTTTCTGCCCCTTCTGAGGAGGAGTAGTTGTTGGGTCTGTGGTGGTGAAGACACCTGATGACTGCACAGAGAAGCACTTTGTGCCCTGGTTCCCAAGGCATGTTTGAACAAGGGGGTCTGAAATCTGGCGGTTCTCAGAAGGTAGTGGAGGGATTCTGTGCTACCAGGTCTGAAGGTGCGCTCTGCGTCTCAGCTCTGTATCTTTCAAGTAGAAAGCACCTACCAAGGTCCCATCTGTGGACCCTCATTTCCACACCAGAGAGGTCAGGATACATGGAGTGGATGAACAGTAACTTGGTCAGAGCACCAATACCTGGCAGAGCCCAATCCTGACTTGGCATTATTTACTGCTATATTAACTGCAATTATAATGCTAACTCTAAGGTAAGCATGCAGCTCTCAAAATACTGCACAGAATATGCAAAATAATAAACAGAAGTATTCACTTCATTTGCACAGATTTGATTGAATATGCATTGGCATAGACATTTTCAGTTCTTTCTTACTTCCAGTTCGTAGAATCATAGAATCATTTAGGTTGGAAAAGACCCTCAAGACCATTAAGTTCAACCATTAACCTAATACCATCAAGCCCACCACTAAACCATCTCCCTAAGCGCCACATCTACACATCTTTTGAATACCACCAGAGATGGTGACTAAACCACTTCCCTGGGCAGCCTGTTCCAGTGCTTGATAACCCTTTCAGTGAAGAGTATCTGGGTCAACACAATCCCTGTTATCAATACAGGCTGGGGGATGAAGGGATTGAGAGCAGCCCTGAGCAGAAGGTCTTGGGGATACTGGTGAATGAAAAGCTCAACATAAGCCACCAATGTGTGCTTACAGCCCAGAAGGCCAACCATACCCTGGGCTGCATCAGAAGAAGCATGGCTAGCAGGTCAAGGGAGGTGATTCTGCCTCGCTACTCTGCTCTGGTGAGACTCCACCTGGAGTCCTGTGTCCAACTCTGGAGCCCCCAGCACAGGAAAGACATAGACCTGTTGGAGCAGGTCCAGAGGAGGGCCACAAATATGATCCAAGGGATGGAACACCTCTCCTGTGAGGAAAGTCTGAGAGAGTTTGGGCTGTTCAGCCTGGAGAAGAGAAGGCTCCAGGGAGACCTTACTGCGGCCTTTCAGTACTTAAAGGGGGCCTATAGGAAAGATGGGGAAAGTATTTTCAGTAGGGCCTGTTGCGATAGGACAAGGAGTAATGGCTTTAAAGTAAGGAAGGGTAGATTTAGACTAGAGATAAGGAAGATATTCTTTACCATGAGGGTGGTGAAACACTGGAACAGGTTGCCCAGAGAGGCAGTGGAGGCCCCATCCCTGGAAACATTCAAGGCCAGGTTGGACAGAGCTCTGAGCAACCTGGTTGAGTTGAAGATGTCCCTGCTTACTGCAGGG
>Ga0065711_1042418_pt1 | contig 15398 bp, 11 predicted proteins | sample Hoacrofraction12_FD_59098 | JGI IMG/M metagenome (GOLD analysis project Ga0065711, IMG submission 59098) | Hoatzin crop microbial communities from Cojedes, Venezuela - Epithelial fraction 12 v2 (version 2) | ecosystem: Host-associated > Birds > Digestive system > Esophagus > Crop | place... | reverse complement strand
GGCCGCCTGTGGCTGGCGACAGCGGCTGCGTTGCGAGGTTTACATTCAGCCTCCTCGCTGATTGCCAGGATGACATTTGATGGAAAATCCATCCTAACGGCAACAGCTGACACATCTCTTGGTAGTATTTGACTAAATACGCAAGTAAATCAGGAGGTAACGTGAGGAGACTCTCCGAAGCAAAGATTCTGATGCCGGAAGTCCTGACCAGCCTCCAGTTTCTTTGTGAGCGTGAAATAAATTCTGATGTTCGGAAGTCTGAAAATCAGGACCTGACTGTGGCAGGTTTTACTCTTAAAAAAAAAAAAAAAATCATGAAATCATAAAAACACATTCAAGTACTAACAATTTAATAATGTTCTGAAAAACTTAAGTAGATATTAGGAAATATTTTAGCTATTTTTGGCATACAAAATATATCACAGACTTTAGAAAGTACGACTACGGTATTATCAAATGAATCTGTCCTTGCTTGTTGAACTAAATTTGTATATAAGATCATTGTGTGCTGTAAGAAGAACATGAAAACTAAACATAAATATGCCTAGAACAGAACTTTAAAAATATATCAATCTATCTACATTTTTATTTGCTGATACGTCAACAGATAAATGAGTCAAAGTGCTAACAACACTGGGCATGAAATCTACATTTCTATTGAAACTGGTAATTTTTTTTGTCTCAGACTTTTGGCAGAGTGTATAAAAGAATTTAATTCACAGCTGTTCTACTTTTTAATGTAGAAAACATTAATCAAAGCTTTAAGTTATAAGCTTTTCTAATGTTGTTTAGTATTCCAGTTCAACAAAGATCAATAGAGGCCATCCCTGTGTTTCTTGACGCCTCTCCAGGAAGCAGAGGCGCGATTATGTAAATAGCACCGGTTCCCCTTTACTTCTGCCAGCTTGCTTATCTCCAAAGCCTTCTGCCTGCTGCTACTGGCGACCAATGCAAGGACATGCATATACCTCTTATCTCCTAACAAAGCTCTGAAAGCTCGAGGATTGGAGCCAGTAACGTTAAACAATGATGCACAGCTGATTTTATTTGTAAGTGATTTATTTTCGTAAATTTAATTTCTTCCTTCAATTTTTCAGTTTAGATGGAAGATATTTGCTAACAAGTCAGGCTAAAGAGAAATAGAGCAGATGTCCTGCAACATTTATACAGGTTTGACATAATCTATTAAACAATCCGAAAGAGTAGCAGGGAATAATTAGAAAGTGCCAGTTTCACCCAATGAGAGTAAAAAAGGGATTAAGGGATCCTTGTTAAGGAGTCCAACGCACGGTGACCATATACTTTTTGGAGGCTGGAAAAACAAATCTTGAGGGTGCTAGAAATCAGCATTTCAGAGTCAAAGCTTCCTGTCAGGAGACATTTATTTAAACTCAATCAAAACAGCAAAGTAGCGCTTTGCTACTTATTTCACTGACTGCATGCTAACTTAAAATCTTGATAGGGCACGTAAGGAATAAATTCAGAGAGTTCAGCATTACACTTTCAGCTTTCAGGAGGGCTGATGAATGATGATCAGCATTAATGTGTGTGTATATACATAGACATACGCACGTACGTATGTATATCCACATATACATTAAAAAACCCCCAAAGAGGTTCCAGGCCAGGTGTGGGAAGGAAGCTTGAAATGTGCTCATCTGTATTTAAGGGAAACGTTAGCGTACTGCACGCTGCTATGATTTTCTAACAGAACACCATTCTTACATTTCTTTTGCATTAATCCCTGACCCTGGTATCTCAGCAGCATAATCCCCATTTAGCATTAGTAGCAACGGCTTCTACTGTGAGGAACTATTTTTCGATAAGTAAGCACCAATTCAGGCATAGCTTTTGAACAACATATTCCCAGCTCAGCAAGAAACCCACACTCCTGAATGAACCAGAGCACATTACTAAGAGAAAGTTCATTAACCTTGCTAGATTCGGGGGTTAACAGGATAGCTGAAGAAAGGAGCAGAGTGAATAGCTCTGATGCAAAACAAATTAAAATGAATGTCATCATTCCTTTTGATATTCATTAGTTGATTCAGGGGAAGAATGGTCTTCTTAAATTTGCAAGCATTTATCTACAAAAAACAGGTGTACATCTGCTGCTCAAGTGCTTCTTAGTGCTAAAGAGAAGAATAACGTGCAGAGACTCACCAGTTCCACCGAGGGAGTAGCTGGGAGAGGGAGAAAAGACCTGAGCGGCAAAATCCTCAAATGTCATTACTTCTTTATGGTTCTGGATTATTGCTTCGAGATACAGAGCTCTTTCCTCATAACTGCAAGGACCAGGTTAAGGAAATGTGTGCGCAGAATTAAATGCTATTACACAATGACCACGAACACCAGCACTTCAGATCCACAGTGACACTAGCCAGGCTGTACACGGGCGCGGAGAAGAGGGGACCAAAATCGCCCAATGCTGCTTACCGGTCCTGAGTGCAAGCAACAAGGCGCAAACACACTTAATGGCTTGAAATTAAGGGTAACACCTTTTAGCTTCACGAATGAAAAGCAGTGACTCAGTAGATCCGACAGATTGCTGAAGTGACTGAGGGCAGAAGCAAATCCCCCAGACTGCAGGCTTTTTCAAACCGAAACCCAACTTTCACAGCCAAGCTGTGGCAATACAGAAAGTTCCTGGTGCACAATGTTCCTATTACAATGACCCTGTCAGACTAGAAAAATGATTAGATTGGAGAAACAAGCTGCAGGACAGAGGAGAAAAACCCCACATATTTCTTTCATCACTGTATTTCTTAACAGAAATAAATCATAATAAACACAATTCCTGAAAGTGTGCAGTTTATATTTAAGGCAGGTGCTAGAAGGTGTACTCTTAAGCATCCTAAATAAATGCTGTACATTGGAAAAATTCACCCCACAACTTGCAGCCATTATATTCTGCATAATGCAGACAACAAAGCAATCTAAAATCAAGACTATCGCCTTTTAATTAAAACTCGGCAACCTGGAACACACAGCATTCAAATGTGTAATCAAAAACCAGTCACCAATAAAACTTACAAGCGTAACAAGCTGAAGCAACTTTCCAGCTGTCTTAATAGGACCCCTGCTTGCGGCAGCTTTTCACAGCGGAGAAAGCAAATCTTTTCCTTTTGTGTGCAGCTTCTGTTTTCTCAGAAGGTGAATCATACACTTCCAATAACAGGATAACGCCTGAAACAAATCTACAATGGGCTGAAGAACCTCACGTATGACTTTATGAATTAATGCTCGCAGGAGCCAGTATGACATCTCATTCTCCGTTTCCTCATTTAAAACAAAAGTTTTCAGATCCTCATTGTGTTTCTGTTACGGGGAAATGCATTCTAACTCTGCAAGACCGTTATGTGGGAGCAAAGGCCAGTTTAAATTTAGAAATTAGGAGTAGTGAGAATAACGCTGGTGGCAACGTAATGCAGGTGAGGGTGTTTAAAATTGAGAAGCACTACTGATTAACACTGAAGTGCCATTCGTGACTTTCATTACATGAACAAAACCACTCTGAAAGAGTATTTTAAAAAAAATTAGTCGGAGTAAAGCAGTACTTAAAAATAGGGCATGACGGTCTAGCGTTCTGCCTCAAAGGGAATAAGCAAAGCACATCTTAATTGTATGCAGGTTCGTAAAGGCACGGTGGTAAAAAAGGAAAAAGAAGAAAAAAGAATTTTGCTTTTAAAGCTAGCAGAGGACGACTGATATGCGATGAATCTTCTTATAAACTTCCCGTGGAAGCCTGAAGAAAGAAAATCAATACGTAGCATTTCAGAGTTTGCACCTGCTGACAGCGTTATTTGCTTAGTTTTTCTCTCTCTTCTCCCTAAGCCCAGGAGAACGCATTCCTGATAGCGCAAGCATTAGCCCGCCTGCGTTTGGGGCTGCCTCCCTATTATGGGCTGAACTCCTGATGACTCTTGTTAATGAATAGGCTGCCAAACTTCCTAGGAGAGGAGGCACACGCCTGGGCCCTATTCTAAAGGGACTGACGGATGCCATTCACTTCTCATTATGAAGATGCTTATGCCGCGGCGCGCTCGGCTGTTGCCAGGGCTGTGTGGAGCGCGCGGCCGGGCGAGCGCGGGCCCCGCTAACAGCGGGGCGCGGGGGCTGCGCGGCCGTCTGGCGAACAGCCCCTCCGACACGGAGCTGGCACGTGCTGGCGCAGCGGGAACAGACCCAGGCGTGACAAATTACTGAAAGGGCTCGGCTGAACTTGCGGCTGACGACCACCTGAGCCTGCGGGCCGGCCGGCAGCGCTCGATTCACGGCGCAGCCTTCCAGGCTGCGGTCTGCTTGTGGGCCCGCTTTAAACAAGGCAGGGAGACTATAAAGGCTTTTCATGCTACGCCTAATAATATCCTGCTGTTTAATGAAAGACCTTGCACATCTAACACACAGGCGTACAATGCGCAGAACAACTGCTAACACACCAGAAGTTTGTACCGATCTTGCTAAAAACTGCACGGAAAAAGAGAGCGAGGAGATTCTGACTAGGTTAGCTTTGCATCTCGTCAAATCCTTATTTATGAGATGGAAGATGCCCCTAACGGCACAAAAGACTGGAAAAAACCCACTCAGCCAAACAGCTGGGCAGCTACAGGAGAGGCATCTGAAAAATAACATACTGAGCTGAGTTGAAGCCAAGCCCCCGAGAGCTGGGCAGATCGATCAGCAGCTTTAGAGGCATACGAGGAAGATCCCAACTCAGCGCCGCTCCCGCAGATTCAAAAGCTGAAAGCAGTAGGTGCAGACACCGCAGCCTCGGTGAGGAGGACTGCTGCGTAAACCGGCTCCACTTCGCCACCACCCTTCTCAGCTCAGCACGCTCCTTGGGTCTCTCCCGGGCTCCCCGAAGCACCACTACCAGGAGCACCAGGCAGCACAGCGGCTCCTGCCACACGGGCAGCGAGCGAGACGCTCGCGCTGATTTTCACCTACGGCCAAACCTAAAAAGCATTACATCACTGCAGGAAAATTAAACTAAGCTCTGGGCTAGCTCTATTTTAATGCGTACACATATTAGGGAAAAGAGTTTGGATTCATGAAAAAAAGTCAACTGAAGTTTTATTCAAGTTTTGGAATTCTAATGGAGGCATTAGGAACATATTAAACAAGCTTTACAGAACCCTCTGAAAAATGCCCCCAGCCTGGAAACGTAGGCCAAGAAAGCAGCATGACATCACGAATACCATCTGATCTCTCACACAAAATCTTTGCTCTGCAACTTAATCAAGTTGTGCTTCTCGTATGCAAACAAAAACACCGTTTTGCTGCTTAATTGTGTTTATGTCAGAATCTTCTGTAGGCATCATTATGTCAGTCATCTGTCAGATACCCCAGAGTCCCAAGTAACATATTTTGAGGATCCAAGAGAACATAACATACCCAAAGAATAATAATATGAGATACATGGCGGGGGGCAGAAGAGAAGACTCAGCATTTTGAGACCATTTGTACAGGAGCAATCTGAAACAGTAATTTTCAATTGCAGCCCCAAAAAGCTTCATGTTTATCTCCACGTAAGAACGCTTTCATCCTGATAATCACTAGTGCAATACTTGATCTGTCAAAACTGCAGCCCTTGTGAACGTCCTGTGCCTTCACCCTTAAGAACCAGTGATGCAATTTTACTTACTTACACGTTATACCGTTAAGCTGAATCTTTTTAATGTGAAATTTGCGTCACCTCTCTCCTGTGAGCTTTCAGCATAGGATATCTGACACAAAAACCCCCACGAATGCTAAGCCTCCTTGCATCATTTAGATCAAGCCGATTTGTGCAGAGTGCCATCGAAACTACTGCTTTTTTAAAAATGCAACACATATAGCAGCAAACTCCCATTCCTAGCTCACTGCCACGCTCTGGGTCGAGCAGGGCCAGGAGAAAGCCTGAAGTGCCTGGCTGGCTTTTCTACAGAAGCCTCAAGGCTAGCTTGCTGAAGTGAAGCATGCAAATCATTTTCCGAAGACGGCCTGGCTGCAGAGAGGACGGGTTATGATCTTGAACCCTACCCCAGTGAAGAAGCTGGACAGCTGGCTTCCCTGATTAACTAAGCCCCCATTTATCTGAAGGTTTCGGGCGTCCCCTGAGATCTTCAGATAAATGGAGTTATACCAGACATTCAAAGGAGCTGATCAAAAGCAGCCTCTTTTAATATGTATGGCAATTTGACCCACCTCTTCAACGACTGCATTATTCTACATTTCGCTTCTACCAAGGCAAAACGCCAGAGCAAAATGTTTTCAATGGGCATAAAAGTTTTTATTTATTTCGTATATTAAATGATGTAGAGAACCATGACAAGGTCTGAGTTATTGACCATGAATATACATAACCGGGAGAGCAGGAATTTAGCTCCAATTTGAATACAGCAATCACATCTCAGTATTTGAATAGCATGAGCTTTTATAGCTGTTTTATCAGTTTATCAATTATTCTAATAGTTCAACCATACAATGTAAGCTGTTTGAAAAAAAACATCAAATGCTAAGATTAACTATTTGCAATAAACCATGTCATCTCATTGCAAGCAATGGGATGATCTTTGATGTTCTGTGGTGAAACACATGCAGGACCTCCTTCCAGACGGAGAATCCAAAAGAAGATAAAAGAATTTTTGAAAATTCACCAAGAGATGCAGGTACCAGCCAATGCACGGCTCTGACCTACAAGCATCACTTCCGCATTTAACCTCTACAACGCAGAGCCAGTTTCAGACACACGGTTTAAAACATAAAGACTTTGAAAAGCCTTCAAAATCTTCGTCATCTGGGTTCTGCAGGTGAACTAAGCCATCCTGGGGTCAAGATCCGTGCAACATTTCCCTCTCTGCACACACACACATTAAACCATAAGAACCTACATATTTAGAAGTGGGGGGAATATAGAAGATGATTATTCAAGCAGATCCTGAAGATTCAGAACTTTTGCATCTTAACCTTAACTCTGTGCTGACCTCAAGCAAAAATATCAGCTACCCATCACTGCTGATGGTAATGGCCAGCAATTTCTTCCCCACACTATTTTTAGAAAATAAAAACATTTTTGTTTATATATACTCTCACCAATATATGGAAACAACCGTGTGTTTTGTTGGCACAGCACTCTTTTCATGCGAATAAAAGACAAAATTATTTGTGGGTTTGTGAACAGGCAAAGAGAGAATTGACTGGCTACTCTCCATGGCTCATTGTCTGTAGCGTGCCCATGCTAAGGGGCTCCAGTCCCAGGACTGGAACCCAACCGCTCGGGTCCATGGAGAGCACACACTGAAATGACTGTTCCTCTGGCCTCCAGGAAGCCTGCCAAGGAAGTTAATGTGGACTATTGGCATGAACCTATTGCAATTCCCATCTGTGATGCAAATCCCACCCTGAGAAGGGCTTTTGGGGCATCTGGCCAGTGGAGAAGCTGAAAGTATAGAGGTGGACAGCTCTTTCCAGCCCATCAGACATCAAGGCTCTCTACATGTCCACATGCCAACTCCTTCTTCCACCCAACTAGGGAGATTTGAAAAAACAGACTATAGTTCACTGCAACAAAGGGTGTTTCCCAAATCTACGCTAGAGCTTTCCAGCCTCACTGGTGCTTATACAGGTGATCACACAGGTAGCATGTGGACAAGAGAAGGAAAACCTGTTTTGCAAATAGCTGATTCCTTGGGCAGGCTCTAAGGCAGAAGAAATACAGGGCTGTGGTGAACTTCTATTTTAGTGATTGTCCTTTCAAGGTTTCAGTACCAAAAAACCATTGATAAGTCATTTCTGATGATTACACATATTTCAGTATCCTCTTAATTTGCATCACAAGAACCAAAGATGGTTCCACAAAAAGGGCTTGCTCCTGACACCATGATAGCGGTTTTGAAAACAAACAAGAACATAAATGTTTGGGACTTACCAAAGTAGAATAAAGCAGGGACCATAAAATTGAGGTTAGCACAAATGTATTGGTAGATGACCTTTATGCACCTAATTGTCCTCCTTAAGCTCCGAACAGGACAAAGCTACTGTGCTTTTAAAGTGTTGTGATAGGCAATTTCAGTGTGAAACTCAATATGCTTAATCGGGCTTGCCATCATTTATGGTCTAGTGACCGTCACTACTGCATAAATTTAGCTGAAAACTTTTGGGGGAATTTTAGTAACGTATATCCTTCACTGAACAGAAGCAATTAAACTATACCTGCCAACAACTGCAGATTTATGTGCCTTTTTTAAACCATAGCATCTGAGATTAAAACTTTCAGAGTGAGGCATGTCTTAAATTGGTCAAAGTAACACATAAGACATATGTTAGACAAGCCTGACTCTGTACAACCGTTCAACATGAACCAACCGTTTTGTGCGAGAGGGGAGGGAGATGGGCTCCCCTGCCCCATGGTCAGCCCCCAAGAAGGCCATCTGTCTGTGCTGCAGCCGGGGGAGGCAGGGCTTGATGCTCTCCCTCGGCGGAGCGGGGCCAGCTAGTGCCAGGGCTGCTGTTCCTCCTCCTTATCCAGAATGGGCAGACGATCCTCTGCTGCCAAAACCAAGAGCTCATCCTCTCCGCAGCATAATTTTCCTCTGCTCTGCCACTCCTCTGTGGAGAATGGCACAGACAGGCAGCCGTCTTTCACTACAGTGTTGGGGGGACTCAAGGGGCTATTTCCAGTCACAGGGGATGGCTGGAGCCCAGAACACCCTGGTGTACAAGAGACGTGACTCTCACTGAAACCGACAGGTACGGGAGGTTTTCAAACGGATTTCTTGTTTGTGGAACGTTTGCCCAGTGCCTCAGCACCGTGTCTGGAGCTCTGCCACCTCCCTCCCCCAAGTGGGGCCTGGGTCTCTGCACAGGATTACAAAAGAATCTCAGTCCTGACGGATGGAGATGGGGCTTCAGATACAGCCATAACACAGAATAAAAGTAACTTGTAACTGCTTCAAGTAACAAGGCAGACTGCTACGGCATTTCCCAACATGCGCTATACAATATATTTGTATCCTCACAGTCAGTCACCATTCACTTCTTTAAACAGGAAAGTGAAACCAAACAGCAACAAAACCACATTTCACATGGTCTCAAACCATCTCCGTGGAAATCGAGTAATGTTACAGCAAAATCATACCAAACATGCCCCGAGGCAAAAAGCTCCGGCTCCTGCTCTTCTGTGCAGAGCTCCACTCTGGCGCTTGCTTTTGGCTCCCGTTGCTTGTTAGGTAGCATGTTGCCCAAGGTGTGCTGCGAACCACCAGTCTGGCAGCAGCACTCGCCTGCCGCTCTGGGATATCAAGAATATGTGGCACATTAGTCATGCCAAGTGCTTCAGGGAAGAATTTTGCATTTGTTATGAATAAGGCAGAAAACAAGCTTTCATCTTAATTTACTACTCCTCCTCCTTGTGGGAAGCCCCTGTGAACAAATACACTGTACCTTTACAGACCCACCATTTCGTAGTAGGAGTGAAGGAATAATGGGTTACTTCCCTCATATAATACAATTCTGTCATTTAACGGTACTCATGTTTATCCCTATCTGAAGCTTTATGTATTCTAACGTACAGTACTTGTGATGACCTCCTGCCAGGTATTCCTATTTGTACAGATACCTGCTCTGTTGGAAAAAAAAAGTTAGAAATGCACCTCATCTCCTTTATTAGCTTTGTTCTCACTGAGATTGTTCCTAACACAGCAGAAACAAAACACTACAGCGGTGCGCAAACTAGCGGCAAAACTACCAAACGCGCGTGTGCCGAGAAGAATGGCGTTGTACATTTTGCATTGTACAGTCAGCACTCTGCATATCCAGGGTCCATTTAGCAGCTGTACTCCATGCTTCACCATACCGATAAGGCTGTGATTAAAACATTTCATTTGATTAAAATGATGACATAATTGCCTATTATCAGTTAATGCGGCAGAAGCCCTAACTGGTAAATCATTCCACAGGGCACACGAATATCCAACTACCAAGAAGCTATTGCAAGAACTATCTTTAATTCAGTTATACAAGTTTTTGGCCAGAAAATGAGGGGGGCACGATTCTCCCAATATATATTTTCTCTAGAAGTATCCACATGATTCCCTATCTAGTCGTGAGAGATGCCCTAAACGGACAGAAGCTGCTCAGGTCTAATTGAAAGTCACCTTCCCAGTGCCCCAGAGCAGAGAGATGTAGAGGTCCTCTCTCCTGAGGGTGGTGGGGTGAGTTATCTTCTGGCCACCTCCTCCAGCAAAGTACTTATTCACCCAGGGAAATAACCTGGAGGCTGCAAAATTAATGATGGGTGGGAGAGGCCCAGAGAGTGGAGGGTTGAGAAGATCTGCTGGTCTCCCCGAGGCAGCGGAGGCTGCAGGAAGAGATGGACCTTCAGAACAACCTCATTAAAAGCAGAGCCTGGGCATGCCTTGCCTTTGCCTACGCACTAAATGGGAATTTACGAAAGGCAGCTGACGTCATGCAGAGCCTCTGCTGTACACATCTAGAAGGAAAGCTGCCCGATGACTGCAGAAGACAAATCCCTAGGTTGTATTTTCAGACAGATCATTACAACACCGTAGCTGTCCCATTTTATCAGTGTATGTACAGCTGCCGATGCTCATGTTCTGCAATTATCTGGCTTGTTCCACAAACGGGGTGATCATCAAGGGATAAATAACTGGAGGAGAGGTCACATGTTACTGAGCAATGCTTCCCCCCGTGCTTTGTTGCAGTCTTAATTTTATTCAAACACTAACAAAATGCACCTATTTTAGTAATTCCACTAATGAGCTGTTACTTTTGGACATCTTAGAAAAAGGGCAAAGGTACGAAGGTTCAATTATTTATCATTTACTTATGCCTTCCAGTTCCTTCAAATTGGTTGCTTGAACACACACAGATAATATACTATCCTTGGTCTACTATTGTTAGCCACATACCAGGAATACTACCCCCTTTTACTTTTATTATCCTCTTTGTTACAGCATATGTGTGTTACAGGGAAGAGGAGGCTTCTTTTGAAAGCTTGAGTATTTTTCCACTGAAATAGTATTCTAATAATTTTTTGTTAGTGAACAGCAGCAGTAGGATTTTCAGAACTGTTAGAAGTTGCCCACACCACCCTTTAGGAGGGATGGTTAAACTCCTGACAGCTTTTATCAGGCAAATCTTGAGAACTTTTGAAAACCTCAACCCTGTAATAACAGCAATAAAGACCAACTAATACAAAGCCAGATGCAAGACCGTGAATCGATATCCTTCCCCAACACGCAATCACTTCAGAGTATCACTCAAGTGGCTGCAGAAAGGACGGCTTACAAAGATAGATGCGGTACTGCATTAAAAGCCTCCCCAAAACTTTGCGGAGAACAAAACCCCCAGTCCTGTTTGCATTGGGTAGGTGCCATTTGTAATCCTCATTCTTCACAGAAAAAAGTAACTGAGTGACTGAACCCTTAGGCGAAGAGATTGTTTAGGAGACATCAGAGCTGTTTTGGTGCTACAAACCTGAAAGCCACAAACCGTTACTAGCGGGGTTTATACATATTGTGCATCTGCCTGCTGCTTAACGTGGGCGCTCTCTTGGAGCCTGCAGATCGCACCGCGTAGGTCAGGTTAAGGAGAAAATTGTTAACTCACTAATTTGAGCAGCATGTGTGGACCAAATATTTAATTAAAGTCAGACCTGGTGTGTGCTGTCACACAATATAGCTTATCTGAATGTGCAACATAAAGACATTGTCCACCAGTGTTTGTGATTAATTCACCACTTACAGATGGCCAAGCCACGTGGGTATTATTCAGCGTATTCCAAGTGCGAGACCCTCACTGGCAGGTTGGATGACCTCATGGAAACTAGAGGACCAGAATATGCTAAGTGAGAAACAAATATGCTATATCCACACAAATAAATTAAATATACTGAGGAATGCTCTGGCACTTCACCTATTTTGTGTGGAGGACCTTGCATCCATGCTATTAATTTTTTTGTTTCCAAAGCAGGATAGCCATGTCCAAACATTTTACACTTAAGAAGAGAGAAAACCATACAGATGGGGAGTATTACTACCTTCATTTTACAAAGCACGTAGGCACAGAGAGACTGAAAAACATATTTAGAAGTTATACAGGAAGATTTTGAGGTTAAGAAACTAGAGAAAAACTTGGGTGTCAATTTTTTTTTTCTTAATAGATTTTCTGTCTCTCCTGTTTTAATAATTTTAAAAATGTAAATGATATATTTTTTAAATGTTTCTGCTAGTGGATATTTTTTAAAAAATTAGAAGTGACTTTAATTAGGACTTTTTTATGACTAGGAATTCTGTAGTTTTAAAATCTTCAGTAGAACTCGTTTAATTTTTGCAAAGCTAGAAATTCTGTCTCTCATAAGATAAAGCATCCATTTTTGGTAGCAGTAGCAAACTGCAAAATATCTGCACCTTTGGCTAGTCTTGGACTTCAGCATCTTTAGCTTTGGGCCACATACATGTATTAACTAGGGAAATCAAGTTCAGGGGAGAAGCAGAAACAGTTTTTCTGGTAGCTTATTGTTTGCATTTGACAGCTGTTGGAAACTGCTTACATGCTGGAAATATTAATAGTCTTGATGGAGATAAGTGAGGCAGGCAGGCAGGAATTAGAAGCGCTGTTTATCACATGGCTCTACTATATGGCTGCAACTTCCTCTGGACAAGTCAGATAATACCATTTGGTCCTAAAACATGCGCAGCAGATAGTGGAATGTTTACTTGGAGCTGTAACCAGAAAATAAAGGCTGCAGCACGGGTAGGTGAAAGCCTCGCGCCTTCTCGTTAAATGCCAGGCTGTTCCTGAAGCTTTAAACACCTGCAGCAATTACTTTCTGAGTCTACACAGGAGGAAGGAGAGAACCTTCTCCCTTTCCTATGGACCTTGTTTCAGCGAGTTACGCTTCTGTACCTCAGGATTAGACTGCTGTAACGTCCTATACGTGTACCTTTACCCTCAGGGTACTCAAAAATAACGCTGATACAGAATGCAGCTGCCTGCTTATTAAGCAAGAACCCACTTTGGGAGCACAGCTAGCCACTCGGCCAGGATCCGCACTTCTTCCCCGTGATGAAATTCCAAGTGGAGCTCAGAGGGATCCTGTGAACCTCCAGATCCTGAGGTAGTGGAGCCCAGGCAGCCAGGGGACCTCTCCAGGAGGGATGCTCTGCAATGAGCACAGTCCAGGCTGCAATTCTCTCACCATAAATGCAAAGGAGCTGCTAGCGAGGGGATACTCAGCTAGCTAGACCAGATCTTCCTATCTTTTACTCAGACTTTTAGGAAAGAAGCAGATTTGCCAGCAAGGCCCATGGGTTTATTTTATTAATTGTATAAATTGATGACAAAATGCTGTTGCTAGTCACTTGTATCTTCAAGTGTTGTAATTAAAAAAATGATAGCCCATAAGAACATAAGAAAGAGGCTTATAAAAGTTTTTGAAAATGCATGGTTATACTTTGGCCATTGCACATCTGAAAACACACAACCACACAAATATATACATACAGACTTCCAGGAACATGTGCCTCTATTTAAACATATGTGTGTGTATACCCTTCTCTGTACGTTTTAACCTTACTATGCTTATTGACATCACATTCTCCAAATGCAAGCATATTCACCTAAAGTCAGAAATGTCGCCAAACTGGTACACTGCTTTTTAAAATATTCAAATGCCACATCAGCTGTACTCCTCAGCCCACTCTGTTATACAGTGCAGCTTTAGAAAGGGTACAGGTCACTGCAGTTCCTCAGAGTCCGTATTTTCAAGCTCCACCACTGCAGCATCAAAGTGAACATACAGTTAAGAATCTCCCAGGGTAATGGCACACTCAAAGCCATTCAAAAACTGAATGTACCAGCAATAACCTAAGTCATTCTCAGCTTTGAAAATTAAACAACCAGAGACGGGAAGAGGGAGATAATGACAGATTTATAATTCGAAATTCTTGAGAAGTGTTCATCAGACTTTCAAGACAATTAAGTAACTTGCAAGATAACTTTGCTACAGCAAATCAGAAGTCAACTTTTGTCTCAATGCTACATTTGAACGATAAGGGAAAGCAAGCAGAAATTATCAAAATACTTCCCTGCACATTCAGTTCAGAAATCTGGACAGTTTGGAAGCTGAAAAAGGGATAATTACTGACAGCTTAAAGACGACAAGCAGCGCAAAGGCAGGAAAACACTTGCAGAATAGCTGACATAACTGAAGAGAGGAATCTGGTTCACCTCGCCACGCACCAAAGCATCGCTCGAGGTAGAGCACACCAAGCCTTGGGGGCAGCCGGGCAGCAGAGGAGGTCCCTGCGGGTGGGGGGTGCTGAGGATGGCTCCCGCACTGTGCCACCCCACCACAAACTGTACCCCGCTCCCTGCAGATCCCTGCCAGACCACGGAACCTTTCTCCATAAACTGGCTGGCCTTTTCTCTAAAGGAGAATCAAAATTGCCTTACCTGGGAAACGCCTGCACTAACTGCGGTTTCGTGAAACCGCAATGCTCCCTGCAGCAAAACCAACGCGCGCCTGGGCGTGATTAACGTATAACACAGTCTTGCCACAAGGCCCTAATCTGCTTACTAATTGACTGGATAGTAAGCACGCAGCCCTGCAGAACGGCGAGATGAGATGATGATAAAATTACCTAGAAAATCTGCATTAAACAGTGAAGAGTCCACACTTTGTTGCGTATTTGCATATATAACCTTCAGGGGCATGGGACAGACTGTCAGTTGCAGACTCATAAATCAGCTGAGATTATATTAATCTACAAATTTGCTGGCAGAAGTCTGTGTTTAAAGTTTTTGAGCAAGATGCTACAGGTGTTATTTAAATGGTGCACATATGCCAAGGAAAAGTCAGAAGACCGTTGTTACCTACATGGACATAAGGAAAACAGGTTTCTTGATTTTAGATAGATGGAAGCAAAAAGTGTAATACAGGTAGTTTTGAATCAATCTTTTTGCCCACAATGAGAGCAGCAAACCAACCGCCAAACCAACCTGCGTCACACACACATCTTCTTGATGGGAGAATCTACACCTTAAACGAAGAATTAAAAAGTACTGTAAGCCTGATGAGAGGTAAAGAATTAACGACACCATTGCTTATAAGAATATAATTCTCAGTGTATCACTTGCACAAATAGATTTGATTTCTTGATATTCAAAAGTGAAGTTTCCAGTTCTTCAAAATTAAATGTTTTCCAAATGTAGATCCTTGGAAAGCTTAATTTCTCTGAAAATACAAGATTTTACAACCTGTGAAGCAGTTATAAATGCTTACAAATGTTTATTATTTTTGAAAGAGGGTATCCCATAAAGGACCTTAACACATAGTCTAGAAAAAAAATTGAAATACCTTTAATCATGTATGATTCCTGACACCCCCCCCCCCC